>Ga0214921_10002603_pt1 | contig 29079 bp, 26 predicted proteins | sample LL1505_MetaG_FD_177992 | JGI IMG/M metagenome (GOLD analysis project Ga0214921, IMG submission 177992) | Freshwater microbial communities from Lake Lanier, Atlanta, Georgia, United States - LL-1505 | ecosystem: Environmental > Aquatic > Freshwater > Lake | place: USA: Georgia | collected...
ACGTGAAATTACTGCGATAGATGCCGGCGCCAATTTGGGGGACTGGAGCCACGAACTACTTTCCAACTTCCCCAAAGCGCAAATATTTGCTTTTGAGCCTAGCAAAGACGCATATGAGAAGTTAGGGCGGAGATTTGCGAATATCGAGTCTATTCATTGCCAGAATATTGCTCTTGGGAAAGAAAATAGGATTACAAAACTTTACTCGGATAAAAGTGGAAGCGGACTTGGAAGTTTAACTAAGCGAAGAGTAGAACATTTTGATATCGATTTCAATTACGAAGAAGTGATTGAAGTACAGACACTAGATACTTGGCTTTCCAAACTAGGTTTCGACTTAACTCCAAACATCCTTAAAATGGATGTAGAAGGTCACGAGTTTGACATTCTTCTAGGTGCGGGCGAAACAATTAAAAAACTTCAAATTATTCAATTTGAATTCGGCGGTAGCAATATAGATACAAGAACCTACTTCCAGGATTTTTGGTATTTCTTCCGGGAAAATAACTTCGATCTTTTCCGAATAACACCAGGCGAACCTGTATTGGTTAAAAAGTATTCCGAGAAAGATGAATGTTTTCGAGCAACAAACTACCTAGCTGTTAAAAAGTAATCCTGATATGAATAAATCCCTTATTAGAAGAAAAATATTCTCCGTTCAGCACCGAATAAATAAGCGAATTTACGAGAACCGGATTAACCTTCCATTCTTAAGTGGAGACGGATTTGAATCTATTTGTGATTATTCAGCCTATTCCCCGAAGAAGAATCTTGTGAACCAAAAATCCATTTCCTCGGCAAAGAGTATCTTCTGCACCAGTCATAATCTTGAGGCATTAATCCAAGACTTCGGAAATGAAATTAATGCAAATACATTGGTATTAGGAAACTCTGATAGAGATTTCTATGAGTTCGACTTCGAACTTCCTGATTCGATTAACAAAGTCTTTTTGCAGAATTCTCATATTTCAAATAACTTTTTTAAAACACTTCCAATTGGTTTGGAAAATTTGAGACTAGCTAGGAATGGAATCCCTGCGCTCTTCAATTCATTAAATAAAAAAGAGATAAAAAAATATGAGATTTTGGTTGGTCCATTCTCCCCTAGTCACGCCGAAAGGAAGCGACTACAAGAATGGCGGAGCATTAATCATAAATTTTTGAATTGTAAAGAAGATTACGTGAGCCCGAAAAAGCTTTCTTATTTGTCAAAAGAATTTTTGTTTATAGCTTGTCCACGAGGCAACGGAACGGATACCCACAGATTTTGGGAGACTTTGTACAGAGGTTCTATTCCCGTGGTCACAAAAAGTCGATGGTCCGATTCAATTAAGGAATTAGGTATTCCATTCGTCGAACTATCCAATTGGGATTTTGAAGAATTACTTCAAGCGGTACAGGATCAAGCTTACGAATCCATAAAACCCTATGAGATAGAAGCGCTTTGGATTAATAACTGGAAAAAAGTATTTATCTCATAACTTGAAGGTTTTTTTCACAAATTTCTTAATCCATCTGCCTAATCTATATTTTTCTGCAAGCCTAATCCCTTTGACATTAGACAAGATCTCCCAAATAGTTTTCTTATAACCATTTTGCTTGAGTAAGGTAAGAAAAATACTCAAGTTGAAATTAAACTTTTTGCTTAACGTGGCCGCAGAACTTAAACCATCCACTAGCGAACTTCTCCAACTGATCCGAAAAAGACTCAAATCTTTTGAATGTAAATGTAAATTAAATATTGGTATGCCATCAGAGTCGATTAGCCCATCATTCATGTAGGAAAGTTTCACTCTTGAAGGGTCTATGTAATGCGACTCATCCAGAAAATACCTACGGCGAATGCCAAAGAAATTCTTAGGGTCTTGACCAAAATTCCACATCCCAAATGCAAGTGGATCAAACACGCCACCAAAGTACTTTTCACTTAGACTTTCAGGTAAGTGTTTTGCGTGAATTCCACTAAGCGTTGATTTAGTGGTTGAAGGTAGATATTTGTGCAAATTTGCATTGCTTATCGCAAAATGTCGCAATGCCAACATGTCATTAGTAGATGGATTTTGGGATGCAAAAATCGTTAGTTCTTCAACCAGTATTTGGGTTAGTGCAATATTTGGCGAGAAAACTAAGGCAGCTATATCACTATCCTTATTTACTGGTAGCCAGGCAAGGTGACGCAAATTTTCAAATTTTTGCCATGGGAAATTGGGCATTAAAACGACGTCTGATTCGATATGCAACAAACTTCTATCTGGATACTTTCGGTGCAGCGTTTCCAAAACAAAAAGTCTTTGAAAAGTAAACTGCCAAAAACCATTTCTAAAGCTGAAGTCTAGGTGCTTAGACATTTCATCGAAAAGTAAGGAATTTTCATCTTTTTTGGGAACTAAAAACGTCTCCACACTCTCCGGAATTAAACTTTCCCAATTTTGATTGGATACTAAAACAATTTTCTGATTTGGGAATAATTCTGAATGTCTCTCAATATTAAGAAGAAGGTGTTTAGGAATATCTGGACCTAGGTGAACGTAGACCGCAATGGTGGCTATCGATTCATTAAGGTGATCTATAACCATAGTCATAATGATACAAGCAAAGCTTTCAATTCTTCTGTTCGTGGTTCTTTAAATTTTTGCTTGAAACTTTTTAGGGACAAGTACTAACCATTTCATTAGGTATCGCCTTCCTTCAGAGAAAATTACCTGACGGTCTTCATCTGCCCAAGAATTCATTGTTGAATTGTAAAATAGCGGCCGGTTTGATGAATCAATTGTTTCTATATCGAAGAAAATTGATGCATTTTTGATTAACTCTTGAAACTTGTATTCAAAATTTTCGACAATCTCGTGAATTTCAATGATAAACATTGAATCTACAAGAGAATCGAATATTTCAGCGGTTAGAATCTCAAATTCACTGCCTTCAATATCAACTAGGAAAATCATTTCGCTAGATTTAAAGCTCAACTCATTTATCAAGAAATTTGCAAATTCCTTATCTGCAGTTCCCAGTATTGAGATTCTATCTTCGACGGCATTTTCTTTTGCGTTTTCTTTAATTGCTAGTCGACTTTTTGGGTTACTCTCAAAGCAAATAGCCTTCTCAAATCTCTGATTTAACAAGCATCCAATGGCATAGAATCCATCAGCTGCGCCTATATCAATTAAAATCTTGTAATTACTAGGCGAATTCATAATTGTCGACTGAACTTCATATTCGTAAGTGCCAAGAATCATTGGGCCTGCGTCCCTGGCACCCCATGTTAGCTTTCCAAGCTTCATTCCTTGAAAGAACCCATTCAGCACCCTTCTATTTGATTCCGCTAAAAGCCTTGCCCCTAGCATTTCTCTTCTCACACCAGCGATAGTTACAAAATGTTTATCGAGACTCTTCCATAGAACTTTTCGAATAATCAGGTTTCTTCCAATTACAAATGATTTTGCTATTCCGTGTTCTGAGATCGACTTAAAATATGAAAGAATCAATTTCGATTGATCCTTTTCGCAATTATTTTTAGTGGGTATCTTCCAATCCGTAGAATGGTAAAGAAAATTGAAAGTCTGCGAGTATGATCCGTGATTCTTGCGTTAATCATCGCTGGGTTGATATAAATTCGAGCCCCGTTGAGTCGTAGCCGATTATGGAATGGCACATGTTCGCAAATAACTTTTCCATCCGTACATATGCCTTCATAAATCGCATTCGAATTAAGTATTTCAGACCTATATATTGCTAGTCCTCCGAAGGCGGATTCCACTTCTATCCATTCAGATCCTCTTGGAATTCGAATACTCCTGGCCCGAAGGACATATCCAAGTGCCAGTTCAGGAAATTTGAAATATTTTCTGTAGAACGCCACCGCTTCCCAGCAGTCATTGGGCGACCAAATTGGATGTCTCAGCGCCCAAATGTCGTAATAACGTCCGCTTTGATTTGCAGTGACTACATCCCACGAATCGACCGTCCAACAACTATTTATTGAATCTCTGTTCAACTTATTATTCAATTTATTAAAATCTGCGATTACGACATATTTGTATTTCGAAAGAATTGAGCCTTCTCTTAGATAACTTAAATAGGCATTTCTTGCCATAGCCATATTGGAAGTTCTGCTAAGTGAGGGGCTTGTTTCTAGATGTAGAAATGAAAAGTTTGTTTGTGTTTTTGAAAGTTCATCAAGCACCTGAACAGAATTGTCATCGCTTCCAGATTCGACTACAAAGAAATCAATCTTTTCGAATCTAGAAAATGCCTTTGTTAATCTCTTGTAATCATCATTGATAGTACTCTCGATATTTTTCACTATCCCGACGATGACAACCGATGAACACGAATCGGCTTTCATATCTGAATTTTTGGTCAGTGATTTGTTCACGCAACCATTATTGCACAATCAAAATTCTAGTCAGAATTAACGTTAGTTACCGACTAGTGATCGTTTAATTTTCGACTATCTACCTTCATTTACGACCAAAAGAGAAACCCTCCTACATTTTGTTTAAAGCCTCGCTGACCTATCTCGAATTCAATGAGATACTTCTGCAACTGAGCTAATACCGGTGACTTGGGGCAGTTTTAGATTTAGGAGAAATAGAATTTCTGAATACTTAAGTGACGAAAAGGCCCAGAGCATCCATTTCGTAGGGGTCGCTCCTTGGAAACTCGTATTCGAGATGCCGCGCCACAACACTATCCATCAAGCAATTTTCGAAAGTGGTGTTTCCCATGGGTTATCAATTTCATATTTAGGTCTGAAGGAGCACGAACCTGTTAGTTGGATTTATCCAGCTTTTCCTAATTCCATACTCAAACTATTTCCAGCTTTGAAACATAATGAGATAAAGAGTGTTACAAAAGTTCTGCCATCGTTGGAGAAGAAGAGGAAATTGTTATATCTCTATGAAGGCTCGTTCTCTTGGATGATTTTACTTAAGTTTCTAGCCTTAAGCCTCGAGTCGGGTTTTGTTGTTTGCAACTTATTCCCAGCTTCAAAGTATGAAAAGGTTATGTTTAAAAATAAGGGTATGAAAATTAGGTATAAACTGTTGTTTTGGTTAATGTCTAGAATCGGTAATGTTCAAATTACAGTGGACACGGCTCACTTAAGAGACAGAATTAATTCTAGCTTGGAGCTCGAACCCAAAGTTAAGATCTTCCCATTACCTTCGTCATTCAATTTACTTGAAGGTAACAAACCAGATTACGCAGAACATGCAAAAGTCTTGGTAAACGTTAGAAATTTCTCAACAGCTCATCTGGAGTTCCTCCTCTCCTCTTCATGCAAACTGTGTACGTTTGTTTTCCCTGATGGCACATTTCGAGGAAGTAATGAAGCGCAAGACGTTCGCAAATTCTCAAATGTAATACTTGAAAATCACAGTATTGCTGTTGATGTCTATCAAGATTATGTAGATACATTTGACTACATGATTTTTCTTTATGAACCATCTCTAGATTCATCTGGAAAAATTCTAGATTGCATAACTAGAAAAGTTCCAGTTTGCCTCCCCTTCCAAGCTTCTGAGTGGGTGAATACATCCAAAATGTGGAATCGCACATTTCTATACAATTTCAATGATTACCAGAGTCTAAAGCCTGCGTTCAATCATCCAGAATTCCAAGATCCGATCCAATCTGAATTGCCAACTTGTACGCCGGTGAACACACTATTTACCTTTTCGGACTACAAATTTTCATCCGAGGAAGTTGCTTTGCCTAAGTCGATTCTTAAATTACTAACTCAGATGAATTATTTTATTGCAATGTCACTGAGCAAAATTTTGTCGTTTCGGTTGAAAGTGTTAAGAAATGGATAAATTCGTATCCGAGGAATATTTATGAAAATTCTCTGCATGATTATCGCCAGTCAAAATGAGGTCAATGAGTCGGACAGAATCTCGCAGGCAAATACCTGGGCATTTCGGAATTCGGATGACATCTCTATTTTATGGTTGCGCGGATGGGATAAGGATCATTATTCACTTGTAGATAGAGAGCTTTACGTCCCATGTATAGAAGAGTATGAAAACATTCTAGAAAAAACTATACTTGGAATCAAATATGTTTTGGAGCACTTAGATTTTGATGTTTTAATCAGATCGAATGTTTCCACGTATTTTGACTTAGATCTCCTCAGCAAAGAGCTTGCTCGTGATCAGTTCAACGGTGATTTTTACGGTGGTTACGTGGACAAGACTAAAGGAAGTTACTTTGGTGAATCGGTGCCTTGTGAATACCTCTCTGGGACGGGAATCTTTCTCTCTAAATCTTGCGCACAGTTACTTTCAAAGCTGAAACCACAGGATTTTATTGGCGTTCCTGATGACGTTGCGATCTCAGAATTCTGTAGGAGTCTTGGTCTACGAAGAATTAGGATGAAGCGGAATAATTTGTATTCAACCCATGTCTTCTTTCCGACATTCCACATAAGGGCTAAAAGTTCGACTGACTCTCAGCTTGCGGGAAAAAGAATGGTTTTGATTAATGACTATTTTGCAGCTAAGACTGCTCGAGATCGCATTCGAATTTACACCACAATACAGATTAAGGAAATAATCGCGCTAATTAGGCACCCTGAGTCGATTAGAGTTTACCTGCTAAGAAATAGGGTCGTATTTTCTAGTTACATTCGAATGAGGATGGAGCGTTTTTTTCAGTGAAGCCGCCTGTTTTGATTGTTACTTACGCTAGAAGTGCAGGCCTTATTCGACTATTAGAAGAATGCACCGATGCCGGAATTACAAAATTCTATGTGGCAGTAGACGGCGGCCGTAGTGAGAAATCATTTAATGAGCAGAAAATCATGAGGGATTATCTTGCGATTTTTCGGAGGAATCCAAATTTTCATGTTGAAGTGTGGTGGAGATCTGAAAATTTGGGTCCAGCAGTGAGTGTCTTATCAGGAATCAATTGGTTATTTCAGTTTGAAGATAATGGAATCATACTTGAAGATGACTTAGAGCCTAATTCAGATTTCTTTGAATTTGTCGATAAGGGGCTTGCGAAGTATGAATCAAGCGAAAATGTTTGGATAATTGCAGGCTCACGATTGGTTGAACCAGATTCAAAGATTGGGGGTGCATCTTGGTCGCGATATCCGATGACATGGGGTTGGGCTACTTGGGCTAATAAGTGGGAACTTATGTACAAAGAATTGCTTTCTGAACCGAAAGCATCATGGCGAGATTGGTTTAATCGCCGCGCAAACTATTGGGATATTGGTTCAAGGCGCTCGAAAAAAAGTTTGATTGATGCATGGGATCTACCGCTTGCAAGCGCTCAGTTCCGTTTAAAGAAATTAACACTCATTCCTCCGGTGAACCTAATTCGCAACTTAGGTTTTGATTCGCAAGCCACACACACCCTTAATGATCAATTCCCACTTAATGTTCCAACTTTTAGACTCCCTGTTAATTTCAATTATCCGAATGTTCCAAAAGTCGTAAATAAATTACCCTACGATCTTGACCTTGATAAGCGCGTGTATTCAATTAGCAAAAAGCATTGTTTTTTAAGGATTTGGGCCTACCTAACTGATAAGCACTATTTCAAATCTATTTATCCTGATTCTCTAAAGCGGAGAATAGCCGGGGTATTAATTCCTAAATCTTCTAAAGCCCCATAATTGATGCTTGTTCAGCAAAATCTGGTACCGCTTTTTTAAGTTCCTCAAAAGATCCAGTGTAGATATTTAAACCATCTGCTAAATAAATTATTTTGTCGGCTCGTACAACTGTTGAAAGTCGATGAGCAATCAGAATCAAAGTTATTTCACCTTGCAATTCCATGATTGAATCAGAAACTTCCGTCTCTGTTTTCCCATCTAAAGCACTTGTTGCTTCATCTAATACAAGAATTTTAGGGTTTGTATAAAGAGCTCGCGCAATACCAATTCTCTGAAGTTGGCCCCCGCTCATGTTCCTTCCAGATTCACCTATCTGTGTATTGAGTCCGTTTTCTAACTGATCAACGTAACTATCTAAATGTGCCATTTTTATGCATTGTTTTACTCTCTCGATGTCAACATTTGCATATCCAAGTGCAATATTTTCGGCGACTGTTCCCGTTATAAGAGAGACGCTTTGCGGAACATACGCGATTAAACCAGGCCACTTCTTAATTGCTTGTTCAGGGAAAACGCCACTTACTAAAATTTCGCCGCTTGTTGGGGAAAATAAACCGAGAATTAGATCTACTAATGTGCTTTTACCTGCTCCAGAAGGTCCAACGATGGCCAATGTCTCTCCGGCCTTAACTTGAAGGTTGATTCCATTCAAAACTTTTTTATCGTCGCCAGGGTATTGAAAATCGACATTTTCTAAATTGAATGAGGCGCTAAATTCAGAAATGTTGCCTAAGCCAGGTTGGACCTTATTTCTCACTTCACCCCCATAAGAAGACAACTCATCCATGAGGGAGATCGTGCGATTCACGGCTCCATGACTACCTTTTATTGATAAGGCTCCGCTTTGAATTCGCAAAACTGCTGGGGCGATTCGACCGCCCGCTGCTAAGAAAACTGCAAGTACTGAGATGGCTTGTGTTGCATCGGCTATATAAAATTGGATGCCACAGATCAAAATGGCTCCTATAACCATAGTCGTTTCAATTACATATTTGCCTAGGTTTGGAATAAATGCTATTTCTGCCGAGTTCCATGCAATGCGTTTTCTAGAATCATTGATTAAGGAAGCAAAATGCTCTCTTTTGTCTCTGACATAGAGTTCCTTGTAGTTCGTTATAGCCTCAGATATCCGCTCTGAACTGAAAATGGTTAATTGAGCAATCTCATTTCCAAGCAAGTTGACTCGTTTGCTTATGGAGAAATAGAGAATCAGTCCCACGCAGGCAAATATTGCAAAGGTTCCTATAGCAATAAACGGATTTACAACAAACAGCCCTATAGAAAGTATCGTAAGAAGAAATAAATCTGCTGTAACCCCCACTACGGTTCCAATTATATTTAGCATCATCATGTTAACGCCTTCAGTAACGGCGAAAATGGTTTCTTGTTTACTTCTTTTTTGGATAAACGAGAAAGAAGAACTTAGTAAATCAGAAACTAAAATGTTTGAGGTTAGAGCGGCTCGTCTCGCCAAAAAATGAAGTATTTTTTTGCTAAAGTACATTGAAATTAAAGTTCTTGAAATTAAGATAACTGTGGCGACTAATCCGATTATTGCTACCTGTGTTTGAAAAGTAAATCCATCCAATCCAACAAATTCGATGAATTGACCTATTCGATTTCCTGGAGATTTTGATTGAATCCCATTAACAGCTAATGAACCGATTACGCCAATAAGCGCCACACCAAGTAAATCCAAAAACCCTAATAAAATTTGAATAACTCCAACTACATAGACTCTTGCCTTCTCTCTAGGAGAAAGCACCTCGAAAGACTTTAAAATTACGGCTTTTATGCTTGAGGTTTCAGATGTTTTTGGAACAGACATGAAATAACACTACTTGGTCATCTTGGAAAAGGCTTCCACGTTGGCGGACAAAGTTCTATGGGATCTGGCATGCCTTGAAACCACGGTTTTGGATAAACTACTAACGGATCTTCTTGGTGGCTTAAATAGGCGCCCCACCAGCTAAATGTTGAATTTGCGATTACGTAGCCGCTGCCCAATCTCATCACTTCAAGTGACCAAATTGGATCCAATAGCTCTTGGGAGACATTCCGAACCAGGCTCAGATAACCTGGAGGAACAAATTCTGATGCCGCTTCCGGTTCATCGGAGAACAACCAAATCTTCTTGTAATCCCCCATTTTAAATTGAAATTCTATTGCAGATTGATAATAATCTTTCGAAGGAATTCCGAAGTTGTTTTCCACTCTATAGTCAACTAGTCGCACATGAACCACCAGCGGTGATTCTGTTTCAGCTAAATTTGCATAGAAATCTTGCTCTGGATTGATTTTTCTAGGAATTAGTTTTCTTAAAACCTCAAAATCATCTTTGTAATCAGAGAACTTAAAGCTTTGGAAATAGCCCACGTGAAATGTAGATCTGTTCTCTTTTTTAGAACGCCAGTAGCCAGTATCTCGGGAGAGATACACCTTGATGATTTCACGAAAATGAAATGACAGAAGTAAACTACTTGTTAAAGAAAAGAATTTTGAGAAAACACTTGAGAATGGATGACTCTTCAAGTTAGATATTCGTAAACCAGTTCCAACGAATTTTTTGATAATCTTCGGCGCGCGAGCGTGCGGTTCGAGTTCTGTACAGCTATTCAAAAGATACTTTGAAATCTCGGGGTTACCAAGATCCTCTTTGCGGACCGCGGCAAAGTTAGGATTCAGAAGTATTTTCGAACCTGTTGTTCGGCTTAAACGTATCGCGTAAGCATATTGAAATAATTGGTTTCCAAGTCCTCCCATTAGGATGACGCGTTTTAGTCGCAATCTATGAAACATAAGAGCCTCTGATCTTCTCTTTAAAAATCATAAGAACAAATCTGAAGGCTTCTGGTTGGTGTAAGAAAACAATTTTTAGAGCCTTCAAAAGATGCTCTATCCTCACAGTAAATGGGAATTTGTCTAGTTTGAAAATACTCAGATGCATTTTAATCAACATTGTGAATTTCAATTCTGCGAATTCATCATTTTTTCCTGTAAAAATCTCTGCAAGTAGTTCTGCGGCAATAACTTTGTCATTAATTACATTTAAGTTGCTGGTAAGTTGTGAATCTCTTCCAACTAGGTAGTTGTAGGCGATCTTGTTACTTAGGAAAACGAGTGCTTTTTTTGAGAGAAGTCTTGCTATAAAAACTTGATCTTCGCCCATGCGCAATTCAGGAAAATCAATGAATTTTGCAATAGAGCTTCGAAATCCAAATCTCCATATTCCGGGCATTAATCCGACTGTGAATTCCCAGTCAGATTTAAGAAGTTGCTTTGACTCCTTTCGAGAAACCTCATTTGATTCGTCATCGAGATAAACAGCTTCATATCTACCCACAACTATATCTTGCTCAAGATCATCGGCTTCCTCGATGATTGATTGAATTTCTAAGGCGTTGGGAACGTCATCACAGTCCCAAAATGTAATCCAATCACCTGTTGCTAGAGCTTTTCCAGCATTTCTGGAGCCTCCTGGATTGTTACAACTTACCGAAACGAGAATTACATCTTTGTGATCGATTTCAATAATCTCTTTAATTTGATCTATCTCATTTTGTGAAGCGCCATCAAAAACTAAAATTGTTTCAGCATTTATGCTTTTGGCTGCGACGACAAGATTTAGGACATTCTTCTCGTATAACTTTAAATCTCCTATTGGTACTACAACTGATATTTTCACGGGTATTTTGGATTTCAAATCGGAATCATTAGGCATATCTAAGGAAAGCCTTAATTGGAATTACGATGAGAAGCTAACCTTGTTTTGAAATCGGTGATCGTATTCATTAGACCATTTTCAAGATCAATTTTAGGTGACCAGTTCAGATAGTCTTTCGCTCTCGTAATATCGGGTTTGCGTTGCTTTGGATCATCAGAAGGTAGTGGTAGCGACGATATTTTAGAGCTTGATCCCGTGAGTCGAATTATAGTTTCTGCAAGTTGCAGAATTGTTATCTCGCTTGGGTTACCAAGATTAATTGGTCCAGTTATCGAGGAATCGGATTGAATCGCGGCAATAAGGCCATCCGTTAGGTCCGATACGTAGCAAAAGGATCTAGTCTGTGATCCGTCGCCGTATATGGTCAGATCTTCACCGGCTAGGGCTTGCATTATGAAGTTACTTACAACTCTTCCGTCTTCAAATTGCATTGCAGGACCGTAGGTGTTGAATATACGAACCACCTTAACGGACACTCCATACTGTCGGTGATAGTCAAAACAAAGTGTCTCGGCGACTCGCTTTCCTTCGTCGTAACAAGCTCTAACACCAATGGGATTGACATTGCCCCAGTAGGTTTCCTCTTGAGGCGAAACGTTAGGATCTCCATAAACTTCGCTAGTCGAAGCCTGCAGCATTGGAACTTTTATGCGTTTTGCTAGACCAAGCATGTTTGTTGCACCCAGAACACTTGTTTTTGTGGTTTGCACAGGATGCTTTTGATAATGAATTGGCGAAGCGGGACAAGCTAAATTCATTACGGCATCTACTTCTGCATAAAACGGCTGAGTAATGTCATGACGGACTATTTCGAAGGATGGATTAAGAAGCAAATCCGAGACATTTTTTCTGCTACCAGTGTAGAAATTATCCAAGACAAGTACTTCATGGCCAAGATTGATCAACTTTCGCGAGAGATGCGAACCAACAAATCCGGCTCCACCAGTTACAAGAATTCTCACTTATTGAACCTCAGAGTCATATTCACGTATTTGCATCGCATACGCAAATGTTACCGTACTAACTTTCTCGTCTTTGGAGAATGTCACGAATTATGCGGTACTTGTTGAACGGAGGGAGCCAAGAAAGGAACCTAATTAGGGTCTTTTTCTTGTAATTATCTACGATGAGGTCCCAAAGTACTTTAGATGAGAATCTTCGAGCAAGCCGTTTATTTCTTGAATCCAATATGTATTTACTTATGGTCTTTGGTCCGGAACCCGAAAAAATCTTCGTGTTCTTCGAGTGAATATGTAAAGTATGAATTGGAATAGGCGTTTGACTAGACGTGCTGTAAAGACCAAAACCTTCCAAATACTTTAGGGCCATCCCTGATGGATTAATCATAGAATTTGAATTGGCCACTAGTTTATCATCGTATCTTCTTGATATGCCAAAAGAATTTACCCCGTGACTGCCAGTTAACCAGATACCAATCGGAGCAGCATCAAAAATTCCCGCAAAAACATCAAAATTCTCAGAAGCTCTTTTCTTGTTAAAGTCTGAAACATTGCTGCTATTTGAAAATATCTTTTCATGGCCCTTCGGAAGAGTAGGTAAAATAGTTACTTCAGTTGGGAATTTATTGGATAACATAGATAAAATCTGCATATCATTAACAGTCGACTTTGAATTCAATAACTCAATTATCTGTTCTTGCAACCAGGCGGATGATGCAAAATTTGGGGAAAAAAGAAGAGCAGCAACGTCACGGTCGTCATCAAGTATCGACCATGCAAGATTCTGTATTCGCTCGAATGATTTAAAAGGAAAACTTTCTAGAAGCAAAATGTCTGACTCTATATGTAGTAGTTGATCTTGAGGAAACAATTTGTGGTGTTCAGTTAAAGCAATTAATCTCTCTAGCGAGTATCGCCAAAAACCTTGCCTATAAGATCCGTCTAGTTCTAGGCTATTGAAAAGATTCTCAATTTTTGGGGTAGAAGAATATCGATAGATCTCTACCTTTGACTTAACTGAACTTGGAATTGCGATATCTCGACTAAGGATTACGTCAATCTCAATCTGTAAATTTCTGGAGAGAAGATTATCTATATTTGCTAACATACAATCGGCCTTCGAGGAGCCGAGGTGGATAAATACAATTCTCATTTTCTAAGGTTTAGACTCGAAAATAGCCGGGACAGATATTGCTGACTTCATTTTAAGACTATCGCTAACCTTTTTATTATTTGGGCGCCAAGGTTCTGGAAAATAAACTTTGGTGTTGAGGGTATTTATAGCTATCCAAGCTCCCCACCAAGACAGAGTCGAATTTGCCATGACGAATACTTGAGAGTTGGAAATAATTTTCAAAACTTGCCATGCTGAACTGTTCTCCGACGAGACGATCACGCTATTAGGAAATTTCTTAGATATATCGGTCGAGAAATCGATCTCATCAGTGCAGATTATTGTACCTTTTCCTTTATCAATTAGATTTTCATAATAATCCAGAGTAAGTATCCCCCACTCATTTGAGATCGCTTTAGTGTCCCCACGTCTTATGTGTACGGCAGTATTCGTCTTTGAATCCAAAGTATTTTCTGGAAATTCCAGTCCGATTAAGTGATTTGAAATCTCATCAAGAATTTCTTCCTTTATAGATTCCACCATTTGATTTGATTGAAAATACCCACGCAAGACCCTCGGTGTACGCGACATCTCTATTGAGATGTCATCGGTATTTTTCTGTGTGATTATTCGTAATGTATTCATTAAATTAGTTTTTTTGACGAACGTATTACTTGAGAATTTGTCGATAAATTTGGTAAGAATACTGAAGTATCTTGATTCACTAATTGAGATATCGTGCTTACATAGCCGATTTAGTTCATTAATTTCGCAAGGGCGATCATCCCTGGTTAATTTATTCCAAGGGACGATTAACTTGATGTGAGTTTTGTAATCTTCGGATAAGCGATGTGCCATAGCCCATATGAAGAGCTGGTTACCAAGGCCTCCTTGTAGCTCAACTCTTATCATTTAACTATCCTAGACTTAATGTTCTTTACACATTACTTTGCGGCTGCCTGCTCACTATACATTTGAGTATTTTATCCTTTAAGCTCGTTTCTATAATTGTTTTGTGAGTTTCTTACCCCTCGGGTGATAGGTTTTGAGTTTGGTTTGCCTCCAAATCAGAAGGGTTAAATCATTGAAACGAGAAAAGTGGATAGTAGTCACTGCAGGTTTAGGTTCAGCAGATTTTGAAGGCGCAGCGCTTAGAGTTAAAGAGTGTGTTGAAAAATTTGATGTGGTTGACAGGGTAGTTTCCGTTACAACTAACGATTTAAAGGAAATATGTCCTTTGACCACGAGACTTTACTCGTCCTACTTAAATCCGGATACCCATGGTTATGGATTTATGAGTTGGAAGGCTGAGATTGTGAAAGAAGCATTTGATGGGCGATGGGGTGATTTTGATGGTGTGATTTGGATAGATGCAGGATGTGAGGTCTCAATAAATCCAGTTTCACTCCTCAGATTCAGGCATTTTAAGAATTATGCTCGCAGGAATGGTGTTGCAAGTTTTACCTTGAACACTAAGGAAATCGAATACACAAAAAAAGATCTCTTTGAATTGTTCCCTCAAATTAATCCGAAAAAAGCAGGAGATCAATTTCAAACTACTTGGATATTCTTCCATCGCGGTAAAGGTCAAAAGATAGCTAAGGGTTGGTTTGACGTGGTTTGCTCAGGAGTGAATTTTTTAGATTTTAGTCTTTCCGCTGCTGGAGAGTTTCCCGAATTCATTCAGAATCGTAATGATCAATCAGCTTTTTCGATGGTATGTAAACAAAATTCGGTAAAAGTCCTAAAGTACAGACCTACTAGTGGTTCCGGAAGTCTGGCAGCCGTGATCAATGGCTTGCTTCATCCAATTTGGACATCGAGGAACCGAACCTCAGTGACTGTCAGAAAACCTTTACATAAGATTTTCGAAAGATAGGTTTTGCAGGCATCAGACTTTCTGATATCTGATCTTGGAGGCTAAATGTTTACATTGAAAAGACTTACCACTGGCTTGGTTATCGCCATTGAAGGCTTGGTTTTATTCCTTTATCAACGTCTTGATCCCGACTCTTTTCATTCTGGACTCGTTTATGCCCAAGGTATTGCAGTAAGCAATGGACTGCTGCCAAACAAAAATTTCCTTTCGCCATATGGTGTAGTTGGGCCTTTGGTTAACGGCGCATGGCTTTATTTAATTGACGACACATTACTCAGTCTTAATTTGCTGTACGGATTACTAATAGTGTGTTCAGGATACTTGGTCCAGCGCAACGCAGTACGTTATCTTGATTATAAATTAGCAATTCTCTTAAACTTGACATGGGTTATGACCCTTGCCAGTGTTATCCCTTGGCCATCAATTTTGGCAAACTTCTTAATCTTAGTTTCATTTACCATCCTGATTGATCATAAAGATAAAGCTTTCTATAAGGAAGAATCTTTCCACATTTATCTTGTTCCCGTCGCAGTTCTTCTCCAGCTATCAGTCTTAACCAGAATACATTTGGCAATTACTTTAGTTTTGATCTCCGCTTTCATTATCGTTTTCCAAAAATATGTAAATAAAAGTTTTGTTGTTTGCTGGTTTGTTTACAATTTATTTATTTTTCTACTATTCATACTGCTAATGCTCCGCAGCGGTGTTTTTCAAGATTGGTTTTATCAAGTAGTAGTGTGGCCAGCAACAGAATTTGATTCCCCGCCAATAACCTTGTCGTACATTTTCAGTTTAATGTGGTTTCCTTTAGGACTCATTTACTGTTTCTTTATATTGAGGGTTAACTTATTCGCTATTGCTGATCGCTCAATAAAAAGACTGCTACTCATCACAATATCCAATATAGCTTTGTTTTATCTGGTTTATTTCATTTCAACTCGGAACTATGATGTCACAAAGACTTCTACTTTCAAGACTTTGCCGGGCTTCCTAAAGAATTCGTCTGAGAATTTGCAATTTTTCTTGGGGTTTAGTGCGGCAATGATAGTTCTTTTTGGTGCAATTCACTCTCTCCTACGAATTAGGTGGCCCAAAAGTAAAGCGTTTCTTGAGACTCGCAGCTGGGAGAAATTTCTATTGATCGGCTTAGGCTTGACCGGAATAGTGCAGTTATATCCTTTGAACGATAATGTTCATATCTGGTTTGTTACTCCACTTCTTTTAATTCCTGCGGCGTATTTTTCCAAGAGTGTTCTGATGAAGTCCAGGTCGTCGAGTATTTCATTTTCTTTAATGTTGGTTGGTTTTCTTGTGGTTCAATCTGTATCTGCCTATGACATATTTAAAATAGATAGAGTCAACTTAGTATCTTATGAGCAGCGAGGGTTACTTGGATCTAAGTATTACTTTTCAAGTGTTGATCAAACCATTGTTCTTCTGGCAAAGCACGTGAAAGGTCGCGAGTTACGAAACAATTGCATTCAAGGAATATTTGCTGTTTCAGGTGGTAAGTACAATTCGATAGATGGAAATTTCTCATCTAACTCTTATGAAAAATTTGCCCAAACTATCCCTACGGTTGATCCGTCGGAGAAGGAATCCAAGTACATCCTTGAATGTAACTTAACTTACGATGGCTTGTTGAGGGCTTCGGAAACCAATAGTCAAGTTGTATTCAAATTAAATCTGAATAGTTCAAGCGATCCAGTTCTCTCCACTTACAACGTATTGTTTATGAGAAAGTAGAACCCAGACCTTTTTATCTTGGTCTGCGACGCCTCTGGTCGGAATTCGGACGAGGCTTTCTAGTACCTCGATTAGGTCCCTTACTTTCCATAATTGGTGCGACATAAGGGATTCCCGAGGGTTCTTGGGCTCCCGTGATTCGCATTAAGTCTTGATCTAGTGGTTTTACTCCAACAAACTTCGGTGTGACTCCAGCACGTGAAGTTAGTCCACCAACAGATTTTTGTTGTTTTGTCGTAGCAAGAGTCACAACCGCTCCAGCTTCACCGGCGCGAGCTGTTCGGCCCGAGCGATGCAAATAATCCTTATGGTCAGTTGGAGCATCAACGTGAACAACAAGCGAGATGCCATCAACGTGAATCCCCCGCGCTGCAACATCTGTTGCGACCAATGCTGCGTTAGGTAGTTGTTTGAAAAGTGCAAGAGTGCGCGTACGAACAGCTTGAGACTTTCCACCGTGAAGTGCGCCAACTGGAACTCCCGCATGAGCGAGCTTGTCAGCTAGACGATCTGCTCCACGTTGTGTCTTAACGAAGAGAATCGTCTTTCCGTTACGTGCCGCAATCTGGTTTGTAATGTCATCTTTGTCGCCAGGATGCATGACCAATACGTAGTGCTCCATGGTTGATACAGATGCACGATCATTTTGAAGTGAGTGTGTCTTTGGATTGTTTAGGTATTGGCGCACCAAAGCATCAACGCCACGATCGAGAGTTGCAGAGAATAGAAGTCGCTGACCATTTGGCTTTGCTTGATCAAGAATTTCCTTAACGACAGGCAAGAAGCCCATATCTGCCATTTGATCAGCTTCATCAAGAACTGTTATTTCTAGATCGTCTAGTTGAACCTCACCTTTGTTTAGTAAATCGATCAATCGTCCTGGGGTTGCAACAAGGATTGCTGTTGCTTTCCGCATTGCAGTTATCTGCTTGGCATAAGGCATTCCACCTGCGATAACCACTGAATCGTGACCGATTGCACGAGCAAGTGGGGTTAGAACTTCATCAATCTGTTGAGCCAATTCGCGGGTTGGCGTAAGAACAAGAGCGAGTGGCTTGTGTGGTTTAGCAGCTTTTCCACTGATATTAGTGAGCAATGCAAGGCCAAATGCGAGTGTTTTACCTGAACCGGTTTGTCCACGTCCAAGAATGTCATGACCCGCAAGAGCATCTGGAAGTGTTGCAATTTGAATTGGGAATGGGCTTGTAATGCCTTGAGCATTTAGCGTATTGGCAAGAGCGGGTGCAATTCCGAGGTCACGGAAGGTAGTTGTTACTTCTGACAAAGGAGTTGCGTCTATTAAATTTGCATCTGCGAGATTTGCAGAGATGTAATTATCGTCTACGCCAAAATCAACTGCTGCATTGGTATGAGTCTTGAATGCTTTGCGGTCATCACGAGCATATGCAGGAGAATCATTGCGGCGATCGCGAACAGGTTTGGCGGGACGCTCTGCTCGGTAATTTGAAGCCGATACATCTGGAGCCGATTTATGTTTAGCAAAAGTTTGTTTTGAAGGTGATCCTGGTTTGTATTTTTCGCGCTTGCCGGGAATGAAGTTTGGACGACCATCTTCGGTTCGGGCTACGCGTTCCTTCGCTGCATCTCGACGAGTTGTTGGACGGGTATCTGGTTTCTTAAATTCTGATCGTACTGTGCGCTCGTTGCGTGCAGAAACAAATTTCTTTGCTCTTGATTCAGGCTTTACAAATTCTTCTTTAACTTCTTTTGGCTTTGAAGAAGTCTTTTCTTGATAACGCTTTGCGCGCATCTTTGAACGCTCTGTTAGTCGAGCATCTTTCTTTGACAGAGTTGATGTATCAACATCGGTGTAACGCTTAGTTGAAGGTTTTGAATCAGGCTTTGAAGCGGCTGATTTGAAAGGTTTTGCGGCAACGCCTTTGCGCGCTAATTTTTCAGCAGATGTATGGCGTGGCTTTGATGCAGGTGTACCAGCAGAGGACTTCTTGGCGCGTGGCTTGCCAGCTTTGGCAGATGCTGCTCTGCGGGCTTTTCCGGGCGCGGTTGTACGTGGTTGTAGAGACATAGAAATGCATACCAATCGAGACGACAAGCGCGTCTCGGGTATGGCCTCGAACGGGCCAGGGCGGTGATAAGACTCGCAAGTAAGTGGCCTTTGGGCTCACTTTGGGGGAAGTTCGTCGATGCGGGGTGCATCGATGAGTTAATCATATCAGTTAATCCGAATCAGAAAATCCGATAGAAATCCGTCAAATCTTTCGAAACAGCCCTAGAGATCGCCTTCGGGATCCCACCTAAGTTCCAGATTTAAACCAGCGTTCTTTAACTTTGTGTTATCTCCAACAAGGTGGGGGGAGGTCGAATTGCCTGGCAATAATTGCGAATGACCCTTTTCATAATTCTTTACATTAAACATATCTCGCGCAGCATCACCAACTGAAATACCTATTCCTGTGCACAAATTATAAACGCCTGAAAGATTACCCGATCTAGAAATACTTGAGATTGCGTTTGCAATGCTAGTTGGTGTCATGAAATCCCTAACGTCATCGGTGTTCGAAATAGATTCCGTTGATCCTGAATGGATTCTCTTGACTGCGCCACCTAATGTAAAATCGGCAACATCCCAACCCAGCACACTAAAAACCCGCAAAATTGTCAATTGTTTGTGGCTTTCTCCAAAATAATTGAGTAGCTCGACTTCGGCTTGCATTTTTTGTTTTGCATAGTTAGATCTTGGGTCATAGGGAAAGTCTTCTGTAATCGGTGATTCATGCGGACCGTAAACATGAGAAGAAGAGATATGAATAAACTTTCCCCCAAATACTTCAATCACTTCGCGCGCTAACCTCAAGGTTTCATCAACATTTATGTGTTTTGAATAATCTAAATCTTCAGATACTTTCGATTCTCCTACAACCCCACCCAAGTGAATCAACGTCAATGGCTCATCATTCGGATTAAAAAAGTCAGTAAGTTTCTCGGAGCCAAGAACCAACTTAGCGGGCGTAATACTCCGATCAATTTTTCTTCCAATAGTTCCGGTTAAACCTGTGGCGATTATCTTCACTTCTTGAATTTAGATTTCGTCAAGAATAAAGTGAACACCCCGTACAGTGAGTCAAGAATTTCTGAGAGACCCACGGAGCTTTCGCCATGAATTCGATTTACAAAAGTAATTGGCACTTCTACCGGATTGATACCGCGGTTAGAAAGTAGGAGGGCTTGTTCAGATAAAAAAATGAATCCCGCATTTAAAGGTTGATGTTTCATAATCAAATCAGTTGAAATATTCGAATACCTTCGAAGTCCATTTGTAACATCTGTTGATTTTATGCGAAGCATTATTGGAATGCTAAAGTTTAGAATTCTAGAAGCCACTCTTCGTGACCTAGGCCAACCTTCTATTTTACTGGTCGGTAAATATCTACTCCCGATAAGAAAATCTGAAGGTGGTGAGAGAATTACCTTCGCAATATCAGTTGGGCGATGTGATCCATCGGCATCGCACTCGGAGTAATACTCAATCTCTGAAAAGTTCTCACTTGCTAAATGAAAGCCCCTACGCACGGCGCTTCCACGACCAGATTTACTGCTTTCAAAAGAAATTAACCAGTTTCGATCACTGTTGAGTGTTTCGCGGACGATTTTTTCAATCCTGGTTTGTGATTCCTCTCCCGTGTCATCTGCAACAATAATTGCAACATCCAGAGGGAGTAGTGAATCTAAATCTAAAAGAAGTTTGAATAAGTTTTCAAATTCTTTATATGCAGCTACGACTAAGGTGTGCTTAACAGCTTTGGCATTGGGTAAAGTTTGAACTACCTTTTGCATAAATTTTAGAGTTGGACTTCTCGTAATGACTTACACAGGTGGCTAATTTGATCATCGGTTAAATCATGGTGAGCGCCAACCAAAAAGCAGGTGTCTGTAATTTCGGTTGCGATCGGGAAATTAGAAGCAGGCAAGTGATCTCCGTCGATCCGGTTCATTGCTGGTTGGGATAAGAAATTTCCTGTTAGAACTGGTCGTGTTTCTACTCCGCGGGCCTCTAAGGCCTCAAGAATTGCCTTCTTTCGGTTTTTTGCATTCTCCCCATTTATCCGAATTGGGATCAACATCCACGAATTAGCCTCTTGCTTATATTTTGGAGTTGTTGTGTCTACTCCGACAACTTCTAGATCAGTACCTTCCAACGCTTCAATAACGGATAGGGCGATTCGCCGACGTTTGCTAACGAAGGCATCTACATCTTTTATTTGATTAATCCCGATTGCAGCTTGTATCTCCATTGGTCGGACGTTATAGCCTGTGGTGACAAACAGAAACTTCGCGTCGGTGCCAGATACATCATGGGTCCAATCCTTTACATCCGACCGATCTCGAGACCAACCGTGCGAACGTATAGAACGAAGGTCATCAGCAAAATCAAGACTGTTAGTGGCAACTCCGCCACCTTCCATAGTTGTGATGTGGTGAGAAAAATAGAAGCTAAAGGATCCAGCCAAGCCCGATACGCCTGCATGTTTACCGTTCTCAAAACTCCCGAGTGATTCGCATACATCGCTTATATAGGTCAGATTATGTTTTGCAGCGAATTGGTTAAGTGAAGCAGAATCAAGTGCGCGACCTAATGGGTGAATAGGGAATAGCGCACGTACTGGATTTACGGAGTTTTTTACAGCTGCTTCAGCTGCTTCCAGATCTAATGCAAGGCTATCGCGATCAACGTCAACGAAAATCGGTGTTAATCCAAGTTGCACCACTGGCCAAATAGTTGTCGGCCAAGCAATTGCTGGGACTAGAACTCCGTCGCCGCGGCGCAGTAATGCACTGCCTTTGCTTGGCCTTAGCATCGCCTCAAATATGGCTAGATTTGCCGAAGAGCCAGAATTCATCATCACAAAATATTCAACGCCAAGATAATCTGCCATGAGTTTTTCAAACTCAAGCACTTTTTTGCCCATAGTCAGATACCCGGATTGCAGCACTTCAATCGCTGCTTCAATATCTTGGCTACGGAGTCCGGATGAGGCAAGTGGAACGCGCATGGGGTAAAAGTATCACTTTATTAACTTGAGTAAATTAGCGAGGCTTAATCAGGGGTGACAGAGCCTATGCGTATGCCTAAAGATATGAGGTCCGGTTGCTTTTCCTGAAGAGGTTTATAAAGAGTCGCTTGCACCCTCTGGTTTGGGACGAACTTGCTCAGGCAAGGCAAGAATTTAAATACACACGGCGCAGGCATCATTTCGAAAATGACTTGCTGCCAATATTTAATGAATATCTCAATTTTGAAAACGGGTTCTACCTGGATTTGGGCGCCAATGATGGCCGTGCATTCTCTAACACCTACCATCTTGAAAAATTCCTTGGCTGGCGCGGAATATTGGTTGAACCTGTGATGCATGTTTATTTTAGATCTCGACTGGTAAGAGATATTAATAGAAACAATTTTCACTGCTGCGCGTTGGTTGACGAATCTTTTGAAAACGAAAGTGTTGAGATTTCTTATTCGGGGCTGATGTCTGTTGCCGGTGAGAATGTCTCTGAATTTAAGTCAAATGAATGGGCTGAACTAGGTTCTCAGTTTCTTGGGCGTGGTGAGCACATTCAAAAGACTTGGAGTCAAGCAAAAACATTAAGATCGGTACTAGAGGAGTCAAGAGCCCCAAAAAATATTGATTTCTTGAGTATGGATGTTGAAGGATCGGAATTTTCAATACTAAAGAATTTTGATTTTACTCTTTACGTTTTTCGTTTCATTTTGATTGAAGCAAAACTTGATTCGCCGGTTCACAAACTCCTGGTTGATAGAGGGTTTATTCTGATTAGCCAAATACATCAAAACTTGTTTTTCAAAAACGGAAAGCCAACTTAGATTAATCTAGGACTACTGCGCCGTTTGGTGTGCTCAAATGCACAGAAACGATTCCTGTTTCGCCGTCTTGGCTTGAAGGGTCGACCCAATCAATCGAAACGCTCTCGAGCGCGCCGAGAATTTCAGTTCTAAACCAAGAATCAGATAGCTGATCTTTATCTGAAATGACAATCTTTTCGATCTTGGAAACAGTCGATCCATCTTTTGATGGATGATCTTCTGTCAGCCACTGGATAAAGAATGGTAGTTCTCTTGAATCAGTTATTTCCTTTACACCGATTTGCTTCCACTTGAGATCTGTTCCATCAGGGCGGGTGCGGTGGCCGTCTACTGCCTTGCGACCGAACTTCTCTTCAATCGGCGAAATATCTTCGGTGCTAAATACCCAAGTGAGCCAACCGCCGCCTTCTTGAGCTTTCTTTGAAACAGCTTTACCCCAAGGTGTTTGTTCTGTTGCTGGGTGATCAAGCGGGCAAACAACTTCGATGTATTTGCCATCGAGAAGTGGTGCGGTGAAGTTGCGTGTACCAAAGCGTGGGTGGATTCCGCCATCAACGAATGTTGTTCCAAGGCGTGAGCCAAGGCGTTGCACCGTGTCGGCTAATTGATCATGGGAAGTTACATATGAGACATGGTCTAAGCGCATGGAGATATTTTGCACCATAGAAAGGGGTGGTCTTTACCAAAATACCCCCACTGCATGGGAGCCCCAAGTACCATTTTGGGCATGCGTAAACTGGCAACTAATTGGGTTCTATTTTCTGGGCCGGTTGTGACACTGGCTTTTTCCCCGAATCTCACTTACGAACCTTTCGATAATATCAAATTGATACTTCTTGGCATATGTGCGGGGTTCGCGGCGGGTGAGTTCATTAACTTTGTGAAAAATGTCGGCTTTAAGAGTGCCAAAATCCAAGTTTATCTTGCTTTATTTTTGCTTATTGGTCTATTGATTCCGCTTTGTTTCTCCGGTTCACCATTAAGCCAGCAACTTTACGGTGCGGCAGGCAGATCAATCGGTCTGCTTCATTACTCATTTCTCATATGTCTTCTGCTTGGATCTTCAGTTATTAAATCGAATGAGATTTCCAGAAGTTTTCTAAAGGCAATCGTACTAACCGGATTATTCGAGGCTACCTACGGCCTTGTTCAGTACTTAAATCTTGACCCAATTAACTGGGACAACGAATTCAAATGGATATTTGGAACTTTTGGAAATCCCAACTTCTTGTCTGCATTTCTTGGAATGTCTATATGTGGGAGCCTCTTTCTGTTATTTGCAAACTTGGGATTGATTTGGAAATATCTGAATATTTTGAATGTACTTCTTGGTGTTATTTGTATTTCGATATCTACTTCGATTCAAGGGTTGGTTTTAGTGGCCCTAGGGATCTTTCTACTTATTTTGGTGCTTGCGTTTAAAAAATCTCGATTATTAGGTTTATCTTTCGGGATATTTGGTTCCGTAGCTGGAGTAATAGCCGGTTTAGGTCTCCTCCAAATTGGACCACTTGCCAAATACCTCTATCAAGAGTCAACAACGTTTAGAGGAGACTACTGGCGCGCTGGTGTAGAGATGGCAAAAGATCATCTATTTGTTGGGGTCGGTTTAGACTCTTATGGGGATTATTACCGTCAGTATCGAGACGCTACCGCGGTTACACGGCGTGGTCTGGAGAATTACTCCGATTCTGCACACAACTTGTTTATTGATTTAACTACCAATGGTGGTCTGATTTTAATAGTGGCTTATTTAGTACTCATCTTTGCAGTTTTAGCGTCTATTTTGAGAGACTTAAAATCAATTAAATCTCTAGAAATTGAGTATTTTGCAATTCCATCGATTTGGATTGCATTTCAAATTCAAACACTTATCAGCATCAATGTTTCATCGGTTGCTATTTGGGGTTGGATTGCTGGAGGACTTTTGTTACGGAATCATTCGTTTAGCGGAGAAGGATATGTTGATAAGAATTCAAATCGTAATCAAAGAAGAGGGGCTAAGAGCAAATTCGGATTTAGTGTTTTAGTCATCCCCTCTGTATTTGCGATTGCTGCGTTTCCCATCCTTTACCGGGATTATCAAGTTGCGCAGGCGATTTCGAGCCCTTCTGGCCCAAGCCTGCAAAGTGTTACTACTTCATGGCCGACTAGTTGTTTCTTTATGGCGAAGGCAGAAGAAGCTTATACGGATGCTGGTGATCACAAGACTTCACTATTAATTTCCTTGCAATCCGTTGAAAGAAATAGCCGTTGTTTTAATTCATTTAGACACATCTATGAAAATCCAACATCGACCTCAATGCAGAAGAATCTTGCTCTTAAAAAGATGCATGAGCTAGATCCACTTTTGCCGTGAGCGGAAACTAGGTAGGTAGGTTCCCTTGCGCTTGTCGTGCGCTAAGCGTTGGGGCTGATAAATCTTTTGGAGATAGCAAAAAGTTAGCCTCCGAATTACTTTTTTCTCTCCATTTGATATCCAACTCGAGATCCATTGGTGATATATCGAATTCGTGTTCGGGTGAATAGGGAGAAGTTAGTAAATATGAAACTCCCGCACCATCCTCATTTGCAAGGAAGCCGTGCCCTAATCCTGGGCCAATCAATACAGATGTACCTTCTTTAGCACGCAGATTTATGTATTCAACTTTCTTATATGTTTTTGATGTAGGGCGTATATCTACAACTACATCCAAAACTGATCCACTTACACAAGTTATCCACTTTGCTTGTCCCGCTGGTGCCAGGCTGTAATGAATACCCCGGATAACTCCTTTGTGGCTTAATGAGAAATTTGCTTGGAGAACTGAGAAATCCATTCCGGTCTCTTTCAATATTTCATCGTGTTTAAACCATTCACGGAAAAATCCACGTTCATCAGGCCATACTTGAGACTCTACTAACCAAGCGCCTTCAATTTCTAGTTGGGTAAATTTCATAGTTAGGCTTCCTTCCTTATCTCTGACAAGATTAATGGAATTTCTTCAGCCAGAGCTTCTTTCCAATCCCGCATCTCCTCTAATCCTGGTCTATTCCAATTTTTGTGACTAAGCACTGAATAGCTGGGTCTCTTTGCTGGTCTAGGAAATTCGGCGGTAGTAACCGGGGTAAGTCTTGAAACATCTGCGCCAGTCAAAATAAATATTTCTCTCGCAAAATCAAACCACGTTGCCGAGCCACTATTTGTGCCATGGTAAACACCAAAATTAGCTTCACTTAAAGCAAGGCTCTTGACCTGTTTTGCTAGGTCCCTAGCTGAAGTTGGCTGGCCTATCTGGTCGTTAACAACTTTTACTTCCCCATCACCTTGGAGCGCCAACCTGGCCATTGTTTTTGCAAAATTTTTACCGTATGGGGAATATAGCCATGCGGTTCTAACGATAAATGAGCCTTCAGGGAAAGTTTCTTCGATCGATTTTTCACCTTCTTTTTTACTTGCGCCATAGATTGAAGTTGGGTTGCGTTCCGCATTTTCTAGCCAAGGGGAGTCGTTTTCGCCAGAAAAGACATAATCCGTTGAAATTTGAATAAAAACTGCACCTATCTTTTTTGCGTTAATTGCTAATTTTTTAACAGCTAGAGAATTTACAGCGAATGCCTGGTCCTGATTCATTTCGGCACTATCAACATCGGTCCAAGCCGCACAATTAACGACCACCTTTGGCGAATTCTTTATGAACTCAGCCTCAATAGCTGACTCGTTGGTGATATCGAGTGACTTGGAATCAAATGCCAAAAAATCTATCTTGCTAGCGTTCAGTTCGGCTTGCATTGCTAAGCCAAGCTGACCTGAAGCCCCTGTAATTAACCAGGTCATCTTTAGTTCTTCTTGAGTGGCTTCCACCACGCTTCATTGGATTTGTACCAATCAACAGTTTGAGCTAATCCTTCTTCAAAAGAAACCTTCGGTTCGTAGCCTAATTCACGTTTAATCTTCGACCAGTCGACGCTGTAGCGGAGATCATGGCCTTTTCTATCTTCAACAAATTCAATAGAACTCTTATCGGCGTCCATTGCGGCTAGGATTAAATCTGTAATCTCTAAATTGTTCAGTTCGCGCCCGCCGCCAATATTGTAAATTTCACCAGGTTTACCTTGGGTTAGCGCCAGATGGATACCTCGGCAGTGATCATCAACGTGTAACCAATCTCGAACGTTTAAACCACTTCCGTACACTGGAACTTTCTTTCCCTCAAGTAGGTTGGTAATAAAGAGTGGGATTAGTTTCTCAGGGAAGTGATGGGTGCCGTAGTTATTGCTGCATCGCGTGATTACAACATCAAGTCCGTGTGTTCTTTGATAAGAACGAGCTAATAGTTCGCCTCCAGCTTTGCTGGCTGAATATGGAGAATTTGGTAACAGCGGCCATTCTTCAGTCCATGAACCAGATTCAATTGATCCATAAACTTCATCTGTGGAAACTTGCAGAAATCGAATTTTTCTTCCTGAAGCCTTTATAGCATCAAGTAAAACTTGAACGCCGACTATGTTGGTCTGAACAAAATCCTCAGCCCCTGCAATAGAGCGATCAACGTGTGATTCTGCAGCAAAATTAATAACGGCATCGACTTCATCTAAAATTGATGAAATTAATTTTGAATCGCAAATATCGCCTTTAACAAATTTGTAGGTATTTAAGTTTTCTACTTCGGTCAAATTTGAAAGAACGCCCGCGTAAGTCAACTTATCTAAAACCGTAACACTGGAAACGTCTTTCAAATCTCCACGGGCAATCATGCGCACAAAGTTGGAGCCGATGAAGCCAGCCCCGCCTGTTACCAAGATTCGCATGTTTACCTCGACTGTCCCCAATTTATCATGGTTACTTTACCCGCTACTCTTTGCTTATGAAGGGCATTGTTCTCGCAGGCGGCACAGGTTCTCGTTTGTGGCCGATCACCAAAGGTGTTAGCAAGCAACTATTGCCCGTCTATGACAAGCCTTTAATCCATTACCCACTCGGAACTCTTTTTCTCTCTGGGATTAGAGAAGTCCTGATAATCACAACTCCTGAAGATCAGACAGCTTTCAAACGGTTATTAGGCGATGGATCTCAGTATGGTGCGAGTTTCCAATATGCCGTTCAGGAAAAGCCCAATGGGCTGGCTGAGGCATTTCTCATCGGTGAAGAATTTATTGGTAGCGATGATGTAGCACTTATCTTAGGTGACAATATTTTTCATGGTGTTGGTCTAGGTACTCAACTGCGTTCTATAGACACTTCAAATGGGGCCACAATCTTTGCATACAAGGTTTCAGATCCAAAAAGTTATGGCGTAGTCGAATTCTCTCAAGATGGAAAAGTAATCTCGATTGAGGAGAAACCTGAAAAGCCAAAATCTAGCTTTGCCGTACCAGGGTTATATTTTTATGATTCAGATGTAGTCGCTATCGCAAAAGGCGTTAGGCCCAGTGCGCGAGGTGAGATAGAAATTACCTCAATAAATGAGCGCTACATGCGTAGTGAAAAATTAACTACTAAAATTTTAGAGCGCGGTACTACTTGGCTAGACACCGGGACTTTCGAAACTTTGCACGCCGCTGCTTCCTACGTTCAAATCATTGAAGAGCGACAGGGAAGCAAAATTTCTTGTTTAGAAGAAATTGCTTGGCGCAATAAATGGATTTCCGATGAAAATCTTGCAGAAATGGCAAAGTCTTATAAAAACAATCCTTACGGTAATTACCTAAATAATTTGTTGGTATAAATTTAAATGTGCAGGGGCCATCTTTTGGACTCCGGCGGATGCTGTGTTGCTTTCTATGGCAGATTTGCTTATTTCTCTTGCTTTCTCTGAATTTGAAATCAGCGATTGAATTTCATCGGCAAGACTTCTTGGGTCAGGTTCTGTGAGAATTCCAGAAACACCATTTGTTATTAATTCGGAGATGGCGCCCGAATCAACAGCCACAATAGGCACTCCACACGACTGGACCTCAATCAAAGAATAGGGAACTCCTTCGTTTAACGAAGTGCTGAGGAAAACATCGGCAACTGGGATAACTTCTGCGGCGTCGACCCAACCAAGAAGTAGAACATTCGATGGGGCGTTTGCCTTGGTTTCTTCAAATAAGTCACCTCCGCCGGCCATCAAGAAATTTACATCTGGTAAAAGTTTGGCAACTTCAAGGGCAAGGCTGGGATTCTTAACGGGGGCCATTCTTGCCAT
>Ga0214921_10002605_pt1 | contig 29068 bp, 37 predicted proteins | sample LL1505_MetaG_FD_177992 | JGI IMG/M metagenome (GOLD analysis project Ga0214921, IMG submission 177992) | Freshwater microbial communities from Lake Lanier, Atlanta, Georgia, United States - LL-1505 | ecosystem: Environmental > Aquatic > Freshwater > Lake | place: USA: Georgia | collected...
CTGCGGTTGTTAAAGCGGATCCTGATGGTTACACCATTGGTCTAAGTACCTCAGGTCCACTAGCCGTGAATAAGATATTGAACCCAGATCTTGGTTATGATCCTGAGCGTGATTTGCAACCAATTGCACTTTTTGCGATATTACCGAACATCATTGTCGTTAGCTCAACGCTGAATATTAACAATCTATCCCAGCTAAATGACTATATTCGTAAGACACCTGATGTAGGCTATGGATCTGTCGGTAATGGTAGCTCGCAGCATTTAGCGGGAGCTTACTACGAACAATTGCTCGGGGCAAAAATGACCCATGTACCCTATCGAGTAACCGCAAACATGGTGACCGATTTAGTTGCAGGCCGAGTTCCAATTAGCTTTCAATTGCTTCCAAATGTATCTGGTCAAATAAGTGCTGGCAGAGTGAAGGCTATTGCTGTTGCATCTAATCGACGCTTACCTGCATTACCTGATATTCCTACGGCCGCAGAGGCTGGAATTAAAGGTTATGATTCTGCCGCATGGTTCGCCTTAATAGCCCCTAGAGGGACACCTAAAGCTATTGTAGATAAGTTAAACAAGGATGTTAATCAAGCCTTGGCTGATCATACGGTTCGTGCAAAATTTGCTGAACTTGGTGCTGAACCCGTTTCTGGACCAGCTGAGGAACTAACACAACTCATGGCCTCTGATATAAAAAAATGGACAGCAATCATTAAAAAAGGTGGCATTACAATCGATAAACCATAACTAAGACATCAATTGCTTGAGCTGCTCCATAAAGAGCTCTTCTCCATGGTTAATCTTTTCATGCCACTGTTCGCCTGCTTTACTGTCTGCGGAGTCGCTGATGAACTTAAAGGATAGCCAAGGTATTTGATGTTGGTGGGCAACGGCTGCAATAGCAAAGAGTTCCATATCCACGACATCAATATGTTGCTCGAGTAACCAAGGGTCTGCGCTGGTGACAAAGCTATCCCCACTGCCACAGGTATATAGACCTGATTGCGATTCGTACTCTGCTGGCTTTGTACAAAATGGGGTAACGCCTCTAGGGGCTAATGGCTCTGCATTCATATCCCGCTGCACAACGCGCTTGATGGTGATGAGGTCCGACAGAGACGGATTGATTTTGCCAACAGTGCCAAAGTTAATGATAAGTTGTGGCTGATGATGCATGATTGCAGTTTGAGCAACAGTCGCTGCATTAATCTTCCCCACACCAGTATAGGCAACTGGAATGCTCTTTGGGATCGAAATCGCCTCAAGTTCATTTTTGAGGGCAACTAGCAGTAAAATGGGGCTTTGCTTGGTGTCCATACAGAGAGTTTAATCGCATGAGACTGGAAGATTATTTACCCGGCGTTCCTGATTTTCCGAAACCCGGAATCCTCTTTCGGGATATTGGTCCCCTGCTAGCGAATGCTAAAGCATTCACTACTGCGATTGAAGGGCTGGCCAGCCTAAGCAAATCAGATCTATTTACCCATATCCTAGGTATTGAGTCTCGAGGCTTCATCTTTGCCTCTGCCCTAGCAAACCATCTTGGAAAAGGTTTGGTGCTGGTCCGCAAACCCAATAAGCTCCCCCCAGAAATCCATCGCGAGTCGTATGGCCTGGAATATGGTAACGATGCCCTAGAGATCAGTACTTCGGTCTTAAGTTCAGATCATTCAGTATTAATTGTCGACGATGTATTGGCAACTGGCGGTACTATCTTAGCGGCTAGTAAGCTGATACAGAAAACCGGTGCTCAGGTAGTCAGTGCAATTTGCCTGCTAGAGATTGCAGGCTTACCTGGGTCAGAACATCTTCAGAATGCAGGCATCTCGAATCAATGCCTTCTGAAAATGTAGGGGTGCATTAAATCACGCCTTTTTTCTTGAGTAGCTCATCAACCCATGGCGCAGCATACTGACCCGCCTGAATCGTTTTTAGAATCTCTTGTTCTTGTTTGACTTTCTCCTGACCTAAGCGTGCTGCCTCCAGTGCATGATCCGGTGGCACTGCAATCACACCATCGCTGTCACCAAGAATAATATCGCCTGGATAAACAATCATGCCGCCAATCGAGATTGGTACATTGATGGATCCAGGGCCTTCTTTGAGAGGGCCACGAAGATTGACTCCTTTAGCCCAACAAGGAAATTGCTGTTGATCAAAGGCATCCACATCGCGCACAGCACCATCCACCACAATCCCAAGCACCCCTCTACTCTTGGCCACGGTCATCAAGATCTCACCAATCACCGCACAGCCAATGTCGCCTTCCACATCAATCACCATCACATCACCCGCTTGCACCATTTGCAGAGCTTTGTGAACCATTAAATTATCTGCAACATGCAGTTTGATCGTAAATGCATTGCCGCAGACGGATATGGGTGATCGATTAATGGGGTGGATGCCGTTCGCGACTAAGGTGCGCCCCAGCATATCGCTAATCACTGTGCTTGGTATACCTCGCAAGGCTTGGATGCCAGCAGTTGCCGGTTCAGCACGCGGGTGAATATCAATACCATGGCTCATCATGATGGTCCTTTTCTGGGGTTTTAGATGATTGTATTGCTTTGAGCGGCTTTAGGAATAGGTGGGATCTGTTCCAGTATGATATTTAGAACTGATTAAAGGAACCTTATGCCAACTCGTATGAAGAAGATGATTGCTGCCCTATTTGCGCTTTGCGTGATCACCCCTGCACTTGCTCAAAGCGATGTAGGTAATTGGCCAAGCCAACGCCCCATCAAGATCATTGCGGTTTTCCCTCCGGGTGGCTCGGTGGATCAAGTGGCACGGATATTAGCGCCTGTTTTGCAAGCAGAGCTCAAGCAAAATGTGATTGTGGAGAACATCGGTGGTGCCTCTGGTGTGATTGGCACTACTGCGGTAGCACGTGCAACTGGTGACGGCTACACCTTTGGTTTGGTGTTTGATACCCATGGAGTTAATCCCTCTCTCAAAGATAGTTTGCCTTACGACACCCTCAAAGATTTGGTCACGATCAATATGATTGGCACATCGCCCATGGTCTTAGCGGCCAGTAAGAAATCGGGGATCACCAACATGAAGCAACTCATGGACGACTCCAAAGCCAAGAAGCCTTTTACCTATGGCTCCATCGGCATTGGCAGCTTAGGTCATCTTGCTATTGCTGACTTTGCTAAGAAAACAGGTGTTGATTGGGTGCATGCTCCCTATCGCGGAGGTGGTCCCATGGTTCAAGATGGTTTGGCGGGACAAGTTCCTTTGGTGGTCGGCAGTATGTTCTTAATTAAGCCGCATGCTGATAGCGGTGGCTTGATTCCCTTAGCAGTAACCACGGCAAAGCGCTCACCCGATATGCCCAAGGTTCCAACCCTGGCAGAGAGTGGCTATCCAGGCTTTGAGGCTCCTGCTTGGTGGGCGGTCATTGCTCCATCAAAGACCCCACCCGCGATTATGAATGCGATGTACCGGGCGGTTGATAAAGCCCTGAAGACCCCTGCAGTTGCTGAAAAACTCAAGAACCAAGGTATTCAGGTACAGAGCTTGAACCCAGAAACAGCCAATGCCTTTGTGGCTAAGCAGATTGGTATTTGGGGTAAGTTTGTGATTCAGAACAACATCAAAGAGTAACTACATTAACTCTCTGATTCTTGGGCGCAATCGCGCATGGCGCTAGCAAACAACTCGGGTGCTTGCGCCCCCTGAATCATATATTTGTTATCCAAGATAATTGCTGGCACTGAGTTAATCCCTAACTCGGTGTACTTCTTTTTCTGATCCCGGACCGCTTGGGCGAACTCATCACTCTCCAAAATAGCGCGCGCTCGGTCAATCGATAAGCCAGATCGTTCAACTGCATCGAGTAGATTCTTGGGGTCGTCCACACTAACTGCTAAGGTGAAGTAAGTCGCAAAGAGCTCTTTCTTCAGTTTATATTGCGCTTCGAGTCCGTGCTCTGCTAAAGCCCAATGTAAGAGGCGGTGAGCATGAAAGGTGTTGTATACGCGCTTTCGCCCTTCCGGATGGAATAAAAAGCCCATCTCGGCGGCACGATTACGAATATTTTCTTGGTTGGCTTTGACTTGGCTTACGGTAGTTCCGTATTTCTCGGTCAGGTACTCAATCACATCTTGCCCACCGAGGGGCATGTGAGCGTTTAGCTCAAAGGGTTGAAAATGAATTTCAACATTGACCTCATCACCAACAACGCTTAATGCTTTTTCGAGGGATGCCAATCCAATGGCACACCAAGGGCAAGCAATGTCGGATACAAAATCGATGTGAACGGTTTTCAATTATTCCCAGCCGCCACCCAAGATGGCATGTTTTTTATATTCCACACGGGACTCTTTCCATGCTGTGCCAATGATACGCAAAATAGCGATAAGGCGATTTAGGAGCCTCTTAGCTGTTGCGTATACATCATGGACGGTTGGGGTGTTGATTGCAGGTTTAATGCTAACTGTTTGGTTCATGACATTCTCTATTACTAGGGTTAACACTTAATAGTATACCCGCAATTTTATTGCAATGCACAAACTGGAGAATACGATTAATTCCTTACGAAACAGGGTTTAAGGGTAGGTTAAAGATGACATTTTGGGGTTTGAGCTTTAAGAGTCCATCTGCATTCATGGCCATGCCCAAATAAATGGGCTTTCCCCGTATTTGGCTCACAACAGCATTGGGGTCATTAAAGTCCAGTTTGAAAAGACAAATAATTCTGGAGAGAGTCGCCTCATCAACCCGCTCTTTGTTGTAAAGCGCGTTCAATATCTCGGTTGCTGAGGCATCTAAGCCAACATGCCATACCCACTTAGGATCATTAATCTCTTTTAAGGGAGTGATGGTGGTCGCGATGCCCAAGAAATGATTAATCCATTTATGTAGAACAGTTGCTAGTGCGGGTAATGTGGCTTGATCAAAATTAAGCTGGATGGCAAAGTCATGGGTTTGGTCTCTACCCCAATATGATTTGGCATTATCTTCGTGCAAGACATCAAGATCGACCGTACGCATTGCCAGCGATTGACTCTTGAGCAAATCAACAATGTTGCCAAACTCACTAGCCTGCGCATTGCGCTCAATGGTCTCGTGATCAGCGGCCATCACAATGCCATCTTCTAAAATAGTAATCTTTTGGGGTCGATAGAGCAGTTCTGCAATACGAGCTTCAAACGGATCAACTTCAGGCCCTAAAATATGTCTGAGAAAGATTTGAGTAAGTTGCGCCACAAATAAGGGCGGTACATCAACGCCCTCGCCTTCAAACAAACTCATATAGAAGTTCTCGAGAGAGCTTGCTGCTAATAATTTACTGCGGTAGCGAAACCAAATCGCATAATTGGCCTGTATGTCGGCATCGGCCATCTGCTCGATTTCTACGGATGGAATTTCGTCACGCGGATTATTGAGAAGCCGCTGATGAATCGCTCTTTCTTTAAGGCAGGACTCAGGAACTAAAGCAAGCTCTGGTCTTGATAAATAGGTTCTTAAAAAATCATCAGTCACCAATAATTGGTTATCGGGACTAAGGCTTAGGGTATCAAAGCCACAGTGGGCCCAGTAATTTGGCATAGGGTCAGTAATTAATAGTAATGATAGATATTGTCCACGAGATCAATGTCGCATAATTAAAAAGGTCATCCCCGCATTACCCTCTTTTAATTGTTTGAGGTATTGCTTGAGTGTGGGACGACGTTTTATCAACGCTTGATATAACTCGCTTCGATGCACTAAATCTTCACCATGATAGTACTCGTCGACTCGGTCTGAGAAAAAGTTATTCTCAAGCGCCTCTCGGACCGTGCGTCGTATACCCCCTCCCTGACCCGATGAGCCATAGCCATGGATGACAATCAAGACACGGATTTGTACCTCAGCAGCAGCTCGGATGTGGTGCGTGAGCGTATCGAGAGCCTCTTCACACGTAGGCCCGCCGATCTCTAAATTAATGGTGGCGGTATCGGTGTTGGCACTGGGTATCTCTTGACTCCCGCAAAAGGGACAATGCCCCAACATAGGTCGCGGGTTACCACAGGTTAGGCAGACAAAAGAAATTGCCATAAAGAATGGATCTATTTGGTAAGAAGCGCATCCCTCACCATGACCTCCATACGCTCAGCAGAGGTACCCGGTGGGAAAAAAGCTAAATATTTTCCTTGGCGATTCATGATGTAAACAAATGCTGTATGGTCAATTAGGTACTGATTCCCTCTCACGTTCACTTTTTCATAGAAGGTCTTGTACTTCGTTGCAATTTCCTTTGTCAGAGTCTCTGCACCGCGCAAACCAAGGATACGGCTATCAAAATGATTTGTGTACTTTCCTATGAGATCCTGGGTATCTCTGGCTGGATCAAGAGTAATAAATATTGCCTGAACTTGGTTACTGTCTTTGCCAAGTAATTTTAATAAACGAGCGACATTCGCCAAATCCGTTGGACAAACATCTGGACAAAACATATATCCAAAGTAAATTAAAACAATTTTGCCTTTAAACTCAGATAGGCTCCGTGATTTACCAAATTGATCGCTCAGCGTGAAAGGTCCACCCACATCTCCTTTACCCGACATAAGTTCATTCATTAGTCGAGCTGACTCCGCTCTTGATTGTGCAGTTTGCGCCAGGGAAAGGATGGGAGAAATCCCCAAAAAAATAAAACTGGCTAGCAGAATGCTAGCCAGTCGAAACCTACACATTAGCCACCAAATTGAAATTCTGTTCCGGTTGTTGAGGTAACCAGACGATCATTGAGCAGATTCTGCATTGCTGTAACAAAACCTGGTCCAGAACAATGCAATGGAATAACGACATCTGGGTTGAATTGTTTCAAAGCCTCTACCGTTTGCGTTAGATAATCATTCGGAGCTGGAAATAGATGAAATCCACCCAAAATAGCGTGTACTTTTTTCACACCCGATACATTAATAGCCTGCTGAACAGAATTTACAATTCCGGCGTGACCACATGAAGAGATTACGATCAGGCCTCTATCCCGCAAGTTGTATGCTGTGCAATGTTCGTGAATATGATCATCCTTCACAAACTTTCCTTCTGCTTTGGAATTTAATTCAGGCAAATCACAACCGATACCATTCTTCTTGGAAAATTCCACAAGAGTATTTGGAATTACCTTTTCAAAACTACCCCGATTAATAACGCCTGTTGTAAATGCGTGGCCCTGAATAATCGTTGGTTTCTCGCAATACACAATTTTTACTTTTAACGCATCAAGTTCACGACGATCCAACACACCCCAATCTGCAAAATGACCAGGTGATCCGCTTGCGGTTTTGCGATTACAGAAATTATCTTCGCCTCCAACATACAGGGTAAGGTCAGCTGGTAACTTACTTCGATTAGCTTGTAAAAAAGGGATAAGCCCGCCAAAATGATCGAAATGCCCATGACTTAGAATCATGGCGTGTTGCTGTTCTGGCTTCACGTTCATAATTTCCATATTACCCATCAAAGCCGCGGGAGTGTAGCCAAAATCTAAAAGCATGCTCTTGCTGTTCTGTCCAATTTTTGACTCGAGCGCAAGTGCTAACCCCCACTCATTATGAAGCGCCTTGCGATAATCTTTCGATGAAATAAATGGTGTACGCTTAATCTTGACCCACTTATTAGTACCTGGCCTTGGAGTGTCGTAACTACTATCAACAAGTACTTTGATATCCAAGGTATCAACCGTAGGAACTTTTGTTACTGCGAATGATTGGATTCCAAATGTTGTTAAACCAGCTCCTGCCAGTAACGCCGACGATCCTAAAATAAATTGGCGACGATTTGTTATTTGAATAGCCATTATTATTCTCCCTTATTTAGTAGGTCTTCCTAGATTAAAACTTTACTTAGGCTTTAGCAATAGACTCGTTATCAATAAAAAACGGTTTTTAAGATAAGTAGCTTTTTAGTTTTTTGGGATATAGAAAACTAATGGTTATCCCTAGCATGTTTATACGTGACCGTATTTCTTAAGGGCTTCAGCTAGTGTGAGACCGCTGGCAATTTCTCTACGAATATTTTTCTCGATGGCCGTTAATCGTTCGGATTCAAGCAAAACACTCTCCACGTGCTCCATTGGAATCACAATGGCCCCATCTTCATCCGCCAAAATGAAGTCACCTGGTCGCACAATCACATTACCGCCATCATGTCCCCTCATATAGACCGGGACCTGACATGCATTTACTTTCCAGCGTCCGATCGATTGAACCGACGTCTTGTAGCGTGCAAATACTGGGAATTGATGTTCACCAATCCAGCGCACATCCCGAATACCGCCATCCAGAAGGGCTCCCACACATCCCCGTTCCTTCATTCCTAAGGCAATGAGCTCGCCAAAATAGCAAATTCCTTCGCCATTTCCACTCCACACACTAATTTCTCCTGGAGAAAGTCCTTGGCAAGCCTCCATTTTGTCTTTATCGCCACCTTGGGGATACGGAGTCATTTGCCCGCGGATGGTGTATGCCCATCCTGCCATTCTTTTGCAGGTTTCTGGATAAGGACCAAAATCAGCTGCTAAACCCTGCTGTAATAGATTCATATTATCGAGAACGTCTGCAACATTTGAGGTGTCGACCTCAAGATACCGCAGACGAATGGATTCCTTATCCTTTGCTGAAATGCTCATGTCTTATCCTTCGAGGGTGTGAATCAATGTTAGGTGCCAACCTGAAAATGCGAGGTCATTTTTCTGAGCATTGCAACAACGCTTTGAGCAACAATCCGACCTGTTTTGGGATTTTCAGATGGAATGTTTTCCATGGTCATGCTGAACTTGGCGGAATCAGAGTCGACCGTAATCGTGTGCGTATTTCGAACCACAGTAGGATCAGCCCAAATTTCAAGTAATGTATTTTCTGGGCCATTCCCAGCAAGAGCTAAAGCCACAACCACATTTAAATTGGCAGGAAAACCTTTTGCGGCCTCTTTGGCGTTTCCAGTAAACACTTTCAAAGGCTCTGTTAGCCCCTGTACCGATATATTGTTCTCAATCAGATGAGGGGCGCCCTCTAAACCCTTCGGCGGTTTACGAGTCACCATACGGACCGAATGAATTTTGCCCTCTGCAGCACCAAGCATTGCGTCAAGACCAATCAGAGCTCCTGTAGGGACCATAATGACCCCACCCGTTTGTTTGGCAACATCAAGCAAATCTGATCTAAATAAAATTGCCCCAACAGAAAGCACAATCGCCTTTTTTTGCTTCTTTAGAAAAGGAGTGACGATGTCACCCAAAAACTCAGCAGGGGCGCACTCCACAACGACATCGGCCTCGGGCTCCAAGTCTTCAATACACAAGACTTTTACAGGATGAGCTAAGGTCTTCACAAACTCATTCGCCTTGTCATGATTTTTAGCAGAGACAGCAGTTAATTCAATACCAGGAACAACTCCCGCCGCGAGTTTTGTGGATAAGGCTTTACCAATAGCGCCAAGGCCAGCTACAGCCACCCTAATCTTCTTATTTGTCGTCATTTTTATTAATCATCAGAAAATAGTTCATTAACAGATCCTCGGAGATCCATCTCATAATCAAGCCCAGCAACCGGTGGTCTTGCAAAGTGCCAGGTCAAACCGTGTTGGATTAAGCCGGGTTTAGCAAGTAATTCATCAACCAATAAAGCAATGTCGTGAACTGAATACACTTGAACTTTGGTAACGTCAGACCACTTTAATTCGAAGTTCCGAAGACGATCCGCCATCTCTTCAATTACAAATGCCATTTTTTTTCGCAATCCTGCTTGAGAAACATCCCCAAAGGCAATGATACGGTCTTTGTAGGGTTTAGAGCCTTTTCGGGCATCTCCACCTCCTGAGATAACAAAACTTGTTTGCTTGGCAGTGCTTGGTACAGAATAGGTAAACGCATACATTGAAACTTCTTGTGGGCCATGATGCTCTGGGCAAACATTGGTTCGTGCTACTGGATTAATCGCATCCACGCCATCTACTGGTGGTGTATAAATACTCCAGCTCTGTAGTTGCCTCACATAGGTTTTATTAAAATCAATAAAACCTTGGTCATCAAATTGCTTTGGAGAGCGTAACTCACAGTGCGCAAAGGCAGTAAAGGGTATCCCAAGAAAATGCAAGTGACTCTCAACCGCCTTAAAACCATCTTGAAGTGGAATAGCATGCTTAAAACGAATTTGCTCCAAACGATAACCAGGTTCTGCCATTACTCCAGCGGAATACTGAAAAACACTTGGTAAATAGCTGTAGCCACCAGACGTAAAAATACGGGGTGCAGACATAGATGATTAATCGATTGTCATGCCAGATGTTTTAACAATCTGTGCATATTTTGCGATCTCACTTTGAATATGCTCACCAAATTTTGCGGGTGTACCGCCAATAATTTCAATGCCGCGATCTGATAAGTTCTTTTTTACTATAGGGTCTTGCAAGGCTCGATTAATCGCGCTATTGACCTTATCTACTGCATCCTTGGATAAGCTAGCAGGGGCAACAATGCCGTACCAAGAATCTGTCTCAAACTTTGGGAATCCTTGCTCTGCAATGGTGGGGATTTCTGGTGCCAATGGTGCTCGGGTCAAATACGTTGTGCCAATTGCCTTTAACTTTCCAGACTTAATGTGTGGCAAGAAATCAGGTAGGTTACCGAACATCATGTCGATATTGCCAGCTAACAAATCTGTCAACGCAGGTCCTTGTCCGCGATATGGAATATGAACTACAAATATCCCCGCTTGCGATTTAAGCATCTCTCCTGCGAAATGAGCGGTAGTGCCATTACCAAATGAGCCATAAGATAGTTTTCCTGGATTCTTTTTGGCATACGCAATGAGCTCTTTAAGATTATTCACTGGCAGTCCTGGACGAACAGCTAAAACATTCGCTGTCTTGGCCATCAAGATCACTGGTTGTAAATCTTTTGAAGCGTTGTACGGTAAATTCTTGACTAAGGTTTGATTCACAGTAAAGCTATTTGCCACCGCTCCTACGGTGTGACCATCCGTTGCTTTTGCAGTAGCATCAACACCAATCACGGTTCCGGCGCCGGGTCGATTATCAACAATGACCGGAGTTGATAAATTCTTACTGATTTCAGGAGTCAAGGTTCTAACTACAGAATCTAGGGTGCTCGCCCCTCCAGGAAAAGGCACAATCACGCGAACGGTTTGACCATTGGGCCAATTGGTTTGTGCATAAACGACCCCAGAAAAAGCTAGGCTTACGAATGCCACTAGTATCTTGTCTTTCATTTTGTCTCCAATCGGATTAATTTTTATCGTTCAATGCAGTTTACTGGGTTACTTCACCGCTTTGTAAACGCCCATCTCCTCTAATAGCTCATTGACTAGATCAAGTCGGAGTCGAGGGTTTTCTTGTTCAAGAAAAAATTGTTTTTGCCCTGGGCTCAGTTGCAATAGTTCGCACCAGCGATTAGCGACCCAACCGCACTCATGAAAGCGATAGGGTTTATGAAAAGGTAATTCTTTTCCAAGAGCCGCTCCCTGCTCTTTAAACGATTGGATTACTTTACCCAGCACCTCTGAGGTAGGTTTAAGCTCCTCGGGCACCTCTGTCGGTAGATCCTCTTTCAAAAACTCTACTTCCGCAGTGATTAATCCATTTTTTTGCGTCTGACGGCTCTTCACCCGAAAACGTTGTTCGGCGTGACACTGGATCATGAATAGGCTGGGTTGTACTGGGTCAAATTCTTTAATGCGAGCAAAGGTGCCAACATCATTAAAGCTGATTTCCTCTCCAGGTGTTCGTACTTCAGTTCCACTATTGAGGGTAACCACTCCAAATCCAGAGCCCTCACGTACACATTGCTTGATCATATCTAGGTAGCGCACCTCAAAGATCTTTAATAGAAGAATGCCATCTGGATAAAGCGTGGTTCCTAGAGGAAAGATGGGGATAGTTTGAACGTGGGTATATACGGACATAAGAGATTTACGCTAATTAACGAACACATTGATAAATATAGATCATAGGGAACTGATCGTTATGGGTGGTCTTGGCCTCTGAAATCGCGGCCGATGACCTGCCGGTCTTTTTGCACTCCGTGACCGCTAACTCGCGGGCATCTAGTTCTTTGGCCCCCTTAATTGCTTGCACTCCAATCATCCCATCAGATCGATTAACAACCCGAAAACCACTTTGGGGGGTACCGCAGGCGGTCAATAAGAAAATAATGGCACATGAGAAGAGATTGAAGGTGCTAAGTCTTGGCATGATTATTACTATACTGCTATTTGAAAACCACACTAGGAGATACATATGAATCGGGATGCATTTGAGAAAGGTTTAAAAACACGTCGTGAGGTTTTGGGTGCTGAGTATGTTGATCAATCGATTCAGAATGCGGATGAGTTCAATCGCCCTTTGCAAGAGTTAGTAACAGAATATTGCTGGAACGAGATTTGGAATCGACCAGGGCTTGATCGTAAAACCCGCAGCATTGTGAACCTGGCGATGATTACGGCACTCAATCGCCCTCATGAGCTTAAATTGCACATCAAGGGCGCTATCAACAACGGTCTCACCAAAGATGAAATCCGTGAGATCTTTTTACAGACCGCTATCTACTGCGGCGTACCAGCAGCAATTGACAGCTTCAGAAACGCCAAAGAAGTATTTAAAGAGATGGGGATCTAGCCGTTGATATAAGACTCTAACTGCTTGATGGTATTGGCCTGCTCTGAGAGCGCTGCTTTCAATAGATCGCCAATCGATAGCATCCCAACTAAGCGCTCTTGATCCATCACGGGCAAATGCCGTATCCGCTTCTCGGTCACCAATTGCATACAAAAGTCGAGGGAATCTTCGAGTTTCACGGTAATTAATTTAGTACTCATCACATCGCGTACCAAGGTATTTTGTGAGCTTTTTCCTTGCAGTACTAATTTACGGGCGTAATCACGTTCCGTAAAGATCCCCGCCAACTTACCGAACTCCACAACCAGTAGAGAGCCAATATCTTTCTCAAACATAATCTTTAGAGCCTCAAAAACATGCTCATTAGGTGCTACGGTTTCAAGACGATGATTTTTTCCTGCCAGGAGTTGGCTAACGGTTAGCATGGGGTTCCAAACGGAGTGAATCAATGATTAACAGACTTTTCATTGTGAACAAACTTCCCCCTTTATGAAATTAGGGTTTACATGGAGCAAATAGAAAGCTCTCGGGCACTATAAGCTTGACGATAGGAGATGAGTTTGCTTTAATCATTCATTAAGAGACCCACATGAACTGGCCACACACTCCCCTTACCCTTTCCCTGATCAGCGGGGCAGTGCTTTTAACTGCTTGTGCTGGGGCTGAAGAACGGATAAAGGTAATGAGTCGCAAGGAGCAGTTGTAAAAAAATGTCTCGTGGTTAGTCGGTACAAATTACTTAATTGATATAGGCTTATTGCATGTAGATAATGCGTCTAATTTTTATATTCGCTACCCTCTTTAGCTGTCTGTTTGCCAATACCGCACATGCTGTTTTATTTGATCGTCCCAAGGATCCTGCTAGCTTGATCCTTAATCAAAAAGATTGCACCTACATGAAAACCTATCGTGGCAAGACGGTAAACGGTGAATTTATTCGTCCTGATCGTTGGGTTGGATCTAAATTTAGTATTGGTGAACCTACGATTATTGCCAGCTTAAAACGACTTGATGACACCAGCGCTCACTTCACGAATGTCAATAATATTGGGGACGGCAAAGGTGTGAGGGTATATGTGAGTAAAACGAGTGATGCAGTCGAGGCGCGACTATCGGATGGTGCCCTTATTCTAGCCTGCTATTTCAATAAATAGTTGGGGCCTTGTTATATTTTTAGCTGTGGCTCGGCTGCCACAATCTCTTCTCGGCCACACAAGCGCATCGACCAATTAGCAAAGCGCCGAGTATTAATTTTCTTCATCCCTAAAGAAACTACATTGGTATGACGGGGATCTTTCAGAATTAACTCCCAAATTGCCTCAACATCCTTGGGCTTCCCTTCTAAGATTTGCCCAAAACGTCCATTATCAAAGGACAGGACACCCGTTACATTTAGGGCCTTATTACGACGTGAGGCCTTATCCACCAGTTGCATCAAACTTAAGATGCCGAACTCTTCGGCTGCATCACTGACATAGGACAGGGTCACTAAATTAAGTTCGGTGTAATTTCCTTCAGGGAAATATTTGGTCGCTGGTTTTGGCACGATGCTCTTATATTAGACGAATCTATGTGTTGTGCAAGTGCTCAGAGAGAACTTAATTTTTATTTGCCTTTAATGTCGCCTCAAGCTCATTGATCTTATTTTGCATCGCAGCAATTCTGGCATTGAGCATTCCTACATTGAGATAAGTTTCGTCCGCAACCGGCGATGCTAAATGACTGGCCCACCCCAACCACGAGGAATCATAAATTTTGACATTCTTATAACCAAGATTTTGGAGAACGATTGCGGTCTCAGCGGCGCGTACACCACTTTGGCAATACACCACGGTTTCTTTATTCGGGTCTAATTTGGAATACAGAGCATTGAGCTCATCCTTGGACTTTAGGGACATACCGACATTCGTTTTAACTTCCTTTTTAGCAAGCTTTGATCCAGTAGCCGGATCTTTCCAGTTTTGCTCATAGGGAATACTCACCGCACCGGGTATATGACCACCCCGAATTGCGCGTACATCATTTCCTTTGAACTCATTAAAGGTTCTGGCATCTACTACTTGCACAGATTGATTGTTATACAGGCTACGCATTTGCTCATTGGTAACTACTAAATATTCTTGGGGTATCAGTCTCACATTAATAGAAGCTAGGGTGGATGGCGTCTTCTCAATCAATAAACCGGCATCAGCCCAGCCATCGATACCATCATGAAAAACCTTGGCTTGTTTGCCGCCAAAGTAATTGATGGTAAACAGACCAAAGTATGCGTAGGGGTTGCCTCTTGAGCCATACACAATAATCTCTTTATTGATATCGAGCCCAGCTTTATTAAAGATTGAATTAATCTCTGCCAGATCAATAAAATCCTCCCGATTGGGGTCACGCAAAGCGGTACCAATATCGCCGACATTGATTGCCCCAGGGATATGTCCTTCAAGATACTGATTACTGGCGCGCACATCCCAAATAATGACGCCGCGTTGCTGTGCCGCCTTGACATACTCGAGATCCACAATGCTGCTAGATTGTGCCTGAACTGCGCCCCCCAATGAGATGAGTGATAGAAGAATGACTGCAACTAAATAGCGAATGATTTTCATGGAGAACTCCTTGGGGTGAACTACTCTTTAAGTATCTTATTCTTGGATCTACTCTTTATCTTTATCTTTCTTTTTCTGATCCTTCTCGCGCTCTTTGCGCAGATCCCGAAGTTGCCACCAGGCAAATAGCAAAACACCCCCAAAGACCAGCACCACTTCAATTAAGATAATGGGACCAAAGTTTTCCATCATCCGGCTTTCCGATAGGAATCCATCAAGATCGTTTTGATAGTCTGCAAGTTTTTATATTCCAAGACCGCTTCGCTCATCGAAAAAATACTGTCATACAAAGTTTGTCGTTGTTCTAGATTACTCCATAAATGACTCAAAGGACATACCTCCACCTTCACTAAAAAGAGGCTTGACCTACCCGCGGTGCATGGTAGAGGTAATGTTGTTTGGGTCTCTACCCGGTAATAGAGATCCTCGATTGTTATGGGAATGTTCGGGTTCTTATGGCTGGGGTGCTGGCTTAATTTAGGGCTGTTTGTAATGGTCCATACATAACGCCTAAAGGAACCCTGTTCTAAATCGCTCATCACATGCGCGATTTTGGGGCTGGCAGCCACCAACTTTTGCCCATCGGCAACATGCTCATGGATTTTCCCTAAGGGCATCCCAATCCGTTCTGTGGGTACCCAACTACTTGGAAAGCAAAAACAGATGGCGCTTAATACACCATCTTGCATCAGAGCCACGTCTTCTTCAAGACACAAGGCAAGATCCTCAATCGATTGGATCTGATCGGGGTTCGCTAGTTTTAGAGCGTGTGCGGCATGCTGTATTAAGGGGGCAAGATCGTGATGAGCAATATGACCAGATAGGGAATGACCGAGGGTAGCAAGCTCTACTCTTTTTGCGTACAGATAATCAGCTCTTGCCGGTAAATCAATTAAGGGGCCTTGGTAGCGCACCATGCGCGGCGCTGTGCTGTACGGTACCTCAACAACAAAAGGGGGTAATGCCTTAATGTCTCCCATTGACGCTTTTGCTTAAATACGTTCAATCTTAATGCGATGAATGGCAAAAAATGAACCAATAAAGGCATTAAGGATTGCGATAAAGATGCTGGCAAAAAAAGCGGTCCAAAAGCCTGACAGTACAAATCCACTCACGAGCTCGGCGACAAGCATTAAAACCAAGGCATTAATCACCAGGAGGAACAATCCCAGACTGAAGATCGTTAGGGGTAAAGTAAACAAAATGAGCAAGGGGCGCACAATGGCATTTGCCAGCCCTAGTACTAAAGCCGAAATAATCAATGCGCCAGAGTCATTAAACTGTAGGCCTTCAAAGACATAAGTAGCGGCCCAGAGTGAGAGCGAAGTAATTGCCCAGGTCAACATGAATAAGCTCATGGCAGCCAAGCCTTTCTGATATTAGGATTTAGTTTGCGTAATATACCTATTATCGTAACAATAGCTCCTAATGCCCAATCCGATCTCTAAAAAGTTATTACTTTCGAAGTGGACTGCCTGCAAACCCAGAAACAAGGAGAAACACTTTTTGGTTAGTAAGGTCCATGATCCTGCTTTACTTGCAACCAATACTGTTCCCGTAGGTTATGTCGAACTCGAAGCGATTATGAGTAAGCGCTGTTATGTCGTTTTGATTGAGGACCTCAAGAACCAAGACCAATGGCGGATTGGCTGGCAGCATTAAGTTAATATAGTTTTAGTGTGATCTGCTTTTTTAGGAGAAATCAATGACCCGTCGCGCATTCATGAAACAGTCTGGTGGTCTAGCCTTAGCCGGTAGTGCCACCCTTTTATCAAACTCTGCCTTGGCGCAATCAGACACCGTACGCTGGCGCTGTGCCTCAAGCTTTCCAAAAAGTGTGGATACCCTGTATGGAACTGCGGAGCTTATTGCGCGGCGCGTGGGCCAGATTACAGGGGGTAAGTTTCAGATTAGCGTGCACGCTGCCGGTGAAATCGTACCCGCTTTACAGGTTCTCGATGCAGTCGAAAAAGGGACGATTGAGTGTAATCATACTGCCCCCTACTATTACATTGGTAAAGATCCCGCATGGGCATTTGGTACCTGCATTCCATTTGGTCTTAATAGTCGTCAATTTAATGCCTGGTGGATCCAAGGTGATGGCGAAAAGATCTTTAATGATTTTTCTAGACAATTTGGGGTCCTTAATTTTCTGGCAGGCAATACCGGTACCCAAATGGCAGGTTGGTTTAAGAAAGAAATAAAGACGGTCGATGATCTCAAAGGTTTAAAGTTCAGAACCGGAGGCATGGCCGGCCAAGTTCTAACCAAACTCGGGGTTGTTACACAACAATTGCCTGCTGGTGAAATCTATTCAGCGCTCGAAAAAGGAACGATTGATGCAGCAGAGTTCACTGTTCCTTACGATGATGAGAAATTGGGCCTGAATAAGATTGCCAAGTACTACTACTATCCTGGGTGGAACGAGGGTGGTGCAGGCTTAGCCTTTCAGGTGAACATCAAAGCCTTTGAAGCCCTGCCCGAGGCCTATAAGATGGCCATCCAAGCAGCGACAGCAGAAGCCAATACTTGGATGCAGGCAAAGTACGATGCCTTGAATCCAAATGCTCTAAAACGTCTGGTCCAAGGCGGTGCCATCTTGCGCGCATTTCCACAATCCGTCATGGATGCGTGCTTTAAAGCAAATCAAGAGCTGCTCGAAGAGATTAGTGCAAAGAGCCCAACCTTTAAACGCATGTTGGCCCAAATGCGCGGCTTCCAACGGGATCAACAGGCTTGGTTTAGGGTGGCTGAAGCTAGTTACGACAACTTCATGTCCAGACAAAAACTCTAATCTACTTGCGCTTGAAGTAGTCAGCAGGATCGTCTGCGGGGGTCGTCTGTTTGGATTGATCCCCACTCTCGCTCTCATCCAGCTTGATCTCGATTGCTTGTATATCTTGGGTAGCCGGTTTATCTAAAAAACCGGTCACAATCTCGGGATAGAAAATTAAGATCAAGACCAAAAGGATCTGTAAACCTAGCCAAGGGATCGCTCCAAGATAAATATCGCTACTCTTAATGCTTGGTGGCGCAATACCGCGAAGGTAAAAAAGAGCAAAGCCAAAAGGTGGGTGCATGAAGGAGGTTTGCATATTGACGCAGATTAACACCCCAAACCAAATAAGATCGATACCAAGGTCCTTCGCAATAGGTGCCAATAGCGGAATCACGATGAAGGCGATCTCAAAGAAATCAAGAAAGAATGCCAAGACAAAGATGATGATGTTCACAATGATTAAGAAGGTCACGGCATCATCTGCCCCCAAAGCTAAGAATAACTCTTCAATCCATTTACCGCCATCCACCCCCTGAAATACCAAGGTAAATACCGTGGCACCAATTAGGATAAAGATCACCATCACAGTGATGTTCATGGTGGATTGCATTCCTTGCCACATCATCTGCCAATGAAGTCGACGATGCAATGCGGCTAGCAACATCGCGCCGACCACACCCATCGCTCCTGCTTCGGTAGGCGTTGCCAGTCCCATGAAAATAGTACCAAGCACCACAAAGATGAGTGCCATAGAAGGCAAGATAGCAAGCACAACGGTCTTGATGAGGTCCCAGCCGAATGGTGTTCTAGCCTCCTTGGGCAGAGGCGGCATTAATTTGGGTTTAATCAATGACAGGATAAAAATGAACAATAAGAAGATTAGAATCTGAGCGATCGATGGCCCAATGGCACCCAAATACATGTCCCCTACTGACTTTCCGAGCTGATCTGCCAGCACAATCAAGACCAGGGATGGTGGGATTACCTGGGTAATCGTTCCAGAAGCAGCAACTACACCAGTGGCTAAGCGTGGCTGATAGCCATAGCGTAGCATCACTGGCAAAGCAATCACCCCGATTGCAATCACCGATGCGGCCACAGTTCCGGTAATGGCGCCCAGAATAGCGCCCACCACGATGACAGCGTAGGCCAAGCCTCCTGGTAAACCTCCAAAGAGTTTTGCAAAGCCATTGAGCAAATCTTCTGCTAAGCCACTACGCTCCAGAATAGCGCCCATCAAAGTAAAAAATGGGATCGAGAGTAAAAGCTCATTCGACAGAATTCCAAACACGCGATACGGCAAATTGGCCATAAATTGCGCAGGAAAAATACCTAGCTCTATCGCAATCATTCCACAGACCAAGCCTAGGGCCGCTAAAGAAAACGCCACTGGTAGCCCGATGATCAGAAAGACCACAAGTGCTACAAACATGGCGGGGGCCATAAACTCAAGCGCTGGCATTATTGTTCAGGCCGTTGATATTGCACATCCAATGAGATCTTGCCCTGTAGTGCGCCTACACGCTTAATAATCTCTGAAATAGATTGCAAAATGAGCAGGCCAAAGCCGATTGGCATCAAAATCTTGACGGGCCAACGGATGAGGCCACCCGCATTGGCAGAGGTCTCGCCAATTAACCATGATTCTACAAACCATGGCCAAGCATAGAGCACCATCATGATGCTAAATGGAATCACAAAAAAGACTAAACCGAATAGATCAAGCATCATGCGTTGGCGTTGATGAAGGCGCAAATAGAGAAGATCTACGCGGATATGGCCATTGGTACACAGTAAATGGGCGGCTCCCAACATCACAATGGCTGCAAACAAGTACCACTGCATCTCAAGCCATGCGTTTGAGCTGAGATCAAATAAGTACCGGGATAAAGCATTACCGACAGAAATAAAAGCACATACCAGAACCAATAGCACTGCGAGCTTAGCGGCAGTCCAACTCATACGATCAATCTGGCGCGAGAGAGCAAGTAAGTAGTTCATTAGAAAAATGCGCAATATAAAGGTATGAGTGTATTGGATTTATGCCCTAAGATACTTGGTATGAGCACCCCGCGCCTAGTTATTGATACCAATGTATTGCTGGATTTATTTGTCTTTGAGGACCCACGGGTTGCTGCTCTTCATGACAACATCACAAGCAAGCGATGTCTGGTGTTTTTTTGTAGTGAGATGCTAGATGAATTTAGAGATGTACTGGGTCGTGCACAATTTAGTCTTAGCAAAGAAGACCAAAACAATATTTTGCGGTATTGGCAAAACTTAGGGACCCTAGCATCAATCGAGCACAGTGCTCCAGTGCGCTGCTCGGACCCCGACGATCAAATCTTTATTAATCTGGCCTTTCAGATTAGGCCTGCGACTCTCTACAGCAAAGACCTTGCTTTGATTGACTTAAGAAATAATTTGCGCGATTTAAAAATTGAGTTATTGACCTATTGAGATTTTATTCTGCGTTGCAATAAATAAACAAATTCATTTACTTAGCTCGATATATTCAGAGCGTATCGTGATAAATAAATTTTATGAAGATCTGCATTGACACAGGGTAATTGTAGGCATAGGATCAAAGTGTGGTGTCATAGTTTGTGTGTGATCCACACTGGTAGCGATCCCAGTTCTCATGAGGGTACATTCATGCACCCTTCTTCAATACAGGACATCAAAATCCTGTAGCGACAACAACCACTCAAAAGAGTGGTACAGCCCGACGGCATACGCGTCGGGCTTTTTGTTTACTTACAGCTAAATTGTTTTTGTGCAAACCGTTGCGTAGCATGCTCTGCCATTGCCTCAAAGCGTTTGCTCAACTGATTTTTAATGAAATACTCGACCACAAGCTGAGGTACGATTGTGCTGACCTCAACATGGGCTCGAAACTGAAAGCGTGTTCCCTCACCATCGGGATCTAATCGCCATGTACCTTTATACACTTTAGCGTCTCCACTGATTTGCTCAAAGTCTAGAATTTGTTCGGTAAGCTCTTTGTACTGAACCACGGAACGCATGGTAATTAGTATGAGCATGATACGGTCTTCAACCACACGCTCAACTTTCACCTGATTGCCTGAGCGACTAATTACCTTAGACTCTTTGATACCAGGTATGGTCTTGGCACCTTCGTAATCTCTGAGATAAGCAACTGCTTGGCACGGGCTCAGACCAACTTTGTAGTCAGCCATAATCTGAAATTGATCGCCGTTGGGGTAAACCTGAAGATAAAGGTCAAATGGACTGCTTGCTGCCTGAGCGTGCAATACGGTCAAGAACAATACTCCAACAATGAATACTCTCATCGTCAATGTTTACTCGGCCTCTATCTTGGCCGCCTTTACGACCCCTGCCCATCCAACGAGTTCCGTAGCAACATGGTCACTAAACTGCTTGGGGTTCTCATAATCAGCCGTAGCGCCTAATTCAATGGCTCTTTGCTTGAATGCTGGGCTTTGCACAACCTTAGCGATCTCTGCACTTAATTTATCAATAATAGTCTTGGGCACGCCGGCGGGTGCAAACACTCCAAACCACGAAGTCGCATCAACTTTGGGATAGCCTACCTCTGCAGTCGTTGGTACATCAGGTAGGCTTGGTAACCGTGTTTTACCGGTTACGGCCAGCACACGCAATCTTCCTGTTGCCACATGTTGCATAAAGGGTGGTGCAGTTCCAAATGTAATATCAACTTGTCCGGCTAATAAATCTTGTAAAGCGGGTCCAGTGCCTTTGTAGGGAATATGAGCCATTTTGATACCGGCTTGTTGTTCCAGCATTGCACCGGTCACATGTTGCAAGGAGCCATTACCCGATGATGCGTAATTTAGTTTCCCAGGATTTGCTTTTGCAAACGCAATGAATTCTTTAAAGGTCTTAAAGGGTAGATCCGCCCGGATCACAATAATTTGGGGGGCTGAGATCACGTTCGCAACAGCCTGAAAATCTTTTTGCTCCCATTGCTGCTGCTTTGACACATGCGGGGTGATGACGTGATACCCAGAATATTGCATCATGATCATATAACCATCTGCAGGAGCCCTCTTTACCTGTGATGCAGCTATATTGCCGTTACCCCCACCCTTATTCTCTACCACAATGGTTTGGCCTAATGCAGCTCCTAGTGGTGTAGCCAGCATCCGGGCCGAGATATCCGTTGTTCCTCCTGGAGCTGTGGGCACAATCATCGTAATGGTTCTAGCTGGGTAGCTATCACCTTGAGAAAATGCTTGCCCAGCGCCAAGAATCAGTATTGCCGATAGGATCAAATGAGATAAGAATTTACGGTCTTGCATACTGGCCCCTTATATTTATTTTTAATCTCTTCTTAATAAACCTTGCGATTGATTCAGTGCTTTATTCTGGTTCAGAATTAATTGTAGGCTAATATAGATCGATACTATTAATTTTAAATGGGGATCCTATGACTCGCTTTGTACCGTTCATCATTTCTGCTGTTTGCTGTTTGTTCTCTACCCTCGTGTTGGCCTATCCAAATAAGCCTATTACTATTATTGTTCCGCAAGCACCAGGCGGTACCAATGACATTGTTGGTCGGGTGGTCGCACAGCGTCTTGCTGAGCAAATGAAGAGCTCTGTGATTGTTGAAAATCGTCCGGGGGCCGGCGGTAATATAGGTACGCAGTTTGTTGCAAATGGTCCTAAAGATGGTCATACCCTATTAATGACCATTAGCAGTGCCCAGGCGATTAATCCAGCTCTTTATAAGAACCCCGGATTTGATCCTGTTAATGATTTCATACCAATCGCAATGGTGGGTGCCGTTCCAAATGTATTGGTGGTGAATGCTAGTTTCCCTGCAAAATCCTTAGATGAGTTCTTAAAGCTAGTGAAATCCAAGCCACCGGGTACATATCAATACGCCTCGGCGGGTAATGGTACCTTAAATCACCTCTTGGGTGAAATGCTCAATCAAAGTTACGCCATTAGCTTGCAACATATTCCGTATAAAGGGGTTGCACCCGCTCTCAACGATTTGTTGGGTGGTCAAATCCAGATTGCATTTGCTAGCTTGCCGTCGGTATTGCAATACATCAATACTCAAAAATTGATTGCACTTGGGGTGAGTTCTGCAAAACGTTCTCCCGTTCTATCCGATGTGCCAGCCATTGCTGAGAAGATTCCGGGATTTTCAGGAACCTTATGGATTGGTTTATTTGCACCAAAGGCGACCCCAAAAGCAGTGGTTGATAAATTACAAAAAGAGATGCAAGCAACCTTAGCTAATCCTGAGCTGAAAGAGAAATTACTGGCGTCTGGAGTGGAGCTTGCCAACATCACCCCGGCTGAGTTTGCCAAACAACTCCAAGACGATATCGCTCGCTGGGCAAAGATCGTCAAGGCATCGGGCGCCTCGCTTGATTAGTTCCTAATTAAACGGGATGGTGATTAAACCCTCTCTGGGGTTATAGGGCTCGGCAGAATTTTGCTCAAGCGCTTTGGCCATGATTGTCATAGCGTTGCCAAAGATCATTAAAGAGTTCTCATAAGGTCTATTAAACCACTCTTTGTATTGCTGCCTCCCCTAAAATAGAGGCTAGGTTTAGACCATAGATAAGGATTTTCAATGCCAGCCAATCGTGAGCAGCTCATTGCGTTCTTTGCGAAGGATTTTCCACAGGCCAAATGCCAGATCATCTCGGTCGGCAATCGCAGTGCCGTGGTCACTCACCCTGTTGGCGTGGAAGAGCTTCGACCCGGTGGCACAGTATCAGGCCCTACCATGATGACCTTAGCGGATGTTGCTCTTTATGTCGCTATCTTGGGAGAGATCGGGATTGTGCCCTTAACCGTCACCACCAGTTTTAATATCAACTTCTTAAGACGCCCCCAACCCGCGCAATTTATTCGGGGGGAAAGCCGTTTATTAAAGATGGGGAAGTCTTTAGTGGTTGGTGAGGTCACTATCTATTCAGGCGATGATCCAACTCCCGTTGCGCATGCGACAGGCACGTACTCCATCCCGCCTCAGGCTTGATCAATCCTTACGTTTAAATACTCCAATCACACTCGCCAATATTTTGGGCGATAGCGATAAGGCAAATAAGACATCGACAACAAAGAACCATGAGCCACGCGTCAGCTCAACGATTGCGAGCACTACAAAGACCGCCATCATTACTCGCCGTAATGTATCTTTCGGAAAATATCCCATTGCCTAATCCTCTTTCATTGATCATTTCAGTTTAGATGATTTGTACAACCTCATCAAAAGCAAGACGCGGTCCACGCGGATAAATACCAGCAGGATCTGCAACTCCAATATTCAGCAAGAAATTTGCCTTATAGCGGCCATCGGGAAAGAACTCTGCATTGACCTTAGCCGGATCAAAACCCGACATCGCTCCACAATCAAAACCCAGACTGCGTACCGCCATAATTAAGAACGCTCCTTGCAAAGAGCTATTGCGTAGAGCAGCTACCTCGGTGACTGCCGGCTTACCCTCAAAAAATGGCTTGGCATCCACTACAGGATACAAGACTGGAAGGTGTTCATAAAAGAGAGTGTCAAAGGCAACGATGACTGTTAGAGAAGCGCTTTTGACCTGAGGGACATTACCGGGGCTCAGTGCGGGTAGTATGCGTTCTTTTGCAGCACCACTCCGAATAAATACATATCGTCCGGGTTGGGCATTAAATGCCGTTGGTGCCCACTTAAAGAGTTCATACAACTCTTTGATCTGAGCGTCTGTAATTGTTTGATTCTCAAAGGAGTGCACAGTGCGTGCCTCGGTAAACAGTGATTTTTGGAAATCCATCGGTAGTGGTTTTTTCATAGGTCTTCAGAACGGTTAAATTGGATTAATCTGCTTGGTTTTTCTAGGTTGTGATTGATCGGAACTAAAATAGGCCAATTCCACCATTATCAATCGAATCTCTATGAGCACCTCAAATCCTATTATGGCAACCCTCATCCCTGGCGATGGCATTGGTCCGGAGACCGTTGACTCCACCATGCAAATTTTAGATGCCTTGGGCAGCCCTTTTCAGTGGGATGTTCAGCAGGCAGGCATGGCGGGTGTTGACGCCTTGGGCGACCCTTTACCAGAACAAACTCTGGCGAGCATTCGCAAGCACCGCTTAGCCCTCAAGGGCCCGCTGACTACCCCCGTGGGTGGTGGTTTTCGGTCGTCTAACGTGCGCTTACGAGAAGAGTTTGAGCTCTATGCCAATGTGCGCCCTGCCAAGACACTCATCCCCGGTCGCTTTGAGAAAATTGATATTGTGTTGGTACGTGAGAACCTAGGTGGTTTTTATGTAGCTCATGAGTACTACATTCCAGTCGGTGACGATCCAAAGGCAGTTGCTGTGGCCACCGGCATGAATACACGCGCAAGCAGCAAACGCATCGCACGCTTTGCCTTTGAGTACGCCCTAAAGAACGGTCGCAAGAAAATTACCGTCGTTCATAAAGCTAATATCCTCAAGCTACTCACCGGGATCTTTTTGGATGCCGCCAGAGAGGTTGCTAAAGAATACGAAGGTCGGGTTGAGATGGATGACATGATCGTTGACGCCTGTGCCATGCAATTAGTGCTTAATCCATGGCGTTTTGATATGTTGCTCTGTACCAATTTATTTGGTGACATTCTTTCTGATCAAATTGCAGGTCTCGTGGGTGGCTTGGGCATGGCTCCTGGCGCCAATATCGGTGAGAATGCTGCCATCTTTGAGGCGGTTCATGGCTCTGCCCCAGATATTGCTGGTAAAGGGGTTGCTAACCCAATCTCCATCTTATTGGCGTCTGCCATGATGCTTGATCATGTTGGCAAACAAGATTTAGCCAATCGACTCAGAACAGCAATCACCGATACTCTCAATATCGACTCGGTGCGCACACGTGATCTCAAGGGTGAGGCAACAACCAAGCAGTTCACCGATGCGGTGTGTAAGCGCTTGAGTGCCTAATAAAAATAATAAGGGGGTCTATCGACCCCCTTGTTCTTCTTTACAAATAAAGTATTACTTAATCAAGCCGCATGCAATCCGTGGCCCTGAATTACCCGCCGGTTGTGACTTATAGTCATCGGGGTCACGATGTACAACCACTGATCGACCCACAATACCGGCTGGTCCAGCGTTTACTGTAAAGCCAGTTAGTTTTGCAGAGTATGTGGCATTGCCATTGGCATCTGCTTTGATATTAGGCATATCGCCAGTATGACTGTGTGTGCTGCCTGGCAGTCCGTGTGCCTTACCATCTGGATTGAAATGGCCTGCCGCGCTCATTGCATCGGGTGCAGAGCAATCACCTTTCTCGTGAACATGAAATCCGTGCTCTGAGTTTGGTTTAAGGCCACTTACCTTAGCGCTTACCAAGACATCATTACCCTGCCACACAAAGTTAACCTCCCCTTTGGTGTTTGATCCAGAACGCGACTCTAAAATTGCACTCGCTTTTTGCCCAGTGCCACCGCCCGATGGATGGCAAGCTGTTAATAGCCCAACCATTGAGATTCCTAGAATCGTTACGACATGTTTCATGTTTTTCTCCTTATTTAGACAACACTTGTCACGTCCTTCTTTTTACATCGTTTAGAGACTACTAAACCAAATAATTAGGGTTTAAACCGATATAAGCGCTTATTGTGGGTTTGTATTTGCACCTTTTTTGGATCGACAAGCGTCAGAACAGTACTTCACGCTCTCCCAGTTCTTGGCCCAAGACTTGCGCCAGGTCATCTCGCGGCCACATGCGGAACAGGGCTTGCTGGGTAGATAGGCTTTATTGCCTTTAAATGTGTTTGCAGACATAACATCAGACTTAGCTACGGAGACTTCCAAAAACACGACAAGCGTCGATCAATACCAGCTGCAAAGTCATGGTAGACCCACTTATTGCAGATCCATGTGTCTACTGCAAAGAATAGGCAAAGAAGGATTACAACAAAAGAGATTAACCACTTATGGGCAGCGCTCATCTAGCGACCCCCAGTCGTCATATCCAGAACATGCATTACATCCTCAACTTGCTTAAACCATAATGCCATTCTTTGCCGCTCTGCCCGCTTTTGTACAGTTTCATTCCCGTGGATTAGGTGCGCTTTACTTATTCTTTGCCGACCCTCGGCTGTTCTAGGTCCAGTTGATTTACCCCCATGAAAATTGCATTTGTGGGTTTTGCTACCCTTCATGGCTGGACGACCACACTGAAGTCGAGTACGCTTAGATAGGGCAGTACAACGCAGACAAGATATCTTGCCATTAGCTGTTACAAGAGTTTTTTTGAAGTTTTCCACTGCTACTATGTTATCAAAACCTTAATGAAAAGCAAGCCATGACATTTGATCCAAAAATCAGCTCGGGCGCTGAGCTCTCTAACCAAGCAATTTGCGCATTATTTGGGTGCTCATTAAATGCTGGTATGAACCGGTCGCTCAGGACAAATACATTGGTCCTCATTAGTAACCGGGTGAAGTCTTTATACCTTGATAGGTTTGAAGGTGACGTAATTCACTATACCGGCGAAGGGCAATTAGGAGATCAAAAACTAACTAAGCAAAATAAGACGCTATTCGAATCGGGATCAAACGACATCGCAGTCCATTTCTTTGAGGTTCTTGAATCTCAGATATATACCTACCTTGGGCAGGTTGAGTTAGCCGGCGAGCCGTATCAAGAAAAGCAGCTAGATAAAAGTAATGCTATCCGAAAGGTATGGATGTTTCCATTAAAGCTCAGGGGCAACGACGCATTTAAACCCGTCCCTTAAGCAAAATTCGGAGAATGTAAGCCCATTACCCAACAATGTCGGTTTACCCGACAAATAAACTGATTAACTAAGTCAAGCCTAAACTCTTTTTAACCAGCTCTACGTTATCAACATGAGCATTCCTCATTTCTTCAAGCTGTTTACGTATATTCACATCCTGAATTCTGGGAATAATTTCTGACAAACGACGCACGACCCAACCCTGACCTCGATTTATGAAGATTAACCGCTCCTTTAGATCTAATATGGCAATAGCTTTTTCATAAAATGCACCGGTTTTTCTAGATGGCTCAATGTCTAGAGATTGAATCACATTCATAAGCATCTTGCACCAGCGAACCTCATCACGTTGAATTTCATTTATTGGTAATACAAGATTTTGGAGTGGATTCTGATGAGCTGTTTCTAATAAGACTCGAGCGCCAGCTCGCTCTGCCTCTAGTAATTCATTCAGCTCAGAAGTTAACTCTTCATTCGTAAGATTCCTAGAATTTAAATCATTTGTCATATTATGACGAATAGGTATAGATGAAATCTTAAACTGATTATTTAATTAAATACTAAATAATTAAGCGTTAATATTTAAGAAAACTAATCTTATTATTTAATTTTGCCCAATCATCAGCAGACTCAAGTGGATCAGTAGATTTTTGTTTTGGCCAAAGCTTTGACTGTTCCGCATTTATATTAACAAAGATAGAAAGATGATTAGGTAAATTATAAATAGGAAATATTGCATTAACAGGACATACTATTTCACATAACCCACAATTAGCACAAGAATCAGGATTTATAACTACAAAATTTAAACCCTCATGAAAAGCATCTTGGGGACAAACTTTTGCACAATCTCCATATTTACAATTTATACATGCATCAGTTACTACAAAAGTCATAAAAATTAATTGTTTGAAAAACCTGCCGTGTGATTAAAAAATATATTCGGCTTACGATAAATTGCTAAAAGGACACAACCCTCATCTGATTTTGTTTCATGAAGAGAGCCTGACTTTCTCCAGACAAATTCACCAGCACGACAAATTCCATCATGATCATAAAATGAGCCTTCCAAAACCCAGCTTTGCTCAATCTCAGGGTGTTTGTGAAACGGCAAAACTGCTCCAGGTTCAAACTTCAATAAAACTGTCATTTCACCGACAGCTTCATTTTGATAAAGAACTTTTTTCCATATTTTTTCAAATTGGGACTTTTCCCATTCCAAGCCTTTAGGGTCAATATAAGTAGATCCGTTTTTTGTAGGCTCTAATTTCCCAGAAAGTCTTTCACTTGTTTGAACTGACATATATAAATCCTCCTT
>Ga0214921_10002606_pt1 | contig 29055 bp, 28 predicted proteins | sample LL1505_MetaG_FD_177992 | JGI IMG/M metagenome (GOLD analysis project Ga0214921, IMG submission 177992) | Freshwater microbial communities from Lake Lanier, Atlanta, Georgia, United States - LL-1505 | ecosystem: Environmental > Aquatic > Freshwater > Lake | place: USA: Georgia | collected...
ATTTTCACGGTAGCGCTGATCTTCACCCCAGACTCCACGAAGCATTGATGGCCATGGCTTATCAAGAATTAAATAACCACCGTGTCCATTTGGAACTGCAACACCATTGTCATCAACAACTTTCGTACTGATTCCTGGAATGGCTGACATAGCTGAACCTGGCTTAGTACTTGTTACACCTGGCAATGGTGAAATCATGATGGCACCGGTTTCAGTCTGCCACCAGGTATCAACGATTGGACAACGGTTTCCGCCAATAACTTCGCGGTACCACATCCATGCTTCAGGATTAATTGGTTCTCCAACTGATCCAAGAAGTCGAAGTGTTGAGAGATTGTGCGCTTGTGGGAATTCATCTCCCCATTTCATCCACGTGCGAATCAGAGTTGGTGCTGTATACAAAATTGTGACGCCGTACTTTGCGATGATTTCAAACATACGACCTTTATGCGGAGTATCAGGAGTTCCTTCATACATTACCTGTGTAGCGCCATTAATCAGCGGCCCATAGACAACGTACGAGTGGCCAGTAATCCAACCAACATCTGCGGTGCACCAATACACATCTGTCTCTGGCTTAAGATCAAAGACAGCGCGATGAGTAAATGCTGCCTGCGTGAGATACCCACCTGTTGTGTGGAAGATTCCCTTTGGTTTTGCGGTAGTACCTGATGTGTACAAGATAAAGAGTGGATGCTCAGCATCAAAGCTTTCAGCCACATGCTCTGCGCTCTGGCGATCAACAATCTCATGCCACCAAATATCGGTCGCATCATTCCAGGCTGTCTCTTGCTTAGTGCGTTGCACAACAAGAACTTTCTCTACGTTGGTCTTGCCTTTAAGCGCTTCATCTACTGCGGGCTTAAGTGCAAAGGCAGCACCTTTTCTAAATCCACCGTCTGCTGTGATGACAAGCTTTGCATCTGCATCTTGAATACGTGAAAGAAGTGCATCGGCTGAGAATCCGCCAAAGACAACAGAGTGAGCTGCGCCAATGCGCGCACATGCCAACATCGCGACAGCTGCCTCTGGAATCATAGGCATGTAAATCGCAACACGATCTCCAGCCTTCACACCAATTTCGGTCAGTGCATTCGCTGCTTTCTTTACATCAATGAGTAAATCCGCATATGTGATGGTGCGAGTGTCGCCAGGTTCGCCTTCAAAGTGAAATGCAACGCGATTGCCGCGACCTGCTGCTACATGGCGATCAAGTGCGTTGACTGATGCGTTGAGTTTTCCACCGACAAACCATTTGGCATATGGAACTTGCCAATCAAGGACAGTGCTCCAAGGTTGATCCCATGTTAATTGGCTTGCTTGTGATTCCCAGAAAGCTAAGCGGTCTGCATCCGCTGTCTCATAGATATCAGCCTTGAAATTAGCTTGAGCAATAAATTGCGCACTCGGTGGAAAGTGACGGCTCTCGTTGCCAAGATTTTCGATCGAATCGCCAGAACTATCAACAGGTGTCGAGGTCATAAGCGTTGAGATTACTCGCACTCTCTATTTTTGCCCACCTTGCTTCATAAAAAACCGACCGATTGGATATAACAATGCTGACATCCTTCTTCGCAATCCTTCTCAAGATCCTTGCAAGCCCGGCCATGTTGGCTGCCTTGATCGCCTTCCTCCAGAAGACGCTTCATCCATGAGATCGATCATCTAGCCAGCCCCAAGGCTAGAAATCGATCGATAATCGCCATGTGGCCGAGGGAATAGCGCCCCTGGCGCATGGCGATTTTTCTTACCCCCAGGTAAGTGGTTGGATTAGCCGTAAGCCCGAAGTCGACCCAATGACGCGCTCGGCGAAGGATTACGACTCGCAATCAATTTCTGCGAGCTACCGAGCACAATCTGGAGTCACAATGCCAATTGCAACCCCTGAAATTTACGGCCAGATGTTGGATCGCGCGAAAGCCGGCGCATTTGCATACCCTGCAATCAACGTCTCATCATCACAGACCATCATTGCAGCACTTCGCGGATTCGCTGAAGCAGAATCAGATGGAATTATTCAATTTTCTTGGGGCGGTGCTGAATATGCATCAGGCTCCACAGTAAAGAACATGGTTGACGGCGCAGTTGCGCTCGCAGAGTTCGCACACGTCGTTGCTAAGAATTACAACGTCAACATTGCAATCCATACCGATCATTGCCCAGCTGAAAAGCTCGATGGTTATATGCGTCCACTTCTTGAAATCGGTGCACAGCGCATTAAAGATGGCAAGTCACCGCTCTTCAGCTCACACATGTGGGATGGGTCGGCAGTTGATATGCCTGAGAACATGAAGGTTGCGAAAGAACTTCTTGCAAAGTCAGTCGCTGCTCGCACAATTCTTGAGATCGAAATTGGCGTTGTTGGTGGCGAAGAAGATGGCATCGAAGCAAAGCACGATGCAAAGTTGTACTCAACACCAGAGGATGCACTCCTCACGCTTGAAACTCTCGGAAATGATGCTGCTGCGCGTTACATGGTTGCTGCAACATTCGGAAACGTTCACGGTGTTTACAAGCCAGGAAACGTTGTCTTGCAACCAAAGATTCTGCAGACTCTTCAGGAAGCAGTCTCTGCAAAGCTTGGTCTTGCTGCAGGAAGTAAGCCTATGGACCTTGTTTTCCACGGTGGTTCAGGTTCACTACTTTCAGAGATCCGCGAATCACTTGATTACGGTGTCATCAAGATGAATATCGATACCGATACGCAATACGCGTTTACTCGTCCGGTTGTTGAGCACATGTTCAAGAACTACGACGGTGTTTTGAAAATTGATGGCGAAGTTGGAAATAAGAAGGCGTATGACCCACGTGCATGGGGCAAGGCGGGCGAAGCTGGAATGGCTGCCCGTGTCGTTCATGCGTGTGAAGATCTTCGATCAACCGGAACATCACTTCGCAAGTAATATTGCTACATAACCAAGGGGAGAGGTTTTAACCATGCCTGCATTAGTTCTGCTGGGAGCACAGTGGGGCGATGAGGGCAAGGGTAAAGCTACCGACATCCTCGGTGATCGCGTTGATTATGTAGTTCGCTATCAAGGCGGCAATAACGCTGGACACACTGTTGTTATTGGCGATCAGAAATATGCGCTGCATCTTCTGCCATCAGGAATTCTCTCGCCCAATGTTGTTCCAGTAATCGGCAACGGAGTTGTCATTGATCCAGGCGTTCTTCTCGAAGAAATTAAAGGTCTAACCGATCGCGGAATTGATTGTTCAAAACTTGTTATCTCAACAAATGCGCACCTGATCACGCCGTATCACCGCACCATCGACAAGGTGACAGAGCGCTTCCTTGGTAAATCAAAGATTGGTACAACTGGCCGCGGAATTGGTCCGGCATATGCCGACAAGATCAATCGCATCGGTATTCGCGTACAAGATCTCTTTGATCCATCAATCTTGCGCCAAAAGCTTGAGGCTGCGTTGCGCGATAAGAACCAGATTCTCATCAAAGTCTTTAACCGCAAGAACATTGACGTTGATGATGTATTGAATGAATATCTTGGATATGCCGAGATTTTGCGCCCATACGTTGCAGATACAGTCCTGCTTCTAGATCAAGCACTCAAGGCTGGAAAGCGTGTACTTCTCGAAGGTTCACAAGGAACGCTTCTCGATGTTGATCACGGAACGTATCCATATGTAACTTCATCAAATCCAACTGCAGGTGGAGCATGTACAGGATCTGGAATCGGGCCAACACAGATCGGTCGAGTCATTGGAATTGTTAAGGCTTATACAACTCGCGTTGGATCTGGACCTTTTCCTACAGAACTTTTCGATGAAGATGGTGAAAAACTTCGCACTATCGGTGGTGAAATCGGAGTAACAACCGGACGTGCTCGTCGCTGCGGTTGGTATGACGCACCTATTGCACGCTACGCGGTGCGCGTTAACGGCCTGACAGATTTCTTCCTTACCAAGCTTGATGTTCTTACTGGATGGGAGAAGATTCCAGTATGTGTTGCATACGAGATTGATGGAAAACGTGTAGAAGAACTTCCATCGTCACAATCTGATTTCCATCACGCAAAGCCAATTTATGAATACCTCCCAGGCTGGAGTGAAGATATTTCTAGTGCGCGAAAGCTCAGTGATCTTCCAAAGAATGCTCAGGCATACATTGCATTCCTCGAAAAAATATCAGGTGCCCCAATGAGTGCAATTGGCGTTGGGCCAGGTCGAGATCAGACAATTGTCGTAAAGGATTTCATCTAAACCATGAAAATCCTCCTAGTCGGAAGCGGTGGTCGCGAACACGCACTCGCACTAGGACTCAAGGCAGATAAAAAATGTAGCGAGCTACATGTTGCACCCGGTAACCCAGGTATTGCAGAGATCGCAACTACACATCCACTTGTAATCGCTGATAACAACGCAATTCTTAGTCTGGCACAATCACTTGGCGTTGATCTTGTAGTTATCGGTCCAGAAGTTCCACTTGTTAATGGAGCTGCAGATGTATTGCGTGCTGCAGGTATTGCAACCTTTGGCCCATCAAAGGCTGCTGCGGCTCTCGAGGGATCGAAAGACTTCGCGAAAGGCGTGATGCGTGATGCCGGAGTTCCGACTGCAAAGAGTTTTACCTGCCGTACGCAATCTGAAATTGAATCAGCGCTTGATTCATTTGGTGCGCCCTATGTGGTTAAAGATGATGGCTTAGCTGCAGGCAAGGGTGTCGTTGTCACTAACGATCGCGCTGAAGCACTCACACATGCGCTTTCATGCGACCGAGTTGTGATTGAAGAATTTTTAGATGGACCTGAGATCTCACTCTTTGGAATATGTGATGGAAGAAATGTTTTAGCGATGCAGCCAGCACAAGATTTCAAGAGAGCACTTGATAATAATCAAGGACCAAATACTGGCGGAATGGGTGCCTACTCACCGCTGCCGTGGGCACCGGAAGATATTGTCGAAGAGACATACGAAAAAGTTTTAGCACCAGTTGTTGCAGAGATGTCCGCTCGCGGGACTCCATTCATTGGACTTCTCTACGCTGGTCTTGCACTGACAAAATACGGACTGAAAGTTATTGAATTTAACGCCCGCTTCGGTGATCCTGAAACTCAAGTTTTGATCCCACGATTGGTTACACCACTGGCAGATTTACTTTATAAGGCAGCTACGAGCGATCTCGATGACACAGTTCTTCACTGGAAAGATCAATCGGCTGTCACAGTAGTTCTCGCATCAGAGGGTTATCCGCATTCTCCAGTAATTGGATTGCCGATTACACCGGCCGAACCTCATGATTCAACAATTGTTTTCCATGCCGGCACTGCTGAGCGAGATGGATCACTCATTTCAAGTGGTGGCCGCGTGATGACGGTGACTGGAATCGGCAACGATCTCGAATCAGCCCGCCATCGCGCTTACTCACAGATTTCTACCATCGTCCTCGAGGGCTCTTTTTACCGGAGTGATATCGCCCTTGTTGCGTCGCTAGCCCAGGTAGAGAATTAAGTAAGGGAGAATGCACCAGTGAGCGTATTAGCTAACCGTTATGCATCTGCGCAGATGCGCGCCATCTTTGCCCCTGAAGAAAAAATCATCGCAGAGCGAAAACTATGGATCGCTGTCGCTCGCGCGCAATCAGCACTTGGACATGCAATTCCTGATTCAGTGATCGCGGATTATGAAAAGGTAATTACCAAGGTAGATCTTGCATCGATTGATGCTCGTGAAAAAGTTACACGTCACGACGTCAAGGCTCGCATTGAAGAATTCAACGCTCTTGCAGGACATGAAGCAATCCACGCGGGAATGACAAGTCGCGACTTAACTGAAAATATTGAAGCGCTGCAGATTAAAAATGGCCTTGAGCTCATCGGAGATAAAGTCATTGCAACGCTGGCAGCACTGGCTGCAAAGGCTGTGCTTTATGCCGATCAACCAATTGCAGGACGTTCACATAATGTTCCGGCACAGATCACAACACTTGGAAAACGTTTTGCGAGTGCAGCCGAAGAACTTCTCTTTGCCTACGAGCGTTTAGTTGCACTGCAAGAGCGATATCCAATGCGTGGGATCAAAGGTCCAGTCGGTACCGCACAAGATTCAATTGATCTCTTAGGTTCATCGCAGGCACATCACTCACTCGAGCAGAAAGTTGCTGCCGAACTCGGATTCTCTCGCGTACTTGATTCAACTGGCCAAATCTATCCACGATCATTTGATTACGATGTTCTAACAACATTGGTACAACTTGCTGCATCTCCATCGTCGCTTGCTACCTCAATACGTTTGATGGCAGGCGCTGAACTTGTGACTGAAGGCTTTAAGCAAGGCCAAGTTGGATCTTCTGCAATGCCTCATAAGATGAATACACGTTCTTGTGAACGTGTTAATGGCCTGGCAGTTATCTTACGTGGATATTCATCGATGGTCTCTGAACTCGCAGGCGATCAATGGAATGAAGGCGATGTTTCATGCAGCGTTGTTCGTCGCGTTGCAATTGCCGATGCCTTCTACGCAATGGATGGCTTGCTAGAAACAACTCTTACGATTCTCAACGAATTCGGAGCATTCCCTGCAGTGATCGCGGCAGAACTTGAGCGCTACTTACCGTTTCTTGCGACGACAAAGATTTTGATGGCAGCAGTTAAAGCTGGCGTTGGTCGCGAAGTCGCACACGAAGTAATTAAGGAGCATGCAGTGAAAGCTGCTCTTGCAATGCGCGAAGGCCAGGCAAATACGATGCTTGATGCCTTAGCCCTTGATGCTCGAATTCCACTTGATAGAAAGGCACTTGATCAATTAATCAGTGCGCCACTTGAATTTACTGGCGATGCTCGCCAGCACATTGCTCGAGTTGTAAATCGCATCGAGGCGATTACATCCGCGCATCCTGCCGCAGCGCAGTACAAACCCGGCTCCATTCGGTGAGCGGCTTCGGCCTTGCCGGCCCACCACCGGCTCCACAGGTTTCTGGGTGGAATCACCTGCGCACGGGAAAAGTTCGTGACCTCTACACAAATGAATCTGGTGAAATTCTTCTTGTCGCCTCAGATCGCATCAGCGCATTTGATTGGGTACTTCCGTCAACAATTCCAGATAAAGGCGCGATACTTACTCAGCTCTCGCTCTTCTGGTTTGAATTGCTCGAAGATATTGTTGGTAATCACATAATCAGCGATGATGTTCCTGATGCTGTCAGCGATCGAGCTGTCATCGTAAAGCCACTGAAAATGTTTGAGATTGAATGTGTAGCGCGCGGATATCTCACTGGCAGCGGGTTCAAGGAGTATCAAGTAGACAAGAAAGTCTGCGGCATCGAACTCCCCGATGGCCTGGTCGATGGCTCACAGTTACCATCACCGATATTTACTCCGGCAACAAAGGCTGCCATCGGTGATCACGATGTCAATATCGATTTCGATTCAGCATCTGCAATCGTAGGAAAAGATCATGCTGAAGCGTTGCGTGAATACACATTGAAGCTTTACGCAACTGCCGCTGATTTTGCTTCTTCTCGCGGAATTATTTTGGCTGATACTAAATTCGAATTCGGAATTGATGAGAGCGGTGAGATCACCCTCGGAGATGAAGCTCTAACGCCTGATTCATCTCGTTTCTGGGATGCAGCAAATCCTGGCGCATCATTTGATAAGCAATTTGTCCGCGATTACCTCACTTCATCAGGCTGGGATAAGAAGAGCCTGCCACCAGAATTGCCCGCAGAGATCATCGAGAAAACTGCGCAGCGATACCACCAGGCGTATTACACAATCACCGGCAGTAAGTTCTAAGGAGAATCACAATGGCGATCATCGTTGTAGAAGTTATGCTCAAGCCAGAGATTTTAGATCCACAAGGTGTCGCAGTGGGTGCAGCTCTTCCCCGTCTTGGATTCACCTTCGCCAAAAGTGTGCGCCAGGGAAAAAGATTTGAGATTGAAATTGAAGGTACACCAACAGCGGCACAGATGGCAGATATTGAAAAAGCCGCCGCAACACTTCTTGCGAATCCTGTAATCGAAACTTATGTTGTGACGGTGCAGGCATGAAGGTAGGTGTCATCACTTTTCCAGGAACCCTTGATGATCGAGATGCGCTACGCGCAGCATCGGTGGCTGGTACAACTGCAATTTCGCTTTGGCACGATCAGGCAGATCTCAAAGGTGTAGATGCGGTGATCTTGCCTGGAGGTTTTTCATACGGTGATTACTTACGTTGTGGTGCTATCAGTCGCTTTGCGCCAGTAATGACAAAAGTTATCGATGCAGCCAACGGCGGAATGCCACTTCTTGGAATCTGTAATGGTTTCCAGGTTTTATGTGAGGCACATCTTCTACCTGGTGCACTGACCCGAAATAAAGATCTCCACTTTCTCTGTCGCGATCAGAAGCTAGTGATCGAAAACAATGCAACGGCGTGGACCACTGATTACACCAAGGACCAAGAGATTGTTATTCCGCTAAAAAATGGCGAAGGATCTTTCCAATGTGATGACAAGACCCTGGCGCAGCTAGAGGGCGAGGGACGCATTGTTGCTCGCTATGTAGGTGAAAATCCGAACGGTTCTCGTAATCTTATTGCAGGCATCACAAATGAACGTGGAAATATCGTTGGGCTAATGCCCCACCCAGAGCACGCAATCGAAACTCTTACAGGTCCAAGTACTGATGGCCTTGGATTCTTCACCTCGGTTTTGAAAGCAATGGTGAAGTAATGGCCCTCGATACAGTTGCATTAGCTACAAGCAATCCAGATACTGCGCAACCTTTTGCAGAACTTGGTCTTAAAGGTGATGAGTACGCACGAATCAAGGAGATCTTAGGTCGCCGCCCAACTTCTTCAGAGCTGGCGATGTACTCAGTAATGTGGTCTGAGCACTGCTCTTATAAATCTTCCAAAGTTCACCTCAAACAATTTGGAGATAAGGCAGTTAAATCAGATGCGCTCCTTGTAGGTATCGGTGAAAATGCCGGCGTTGTTGATGTCGGACAAGGCTATGCAGTGACATTTAAAGTCGAATCCCATAACCACCCATCTTTTATTGAGCCATACCAAGGGGCTGCAACCGGAGTTGGTGGAATCGTTCGCGATATTTTGACAATGGGCGCACGACCAATTGCTGTTATGGATCCACTCCGCTTTGGTCCTGCAGATGCACCAGATACACGTCGAGTGCTACCTGGAGTAATTGCAGGTGTGGGCGGATATGGAAACTGTTTAGGTCTACCTAATATCGGCGGCGAAGTTGTCTTTGATGAAACGTATTTAGGTAATCCACTTGTCAACGCACTCTGTGTTGGCGTTATGAAACATAGCGATATCAAATTAGCTAAGGCAGCCGGTGCTGGAAACCTTGTTGTGCTCTATGGTGCAAAGACTGGTGGCGATGGAATCGGCGGCGTATCTGTTCTGGCATCAGAAACTTTTGAAGCAACCGGACCTGCAAAGCGTCCTGCAGTTCAAGTGGGCGATCCCTTTGTTGAGAAAGTTCTTATTGAATGTTCGCTGGAAATCTTTGCCGAAGATCTCGTTGTGGGCATCCAAGATCTAGGCGGGGCAGGCTTATCGTGTGCCACCAGCGAGTTGGCTTCAGGTGGCAGCGGAGGAATGAAGGTTGAGTTAGATCGCGTTCCACTTCGGGATACCACGTTATCTCCAGAAGAAATTTTGATGTCAGAGTCACAAGAGCGTATGTGCGCAATTGTTGAACCAAGCAAAATCGATCGCTTCCTTGAAATCTGTAAGAAGTGGGATGTGACGGTCACTGTCATTGGTGAAGTGACAGATGGTGATCGTCTCGAAATTACATGGCACGGTGAACTCATTGTTGATGTTCCACCGCGCACAGTGGCACATGAAGGCCCGGTTTATTCTCGCCCCCTGGCAGAACCTGCCTACATCGCGCGCGTAAACGCAGAGGTGATTAATCCAGCTATTCCAAAGACGGCGCAAGAGATTAAAGATGCAATCTTAATGATGGCAGCGACACCTAACTTGGCTGATAAGAGTTGGGTCACCAATCAATACGATCGCTATGTTCAGGGCAACACAGTGCAATCACAACCTGATGACTCTGGAATGGTTCGTATTGATGAAAAGACACATCTTGGTGTTGCAGTAGCAACAGATGCCAATGCAAACTGGTCTTACCTCAACCCATACGAAGGTGCGAAGCTGGCTTTGGCTGAGGCATCACGAAACATTGCAACAGCGGGCGCGATTCCACTTGCAGTAACAAACTGCCTTAACTTTGGATCTCCTGAAGATCCAGGTGTGATGTGGCAATTTTCTGAGACCGTACGCGGTCTTGCAGATGGATGTCTCGAGATGGGTCTTCCAGTTACAGGTGGCAACGTTTCCTTCTATAACCAGACCGGTGATGTCGCAATTTTGCCGACACCTGTCATTGGAGTTCTTGGCGTCATCGACGATGTACGAACTCGCACACCGATGAGTTTTGATCGCGCTGGACTTGAGCTCTATTTAATCGGTGCAAGTGATGAGAACTTATCTGGATCTGAATGGGCTTATCTGCACGGTATGCGCGGAGGACAAGCGCCAACGGCTGATTTGCAGCGTGAAATGAGCCTTATCAAACTATTGGTAAAGGGTCGCACCGAGAAGATTTTCACTGCAGCTCACGACTTAAGCCAAGGTGGACTTACAGCATCGCTTACTGAGATGGTCTTACGTCACAACGTTGGTGCAACGATCACTCTGGCAAATCCTGGGATGAATCTGCTTGTTGAAACTCCTGGCCGAGTAGTTGTTGCAGTTGAACCATCAAAGGCAACAGCGTTAAAGACTGCGGCTGGAGATATTCCATTGACTTATCTCGGTACTACGGGTGGAGACGCTCTCGTCATCAACGATGTGAATATTTCACTTGCCGAACTTCGTACCGCACATACATCGACATTTCAGAAATTGTTTGGATAAGTAATGCGCGATCCCATCATCCTCGAGCAGGTAAAGACATCATTGGCAGAACTTGTGCGCCTCTCACCGGGTCGTGCGATTGAAGTTCGGATTCCGCCCTATGCAGCAGTGCAGTGTGGTGAAGGTCCAACACATACGCGCGGAACTCCACCGAATGTGATCGAGATGGACGCAGATACGTGGTTGGCTCTTGCCCACGGTGAAAAGAGTTGGGCTGATGCTTTGAGCCAAGGTTTGATTAACGCATCCGGTGCGCGCGCCGATCTCTCTAAGCTACTTCCTTTGCAGAATAGGATCTCTTCATGAGTCGCCGCGCAGATGGATTGCTCAATCACAACTACCCAGGGGACGATAAAGGGCCACAAGATGCATGTGGCGTTTTTGGAGTCTGGGCACCTGATGAAGAAGTTGCAAAGTTAACTTTCTACGGTCTCTATGCGCTGCAACATCGCGGAACAGAGTCTGCTGGTATTGCAACATCCGATGGAGATCGCATCGTTGTCTTTAAAGATATGGGACTTGTTTCGCAAGTGTTTACAGAATCAGACTTAGCAACACTTCCAGGAGATCTTGCTATCGGTCACACGCGATACAGCACCACGGGATCGAGCACCTGGGTTAATGCCCAGCCAACCTTGCGCCCAACCAAGTACGGAACACTGGCTTTAGCTCACAATGGCAATCTCACCAATACCGGAGATCTCGCCGAAATGGTGTCAAAGCTTGAACCACCGGCAAAGAATGAGCGCGGTGCAACAACAGATACCGAAATCATGACAGCTTTGATTGGCTTGCAACACGAGAACAATGTTGAGGCAAGCGCGCTAGCTGTCTTGCCGTTGCTCGAAGGTGCCTTCTCACTCGTCTTTATGGATGAACGAACGTTGTATGCAGCGCGCGATCGCCATGGCGTTCGCCCACTTGTAATTGGAAAACTAGAGCGAGGATGGGTTGTCGCATCAGAGTCAGCCGCCCTGGATATTGTTGGTGCTGCATTTGTCCGCGAAGTTGAACCGGGTGAATTCCTCATCATTAACGAAGATGGAATTCGTTCGCAGATTTGGGCAGTTCCTGAACCTAAGGGTTGCATCTTTGAATATGTCTATCTCGCTCGACCAGATACTTCGATTGCTGGACAGAGCGTGCATGCCACACGAGTACGTATCGGAAAAAAACTTGCGATCGAAGCACCAGTAAAAGCAGATCTTGTCATTCCAGTCCCAGAATCTGGAACACCTGCAGCGATTGGATACGCCCAAGAATCTGGAATTCCATACGGACTTGGACTTGTAAAGAATTCATATGTCGGTCGTACATTTATCCAGCCTTCACAAACAATTAGACAACTTGGTATTCGTCTTAAGCTCAATCCTTTGCGCGAGATCATCGAAGGTAAGCGAATCGTTGTCGTCGATGATTCGATCGTGCGTGGAAATACTCAGCGCGCCATCGTTCGGATGTTGCGTGAAGCGGGAGCACTCGAAATCCATGTGCGCATCTCAAGTCCGCCAGTAAAGTGGCCGTGTTTCTATGGCATTGACTTTGCAACACGTGCAGAGCTGATCGCAAGTGGCCTTGAAATTGAAGAGATTCGCAGATCAATCGGTGCTGATTCACTTGGATATGTCAGCGCAGAGGGCTTGATTGAAGCCACCCATATATCGGCCGAAAAGCTATGCACAGCATGCTTTACAGGGCAGTATCCAATCGCTATTCCTACAGATCTTTCAGACGGTAAATTGCGCTTGGAGATATTGGATCAGAACCCATGAGCACATATAAAGATGCAGGTGTAGATATTGATGCTGGCGATCGAGCCGTTGAGTTAATGAAGGCATCGATTGCCAAGGCATCACGTAAAGAAGTAATCGGTGGCATCGGCGGATTCGCTGGTCTCTTTGATGCCAGTGCGATGAAGTCAATGCAACAACCACTTCTTGCAACTTCAACTGATGGTGTTGGCACAAAGACCGAGATCGCACGCATCCTTGGTAAGTACGACACAATCGGTGAAGATCTCGTTGCCATGGTTGTCGATGACTTAGTTGTCTGTGGCGCAGAACCTCTCTTTATGACTGATTACATCGCTGTCGGTAAAGTAATCCCAGAACGCATCGCTGCGATCGTTTCTGGAATTGCACGTGGATGTGAAAAAGCTGGCACCGCACTTGTTGGTGGTGAAACTGCAGAACACCCAGGGCTACTTGGCGAAGATGAATTTGATATTGCCGGTGCTGCAACCGGAGTAGTTGATGCTCACCTACAACTTGGCGCTCATCGCGTTAAATCTGGCGATCTATTGATTGCCATGCCGGCATCTGGTATCCACGCAAATGGTTTTTCGCTCGTGCGCCACATCATTGCTGCAGAGAAAATTGATATCACCGCTCACAACGCCGATTTCGGTCGCACGCTCGGTGAAGTTCTGCTGACACCGACAGAGATTTACGCACTTGATTGTTTAGCGCTGATCAGAAGCCTTAAAGAAAACTTGCGTACCTTCTCGCACATCACTGGTGGGGGTCTTGCAGATAACACCGCACGTGTGATTCCAGATGGTTTAACTGCGACCTACGATCGCAGCACCTGGTCGTTGCCTCACGAAATGCAATACCTGGCCGATCGAGCCAAGGTGCCGCAGGCAGATATGGAGCGCACCTGGAATACCGGAATAGGCATGGTCGCCATCGTTGATCAGGCCGTCGCCGAGCTCACCATCGCCTCATTAGCCGCCCGTGGGATGAAGGCATGGGCAGCAGGAGAGGTCACCGCCACCCCAGGTACCCGTGGATCTGCCGCTTTGGCCGGGACCTATAAATCACGCTAAAGTGCGCCCACGCAGACAATAAATAAAAGCTATTGGTAAGGAGGCCGCCCCATGGGTAGAGGCCGTGCAAAAGCTAAACAGACAAAAGTAGCCCGCGATCTCAAGTACAACTCACAAGAGATGGATCTTGATCGCCTCGCTAAAGAACTTCACGGTGATGCACCAACAACTGACAACGGTGAAGACGACGATCCCTTCGCCGAAGGCAATTACATCCCTCGTGCGTAATCTGTGTAACTAGCGTAACTAGCGCGAATTAAAATGCTTCCAACACCTTACGTTGCCTACCTTCGCGTCTTTGAGCCACTTGAAGCTTTTGATCCCGTAGATCGACTTCGTTGGCAAACTCTTTCTGCCGACCATAATTCACGTGAAGAAGAACAACGCCTGGCACTTGAGCGAGTCGTATTTCCACAACCACCCAACGCGCGACCAGATGGCGCACACATCCTTGATCTCGATGGCGCTCGCTATATCTGCCCCTGGTCAACTGCAACTCGTTGTTGGGCTGCGCTAGAAAGTTTCAAAGGACAATTTCCACCGCCGTTATCTCACTTCTTTGTTTCACCTGCACTTGAAGAAGTTATTACTAGCGGAATGGATTTCTCCGACGAACTTGTCCCGCACACCTTGAGTGAGACTTGGGTAATTCCACCGCGCTGGTTTTCAATCTTTACTCCTAATGAGCGCGAAATTGGTAGCGATCAAAACGGTCCATTTTCGAGAGCGCGCACCACAATTGCTTTAGCAAAAGCTCGCACAATGAAAGCGCACGAAACAGTTGTCGGCGCATTTGGTGTTGGACCTGTCGAGCAAGAGATTGAAAATCTTCTTGAATGGCTTGAGATTTTCCATCCCGAATCACTTGTTGAACTTGATTACGGTGGACTTGCTGGATATCTCTCACAGGCTCTGACCAATGAAGGCGAAGATGGACTGGCGGCAGATACATCGATTGAAGATGTGCTTCTTTCGCTCGACGGACTAGCCGAGGGCGATGGCTCTGTTGCAGGCCGGGGATATGAACGACTCGTGCGTCGCTGGCGTAGCGTGCAGGCATACGAGACCGCGTTCTAACTTCATCCATCTTGCCAAGACCCCTGCAAAACGGGGATACTTCGGTGCATTGCGGGGCAAATCGGACATCACTTATCACCCGCCGTTATACGAAAGTTCTAAGGAGAGCAATGAGTCGTCTACCCGATGCTGAAGTTCTCCTGACACCTCGCGAAGTTGCTGATCTCTTCGGTGTAGATCCAAAGACTGTGACACGTTGGGCAAAGGCAGGAAAGCTCACTTCAATTCGCACACTTGGTGGACATCGTCGTTATCGCAAATCAGAAGTTGATGATCTTCGCGCAAATTATTTTAAGGCTCAGTAATATCAGGTTCTTGTTATGAGTGATATCTCCTTTGGTAAGTACCTGCTCCTTGGCGCGTTGACATTTGTATTTGTCGGACTCTTAACACCGATCATGCGCAAGATTGCACTCTCTGTCGGCGCTGTTGATGCACCAACACTCGAGCGCAAGGCACAGAAAGAACCTGTTCCATATTTAGGTGGCGTTGCAATTGCAATCGGTGTTGTCGGTGCTTCTTACGCCGCGCTTCTGGCAGAAGATTTCACCATGCAAAATTTCCGCCTCGCAAGCTTTGTCTTAGTACCTGCAATTGCGATCGCAATCATGGGCTTGATCGATGATCTCAAAGGTCTACAACCATGGCCGCGTTTAATTGCACAGACCTTCACTGGAATCATCGTCGCCATCATCTTGACTGTTACCGACACCATGGGCGTCGCCTTCGGAAACACCTTCCTCAATTACACAATCTCTGTCTTATGGATCGTCGGAGTCTGTAACTCGATTAATTTCTTTGATAACCATGATGGTGGCGCAGCCGGAACCGTTGCCGTCATCTCACTCTTTCTCTTCTTTATCGCCTTCGATCGCCAACAAATTCTGGTGAGCGCACTCGCCATCGTTACTGCTGGCGCAACAGCTGGATTTCTCATCTGGAACCGACATCCGGCAAAGATTTACATGGGCGATGCCGGTGCGCTATTCCTCGGAATCATCATCTCCGTACTAACTATTCGCCTCAGCCCAGGAATCATTCCTCAGGAAAAATCATTTGCTATCCCAGCACTTCTGATGGCAACACCAATTTTGGATACAACCGTTGCTGTGATCTCGCGATTGCATCGCGGAATCTCACCATTCCAAGGCGGCCGTGATCACCTGTCTCACCGCCTGATGCGCGTTGGTTTATCTCGCAAAGTGACAGCACTGACGCTGTGGGCGATGGCTGCCTTCTATGGCGCAATGGCATTTGCCGTCTACACCTGGCCAGATTCTTTGGGCTGGCAGTTAATTTCTATTGCAGTGATTGCATGGATTGCAAAACTCGTATTCTTCTTAAGAATTCCATCTGAGGGGTAGACTTATAACCATGGCTACTAACGAAAACCCTGTTGATGACGTCAAAGCAAAGATGGCTGCTGCGCTAGAAGCGAAGAAAAATAAAGGCGCTGGTCCAGGTTCATCAGGTGGAACAAGTGGGGGATCAAAGATCCGCGGTGGCCAACGCAGTGGTGGTGCACCTCAGGTGCAACGCAAAGCAGGACCATCTGGTTCTGGCTCTGCTGGTTAATTCAAAATAATTTAAATTAAAAACACAAGTGGCTCGGGACAGGATCGAACTGTCGACCTCACGATTTTCAGTCGCGCGCTCGTACCAACTGAGCTACCGAGCCAATATTTAGTTGTAGTCGTGCACTTGCGTGCAACTCATTAAAAGGTGAAAAGTAGAGAGTGTGTGGACACTCTCTACTCGCGACCCAGACGGGACTTGAACCCGCGACCTCCGCCGTGACAGGGCGGCGCGCTAACCAACTGCGCTACTGGGCCTTTCCAAGGAAGCAAGAGCTTCGCGAATCAAATCGCACTCTGCTCATCTCCTCCTACCTTTGAAGGTAGTAAAGGAAGCAGAGAACTGCTTACTTCTTCGTGCCCCCAACGGGATTCGAACCCGTGTTACCGCCGTGAAAGGGCGATGTCCTAGGCCCCTAGACGATGGGGACGTTAAAGGCTGGCCTATCGTACCCGTGGATAAGACCTAAAACCAAAACGAGATTTACTGCGCTATTTCAACTGGTTCTGCTGCGTCTACTGGGTTTTCTCGCATATTTCGAAGGGCCAATAGCGAGCTTGTGACAAGGGCGGCACCTGCTGCAAAGAGTCCGAGGGCCGAACCTAACGATCCACCCAAAGTTTGCGCAACAAATTCACCAACACCAACTGTTGTTGTTAACACCGCAGCCAACACCAACGGCCAGGCATGAACGCGAAGATAGAGCCATGCTGTTGCGCCGGCTACTGCAACCATTGAAAGATAAGAGAGCCAATGTTCTGCATCGATGAAGAGAACTTGAGTCGCGATAAAGAGCGTTGCTCCACCGAAGATGTAACCAAGAATTCCGTCAACATACTTTTTATATGTGAAAAAGGTCCACGTGCCACCTAAAACCAGGAAGTATGTTCCGATATAGATCGCCATTCCGGATCCATCTGGAGTTAAATCTGAAAGAGCCATGATTCCCGTAATGAATATGTACCCGTAAAGAATGACATGACCCACAAACGTTTGGACCATGTAATAGCCAATCAAGGCGATCGCGGTTCCTGCCAAAAAAGCAATTGTTGGCGCATCTCGCTTTGGATCAAAAATTGCCAATGTTCCAGTTGTGCTTGCCGCAGCTAGAACAAAGAGCAATCCTGCCAAACGAGATTTAACTGCAGTACTCGTTCCGACAAAAGTGCCTAGCGCGAAGAGAGCAATCGCAAGTGCCCCAAAGAGAATTCCTCGTTGTAATTGTGTGAATGCTTCCCATTGACGAGCAGTAACAATTGTTACTGCAATTACAACAAAGGCACCGCCAAGATAACCAGCGATTTCTGCTAAGACGCTCTTACGTGAATCAGCCGGCTCTTGCGTTGATTCATATTGGGTGCGAACCAGATCAGCTTGAGCGGCGCTTAATGACCCGTCATGTACGAGCGCATCAAGGGCCGCATCAAGCTTTCTGGTATCTGCCATGGGTTAGAGCAAGCTCCAACGAATAGTGATTGAGACAGTGACATCTTGGTTTCCAAGATCGATCTCAGTTGCACCTGAATCTGCAGCCTTTGCCATACCCAAAATTGTTGGGTAAGAAACTGGGCTTGAATTCTCAACAAGGTATGTCACCTTTCCAAGCTTCACACCAAGAAGAGTTGCATATGAAGATGCCTTGGCCTTTGCATTCGCAACTGCTGCAGTGCGAGCCGATGCCGTCGCCTTTGTTGAATCTAGGACAAACGGTGTTGCACCTTGAATTTGGATGCTATCTCCAGCTGCTGTGACAACATCGTCTACGACTGCGCCTGCACTTGTTGCATTACGAATAATGACTTCAAAGCTCTGGGATGCGCGATAACCAATCTGTACTGAGCCTTTATCCTGCGTGTAGTTATATTCAGGATAGACAGAGATGCTCGTTGTCTTAATATCTTTTGTTGCAATCTTCTTGGCAACAAGCGCTGCACGGACCTTAGCCGCTGCAGCCGATGTCTTCGACAGCGCTTCTGCGCTAGTGGCTGCAATCAGAGTCACATTCGCATTGAGCCGCACGGCATCTGGAGTTACCTTGACGACGCCTTCTGCATTAATCGTGATGTAGCGCTCTGGAGTTGCAGCTGATGCCGGAAAGGCAAACGCTGCTGCTGCGACAAGAGCGACTGCTGCCACTACTGGGATTGCGATAAGTTTCTTAGTTAGTTTCATGATGTAAGTATCGCACTTCTTTATAACGTTTATCTGTGTAGCACCTGATACAACTCTGTGTGATCTGCACACATTTTTTCTAATGAGAAATAACGGCTAGCCCTCTCGCGTCCTGCTTTACCCATGATTTCACGCAGAACGGGGTCAATTGCCAGCTTCTGCAAAGCATCTGCAAGTGCTGCAGGCTCACTATCTACGAGGTATCCATTTACTTCGTGCACCACAATGTCACTGATCGAACCCACGCCAGTAGCCACAATTGGTAGCGATGCTTGCGCAGCTTGAATCAACGTAAGCGGAATACCTTCATTATCGCTAGTCAGGATCGCGATATCACTTGCCGAAAAGAGTTCACCAATATCTTTGCGCCACCCCAAGAACTTCACCGGCAGGTCACGTCTTTCAGAATCACGTTTAGTCGCTTCGAAGAGATCACCCTCGCCGGCAACGATAAATTTCACAGGCAAACTACGAGCTTTTATTTCAGCCGCCGTACTCAATAAACGATCAGGCCGCTTAATCGCAGTCATTCGCCCGACATAGGCGACGTAGATATCGCCAGCCCCCATATCAAATTGCTTACGTGCAACTTCTTTAGCAACCTTCGCAGGCTCAACAAGTCCTGGATAAAAGACTCGATACTGATCAGCCTTACCGATTCCGGCCGCCAACAAATCCGTTTTCACCTGATTTCCTACCGCCACCAAAACATCAGTGCGCTTTGCCAAAAACATTTCGATTGCAATTACTAGCCTTACCTTCCAACCACTGAAATATCCATGTAGCAAGTGGCCGTGAAATGTATGAACACGCTTTGCGCTACGGCTAGCCAAGATCGCGGCTAATCGACCCAACACGCCAGCTTTTGCAGTGTGTGTATGGATGACATCGGGTGCAATCTTTTTAATCATTGCAACGAGTGCGAAAAACGCACGAACATCTGAGACCACCGAAACCGAGCGACCAAGGCCAGCAATGCGTGTGGCCTTGATATCTGTTGCTACCGTCTCCAAGTAATCAGCCTCATCCGAATCGCAATATCCAGTGATCAGCACTTGCTCGACCTTTGATGAATCGATACTGCGCATTAAGTCGGCGACGATGACTGCGGGACCACCCACATTCATGCGTGCAATGATCTGCACGACTTTTACCTTCTTATTACGTCCCTGAGCCATCTGAGCCATGTGGTTATCTTCTCGCAAAAGCAGGGATAATTGCGGACATGAGCAACGGCCAATTCGTATCGCGCTGCACCGCGGATGCGATGACATCGGCTGCCGCCTCGATCAAAAACGGAAACCTCGTGGCCTTTCCAACAGAGACTGTCTACGGGCTAGGCGCTGATGCATCACAAGAAAAAGCCGTCGCCAAGATCTACTCCGCAAAGGGTCGCCCAGCAGACCACCCATTAATCGTTCACATTTCTTCTATGGATGGAGTCGGATATTGGGCAGATGAAATTTCTGAGTACGCAATCGCACTAGCCCGCACATTCTGGCCAGGGCCAATGACACTTATCTGTAAGCGATCACACGAGGCGAAAGATTTTGTCACCGGGGGACAAGACACAGTGGGCTTGCGAGTACCTGATCACGTTGTGGCACTAGCACTTCTCGATGCCGCTACAGAAATAGGAGTACACGGTATTGCCGCCCCTAGCGCTAACCGCTTTGGCCATGTCTCACCAACTACTGCCGAAGCTGTTCGTGAAGAACTCGATCAATACCTTTCGCCACAAGACATCATCCTTGATGGCGGCCCCTCACAAGTTGGAGTCGAATCAACAATCATTGACTGCACCGGCAACAAACCACACATTCTTCGCCCAGGCGCGATTACTCAAGCAATGGTTGAAGAAGTCACGGGACTTAAAGTGACAGATGCAGTAAATGAAATTCGTGTTAGCGGTTCACTTGAAAATCACTATGCACCGCAAGCAACCGTTGCACTTGATACAACTCCACAATCAGGTGATGGATACATCGCAATGCGTGATAAGAAAACACCTGCCGGAGTTATTCGATTAGCATCACCACAAACAGTTGAAGAATACGCACGTATTCTTTACGCATCGCTTCGCGATGGCGATTCTCAAAAACTAAGTCGCATCTGCATCGACCAACCACACGGAGATGGCCTTGCCATCGCTATCTGTGACCGCTTACAGCGCGCAGCCCGAGGGCGCTAGAGATGCAGAAACTCGGCTAAGATATGCCAGCATTAAAGATGCAGTTGGGGCCTTTAGCTCAGTCGGTAGAGCAACGGACTTTTAATCCGTGGGTCGTGGGTTCGAGCCCCACAGGGCCCACGCATAAAGAAAATCACCCCCCGGTCTTCAGTGACCATACCTAGACCAGTCCATCTCTGACTGGTCATCATGGGGCTAACCCCGCATAAATGAGTGACCATTACTCGGTAAGTGAAATGACGGTCTAAAAAGGGCCGAACTTGAACCGAGGTGGCTCTAATGCGCGACATTCGCACCTTTATCGATTGGCTGAGCTATCACCCAACGTGCGATGAGATCTCTCGTGCTCTTGTCATGGAATACATGGCTGGCCTTGGCGCTTGCTGTGCTCGAATTGGGCGCCTGCACCCCAACGATTCACTCGAGTTCTTAGGTGAATATGGATTTGATGCCGGACAGGCGAGGCAGACATTTCCAAGTGAAGTGTGGCGTTCATGGGAAAACGATGAAGCACTTATTGCACTCGGTAAGAACGCAGCGCCATGGAATCCTTCACGGAATTTATTAATGATTCAACTGCGTGAACGCGGTGCAGTGCACGGTTATCTCGTACTGCGTTTTTCAAATCCGGTTCAGGATACTGAATCCGTCGAAGAGGTAGCACGTAATTACGCCGTTGCACTTGGACTCTATCTCTCGCTCTCACACGAACCAAGATCTGGTTCACCTCGTAACATCATTGAGCGCACGGATACAGGGTCGGATCAACTTACTCCTCGACAAATTTCAATCTTGCGTGGAATGGTTGAAGGAAAAACTAATCATGAACTTGCAAACGAACTTGGCTTTAGTGTGAGCACAATTCGACATGAGACGATGCGCATCTATCAGGCACTAGCTGTAAGTGATCGCAAAGAAGCTGCGAAGAAAGCAATTTCTCTAACACTTATCTAAATCGCTTCTGTGGCATGATCTGCACGTGAGCAAAAATAAATCGCAATCGTGGCTGGGTCTTTATATTGCTCTCGGCATTGTCTGGGGTTGCTCCTTTATCTTCATCAAGCTCGGTCTTGAATTTCTCACTCCATTTGGTGTCGCTTTTGGACGGTGCGCACTTGGTGCCCTCACGCTCCTTATTTACTTAAAGATTAAGGGATTGACCCTGGTACAAGATAAGAAATTGATTGGCCATCTCTGGGTTGTTGCACTGCTACTTAATGTGATTCCTGGGATTTTCTTTGCCTGGGCCGAGACTGAAGTAACTTCTATTTTGGCGGGAATTATCAATGCAGTAACGCCACTTATGACTCTGATCGCCATCATGTTGGTTTCACGAAATGAAAAACCAACTACGCCACAAGTTTTTGGCTTGCTCCTTGGTTTTCTTGGCGTTTTGACTGTACTTGGTGCATGGCAAGGGCTGGGAGATAACCCTCTCTGGGCAATTCTTATTCTCCTCACAGCAGTAACTTGTTACGGTTTCTCTTTCCCATATAGCCGCAGATTCATTCTGCCTGCTCAACTCAAACCAGAAGTAATGGCGGCAACCCAAGTCACACTCGCAGCCTTCACTCTGCTCCCGTTCTACCTATTTGATGGAATCGCTAAAGATGAATATCGAGTTGGGCCCGTACTTGCAATGGTGGCACTCGGGGTCTTTGGTAGTGGCTTTGCCTATATCTGGAATTTCACAATAATGCGTGATGCGGGAAGTGCGATTGCAAGCAGCGTCACTTATGTAACACCATTGGTGGCCGTTCTTGTGGGATTCATTTTCTTAAATGAGATCCCACATTGGTATGAGCCATTGGGTGCCGCCATCGTATTGCTAGGCGCGGCGATTGCTCAGGGACGAATTAAAGTTTTTCGAGAAAAAATTTAATCAATCTGGAACGGTTGGCGAATCGGACCAAGTTCGATTCCCGCTGCAGCATGATCTGTGTTCTCTCCACGAGCTAACTGTGCTGCATGTGCTTTGTCATGCCAGCGCTGCTCTATTTTTCCATATTTCCAGAGCAACAGTGCAACAGCCCAGACGACTGCAAATGCACCGACAATGAAGTATCCGGCGGTATTGAGATTAAAGGCCGCCGCGTAATCCCAGAAGCCACCAGTGAGTTCAAGCTGATTGGCAATTACTTGGCAAATTTCGAGCCCACCCACAAAAAGGGCTACAGCTACTGATAATCCGGTGATAATGATGTTGTAGTAAACCTTGCGGACCGGCTTTGAAAATGCCCAACCGTATGCAAAGTTCATAAAAGAACCATCAATGGTGTCGAGCAAACACATACCGCCAGCGAAGAAGAGTGGAAGAGAGAGAATCGCCCACCATGGAAGACCAGCGACAACGGAGGATCCGGCGAGAACAAGTAAACCGATTTCTGTTGCGGTGTCAAAGCCAAGACCAAAAAGAATACCAAGTGGATACATTTTCCAGCTCTTATCAATACGTCGTGCAATTGGCCCGAAGAAGCGCATTAACAAACCGCGTGAATTCAGATGCTTCTCTAATTCTTCTTCGTTGTATAGCCCCTTGCGCATCGCAACAAATACTCCGACGATTGAGACCAAAACAACGAGGTTAAGAATTGCAATCAACATGAGGAATGTTCCAGAGACAACTGTCCCGACCAAACCGGTGTAGTGGTGTAGTGATGAATTCTCATCTTTAAGCTGCGACCCCAACGCCTTGATTCCAAAGTTAAGAAGAATTGCAAGAAATGCAACAACGGACGAGTGCCCGAGCGAGAAGAAGAAACCGACTGCGAGAGGGCGTTGTCCTTCAGACATCAACTTTCGCGTGGTGTTATCAATCGCGCTGATGTGGTCGGCGTCGAAGGCATGTCGCATACCGAGTGTGTAGGCAAGAACAGCTGTGCCCCAACCAAAGAGAGAACCATCTGCCAACTTATAATTTCCACCGGTAGCTCGCCACATTAAGAGAATTCCACCGACGTGAAGTAGCGCAATGAAGCCAAACATCGCGCCCATGCGGCGCCACTCATCAGGGGTCAGGCGATCGCGCAACGGGGTGCGCGGGCGGGGGGTCTCGACCTGGTTCATGACTACTCCTGGGTGTAGGGCTAAATGCGAATGATTTGCAAGTAGAAGGGTACGGGGGGTTTTCCCGCCTGTCCACGCGAAATGGACGATGGAATATCCCCTACATTTGCCCGCTTACGGGGCTAAAGTGGCGCATCAGGGGCCAGCATGACGGGTGCTACGACGGGGAGGTTTTCAATGAGTAACGAAGACAACCAGGACGACCGCGACGCGCGCGACGAGCGCGACGACATCGTCACCGAAGAGATGTTGTGGGATCGAATCCCGCAGACCGAAGGCGAAGATCGCGCCGAGACTTATTACGAACTCAGTGCTCGCATCTTTGCTCGTGGCCAGTACGACGAAGCGCTCGCACTCGCTGAAACTGCTCGCGATATTTATGCCGAGATGGGTGCAAGTGCGCCGAGTGAAGGTTTAGCGCAGGCATATTCTGCAATTGGTTACAACCTCAATCAACTTAAGCGTATCGACGAAGCTGCAACTGCAATGAGCAAAGCTGTAGAACTTCTGCGCGAGAATAAATCTCCTATCGCACTTGAGCTCGCCTGCACTCTAGGTGAGTGGTGGTACAGCTCCAAGAAATATAATGAAGTTATCGCCACGATGTCAGAGTGCGCACAAGAGCATCTCGTTGATGGAAATCAAATTGGCGCTGCTAATGATCTCCACCTCCTTGGAATGGCTTATCGCGAACTTAAACAATATGACGAAGCCCTCGGAGCATTTCAAGAAGCGCGTGGAATTTTTAAGAGTGAGAAAGAAGTTCTTCATGTTGCACGTTGCGATCAAAAAATCGCATCATGTTACAACTGGTTGGGAAATGGCGAGAAGGCTCTTGAGTCAGCGCGCAAGGCAGTCGATGTCTTTGAAACCGCACATGACCACCGACGTGAAACCTTTGCTCTCTTTGAATATGGCAAGGCAGAGATCCTGCTCGGAAAATTAGATGAAGGTCTATTAACTCTCGATGGTGTTCTTCAAATCATCGCCGAAGATGAGCCTAAAGACTTCGAGTTCATCCTCGATATTGAAACTCGAATGGTTGTTGTGATGCGCGCACTTGGCCGCATCGAGGAAGCTAATGAAGTTGAGCGTCGCTTAGCTTCAGTACGCGAAGCCCTCGAGGAAGCCCCATCACCGAGTGAAGATGGCATATAGAAATCTGCTGCTGGGTATAGATTCTCGCTTTCCTACCGAGAGCAAGTAGAAAGACTGATGTTGCATTCCTTGAGTGGCAATGACGTCGCGCTACTTGTCTCTGTATTTCTCGCATGTGCCGTAGAAGCAGTGGAAGCTGTAACAATCATTCTTGCTGCTGGTACATCTCGCAATTGGAAATCCACCTTTCAGGGAGTGATCTCCGGGCTAGTTGTATTGGCTGGATTGATAGTCACTCTTGGGCCAAGTATTGAAAAACTTCCCAAGAGCACGCTTCGTTTGATTGTAGGTGGATTACTTCTCACCTTTGGTTTGCAGTGGCTTCGTAAGGCAATTTTGCGCGCCAGTGGATTTAAAGCGCTTCATGATGAAGAGAAAATATTTCTCGAAGAAGTTGATGCTGCGCAGAAAGCGGCAAAGGTTTCTCACTTTGTGGTCTCGGATTGGTATGCATTCACCCTTTCATTTAAAGGTGTGCTGCTTGAAGGACTTGAAGTCGTATTCATCGTTGTCACATTTGGAATAATCCAAAAGGGTTCTAACCCAGATGCATTTTCACTGGCAATCTGGGCGGCAGCAATTGCAGTAGTTCTGGTTACAATCGCCGGATTTGCAATTCACAAACCACTCTCAAGAGTTCCAGAAAATACAATGAAATTTATCGTTGGAACTTTACTGACATCATTTGGAATCTTCTGGGGCGCAGAAGGTGCCGGTGCAGAATGGCCAGGTAAGGACCTTTCTCTGCTTGCAATAATTCCCTTCGTCATACTCCTTTCATTTGGACTAATCGAGCTCTTAAAAATAAGGAAAGCTAAGAACCTTCCAGTTCGTAAACTCAGCCTCCCGACATTCTCAGAACCACGTAAAGACAGTTCTATCTTTGTTCGGTGGGTAGGCGGGTTCTTGATTTTCTGGTACGACTTCATCATCGGAGATGATTGGCGTGTAGCAGCAGGAGTTGTTGCTGGATTCTTGGCCATCCATGCATTGGGCGTATCGTCATGGTGGTTGATGCCAGTGGTGGTGGCGATTATGTTGAGTTCAACTTTGCTCGAAGCCACACGGCCCGCAAAGGCAGTTCTTTAACTACACCTGACGTGGCAAGTGTTGCAACGCCCAGTGATACATAGCGATTGCTCCTGCAGCTGATGCATTCATTGATCGCGTAGATCCGTATTGCTCGATGGCGTACAGAACCTCACAAATTGCAACGCCCTCATCTGACATTCCTGCACCTTCTTGCCCAAAGAGCAGCACGCATTTTTCAGGGAGCGCGGCACCTTCTAGATGTTTAGATGTTGGAACATTGTCGATACCGATAATTGGCAAGTTGTTTTCGTTGCACCACGTAGCAAATTCAGCGATTGTCGGATGATGTATAACAGTGAGATATCTATCGGTGACCATAGCACCGCGCTTATTCCAATCGCGCTTTCCAACAATATGTACAGCACTAACATTGAATGCATTAGCGGTACGAACCACTGAACCAATGTTGAGATCGTGTTGCCAATTTTCGATAGCTATCTGCAAACCATGACGTTTTGTATTGAGGTCAGCAACGATTGCTTCAACGCTCCAGTAGCGATACTTATCTAAGACATTTCGCCTGTCGCCATTTTCAAGAAGCTCAAGATCGTATTGGTCACCTGTCGGCCAAGGTTTTTCATGGGGACCTACGCCTACAACTGGAAAAAACTCACCAGGTCCAATCGTTGCAGGGGTCTTGATTTCCATGACTTAACCCTAAACTAGGCAAGAGAATTCGCATACTTGATTCACGAATGGAGCCACTATGAAGATTGCCTTCCTTATTGCATTTGCAGTGCACATGCTTTCGATCATAGGAGTGATCACACTTCTCATCATTTCTTACAAGAAGTATCCACGTGCCCTCAATCCTGGGGTACTCCACAGCGCAGCAACAGCACTTCTCGCGGGCATCGTCATGGTAGGCACGTGGTCGGCAGCACATGATGCCGAAATTAACCACACAAAGATTGGTATTAAGTTCTTAGTCGTGCTGGCAATCCTAGTCATCGGTTACAACAGCTTGCGCACTAAAATATTTACACAAAAAACATTTGTAGTTATGTTAGGGCTTACTATTACCAATATTTTGCTTGCTTACCTTTGGTAGAAAGTTCTTTCTATGAAGAAGATCATGTTGGCACTTATCGCTGCCTTAGTCGTTGGGACAGCGTCCCCAGCTCCTGTTTCTGCCTTTGATCCTCTCCGTGCATCAACAGTATTCTCAAAATTAGCAGCTGATCCACACCTAAAAGATCCATCTGTGATTCTTATCGATGCCAGCACAAATGAAGTCGTATTTGAATCAAATTCATACGCCATGCGTAAGCCCGCTTCAACTCTAAAACTGTTGGCAGGGGTATCGGTTGCTCGATACCTCGATCCGCAGATGCGCTTTCAAACATCGCTTGCACTCTCAGATAAAGAAAATTCTGTGGTTATTCAAGGTGAAATGGATCCGTGGGCGACATTCAACGCCACAAATGCAGCACGACTTGGACAGACGTCATTGAAGTATTTGGCATACCGCGCACATGTTGAGCTAGAGAGTCAAGCGGGTGAGCCGGTGAAGAAGATGACGATCTACTACAACGGTATTTACGATAGCGAAGCAACAAATATGAAGGTATATCTAAAAACTCGAAAGGTGTACGCCATCCTTAAACCGGTATCTGCTCTCGAGGCGCAGAATCTCACCTCAGAGCCAGTACTGAATAGCTCCTCTCCTACAGTGCACCAGATGACAAATTACTTTCTCCAGTGGAGTGATAACTTTTTATCTGAGCGTCTCTCTCGCATTGCGGCAAAGAGTGCGGGATTGCCTACAAATTCTGCAGGAATTTCAGAACTATTTAAGAGAGTATTGGCAGAGATGGAAATTGACTCTTCTAAGCTTGTAGTTAAAGATGCAAGTGGGCTATCGCATGACAATCGAGTTTCGGCACATTTGCTCGGTGAATTACTTGTCAAAATCTATAAAGATCCTCGATACGCAGCCGTAGTTGAGAGCCTTCCGGATGGCGGAGTTAACGGAACACTTCGCAAGAGATTTCTAGAAACTTCCCCAGAGGCTATTGGTTTAGTTCATGCAAAAACTGGCACTCTAAATGGCACAGTTACTCTTGCAGGCTATCTAGATTCTGGAGACCGTGAATATATATTTGTGGTTATCGCAGATAAATTGCGCCGAACATATTCAGCGACTGAGCTAGCTAGGGATACTCTCGATCGATACTTGGGAAGGCTTGCAGCTCCATTAATTCCGATTGTTGAGACTACAACTGTCGTTAGTTCGATAACACCTTAATTGACCCACCGTAACAAGCCACCCAAGTGTTCTGTGATGGAACATCGAAGGTAATTCCGATAGGTTCGTTACAAACTTTTACGGTTTGAATTAATTTCATATCTGATGCACGAACCTTTGACATGGTTCCACTTCCAAAGTTGACCACAAAGAGCGCAGATCCATCATTGGAAATATCTAAACTACGGGCAGCTTTACCCGTGCTCACAGACTTGATTAATTTGCCCGCAACTAAATCCCACGCGGCCACCTTTCCTGAAACATTGAGAGTGACGTAGAGAGTCTTTTCATTAGGCGAAAGGACAATTGCGCGTGGGTTTGAGCCCACCGGGATAAAAGTCTGAGAAAAATCACGAAGATCAACCTTGTGGACTCCGGAACCACCCATCTCAGCAATATAAGCAAAGGTACTGTCCTTGTTAATTGCGATACCGCGCGGATATCTACCGATCTTTATATTCTGAACAGTCTTTCCAGTCTCTACTGAAATGACGGTCACTGTGTACGAACACCAATTACTGACCAGAATGTATTTGTTATCGGGAGTTACTTTGACAACTTTTGGAACAGATCCAACCGGATAGACCGCATCGATTGTGTAGTTACTGAGGTTTACTCTGCTTAAAAAGCTTGTGTCAAAACCACTTGCAGGGCTGCATGTGTCATGACCCTCTTTTGTAAAACCTTTGCCGTACATCGCATAATTTGTGAAGTAGAGATATTTACCATCAGGGCTAAACGCACCTTC
>Ga0214921_10002607_pt1 | contig 29054 bp, 23 predicted proteins | sample LL1505_MetaG_FD_177992 | JGI IMG/M metagenome (GOLD analysis project Ga0214921, IMG submission 177992) | Freshwater microbial communities from Lake Lanier, Atlanta, Georgia, United States - LL-1505 | ecosystem: Environmental > Aquatic > Freshwater > Lake | place: USA: Georgia | collected...
ATGCCCGAGAGATAAAACAGCATTGGAGGCAAATCGCCCGTGGAAATCTTGGCTACATTACTAAATACAAAAATAAACATGAAACTCTGCAATAGAGGCTGCAGAATATACCAAAACGATCCCAGAACGGTCTGCTTGTATTGCGAAACAAAGTCCCTGTGCGCCAGTAATCCAATCAACTCTCGATACTCCCACAACTCCCGCAACGGAATATGCAAAAGCCCACGATGCGGTGTAATCAGCGTAATCTGTTTATTTTCTGAACTCATTTCATCCATTTCTCAATTTCTCAATTTATTAAATTTTCGTTGAAGCCATACGCCCCTGTCACTAAAATCTTCATTTTGTCTGCGGCAGCAGGACTCCGGGCAGGATCATCAGCCTAACCCGGACGCCAGAACGATGTTTTTCTTCTCGGCGGCCAATTCCTCAAGATCCGATGTAAAACCAGATTTACTAAAAAGAAAATAGCGGCAATCCTCCGCCATCGGAAGATTGTAGGAAAGGACTTTTTCTTCCAGTTCCCGGAAAAGTGAAATTCCTATTTTGTTTTCCGACCATTTGCACTCACCAACGACAGTGAGTTCAAATTCCGTATTGACTGCAGCCACATCGATTTCATATGCGCTTGACCACTGCCGTCCCACGCTCGCGGCATTGAAGTGGAGCGCCCGTTCCCGAATCCATTGTCTGCAAACCTCCTCGTAGCACTCCGCTATGAGCTTGTTGATGAGCGGTTCGATTCTCGAATAAGCTGGATCCGTTTCGGCAAACTCAAAAAAACTCATGTAGGGATAGATGGCTCCAAACCAAATGCGGAAAAAAGGATCAGAGACAACATAAATCCCCTTCTTGGATTTTCCGGGATTTTTTTCCAGAACTGGTGTCTCACGCCGAACAAGGTGAAGGTCTTTCAATAAATCCAGATAGCGAGTGAGCTTGTTGGCTGGCTGTCCAGTCCTGCCAGCAATCTCCGAAATCCGGTTGGCGCCAGAGCCTATCGCATTCAGGATGCTCCAGCACTGGTTCGGCGTCTGTATCCCCTCTTGGAGCAGTTGTCTGGCTTCGTTATGCAGGATGCCATCGGGGTGCAACACCAACGCCGCCAAAGCCTCCTTGAAGTTAGGATAAGGCGATGCCAGGTGGAGATAACGGGGCACGCCGCCAGTCAAAGCGAAAAACTCAAGGCGCTCAGTGCAATTCTTGTCCGGCAGAAATTTTGAAATGTGACTGAAGCCGATGGGACGCAATAAAAGCTGTGCGCTTGCCCTACCATAGAGCGGTGATGATGCCGCCAAAGTTTCCTTATACATCATCGATGTCACCGAACCGCAGAGGATTAACACTATGTTGGATGTGCACCAATGCTCGTCCCACCATTTTTGCAAAAGAGACGAAAACGCCGGCTGAACCTGACACAAATACTGATATTCATCGAAAATCAATACGAAGCGTTGATCCGACGGCCGGAACCGATCAAACGCCGCAAAAAGGTCATACCACGAAGCATATTCCGCAGTTTCAAGAACCGGTTCCTGTAGAGCCAGCGCCATAGCTTTGGCAAGTGAACGGCGAAGGTCGCATTCGCCCGCCCGGTCCGCCATGAAGTAACAGTGCGGTTTATCCACTGCAAAGTGCCGCAGTAAACATGTCTTACCCAAACGGCGCCGCCCATAGAGGACCACCAAACTGCCAGAGGCACTCCCATACTGGCTCTCCAGTTGGGCAAGCTCTGAGTCACGATTGATAAAATTATTCATATTTAGAATATAATATTCTAAAGTAGAATTTCAAGCTTTTTGTTTTCAGCTATCAGCCACTTTGCCCAGTGGAATCCGCTCCGAGTCCGCCGGCTCTCCAAGCTCGTCACTAATTACCCGCCACCCGTCTTTCCCCATTTCTTAATGTTTCGGTTTCTGCATGTCTCCATTTTCCAATTTCTGCATTTCCCTCACCACTCCTCACTCTCACTTTCACTGTTCACTTCCTTTTGTCACGCCGGAGCCGCGCAGCGCGTAGGCAGATGAATTTCTGCATTTCTCCATTTTTGGATTTCTCAATTTTGTTTTTTCTCTTCCGGCCATCCCTGCACCATAAGCGGCGGATCCTTAAAAAGACTCCAGCAGATATGATCAAAGAGCCTGCGCGGCAAGCGTATCGACTGCTTCGCCAGACAGTCCCGGATTTGGAAGGAGAGGAAATTCCGATCGAGCGCTCCATTGTGACTTCGCGCAATGCGCGCAATTTCGCGCATTCGCTTCCAGCCTCCAGTATTCGTCTTGGTCTCTGGATAGTAGCGTATATTTGCCAAATGATCTGGAATCGCTACCACATTGCCCACTCTGGCGAGTTTCAGGAGCAAATCCCAGTCCATGGCATAGTGCAGGGATTCGTCGAGCCCACCCACTTTCCAATAGGCATCAAGGCGAAAAATAATGGTATCTTGCTTGTGCAAAGAGCAATCTGCTTTCTTCAACCTTGTAAACCAGTCGGTGTTCCTGGGTGATTCTCCTCGACCAAACACCACTACCCAAGTTGCGAAGAGGTTCCGGTTTTCCCAAACCAACAAAAGGGTCTCGGCGTATGGCTTCGATCAAGTCGAAAATTTTCAAAGCGACCTTACGATCCGTGGACACCCAAAGAGCCAAGTCATCCAGAAAATCCCTGTCGAAGACCAGCAACCGTTCCATAAGACTCATTATAGGCTGGAACGCCTTTCCAAAGAATTGATTGAAAGGATTTCGCCCTCACCGCTGTCCAAGCGATTGAGCGCAGCGAGAAGTCTTTGCGCATTGGCCGGCGAGCGGAGCAGGTGGGCGGTTTCTTGAAGCCCTTCCCACTCTTCCAATGGCAGCATGACAATCGACTCCGCTCCCCGTCTGGAAACAATCACTGGTTCTCGGGTCGAAACTGTTTTATCCCACACATCCGCCAAATGGTCGCGTGCCGTCGAATAGGTTATTGTGCTCATGAATTTTTTATTAAACCTGTTCAGATATCCTGTCCAGTTTTATTTTTTAAAAACCGCCTCTTCAAGGTCGTCACCAATACCTCTCCAGCCGCTACTTCTTCCAACCACTCCTCATAATTTTGCTGTCAATGATTTTGCTTTTTCCTCGTCACGATGGAACCTCGCAGCGCGCAAGCGGAATTTCTCAATTTTGCATTTTCTCTTCCGGCCATCCCTGCACCATGAGCGGCGGATCCTTAAAAAGATTCCAGCAGATATGATCAAAGAGCCTGCGCGGCAAGCGCATCGGCCGCTTTGCTAGACATTCCCGGATTTGGAAGGAGAGGAAATTCCGATCGAGCGCTCCATTGTGACTTCGCGCAATGCGCGCAATCTCGCGCATTCGCTGCCAACCTCCAGTATTCGTCTTGGTCTCTGGATAGTAGCGTATATTTGCCAAATGATCTGGAATCGCTACTACATTGCCAATTTTGGCGAGTTTGAGGAGCAAATCCCAGTCCATGGCGTAATGCAGAGACTCATCAAGCCCCCCCACTTTCCAATAGGCATCACGGCGAAAAAACATTGCGGGCTGCACCGCTCCAAAGGCATAGGACAAACGCTTAGGGCAAAACTCCCGAAAAGGCACCCTCTTGATTTCTCGCCCTTCCAAGTCCGTCTTGGCACCCACGCCATAAACTACCACAGCATCCGGATTCTTCTCAAAAGCTTCCGCCACCTTCGCCAAAGCCCTCGGCAGCAAAACATCATCCGCATTCAACCACCCGACAATTTCTCCCGTTGCAACCCGCATCCCCTTATTGATCGCATCACTCTGCCCCCGATCCGGCTCCACAAATACCCGCACTCGCCTTTCCCCATTTCTTAGTTTCCCCATTTCTGCATTTCCCAATTCCCCGGCTTCCCTATTTCCCAATGTCTCAATTTCTTCATTTCCCCATTTCTGAGTTTCCCCATTTTTTAGTTTTCCCCTCTCCTCCCACTCCCTCCAAACCTCCACGCTTCCGTCCGTGGACCCGGCATCAAAGACAACATGCTCCCAATCCAGATGGTCTTGTGCATCCAGCGAAGCCAGCATCTCCGGAATAAACCCGCACTGATTCAAACTTGGCGTTACAATTGATATCCTCATTTCACTATTTTTCTGGGTCTCTTCACTCTTTGATTTCCCTATTTCTTAATTTCTCAGTTTCCCAATTTTTAAGTTTTCCCATCTCACCCTTCACTTCTCCACATCACGCCGGAGCCGCGCAGGAGGAACGCCACCCGCTACTTTTTTGAGATGATTTTCCTTTAAACATCAAGTGTTTGTTGAATAATTATTTTTTCTAAGTCGGATTTTTTTTAAAAGCTCGGGCAACTTTTCGACAGCATAGAGCGGCATAGAGTGCAAATCATAGCAACTCGCCAGATCACTGCCTCTTTTATCGGTTACACTCGTATTGACTTCTTGAATAGAAGGCGGCGAAAGATCAAAACGAACCGCGTGCTTGAGATTTCGGCGACCACAGAATAGGTGAAGCGATTTTAAAGAGCCACTCTTCCCTGCCTTTACCTCAATGGGCACAAGAAGATTGCCTTGGGAGACCACAAAGTCCACTTCCGCATTCGCATTCTTACTCTCATTCAACCAATAAAACAATTCCGGTGGCATCTCGAAGCTGGGATCCAGATACAGATGCTGCGCAATGAATTGTTCCGCCAATGGCCCCTCGTTCACCAAGGAGCGCTCCTCCTGGGATTGAATATCGATCCAATCTAGCCCCAGCAAACGGCTTACCAAGCCCACATCCAGAAAAAAAAGTTTCAAGACCTTGGGATTCATGCCTGCGCGCAATGGGATACCGGAACAGTCGCTCCCGTAAACAGGCAAGGCCACCTGCGCCTTGATGAGCAAATCCAAAAGCTTTCTGGAGTGCGCGCTGGCGGCATCCGGGAGCAAATGCGTGTATTTTGTTTTTTTGCCGAGGTGCAAAGGCAAATTCCTGAAAAGCCGTTGCAAGTCGGCCAAATCAGACTGCCGGGCATACTTGGAAAAATCATCCACATAGGTGTTGAGAATCCCGTTCTGAATGCTCGCCACAGCCGCAAAGTCCCGGGTTTCGGCAAAACATTTCATCGCCTCCGGCATCCCGCCCACGAGGAGATACTCCCGTTGCCGGCTCAAAAGCCTTTTGTGGGCTTCCTGCGGGAATACATCGACTTGGTCCAAGGATTCCAACCATTCCAGCGAAGCGGGGTCCACCACCTCAAGAAACTCGCTGAAACACATTGGCTGGATGAAGAGATACTGAGCCCGCCCCACCGGCATCGAAAACGCCTCGCGGCTCAAAGCAAATTCCAGCAATGATCCTGCCGCCACAACCGGCAATTCCGGCCTATCCTCAAAAAAATAGCGAAGCGCCTCAAGCGCATGGGGTGAAGCTTGGATTTCGTCCAAAAAGACCAGCGTTCGAGGTCCCACCCGCATCCCTGCTATTGCCTCAAGGTTCGCCAAGATCACCCCCACATCCAAACCGGCAAAAATCCGGTCCATATCCCGGTGCCTCTCCAGATTCACCTCCAGCAAGTCCAATCCTTGCTCCTCCGCAAAGAGCCGGACCAGAGTGGACTTTCCCACCTGTCGCGCTCCCCTTAATACCAAAGGCTTTCGCACATTCGAGGAATGCCAATGCTTCAACAGCTCTGTTATTTTTCGCTTCATCAGCAAAATTTACGGTTACTTTTACAGTTTAGCAATACCGAAATACCAATGGTGATTTAATAAGTAATAGACATTTTACGCCCCTTAAAATGTGAAGCCTATTTTTCCAAAGAAAACGACCCAATTTCAAGGGTCTGTCCTGATCACACCTTAAACCAGCCAACCGTTAAATCTTTCCGATACTCCCCATAATTTTGCTGTCAATGATTTTGCCAAAAGGAGTCTCGAGAGCTTTTAACGAGCGCCCAAACTTATTTCTAAATTTTTCAGTTTTTGCATTTCTGCATATCTCAATTTTCCCAACTTCTTAATTTCCCAACTCCCCTCCATCCAAAAATCGTGTGCCTTTTTCTAAGTCCATCACAATTGGCTCGGCATCCTTGTAACGCTGACAAAACCGCTCCAGACCCCCCATGCGTTTCACCCTGCCGGATTTCACTTCGATCGCCACAATCCCACGTTGGGTTTTTACAACAAAATCCACCTCGGCGCCACCCTCTCGCCAATACATGACCTCATCAAAGCGCCGACAGAGTTCGGCACCCACCGCGCACTCAAAAAGCCGACCCTTCCATTCGGTATCTTGATCGAGCGGAAAAGAATCCCTCCGGGCATTCACCAGCGCCGTATTGAGCGGGACGATTTTTGGGCTCGATCCCCGCTTTTTTATCTCTGATCCGCTATATTTTTGTAATACCTTGACCAGAAAAGCCCCCTCGAACAGTTCGAGATAATGCTTGATTGTCGTTACATTCCCTGACTCTTGCAATTGCCCCAGCAGCTTTTGGAGGGAAATCTCCATTGCAGGATAGGCGAGGCACAACTGAAACGCCTGCCGGAAAAGAGCCGGCTTGTTCACGACGGCCAGCGACAACAAATCCCGCAGCAGAACCGGCTCAATAATCGAATGGTTGATAAAATCTCTCCACCGGGAGAAATCCCCGGTGAGTTCCGCCGCAGCCGGATACCCGCCGAATTTTAGAAACTCCTTCAGGCCCCATCCAAAAGCCTCGCGACACTCCGGCAAGCTCCAGTGTCCTGCGTGAATGACCTCGTAACGACCCGCTAAGCTCTCAGCCATTCCCTTCTGCATCAGCAGGCTGGCTGAGCCTAGCAAAACCACCTTCAAACTACGAGACTCGCGATCCTCATCGAAAAGCCTCTTCACTCGCTCACTCCAACCCGGCACTTTCTGAATCTCATCGATCACCAGCAAAGTCCCCTCACCCATGCCCCGCGCGATTTTCCAGTTCAACTCGATCCAATCCGCAGTAGGTGGTGCCACCTCATCAGCCGAGGCCAAATGCACAGGCCCCTTCCACCTCTGGGCAATTTGTCGGAGCCCCGTGGTCTTTCCCACCTGGCGCGGCCCAGTAACGACCTGAATAAAGTTCAGCCTCTCCTGCAAACGAACTTCTAATTTTTTGCTGAAATCACGAAAAATTTGCATCACTCAATGAATCTACTATTTTTAGTAGATGCGTCTACCATTATATTTTATAAGAGAACTTTCCCGATAAATCAACTCGGCATCCTCAAATCCTCGCTTTTCCTCACTAATGGATTTCTGAATTTCCTTATTTTCCTTATTTCCTGATGTTTCAGTTTCCCAATCTCTTAATTTCTTAATTTCGCTTCCACCATTTCCCCGTCACAACCGCCATCACCGCCTCGTGGCAGGTCCGATGGAGAATTTTGAGCTGCCAGAACAGAGCTTGCATTGCAATAAGCCTCGAAATCTTTTGCGGCTTGCCGCTGCGAGCTGACTGCGGTAAGTGGACGACTAATTTGCTTTCGGCAACTAGACATAGGACTTTCCGATAAACTTTGAAAGGCAACGTTTTGAACTCGCCATTAGTGGCAATGTTTTGGCCTCTGGCAAACAACGCACCGATTGAGATCGGATTTAGGCGAGCCATATCCAAGCGGTTGAGAGCCTTAAAGTCTTCCACTTTGATCTCCGAGGATTCCATACAGCCCACTGGCAGAAGAATCGCATCCAAGCTAGGGAAACTTTTCCAATAATCACTCAGCTGTAAAGAGACGGATCGCCTTCGCATCACTTCAGGATCTGGCCCGCGAGAGGAAACCTCCTGCATGGCTTCCAGAAGAAGCTTTGCCGACCAGTCAAAAGTAAACTTCGCGGATTGCATTCTCGCGCGCTCTTGCCACTCGGGATTGCTTGCGTTGCTGATTGCCTTTTCTACCGCCTGGGCTATTTGGGCCGCATGGTTTGGGTGAAAATACTCCGCAGCCTCTCCTCCCACTTCCGGCAAGCTTGTCGTATTACTGCAGGCCACAGGTGTTCCGACCCGTAAGGCTTCAATTACTGGCATGCCAAAGCCTTCATAAAGAGATGGAAAAACAAGGCATTTAGCACTCCGCATCAATTCCTGGAGTTTTTCTGCAGAGACATAGCCCAGATGCTCTAGGCCAGGCGTATCGCGTATCAACCGCCGAATTTCTGCGCCTTGCCCTTGATCGCCTGTAAAGATAAGACGCAGGGAGGGAAATTGTTTACGCAGAATTTGAAAAGCCTTTACGAGTCGACCATGGTTTTTATGCGGCCATGCGTTGGCAGGATAAAAAATAAAATCTGAAGCTTTCTGAGATCGGTTATCAATTCCGCAAGCTTGCGATGGGCCAGCGTAAATCACAGAAACCCGGTCTTGCGGGATTGAAAAATGCTTTCTGATTTGCTGGGCTGAGAAATCGGAGATCGTGGCAATCAAATCCGCACAGCGGATTGCCTTGGAAAAAGCTTTGTCGCGCTTCCAGCGATCTGCTGGCGGAAACAAGTTTGCAAAATCAAGATGTTGAATATCATAAATGCACACACAGCGATTTATCTTAGAGTCGGCAGTGAATGAATCGTTACCACTTGGAAATGGATAAAAGCACCATTCAGCAGAAAAATCTTTTAAAAAGGTCTCCTCGTGCTTTGCGATTTCCAGATCGCATTCCCCATCGAGCTGAATGCATTTGGCTCCCGCATCCAGCAATTCAGCGAATTGCGTCTTGTTTTTTTTCGAAACACCGATCGTGCAATCCACATTTTTCAGAGCGGAAAGCCGATTCGCCAAGCTGGCTGTGATCTGAAGGGCCCCACCCGATGCAGGAGGCACAATGACCTTGGTGCTGATATAAATTTTCAAAGTTTTGCGCCATTACAAGGCACGAGCCTTTTCGTATGCCTCTATTGTTTCGGCGGCACACCTATCCCAGCTGAAAATTAGGATAGCTCAAGTGTCCAGATTACGGGCCGCCTCTTTGATTTTCTGGCCGCTCTCCACCTGCGCCACGGCGGTTTCATTGAACTCGCGGTCATACCGCCGCGCATACCTGCTTTGCGTCTCTTCGATTTTTGGAGCTTTCTATTACAAGCCCCTCACGGGTTGTCGAGGCAGGATCAGGTATTGCCCGAAATCTCCGCGAAGCAGACCTTCAAATGATAAGTCTTCATCCAATTCAGGCCAATGCAATCCATAGGGCGAGACCTCCACATTCCTCAACTGGGCAGGCGATCCTTTGGCAAGGCGCGAATTGTCTTTGACTGGAAAATTTAGCACCACACCACTTGCCATCTCGATCACAAGGTTCGGCGTGGCATAATCCACTTTTTTTGCAGTATCAACCAAGGTGTTCATTCCATTTTTGTATTATCAGGTCTCTATTCTCTTCAGCAAGACGCTGGGCTTTATTGAGATCATTTATTTTAAAGCCTTGGGATTCTCGCAACTCGACTTCGTCATCCACATCAAAAATTGCCTCAGCTCCGGCCTTGCGCACATGCACATGAATCGGCTTATGGTCATTGCTGTAGAATGCAAAACGAAATCCCTCCTTCTCGAAAACCAAAGGCATACTCAATTATGAATCCGATTCCCAAAGTATGCAACCCAAATTTTTTCAGGAATCCCCTCAGGGGCCAGCGATCTTCATCAGATTATGATTGCAATGGATTAAATGATGGAAAACACCATTCAGCAGATAAATCTTTTTAATGCCTCCTCCTGCCTTGCGATTTCCAGATCGCATTCCCCATCGAGCTGAGTGCATTTGGCTCTCGCATCCAGCAATTGAGCGAACTGGGTCTTATTTTTTTTTGAAACGCCGATCGCGCAATCCACATTTTTCAGAGCAGAGAGCCGATTTGCCAAGCTGGCTGTGATCTGAAGGGCCCCACCCGATGCAGGAGGGGCAATAACCCTCGTGCTGATGTAAATTTTCGTTTTTTCAGCCATCACATAGCGCGAGCCTTTTCGTATGCCTGCATTGTTTCGACGGCACACCTCTCCCAGCTGAAAAGTTTGGATCGCTCGAGCCCTGCAGCTGAAAGATCTTTGCGGAGCTCACTTTTGGAATAAATAGTGCACAGGGCCTCGGCAATTTCGTTGGTTTGAAACGGATTAACAAGCAGAGAACTCTCTGCAGTGATCTCGGGAAGTGAAGACACATTGGAAGTCATAACCGGAACTCCCATCGACATAGCATCAAGAACGGGCAATCCAAATCCTTCGTATAGTGAAGGATAAACAAATGCGAGCGCATTTTTATAGAGAGATGAAAGCATCTCACTTGGAACATAACCCGTTAACACGACATCAGCGGAGAACTTTCCAAGCGGACGCAAAAGCTCCTCGATATCTTGTAGCCATCCCGTTCCTCCCACCAAGGCAAGCAAACAATCGGACTTTGTGGTTTCTTTAAATTTTTTGAAAGCAAGAAGCAATCGCCCAAGATTTTTTCTTGGCTCAATGGTGCAGACACTTAATAAATACTCTCGCCCGACCAAAGTTGGTGGAAGGTTAGCTGCACGATTGGATCGGTTTTCCGTATCATGGCCACTATCCTTTAGAGTAGGCCCCAAATAAACAACGGCTGTTTGATTTTCCGAAACTTCTGGAAAAAGTTCCAATAAATCATTTTTTGTTGCTGCCGAATCACAAATTAGAAAATTTGATTGCTTAATCCAATTGGACCACCGCTGCCTGTAACCAGCCACCTCGCTCGGAAACCACTCGGGATGCTTCCAGGCAATGAGATCGTGCACGGTAAGGCATCGCCGCCATTTCTTGTCATCTTTCGACCACTCGGGCCATTTCGCAAACCATGGGTTATGCAAAACATCAGGGGTTTTAGATTTCTGGGCATACAGCCAAAATTTAAAAAAGGAGGGGTCGAAAAAATTCCTGAGATTTAATTTTTTGGAGAAATCCGCAGAAATGCATTCTATATCCTTATTTTTTTCAAAAATGCTAGAAAGATTCTTGGCATAGTTGGACACACCCGTTGCGGATTGTGTTTTTTTTGATAAAGCTGAGTTATTAAAAAAGATCAATATAATCCAAAAAAAGAATTTTAGATGTAAGCATGAAATGCCTGTCTCGTTTTCCAGAATACCGGCTGGGGCTCAACATGCTTGAAGCCAGAGTCTTTAAGCATACCGACTACAGCGCTGGTATTCGGCCCCCAGAAGTTGGTTGGATCATTGCAAAGGCTGGCGCCCTCGTAGTAAGCTATAGCAGGGCGCGGATAATCAAGCATATCCACGTGAGACTCCAAAATTAATACTCCGGAGCAGAGAGCGCGCGCCTTGCGCAAATAGCCCAACGGATCCGGCGCATGGTAGAGAACTCCAAGCATAAGAACTAGATCGAATTGACCCAGAGTATTCGGATCTAGCTCCTCAATTGAGCATTGCAACTTGACTGCACGGGATTTTAAAACGCTGTGCGCAAAATTGTAGCCAGCATCTTTAGTTCCAATTTTGGACCAAACAAAGTGGTCAGTTGAGAGGACCCTGCCGGCACCTCGCTTTTCGCATTCAAATGAGAAAAAACCATCCCAGCAACCGATATCAATTACAGATTTATCAGTTAATTGCTCCGGTAGATTGAGATATTTACATTTTTCTTCCGACTTATCTGGGCCTTCGGTAACAAAATCTTCACCCAATCGTATTTGGTGAAACCAGTTGATTGATCTTGCTTGATCGGGAATTGAATTATTATGAGTTGGTATAATCATGTTTTTTTGAGTAATTAATTTCTGATCAGAGAGTCTTTCATCTCGTGTTTTGAAAATTTCGGAAATGGTTCGTAGTATTTTATTTCCAAAAAGCACATTTGTTTTTTTAGGTTCCGGTAGTAACTCTTTATTTATTCTTTGAGGCTCTGGTAGTAACTCTGGATTTCTCCAACCTTGGACACCATCCACCGCTGTCACTAATTTATGCTGTTTAATATGGAAAATCGCGGGCCGTTCTATTTCAAGTTTCCAGCCATTCTTTAACAAAACATCAATCAATTTTCCTTCAATTGAGCGTGAATGCGTGCCAATTACTATATATGCAACATGCTTGGAAAGGTAGTTGATCGATCCGCTAATCAAATCCACTTCACTTCCCTGAATATCTATGTGAAGGAGATCAACGCGCGATTCACCGTTAAAAATTTTCTCCAGCGGAACCATTGGCAAGATTTCATGAGATTTGATTTTAAGCGCTTTTTGTATTTCCAGATCCGATGCATTGAAAATAGGCTCCAAACCATAATGAATGGTTTCTTTATCTACTAATGGAAAAAGAGCTTTGCCTAGAGTCGCAGAAGCGATTCCTTCGAAAATGGCATACTCTTTTTCAGAAAAACCATTCTTCACCATATTCTCTTTTGCCCAAGAAATATGCGTCTTGTCGCCTTCTATCCCATATAATTTTACATCCAATCCTTTTTTCTTTGCCACCAAGCCCGATATCCCCATCCAGCACCCCCAACCGCAGCCCATTTCTCCCATGACAAAACGGTTTTCAGTCAATAAATCCACAGCGCGTAAAACAGCGCCAAATTCCGAGATATCAGCATGCCAGTTGGCTGGAATTGGTGGAGGCTCGATAGTTCCAATCTGATTACGAAAGCATTCAGGCATGTATTCTGGAGCGATTTTTAATCCCAAGAAATTAACCAAATGCTCCTGGGAAGACTTCAAGTTATTAGACTTGTATTTATTAATTAGTTCGATTGGGTCAAAACAACTATTATAATAATAGAATTGGCTTTGCATTATATTAAAATATCCTGATAATAAGTTATAATTATTTTATAAAATAGTTTGTTTCAAATTCCGCGATGTTCACCTTGAAGCGGCGGTTAGATGAGTGCCGAATCGTTCCGCGATCCAAGCGGTCATAGACCGCTACTACAAGGGATTGATTCCTTATTATAAGGCACATGTGAGAGGTTTGGTTTTTTCATAATTATTTGTTGTTTCGCCGTGGCAGACTATGTTGAGCAACATGGAGGCAGATTCTTTCCATTCGAGATAGTTCATCCCGCTGGATTTTGGGTGCATGTTTTTTTTGTGGTCCTTCAACCAGGAATGAATGGACGCAGCAAGTTCACTCGGCGTTTCTGATTTGAAGTATGCCGCATGCTCGCCTGCTACTTCACGAAAGACTGGGATATCCCGAGCCAAGATTGGCAAGCCATGCTGCGCAGACTCGATCAGCGGGAGACCGAAGCCCTCGCCGTAGGACGCCGCAATAAGGCATGTGCTGGCAGCGTAAACTTTTTCCAGATACTCGTCGCTGATTCCTTCAAGCCAAAAGAGGCGTTGATTCAGTTCGGCGTGGTTGCGAAGTTTTTCGCACAAGTCATCAACCATCCAGCCTTGCTTACCAACGATAACAAGATCTACATCGACACCATCGCTCCAAAGAGTCTCAAAAGCTTCTAAAACTTGCGCGTGTGCCTTCCGCGGCTCGATGGTGCTCACTATTAAAAATGTCTTTCTCTGCTTAAGGGTAGATAGAACTTTATCCGAATCGATTGGCAATCCACCTAGAGGAGCATGGTGGGATGTATCCGCACCTAGGCGAAACCAATCGATTCCAAAGTGTCTTGGGCGCGCGCACCCTCTTTTATTAAACCACTCTCGAGTTTGATCTGCCACCGATTTTGAAATACAGATGGCCCCGTCGCCTTCCATCACGACATCAAGCCACTGGCTAAAGCCTTCCGCACTTCCTAGCGGGAAACGCTCTGGTATGTGAACACAAAGAAGGTCGTAAATCAAGAAACGGACATCAACTCCATTTCTCCGAAGCATTTGGTAAAATAGCCGCTGTGCTAAAACAACTTGTGGCTGAAGATCCAATCCTAAAAAAATATCTCCCGGGGCGAAGTCAATGGGCTCGTCTTGAAGTTCGTGAGGCAAGAGAGGATCGAATCGCCGTGAAAATTGCCTCGCATAACGATAACCTTGAGTCGTGGTCGCATAGACAGGCTCGATACGGTATCCGCTCGGCGGATTGGCCAAGGATTCATTAAGAATGCTTCGCACGACACGCTGTATGCCGCTTCCAACATCCCTCTGGACGAGCTGCGAGATATCCAAAAAGATTTGTTTTTTTGGGTAATTGTTATGGATAAGGACTTTTTTAAGCTTTTTCGTAGCTTCTTTCCAAGTAGACCACCGCAAACTGTCTGACTTGGGGTGCTTGGCTTGTTTAAATAATGAAATCCAGTCTCGGATCGCCTCCGCCAAATCTTCGGGCTGATGTCCATTAAAATAAAACGCTCCCTCCCCTGCCAACTCTCGGAAGACAGGAATGTCTCGTGCGATGACAGACACTCGGTGGCGAGCTGCCTCGATAAGTGGAAGGCCGAAACCTTCATTCAGACTGGCAGCTACGAGACAAGTAGATACGGAATAAACTTTCTCCAAATATTCATCGCTTATGTCTTTAAGCCAAAAAAGTTTTTTTCCATTTTCGGGATGCGTTTCGAGCAAATGAGCAAATGACTCCATTTTCCAGCCTTGTTTGCCTACGAAAATGAGATTTAGCTCATACCCTTGACTCCAAAGTAATGCAAAGGCGTCCAATATTTGCTTTTGACCCTTGCGGGGGTCAAGGGTGGAAACACATAAAAACGCAGGGCGCGAGCTAATAAGCTGAAGAGTGCCTTCAGCGTCGGCGTTCATTCCCTTGGAGGGCTTCGCATATTCTAAGTCACTTCCTAAGTGAACCCAACTTGTAGAAAAGTTTGGTGAAGTAGGAATATTATTTTCTTTGATCCACTGAAGCAAGGCATCGGCTGTTGCTTTGGATATGCATATAGCCTCATCGGATTGGGCCACTATGCTCATCAACTGCTCATGAATCTGGCTCAGACCCAGATCCGAACGCCAAGGGATATTTGGAAATTGAATGGGCAGAATGTCGTAAACCAGAAACTTTACAGTGACACCATATGCTCGAATTTTTGTATAGAAGCTACTGTGGGCGAGTTGAACATGGTGTTGCATATCCAAAGCGAAAAAGATATCGCCACGCTGGCAACGCACTTCCTCCTCTGGCAACTCCACTTCCATGACACCTAAGAAACGATTCTTGAAATTTCTGGCATATCGATAGCCTTCTTCCATCGTGGCATAGACTGGCTCTACGCGAAAACCCTTGGGTGGAAAAAAAAGCAATTCAAAAAGATAGCTACGCACAACCCTATGCACACCAGTTGCAGAGTTGCGCTGACAGAACTCGGAAACATCCACCAAGAGTTGCCGTTCGATACCAGAATCAAAATTCTGCCCTAACATTCTTGAAAGAGCAGGAAAGCTAATGTCTTCTGAAAAATACTGATTTGAAATGGTCTGAATTAATTTTTGGTTGCTGGATATAGAATCTGGCTTATGAGTTTCTGTAGAGCAATCGGCATATAGTTTTTCAAAACCTACGATAGCTTTTTTTGCTGACTCATCCCAAGAAAAAAGCTTCGCTCGCCTAAGCCCATGAGCGCGGAGTCGAGCGCGGAAGGATTCGTCCTCAAGTGCTTGCGACATCTTTGCAGAGATAGATTTGACATCAAAAGGATCAAACATGGCTTCTTCCAATGCAATGACTTCCGGTAAGCTGGTGCAATTTCCGCAAATCACGGGAGTTCCGCAGCTCATAGCCTCTAATACAGGTAATCCAAAGCCCTCATGCCATGATGGAAAAGCCATGAGCCTAGAAATATTATAAAGACCGAGTAAGTCCTCTTCGGAGAGATAGCCTGTAAAAAGCGTATAATCAGGCTTCAATCCACAAGATTTTGCATGGCAGAGTAGAGGCGAAATGTTTCCTTTGGGTATCCTACCACCAAAAACGATTTGGTATTTTGCGCGAATATCTGGATCGAGCGCAGCGAACGCTTCTATAAGTCGTGGTAAATTTTTACGGTTGTCCGCACCACCTGTATAGAAAATAAAAGGGCGCGTGATAGAAAATTTTTGTTTGAGATTATCGACCGCCTCTTTTTCAAGTTGTAAAGGCATGAAGCGGCTTTCGATCGCTGTGGAGACATTGATAAATTGTTTTCGATCGGATGGTAAATGCGATTGACATTCCTCCATCGTAAATTGAGAAATTGCTAGATAGAGCGAAGCCTTTTTGAGGTGATCGAGCTTGGAAAGGTAGTTTTTCTTGTAGAGCGGATTGGGGTCTAAAAACTTATCGGGATTAAGGAGCGGAATAAGGTCGTATAGTGAGACGCTTACCGGTGTGCGTTGATCAAATCTGCCAATACTTGTTACAACATCATCGACATAACCCTCAAAAAGGCTGGAGATATGAATGATGTCGGGTTGTAGGCTGGCAAGGAAGGCTTCACGGATAATCTCTGCGACCTCGCGGCGGCCTTCATTGGGTGACTCAAGGTCCCTAACGGGGCCCGGCGCATGCCAGACGCGGATATTTTCCTGCGGCAGGAGGGAATCGAATGCAGCTCGGATGGGCTCGATTGTCTCTGGAAAAAGGCCACTTAACGCCAAGATGACATCATGGTCTCTCCGATTGCGCACAATCGCTTGAGTGAAGGACATCGTGTAGCGGCCGATGCCCCGAAAGCGGCTCTCGCTCTGCGCTCCCTGCATGTCGATGACGATTCTCATTCCCTAACTTCCCCTTTTTTCCGATCGATGGCAAGTTTCAAATCTGCGTAAATACGCCGTGCTTGAGGAGACATATCGAACAGCTCAGATGAACTACTGAGATCTCCATTTATTGCTATATTGCTGCCTTTACTTTTCAAACCAAGTAATTTGCGAAGAATGGAAAAACGATCTAATATTTTTAAAACAAGCTGATTTAAGATCGGCTGCTTCCGAACAAAGCTTTCGAACCGCGCAAAGAATCGTCTGCAATAAAAGCGAATGCCACGCTTTTTATGAAAGCGCAAGAAGTCATTTAATAACCTGAGTGGCTCTGTGATTTTCCAAGATTGACTTGAAATCAAACTCATAATGCGTGCTTCAGCCCTCAATATCTCTTGATTAGAGTTTTGAGCTGAAATTAAGGCCTCATAGTGATCACTTATAATAAAAGCATCAAAGCAATTAGGAGGACATTTAAAATGAGAATGAAGCTCGCGATGCTCAGAAGCGATATAATATCTGTTAAGACCATCAAAAAATACGAATAAATAATCAGACCTGATCAAAATTTCTTCCCATTTTTCATAATCTTCGACTTGTGAGTCAGGTTTTGTGGACTCGATGACAACTATCCAAGGTCTATAGGTAGAAAAGTCTGCACCCTTGAGAACCTCAAGCTCAAAACCCTCAACATCGATCTTTAAAAAATGGATTTCACTTCTAGCGCAGTCGCGGCATATATCCTTCAGTGTCCTTGCCTCGACTGTATAGGGTTTGGTTGTTTTTCCTTTGAGCTTAAAATTATCAGCGACGGATTTATCAAGGGTTGCCCATCCACTAACATCAACATCAACATCATAAATCGTGACTTCGCCTGCTTCACTTGAAACCGCACAATTCAGATTCAAATCCCTGTGGCGATGATTTTGAAGTTTCTCATAAAAGCGAAGGACCGGCTCAATATTGATACCGCTCCACCCGGCGTCATAAAAGGCTTTTGTAACTGAATCTATTTTGGGATCATTTGCACCAACATCGATATAAAATCCATTGGTAATATTCTTCAAAGCACGCCACAAAAGCACATCTTCGAAGTTCTGCGCATAAGATATAAACAAATTTGGGTTAAGCATCTGCATTATTTATTTGAATAAAGTTATCAAGTTTATTTTTAGCAAATTTATACAGTTCAAGATCAGATTTATTAATTTTATAAAAAAAATCTTTGACTGATGGTGAGATATCATTTGAACTAATCGTTTTTATCGATTTGTTAAGCTCATAATATTGAAGATTGAATCCTGAATTTTTTGAGAGAGATTGTATAGATTCATTGTATCGCTCTGTAATTCCTACGAAAGAAAATTTATTTATTATATTTGTAGATTGATTTAAAAGATCAGAATCATTATAGTTTGATTCCATAACCTCAATCATGTGCTCCAGTCTAAAAGATTTTAGATCATTTGAACTAAAATTTTTTGCAATTTGAAATGGATCAAACGAGGAAGTTAACATTTGACATTGAAAGTTTCTGATTAATGGTTGGCATTCGGGATCCACAATAAAAGATTCAAAACTCCCTAGTTTAATTACAGTTTTATGGAGATAATGATCTTGAGCTCTGGCAATGTGAGCGTAATGAGAAAGCGCCCTGGCTAACGGTTCGCGGATGAATGTTACAATGTTAAGTTTCTTTTGAAGAATTTGAGGCAAAGCCGAATAAAAATGTCCACTAAAGTATTTGTATTTATTTATTTCTTTTTTCGGGATTTGAATTAATTGAGACCAAACCCAAGCCGGACAAACGAGGTCTTCTGGAAAATTTGATTTGAGACTATTAGTCAAACTGGATCCCGCAGTTTTGGGTATATGCCAGAAATACCATATCTCAGATGAATGACTGGAATTTGACGTAACTTTAGGTGTTGAGTCGAAATTTACTCGGCATTTATTAATGCAATGCTTTATGAAAGACATTATGTTTAAAAGTAGGGAGAGAGCCTATTTAGTTTATTAATAGTTTTTTCGTATATTTTTATGTCAATGGCGCAAAGCGCCCTGATTTTCTCTTCAACGCATAGTGAAACCTCAATTAACTGACTTGGAGGCCTGCAGCCGATGTGGTAATCTTTAATTGGCAGAGGCAAGCCCCAGGCCTTTGACAATCTGGCAATGAAATCCCTCAAGTTTTCAGTGATTCCAATGACTTCTATTTTTTCGAGGCCCTCCATGGCAAGTTCGAAAAGATATTCAGGGGTATTTAGTCCAGTGTCAAAGGCCCATAAAAAACGCCCCCATTGGGAGCTAAGCTGGGCTAATAATCGCGCTTGGTAATTTCCAAACAAGAGTGGACCGGAAGGTCCGAAGACAAACTCTTCCAGTGAAATCGTAGTGGCTTCGTCATAAAGTGGAAGAACAGGCGCTCTTAGTGTATGTTTGTAGTGAGACAAACCTCGCTGCACAGGGTCACGAAGAGTTGTTGCAAGACGGAGATTTCGCGACTTAATCATCAACGGCAGATTGCCAAAATGACCCGATAGGTAGCTATGCGCATGAAGGGATCCACGATTCATCAAATCCTCAGAAAAAAAACTTGGGAAAAGCTCATTCTTGGGCACTACATCGGACAGGTATTTATGCACGCTCGTGCCCCCTGTCTTGTGCATATGAAAAAAATAATACAGGTCGGTCTGTTCATTTTTGGACGAGCAGAGGTTGTATTTTTTGTATTCGTATTCTTTGCTTGCGCCAATGTTTTCTACCAACTGCCTGAGATCTTTGCAACCAGCGATATGACCATCCACGACCTCCGAGCTTTCGGGTTCGCGCCTTAAGAAATGGCGATAAGCCCAAATCACATCTTCAGCACGCAACGGGGACACTTTCCTTTGATTTAAGCTACTTAAAAAATTTTTAGATAACATGATAATGAAGGGGCTACGAGATTGTCGGAATGCAGAGCAAGTCGGTATGGGCGGCATGCCCGTCAGGACGGGATCTGATTTCGGTAAAAAGAATACGAACCCCTTCCGAAGACAATGGGGCTTCCATGGCCCAGCCATCTGCATTTATCTTGTAAATGGCAGTGCATCGCTCAAGGAACTCAAAAAACTGGTCGAGTGCACCGGCACGCTCGAGCCCGTATGGCCAGAACTCCGCGACAAGATAGGGAGCGTCTGGCCCTTGTAGTGTTTGGCGACCCCCGGCCAGAACTTGCCCCTCGTGACCTTGGACATCCATCCAAACTAAGGCACGACTCCCGACCACCAAGGCTTCATTCGATAGCAACCGATCGAGTGTAACTGCAGAAACCTTCTGCGTTAGTCTATTCTGCTCTTGGTAATCTCCAGAGAGGGGAGTGCCATCCATACGGATGCGATGATCTCCATAATTGTCCGGAGAAAGCTCCATTAATGCACAGGAGCAAGCGTCGGAAAGTGCTGTCCGAAAGAGGCGCGTTCTTCCCGATAGGTGATTTAAAGCTACATTAGCCTGAAGTAGCTCAAAATTCGATTCTTCCATCTCAACAGCGATACCGGAGATGAAGCGGCCTGAAACCATTGCCGACACGATATGCGTCCCGATATTTGCCCCAATATCGACGAAGGTTTCAGGCACGAACCCAAATCTTTTAACTAGAAAAGAGGTAACCTCTCCAATCTTATCCTCTTCAAACTTTTTCTGCTCTAACAACATTCTGGAGATAACGCGATCCTTGCATGACACGATCATTGATCCAAATTTGGTTTGAGCGATCTCGCAGGGAGCACAATCGACATCATGGCCGAAAAGTGATTCTTCTGGTAGATTTACAGAGATTTTTGGAAGGAAAATCGACCTGTCATTGGGTGAAAAACTGGCAGCGATAAGACCATCACCGCTAAATGATTCCTCAACCGGGTGCTCGGATAGAATCACCCCACCCATAGCCACAATCTCACGCACACAATCCCGATGAGTGGTTGGAGAGCCGCTAATGGACTCGTGATGGGTGGAAACCATAAGAAACCTAACAAGGCTTCGCTCCACCGCGTCGCGTGCCGAGTAGAGAAAAGGCAACTCCGCCCCTTGGGCATCAATATGCAACAACTCGATCGGCCGCTCGCCAATAACTTTCAACAAGCTTCCCATATTATGGCAAGGGATATCAACTACTTGCTGATCGGATCCTCGAGACATGGCAACCGAAGGAATATGGCACGAACCGATGGATGCATTCACAAGCATGGCCGATCGACCGTTTAGCTCAAGATTAACCCTTCCACAGGCCAGATGGTTCTCATCAGGCTCGACAAGAATAGCTTCGGATCCAGAAACTGCCCCTAGATACCAATTTGAGTAATATGCCCAGAAGGCCCCTAATTCGACCATCCTTGTCTCGGGTCGAACATGCTTGAGAATATGATGGAAAACGAGTTCCTCCTGCGGTTCGTGGTGGCCCCGAAGAGACTCGATGATCCGCGTCGTCCAGTTTCCGCAGTAACCGTCGGCGACAACGCGACTCCCCTCATGCATGATCTGCACACGCTGACCATTGAAATCAATCACTCGGCCCGCATCTGGAACCTTGGGTATTGAATCACAATCCCGGCACCGGCATGTCATCGCCACACGCTCCTCAACAGTAAGAGGGTAAACCCTCTCATGGGTTTGGCTATTTTTTAACTCCGTGCTTTTATCTTTGTATTCTTGGCTAGCCAGTATTTTTGCTATGAGTTGCTTAAGGTTTTTTGAAACTTTAAGGTGACCCTGAATCACTTCAGGGCTTTCTGGAGCACGTTGCAGAAATTGACGATAAGCCCACTCAACCTCGCTTGCACCAAACTCTTTTTTTGGCTTCAAGTAATTATTTAGATATTGAATCATATCCGTATATATTATTGCCCTGCTCTTATTAAACTTTTAATTATGGAATCAAAATCAATAGATGCATTCCACTTCAACTGAAGATTGGCTTTTTCCGGGCAACCGACGCTCAATGCAATTTATTCTGAGCGATAAAGCTATGAATCGGAAACCCCATTTTTCAGAGCGGAGAGCCGATTTGCCAAGCTGGCTGTGATATGGAGAACCCCAACTGATGCAGGAGGCAAATGACTCATGTTCTGATGTAATTTTACGCTTTTTCAGCCAATACGCAAATTTTTAGTCGCTAATTGGCAAGCACTTGTTTAATAAAAAACAATCAACCAGATTTTTGCTCTAAATTTCAAGCGCTGTAAGGCTTTGCTGATTATCGGAGGATTTTATATCGGCGATCGTTATGGAAACACTTTTTTGATAGAAAACTGAAAGACAGCTTAACAAAAAAATATGATAAAATTTTTTGAGATTATCAGGTTAAATTCTTGAAAAGTTTTTTTTCCAATTCCCATACTCTATTTTCTATAATTTTGGCCAGCTTAACTAAGCGGCCTCCCTTTGAATTTGACATTGAGAATTTAACACCTGAATGATTTTCTTCCTTGCTAAGTCGGGAACTGAGCAGTTGCTCATAAATACAGGCATTGGCTACTACAGAGTCCATATGTTTTTCAAAAGTTGCACTCGGCATTGACAAATCAGATAATATTTTCAAGATCCTCGGAAGAAAAACAGTTTTTTCGTCAAATTTGGCCTTAAAGCAGTGAAACTGAATCTGCCGAAACGAATCCAAATTTATCTTTTGATTTATGGAATTAATCATTATTTGGCGCATTCCTCCTACATCATTTTGATTTTTAATAATTAATGGACTTAGACTATCGTTTTCTACATAAGAAAAAAGAGGCATGTCACGACAAATTACGACAGGCACTCCGGCGGCAGCAGATTCAATAGGGGCATAGCCAAATGCTTCAACACTGAGAAGTGGACAAAAGGTTAAATCGAAATTTGGAATTTCATTCATTAACTTTTGCTTAGGCATGTATGGGAGAAATCGAATGGATGAGGCTGAATGAGATTCGCTAAGTGCCATATTATGAATTTTTTTCATATACTCCGGCTCCCCCCTTCCAATAATTGTTAGTGTTGCCCCGCTATTAGGACATAAAAAAAGAGCTTCATTAAATGCCTCTATAATTCTATGAATACCTTTCCCTGGGTGTAACTGTCCAAAATAAAGGAATTTATTTTGAGATGTCACACTTCGCTTTAATGGCAAGCTCATTGGAAAACGAACCCCAGATGGAAGAACAAATGATTTACCAAAAACACCAACTTTACTATTTGATTTGAGGGTGTAGTCTGAGCAAGCAATTCCTGTGACTTGTGCTTTTAGGGTTTTCCACTTACTACTTAAATCAATTCTGCGATTTTTTGAAGTAAAAAAACCATCCCACTCATCCATGAGATGGCATACGGTAGGAATCCCTGACTCAACGCATATCTCCAAAATACCAACTGGTCCAATACCCAGAATATTGAAAAGGTAAATCAAGTCTGGTTTGAATTTAGAAATTTTGTCTCGAAGGGCCAATACATTTTCAGGAATATAGCCGCTGAAAGCCCGCTCATGCTGGAATATATTAGTTTTGGAATTTGGACGTATTGAATAGGCAGAACAGGGTTTAAATATAGGACAAACTGTGACTCCAATATTATTATTAGAATCGTGGCTGTAAAAAGTTGAGAAAGAGGTTACAAGATGGATATCTGCATCCCTACTAATTCCACGGAGAATATCGTGGCAACCAATTTCATATCCACCTAAAACATTTGGAGGGAAAAAATTGCTAATAGCTAAAATTTTCATTTTTTGTCATTAGTGGCACGATATTGTCCCATTTAAATTGGTTGCGGGCTTTAGTTCTGGCACTTTCTACGAGGCTGCAATAATCTTGAATCGAAAGCGCTTCCAAGGATGAACAAACATTCCTTAGACTTTCAACCGAATCACATTCAAAAACCCACTCCATTAGTCCGAGAGCCTCCATGATTTCAATGTATGAAGGAATCGATGAAACAATTGGTAGCGTTCCGTTCTGCAGCGCTTCGAAAATAACTAATCCCAGAAGCTCACTTTGTTCGGGTTCACTTGATGATGAGGCGATTAATCCAAGACTTTCAGAAATAATTTTATCTCTTTTAAAATTAGAAATATCTGAATATATTTTTACTGGTTTGTCACCAATACTTATTTTCAGTTTTTCGAAAAACCTTTCGTCCTGACAACTACCAATGATATGAAGTGGTTGACTCGTTTTAGACCAAGCATCTATTAGGAAGTCTGGGCGCTTGTGAGGTAGCAATCTCCCGACCATTACAAAACCCTGCCGGTGAGCTTTAGAAATCATTTGCTTCTCAAGTTTATATTCATATCCACACCAAACATAGGCAACGTTTGGAACAAATCGCGCCGTTCTTTTGGCAGAGAATTGAGAAATTTCCAAGAAACAATGGTTTTGTTGAGGGGTATAATTTTCGAAAAACATCGCGGGCTCACAACCAAGATTTGTCATGAAAACCTTGCTATTGCTAGGAACATTTAAAATTAGCTCTAAAGAGATGTCAGAGGCTTGATATTGAAGGATCCAAAAAATCTTGCAAACGCTTATATACTCAAAATTTTCTGAGCCTAGAACCTCACTGCCCCAATTTTCAGTTTCGAAATCATATTTTTTAAAACCTGTAGAATAAATTGATTGTGTAGTATCTAAATTTTTAGAAACTGAAACATAAATAATCTCTTCAAAAAAACATTTCAGCTTTTGAAGACACTCCAGTTGCCATTTCTCTCCACCTCCAAATCGGAAGGCTGGGACTAATGATACAGCTACAAGTTTCATTCGCCAAAAATCTCTTTTTTGCGGACTGGGGAAAGAGCTATTAATTCAGAAATATTTCGTTGATCAAGGTCTGACAATTTTGAAACGCGCTTTTCTATGCCTTTTTCTGAATACGTATAAATTTCTCTGCCACCACAACATAGGCCATTTATGATATAATTAGCGTCTCCACCCACTGAATTTAACATAGGAGGATTAAATTCACAAATTACCACTGATCTATTGTTTAGAGATGATTTAAAAAAGTTACTTCCACCATTAAATATTTTAGCTTCAGCTCCTTCTGCATCAATTTTAACAAAGTCATAAATCATATTTTTTGATATGCAGTAGCCATCTAATGTTGTTGCATTGCATTTTTTGATTACTGGAACTTCTGCGTAATCTCGAATAAGTCTTTCTCCTGGCATACCTAAACTGCTGCTGCCAGAATTAGTCGAGAATTGAATAAACTCAACCTCTCCATCCACATCAGATATTGCAAGTTCATTTATATCACATATATGAGTCAGAATATTTGCACGGAGATTAGCCTTTAATAAATCCATCGATCTTGGGTTAGGTTCAAATAGAACGCAGAATCCATCTATGCCAACAAGACAACAGGCCAATACAGAGAAGTATCCTATGTGACACCCTATTTCCATGTAGTTTGCACCGGGAAAAAGAATTTTATCATACAATTTTTCGAGCACTGGATCCCACTCTCCCTTCGTTATCAGAGATTGAGAAACTAATGCATCATTAGAATCGACTCTGAGAAAAATATCTCTCTTAGTTTTAATAAGAACTCTATTATTTCCAATATAAACAGGATTAAATGTATTTGATGTCATATATTGATGTATTTGTTACTAATTTTTATATTCATTGCTTGTTGTGAATAGCGGTTTTTGCTATCCTAATTATGTGCATTCTTTATTGAATTTTACTAAATTTAGCACCCGTGAAATTAGATTTAACTGTGCTTTTATCGCAAAACAATCATTGGCTTTTTGATAGTTTCAAATCATTGGCTCTATGATTTCCCAACTAGATTCTCTGGAGATTTTTTATCAAGCTATCTATTATTCTATCAAAACCAATTGTAGCATTCCACTTCAACTGACGATTGGCCTTTTCCGGACAACCAACGCTCTTTGCAATGTCGGCCGGGCGAAGAAGTGATGAATCGGAATCCACATAGTCAAAGCTATTTAGTCCAAGAGCCAAAAAAGTCTTGCAAACGCTTATGTGCTCAAAAATTTCTGAGCCAAGAACCTCACTACCCCAATTTCCAGTTTCAAAATTATATTTTCTAAAACTATTAGAATAATTTGATTGTGTAGTATCTAATTTTTTAGAAACTGAGATATAAATAATCTCATCAAAATAACATTTCAGCTCTTGAAGACACTCTAGTTGCCATTTCTCTCCAACTCCAAATCGGAAGGCCGGGACTAACGATACAGCTACAAGTTTCGTTCGCCAAGAATATTATATGAGTTTTTAAATCTATTTTCTACCATAGATCATAGATTGCAATTTTATTTCCAAACAAAACATCAACATCTTCTCCATTTGATGGTTTCATAGGCATGTAATCGAATAGAAAATCCCTATAATATGATATTAGAGGTTTTTTGCACATAAATATCTTTGATCCACCAATTGCGAATGGAAAAAAACCTCTTTCTGACTTTCCAATAAGTTCAAAAAATGCATGAGTTACTCCTGGAACCGTCGCTGAGAAAAAATCATCTAACATAATTATTCCTTTATCTCCAGTGGTCTCTATAGCTATTGTTAAATCATTATGTGCAATTTCATACGTATGATACCCATCAACGTGAAACATTCTTATGTTTGAATGATTTTCTTTTAGTTTGTTAACATCAATGTCTCTAGAATCACAATTGCTATAATTACAGCCAATACCCTCAGTTCTTTTTTGGTATTTATGAATGTTTTCTATAAATTCCCTTTTAATCGAAAGATCATATCCGTGCACTACTTCACCAGCATCAAGTAGATGATTAAAAAATATGAATGTTTTGCCATGCCAAATTCCTATTTCAATAATATCGCCGTTTATATTTTGTTTTTTTTGCGCTGTATCTAATAACGGAATTACGAATTTGCTTACATCATGAAGCCACCCTTCAATGTTGTTTGCCTTATTGCTTATATAATCCCTTGCGCTTTCTTTGACATTACCACTCCATTTTTCAATTGTGTTCATTTAAACAATGTTTTCTGATATTTTCCGTATGTTTGTTTGCTGGATATAATGCATTGCTACAAATTATAATTAGTGGCGAAAAGCAGTCTTTACCTTTCTTCTAACTCTCCATGCGACACAATAAGTTTTTCAACAATTTGCTCAAAGTTGGTCTTTGCTCTCCAGCTCAATCGGTTACTTGCTTTTGATGGGTCACCACAACTGCGTGCTATATCTGAGGGACGGAGCAGCCCAGGATCGGAATCAACATGTTCCCAAGCATTTAGACCAACGTTATCAAATGCCTTCGCAACAAACTTTTTTAACGAGTGCATTTGCCCCGTAGCTATCACGAAATCATCTGGAACATCCTGCTGGAGAATCCTCCACATGGCATCGACATAGTCTGGTGCCCAACCCCAATCTCGATAAATATCGAGATTTCCCAATTTCAGGCGCTCCTTCGAGCCATTAGCAATTCTGATCGCCGTGGTCACAATTTTCTGCGTAACGAATCGCGTGGGTCGCAAAGGTGACTCGTGGTTGAAAAGAATGCCCGTGCAAGCAAACAACCCGTAGGCCTCGCGGTAATTGGCGACTGCATAGTGCGCAGCGGCTTTTGCTGTGGCATAAGGACTGCGCGGGTGGAATGGCGTTTCTTCCGTGGCTGGTTGAGGAGTGTTCCCGAAAACCTCGCTGGAACCGGCATTGTAAAACTTGACAGGCTTACCGAGCAAGCGAATGCACTCGAGCAAGTTCATCGTGCCAATCATAATGCTATCAAATGTCTCAACCGGGTAGGCGAAGGACATTCCGACAGAGGTCTGTCCAGCAAGATTGTAAATCTCATCAGCGTCAGCTTTTTGAAGCGCCGTGAGCACACTCCGGAAATCCGAGGTGACCATGGACATAAGACGAATTTTTTCCTTGATCCCAAGAATTTGGAGATTGCGGAAGGCGCCGACCTCGTGATCGCGCGAAGTTCCGTAGACCTCGTATCCCTTCTTCAAGAGTAATTCGGCCAAATAGGCGCCGTCTTGTCCAGAAACCCCGATGATGAGAGCTTTTTTCATTTTTGAATGCGACAAAAGGGCGCGGGTCACGCTTTCTCGAAATAGGCTGGAGTCAGCGGATCCGGCACAGGCAAACCTTGCAGGGCGGCAAGGTCGGCATCGACCATGATTCGGGCCAAGTCGGCGAATTTTACCTGGGGTTCCCAGCCGAGTTGTTTCTTGGCCTTGGCGGGGTCGCCGATGAGAAGATCGACCTCGGCGGGGCGTTCGTAGCGAGCGTCGTATTTCACATAGTCGCGCCAGTCGAGGTTCACATGGCCAAAGGCGACTTCCAGAAACTCTTTAATGGAATGGGTCTCATTGGTGGCGACCACATAGTCGTCGGGGTTGTCCTGCTGGAGCATGAGCCACATGGCCTCGACATACTCGGGAGCGTAACCCCAGTCGCGCTTGGCGTCGAGGTTGCCCAAGTAGAGGTGCTGCTGCTTCCCAAGCTTGATGGCGGCGACGGCACGGGTAATTTTGCGGGTCACAAAAGTCTCTCCACGACGAGGGCTCTCGTGGTTGAAAAGAATGCCATTTGAGGCATGCATGCCGTAGCCCTCGCGATAGTTCACCGTGATCCAATAGGCATACATCTTGGCAGCGCCATAGGGACTGCGCGGCCAGAAGGGAGTGGTCTCAGTCTGTGGCACCTCTTGCACCTTGCCAAACATTTCGCTGCTGGACGCTTGATAGAAGCGTGCATTCACACCGGCTTCGCGCATGGCCTCAAGGATACGAGTAGTGGCTATGCCTGTGACATCGCCGGTGTATTCGGGGATGTCGAAACTCACGCGCACATGGCTCTGGGCACCAAGGTGGTAGACCTCATCTGGCTCAAGTTCATATACAAGCTTGACAAGGTGCGTGGAGTCCGCAAGGTCGCCATAGTGCAAATGCATGCGAACGCCATTGATATGAGGATCCTGATATAGATGCTCGATGCGGGCCGTGTTAAATGTGCTTGCACGGCGGATGATGCCATGCACTTCGTAGCCCTTGGCCAAAAGAAGATCCGCAAGATAAGATCCGTCTTGGCCGGTGATACCAGTGATGAGTGCTTTTTTCATTAATACGAGAAGGAGAGGTCAACAGAAAGCGGAAGAAAAAGGAAGCTTAAAAATGGGGAAACGAAGAAAAATTGAGAAATTCAGAAGCTGATCCGCCTACGCGCTACGCGACTCCGGCGTGACAAGGAAGGTGACGAGTGGCTTGTAACGAGAGGGACGAAGACAAAGCTATCAATTTTTGGTTTTTATGTAGAACTTTTCTGTCTCTAAAATCGCCGTTAGCAAACTATCCGATAGCCGAATGATTTCCATGTATATTTCAACACTACTGTCCGGTTATAAGTCAAACAGCTCCAGTTGTTTAATATTTTGACTATTCGGGTTTTTGGTAGCTGCATTCATAAGCAATTCATTTAAAGGCATTTTCTCAA
>Ga0214921_10002608_pt1 | contig 29054 bp, 23 predicted proteins | sample LL1505_MetaG_FD_177992 | JGI IMG/M metagenome (GOLD analysis project Ga0214921, IMG submission 177992) | Freshwater microbial communities from Lake Lanier, Atlanta, Georgia, United States - LL-1505 | ecosystem: Environmental > Aquatic > Freshwater > Lake | place: USA: Georgia | collected...
GGGTATCAATTCCGCTATCTATAACTGCAACTGTAACTCGTTTACTTTTAAGATTTTTTTTAGCGATAAAACTATAGGCTTTATATAAACTAATTCCATTAAAGCCTGAATCAGTTTTATCTAATTGATGCCAATTATTTGGTGCTTTTTTTTCATTTTTTTCAGTGCTTTGAGAAAAGCCAAAGAAGGATATGAGAAAAGTAGAAAGTAATAAAATGTAGGTCTTACGCATATTTTTTATTTTTAGTGTAATAAGTATTGTCAAATTGGAAATAATGATGAATAAAAGTATTATTAAGGTTATAAATCGAATTTAATTCCCTGTGCTAACGGAAGTTTATCTGTGTAATTAATAGTGTTGGTTTGTCTGCGCATATATACTTTCCATGCATCACTTCCACTTTCCCTACCTCCGCCAGTTTCTTTTTCTCCACCAAATGCACCGCCAATTTCTGCTCCTGATGTACCTATGTTTACATTAGCAATACCACAATCGCTGCCACTGGCAGAAAGGAATTTTTCGGCTTCACGAAGATTATTTGTAATGATTGAAGAAGACAATCCTTGAGGCACACTATTTTGCAAATCAATAGCCTCATCCATTGTTTTGTATTTCATTATATATAAAATGGGAGCAAAGGTTTCATGTTGTACAATTTCGTAGCTGTTTTTTGCTTCTGCTATACATGGTTTAACATAGCATCCACTTTCGTATCCTTTACCTTTCAATAAACCACCTTCCACAATGAATTTGCCACCTTCTGATTTGCATTTATCAATGGCAGCTAAATACATAGCTACGGCGTCTTTATCAATCAAGGGACCCACATGATTTTTTTCAATTAAAGGGTTGCCTATTTTTAATTGTTTGTAAGCGTGCAATAATTTTTCTTTGAATTTATTATAGATACTTTCATGTATAATTAGTCGCCTAGTAGTAGTACAACGTTGACCAGCAGTGCCTACTGCGCCAAAAGTTGCGGCAACCATTGCGATGTGTAAATCAGCTTCTTTAGAAATGATTATAGCGTTATTCCCCCCTAATTCCAATAAGCTTCTGCCAAGTCTTTGTCCAACTGCTGCTGCAACTGATTTTCCCATCTTTGTGCTTCCTGTAGCAGACATTAAAGGAATTCTTGTGTCGTTACTCATCCATTCTCCAACTTCACGTCCTCCGCTAATAAGACAACTAACTCCTTCGGGTACACTATTCTTTTTTAAAACAGATTGAATGATTTTCTGACATGCAATTCCACATAAAGGAGTTTTTTCGCTAGGTTTCCAGATGCATACATCACCACAAACTATTGCTAACATAGAGTTCCAGCTCCAAACTGCTACCGGAAAATTGAATGCCGAAATAATTCCTACAATTCCAAGTGGGTGGTATTGTTCGTACATCCTATGTCCTGGTCTTTCACTATGCATAGTTAATCCATGTAATTGTCTTGACAGCCCAACAGCAAAGTCACATATGTCTATCATTTCTTGAACTTCGCCTAATCCTTCCTGTAAGCTTTTGCCCATTTCGTAACTAACCAACTTACCTAATGGGTTTTTAAATTTCCTAAGTTCATCTCCAATTTGCCTTACAACTTCCCCTCTTTTAGGAGCAGGCCATGTTTTCCATATTTCAAAAGCTTGTTGAGATTTTACTACTAAACTATTGTATGAATTTTTGTCGGCAGAAATTACAGAGCCAATTTTTTTCCCATCAACAGGTGAGTAAGAATGAATCAATTCTCCTTTTGTTTTAATCCATGTATTTCCTGTTGAAACACCTGCATTAGTAGCCTGGATTTGTAAAGTTTTTAAGAAGTCCATTATTAGAAATAGTTTGATTTAATAAAATAATTTAATGCCGCAAAGTTAACAAGTATATACACAAGATTAATATAATAATTTGTTATAATTAAAGCTATTAATGGGGTGTTTAGTCTTTAATAATTATAAAATTAAATAATTGGGGATATAAAACTTAATAATAAAGGAATGTTTCTGTATAATGAAGAATGGGATTATTCAATAGGCATTCTTGATAAAAATACTATTTTGATATTTGTGAAAGCTTGATATTAATATTGTTCTTTTTCGTTGGGAAAATCACCTGATTTGACATCGGCAATATATTGACTAACTGCATTGTTTATCAGTTCGCTTAAGTTTAAATATTTTCTCAAAAATCTCGGATTAAATTCAGTGTTAATACCTAGCATATCATGCATTACTAAAACTTGTCCATCACAATAACCACCAGCTCCAATTCCAAGTGTGGGTATATGTAAGCTTTCTGAAACTTCTTTTGCTAAACTGGCCGGGATTTTTTCTAGCACAATGGCAAAGCAGCCAGCTTCTTGAAGTAATAAAGCATCTTTTTTAAGTTTTAAAGCTTCTTCTTCTTCTTTCGCTCGAACATTATAGGTGCCAAATTTATAAATGCTTTGTGGGGTAAGACCTAAATGGCCCATAACAGGGATGCCTGTACTAACAATTCTTTTTATTGATTCCACAATCTCTTCTCCACCTTCAAGTTTTACAGAATGACCACCTGATTCTTTCATTATTCTGATAGCTGAGCTAAGGGCTTCTTTTGAATTTCCCTGATAAGAGCCAAATGGCATATCTACTACAACTAGACATCTCTCAATGCCTCTTACCACACTTTGTGCATGATAAATCATTTGATCAAGGGTTATGGGCAAAGTTGTTTCGTGTCCGGCCATTACATTACTCGCGCTATCACCTACCAATATAATATCAATGGCAGACTTATCGAATAGTTTTGCAAAAGAGAAATCATACGCGGTAATCATTGAAATCTTTTCGCCAGAATCCTTCATTTTTTGAAGTGTGTTGGTGGTGATTTTTTTAACTTCTTTATTTACTGACATAAAATAATTTTAGTAAAAGTTGGGCGATATAGGAGATGGCTCTGCATTAGAATAAAACAAATCCGGTAAGCTCGCGTAGTTTGTAAAAATAGGTAGTAATTTGGAAACATAAAATAAAAACAGGCCAATTGTAAGTCAATTACTCGATTATTTCTGGCGTGCTTTCATGATTGGCTAAAAGAGATTTGTTATAATATGGAATAAGAAGTAAGCTAATAAAACCAACAATGACTAATAATCCAGTAGAAACTCCCCACATTAACCAACCAAAAGCGCTGCCAATATTTTCATTGATTCCATAAATAAGTAAACTCTGCATTACGAAAATAGGGAATGAGCCAATGCCTCCGGGGGTAATAATCATTGATAAGGTAGTAAGCGTTAAAACTGAAAAGGCAGGGGATAAGCCTAAAGATTTCGTGCCTTCCAAACCCTTAAATCCAAGATAGATTTGTCCTAAGTACATTGACCAGATAAATAAAGTATGGAGTAGGAATATTTTTTTTTCTTTTAGTTTTTTTATGGAATGAAATCCTTCAATAATTCCATTAATAAAGTTGCTTATTTTATTGATGATTTTATTTGATTTGTATTTTTTAAAAAGCTGTTTTATGAATATCCATATTACTATGAATGAAAATAAAAAGGCGATTAATTTAAAAAGGTTATTAGGGGTATAAATAGTAATCAAGCTAAATTCTTTTTGTAAATATTGAGCAATCACCTTTATTTGAATAAGTATTGTAATACCAATAAATAAAATATAACAAATGATATCAAAACTTCTTTCTACAATAATAGTTCCGATTAATTTGTCGACTTTTAATTTTTCATATTTTGCCAGTAAAGTACATTTGATAACTTCTCCCAGTCTTGGTACCGCCGAATTTGCCAAATAACCAACCATGGTTACTAAAAATAAGTTACTGAGTTTTGGGGTGTATCCAAGAGGTTGCATAAGCAATTTCCATCTCATAGATCTGCTAATATGGCTAAGCATGCTCATGATTGCAATGGGTATTACAATCCAGTAATTAGCGTGAGAAAGGGCATTAAAAAATTGTTCTTTTTCTAAAAGGGTCATTGATTTTAATTGCCACCAAACAAGAAATAATCCTGCTCCCAAAAAGAAAAAGTATTGAAGAAAACCGAAAATTCTTTTACGCATAGAGTTACAAGTTACAATAGCTTAACGAAAAAAGAGTCATTTTTTTAACCTTGTTTTTTTTGTTGATTTTATGATATGGTTTAATGTTATTTTTAGGGAGTAAATTCGGTTTGTTGATTACTATGTTAAAATTAAATTATCAATAAGCCTTATGTTATTTATTGAAGCGGCAATTAAGCAAATGGTTTTAGATTTTCCGTCCCAATTTGAAATGATTTCTAATTGATCATTGGTGATTTCTACATAATCTACAAAAAAACCATTATTGGTTAATAAATCTTTTGCTACTGATATGATAGAATTAACCTCGCCAGGAACAATGTTATTTTTCAAATAGGAGAGTGTTTTATAAATAATAGACGCTTTGTTGAATTCATCAATCTGTAATCTCTTATTCCGACTACTCATTGCGAGGCCATTTTTTTCACGGACGGTTGGCATGATTTTTACCAAAGGTTTTAATTCTTTTGTTTCTATTAACTTACGAATCACCAGGCATTGTTGGTAATCTTTTTGGCCTAGGTAAAGGGTATCGCATTGAATGATGGAAATTAGTTTATCTACCACCATACAAACGCCTTGAAAATGACCAGGTCGGTGTTTGCCTTCCAGTACATCTGCTAAGGTTCCCAATTCGTAGGTTTGTTTAATAAAATTCGGGGGATATATTTCTTCGGTATTGGGCAAAAACAAAATATCACAATCATGTAATTCCAATTGATCTATGTCATTATCTAAAGTAGAAGGATATTTTTCAAAATCTTCACTATTATTGAATTGGGTAGGGTTTACAAAAATGCTACAAACCGTTAAATCATTGTCAATGTTTGATGCTTTAATGAGCGAAATGTGTCCACTGTGCAATGCCCCCATTGTAGGCACAAAACCTATTGTATATCCATCTTTCCTTTGATTATCAAGGTGGTGTATAATATCTTTAATTTTTCTATATATGATCATTTGTATCTTTTATAGTAACACTGCTACCTAATTAAACGAAAAATTAACCAAAAAAATCAGTACTTTTGCAAACTATTTAAAAATTCCACATCTAACATTGTACAAATGTCTACAAAGAAAAGAATTTTATTCATTGCAAATGAAATGTCACCTTATTTAGAACTCACAGAGTTTGCTGAAATTGTTAATAAGTTGGCGGTGCTTTCCAATGACAATAATTTAGAAGTAAGGTGTATTATGCCCAAGTTTGGATCTATTAATGAACGCAGGCATAGACTTCATGAGGTGGTAAGGTTGTCAGGCATTAATGTTACTATTGATAACGATGATTATCCATTGGTTATTAAAGTGGCCTCTCTTCCAAATGCAAGGCTGCAGGTTTACTTCTTAGATAATGATGATTATTTCAAACGTAAATTTGTTTTTACAGATGAAAATGAAAAATGGTATGATGATAATGGATTAAGGACTGTATTGTTTTGCAAAGGAGCTTTAGAAACAGTAAAGAAATTCGGTTGGCCTCCAGATATCATTCATTGCAGTGGATGGATGACTGGCTTGATTCCTATGTTTATTAAATGTGCTTATAAAAAAGAACCCATTTTCAGTAATAGTAAAGTTGTTTTCACAATTGGACAAAATACATTTAAAGAAAAAATGGGGTCAAATTTTTTAAAGTTGGCTACTATCAATGATAATATTACTAAAAAAGAATTAGAGGTATTTAAGGACAATAACAATATTGCATTATACAAAGGTGGTGCTCATTTTGCTGATGCCATTACTTTTGGAGCTGAGAATGTAGATAAAAAATTGACCGAAGAGTTTTCAAAGGTTAAAGGGAAAAAAGTGCTACATTTTGATCCAGAGAGTGATTTAACAGATTATTTGCAACTTTATAATGATCTTTCAAAATAGGTGATAACTTTTATAAATTTATATTAAGTGCCAAATAGATTTTTTTCATTTACTTTTTCTCTAATAGTAATTCTTGGGTTTTTTATAGTATCATGTACGAAATTAGATACAACCACTATAGGATCAGACTTGATTCCGGATGTAGATAATATTAATACATTTGCCGATACGCTTGATCTTATTACTGTTCAAGGCGTATTTGATGGAGTTAATCAAGATTCTACAAAGCTTAATTTAAGTGACAATTACATCATTGGTAAATTGTATGATCCGTTATTAGGTAGTACAGAAGCCTCTTTATTTTTACAACTTAAACCTTCTTTTTATCCATACCATATTGGGGTAAACGTAAATGATTCAATTGTTCAGATTGATTCTGTTGTATTGTGTTTGAGTTATAGATCATTTTGGGGCGATAGCCTAACGCCCATACAATTAAAAGTGTATGATGTGCCAGCTAATGCAAATGGACTCTGGGATTCAATAAACAGTTTGTGTCCCATCACTTATTCCCCCGGAATAAATACTTCTATCAGCGCTACAAAATCAATTGATATTCCTGGATTGAAAGCGTATACAAAACTTGGAACATCCGATTCCGTAAACAATCAAATCAGAATAAAATTATCTAATGACTTCAGGGATAAATTATTTAGTAGGGATACTGTTTCTAGTTCACCTAATAACGCATTTAAATCGGATTCTCTATTTAGATTATTTAACAATGGATTTGCCATTGTAGCTAATTCCGGTAATGGTATTTTGTATGTGAATATATTGGATGATAAAACTAGATTAGAATTACATTATAAGAAAAAAAGTATGGTGTCTATTGATTCTACCTATTCAACCACTATAGATACCGTGTATTCTAATTTTTATTTTAATGCAATGAATGATCCAATTAGAAGGTCTTTTGTATCCAATAAAATAACCCGTACTAGAAATGGTTTACCTAGCGGAGATCAGGAATTAGTCATTCAAGCAAGTCCTGGAACTTTTGCTACTATTAGAGTGCCTGCTTTGGATTCTTTCAAAAATAGAATTATTCATAGAGCAGAGTTGCAAATTCAGCAAATTCCGGATCTAGCCACTGACAAAATATTTACAGAGCCTAATTTTCTTTATTTAGATTTATTAGCGGATTCTGCCACAAACAAATACAAGCCAGTATATTTTGATTTAAATCCGAATACTTCTTACGATCCTGACTTTGCATTGCCTGGGTATCCATTTTTTCCTTTAAATGGGAATGTTGATATTGGTTATTTTGGAGGCAATCTTCGTAAGAAATATACACCATTAGGTGAGCAGTCTTATTACAATTTCAATCTTACCAGATATATTCAACAAATAGCAACAAAACATACCACTAATTTTAAAATTAGATTATTTGCTCCACATAGTTTTGTTTATTCTCAATATAGCCCTGCTACAATCCCATACGCCAATCAGATTGGATATGGCCGTGTAAAGGTTGGTGGTGGTAATAATCCTAATCCTGGATATCGAATGAGAATTAGAGTAGTGTATTCTAATATCAAATAAAGTTGTTTAAAGCCAGTTTTAAAATAAATGGCTTTGTTCTTTTATAGATCAAACCTTATCTTTGCATTCTTAAAAAATATTACTATGCCATATTTATTTACATCGGAGTCTGTAAGTGAAGGACATCCTGATAAAGTTGCTGATCAAATTAGCGATGCGCTGATTGATCAATTTTTAGCCTTTGATCCTACAAGTAAAGTTGCTTGTGAAACATTAGTAACCACAGGTCAGGTGGTGCTTGCTGGAGAAGTTAAAAGCAAGGCTTATTTAGACGTTCAAGAAATTGCTAGAGCGGTAATACGTAAAATTGGTTATACCAAGAGTGAGTATATGTTTGAAGCAAACTCTTGTGGAATTCTTTCTGCTATTCATGAGCAATCAAGTGATATTAATCAAGGGGTTGATAAAAAGAAAAAAGAAGAACAAGGTGCCGGAGATCAAGGGATGATGTTTGGATATGCGACCAATGAAACAGAAGATTACATGCCTTTGGCCTTAAACTTGGCACATAAATTACTTGAAGAATTGGCTGTATTAAGAAGAGAAAATAAACAAATTAAATATTTGCGTCCCGATGCTAAGAGTCAGGTTACTTTAGAGTATGATGACAATAACAAGCCGGTAAGAATCGATGCTATTGTAGTATCTACGCAACATGATGATTTTGGAAAGGATGATATCATGCTAGCTAAAATAAAAAAAGACATCATTAATATTTTAATACCAAGAGTAAAGGCAAAATATCCAAAATATTCTCACTTATTCAATAATAAAATTAAATATCATATTAATCCAACTGGCAAATTCGTAATTGGCGGACCTCATGGTGATACTGGATTAACAGGTCGTAAAATTATTGTTGATACATATGGTGGCAAGGGAGCACATGGTGGTGGTGCATTTAGTGGAAAAGATCCAAGTAAAGTAGATCGTTCTGCAGCTTATGCTACTCGTCATATAGCTAAAAACTTAGTAGCTGCTGGTTTATGTGACGAAGTATTGGTTCAAGTATCTTATGCAATAGGAGTAGCTCAACCTACTAGTATCAATGTAGTAACTTATGGTACGTCTAAAGTTAAAATGACTGACGGTCAAATTGCTGATAAAGTAATGAAAATGTCTTGTTTTGATATGCGCCCTTATTTTATTGAGCAACGCTTGAAATTGCGTAATCCAATTTATAGTGAAACAGCCGCATATGGTCATATGGGTCGTAAAAATGAAATTGTTGAAAAGACTTTCGCATCGCCAGATGGTAAAAAAATTACCAAAAAAGTAGAATTGTTTACTTGGGAAAAATTAGATGCCGTTAAAGAAGTAAAGAAAGTTTTCGGCTTGAAATAAGCAATAAAAATGAAATGTAAAATTAAGCCATAAGTCAACATCAAGACTTATGGTTTTTTTTATTTGTGTTTTAATAAGTTAAATTTGATTTGTGAAAAACTTCAGACATCAACACCAACGGCCTAAAAAAAATACACTGATTATCGGAAGAGAAGCGGTGATTAGTGCGTTGAAAGATAGGAAACAATTAGAGCGTATTTATTTGCAATCTACAGTCCATGGTCCATTAATAGAAGAAATAAGGGAATTGGCAGCAAATGAATTGGTGCCGATAAATAAAGTGCCTGTAGAAAAGCTAAACAGCTTTAATGTAAGTAATCACGAAGGCTGCATCGCGCAAATTTCGAAAATTCAATATCAGGATCTACAACAGATTATTTCTTTTGTTGTTGAAAATGGGGAAACTCCTTTGTTTTTAATGTTGGATGGAATTACGGATATCAGAAATATTGGAGCTATTGCCAGAAGCGCATTTTGTTTTGGTGTGAATGCGATAATAATTCCGGATAAGGGAGTTGGTTCATTGAATGAAGATGCAATTTTAACATCGGCTGGTGCATTAGAACTAATAGCCATTTGTCGGGTAAGTAGTTTAATGAAAGCGATTGATGATCTTCATCTAAATGGCATCAAAGTATATGCGAGTGAAATGACGGCCAAAAAAAGTATAGAAATGATTAATTTTAGTGAGCCTACTGCGATAATAATGGGAGGAGAAGAGCATGGAGTTTATCCTGCAGTAATGAAAATATGTGATGATAGTTTTCGAATACCAATGACAGGAGATTTTGAATCTCTTAATGTTTCTGTAGCTACAGGAATTATTTTATATGAAGCAAACAGGCAACGTAGTTAAGGAATATAGTGGTTTCTATAGCTGACTTTTATTTCTACATTTATATTGAATAGTAGAATATTAATTATCAATTGAAATGAATAGTGTAAAAATTATAGAATGTCCGCGTGATGCAATGCAGGGTTGGCCTTCCTTTATTCCAACAGAAAAAAAAATCAACTACATCAATTCCTTGTTAAAAGTAGGGTTTGATACAATTGATTTCGGAAGTTTTGTTTCTCCAAAAGCTATCCCTCAGATGGCAGATACAAAAGAGGTGTTTAAGAAATTAGAGTTGGATAATTCTTCCTCAAAATTATTGGCAATAATCGCTAATAAAAGAGGCGCCGAAGATGCTGTCTTTTTTGAACAAATTTCATATCTGGGATTCCCATTTTCAATTTCAGAAACATTTCAACAAAGAAATGCTAATTCAACAATCGGTGAAGCATATAAGCAGGTAGAAGAAATTCAAGAAATATGTGGTAGGTATAAAAAAGAATTAGTTGTTTATATTTCCATGGCTTTTGGTAATCCCTATGGAGATATCTATAACGAAGATTTGGTGTATAATTGGATAGAAAAAATCGTCAGTTTGGGTATAAATACAATTTCTTTGGCAGACACAGTAGGACTAGCATCGCCCGAACAAATAAATTCAGTAACAAAGTATGTAATAAATGAGTTTTCGAAAATAGAAACAGGTGTTCATTTGCATTCCGCTCCGCTTTTATGGAAAGAAAAACTAGAGGCGGCAAGAAATGCCGGATGTAATAGATTTGATGGAGCTTTGAAAGGAATAGGCGGCTGTCCTATGGCAGGCAATGATTTGATTGGAAATATTAACACAGAGCAGATGTTGGCTTATTTCATAGAGCAAAATGCAGTAGGGAATATTAATGAGTATGCGTTGTTGAATGCAATCAAACTGGCTGAAGAAACATTTGTATAAATTATTATTATGAATTTTAGATTAGAATTCACCCCACTAAGTTTTAAAAAAAAAATACAACTTAATGACAAGTTGTTTTTGGCTGGATCTTGTTTTACAGAACAGATAGGTCAAAAGCTGTCTTATTTTAAATTTCAGACAAATGAAAATCCTAGCGGTATTTTATTTAATCCATTAAGTATTATGGAGTCAATAGCTGAGTGTATTGATAAAAAAATATATACGCCTGGAGATTTATTTTTTTATAATGAATTATGGGGGAGCTGGAATCACCATACAAAATTTTCATCAATTTCTCAACAAGATTGCTTAGACAAGATAAATAATTCAATTAATGTAGCTCATGAATTTTTAAAAAAAACTGATTGGGTATTATTAACGCTTGGATCTTCTTTTGTGTATGAATTAGATAATAAAAGAGTGGTGGCAAATTGTCACAAAGTGCCAACAGATAAATTCACTAAAAGATTATTATCTTCTTCGGAAATAGAAGCAGCTTTAAATAGGTTACTAGAAAAATTATTACAGTTTAATCCTGCAATAAAAATCATTCTCACCATAAGCCCTGTAAGGCATTTGAGAGATGGATTTGTTGAAAACAACAGAAGTAAATCAAATTTGATAAGTGCGGTACATGAGGTGATCACTAAAAAAGACATAGTTTATTATTTCCCTTCCTATGAACTAGTAATTGATGACCTGAGAGATTATCGATTTTTTGCGGAAGATATGGTTCATCCTAATTACACAGCCACAAATTATGTTTGGGAGAAGTTTATAGATGCATGTATTGAAGTAGATGCCCAAGCGGTTATGAAAGAAATTGGTATTATTAGCAATGCTAAAAATCACAAACCATTTAATCCGCTTTCTCAGGCGCATCAACATTTCAAAAAAACGAACTTGGAAAGGGTGATTAGCCTTCAAAAAGGTCACCCAAGCCTCGATTTTTCAGAAGAAATTGATTTTTTTAAATAAAAGTATTAACTTTCATAATCTCATAATGAAGGTATAAATGCTTAAAACATTAAACATGAAAAAAATATATTTGGTTGCATTATTTTTAGTATCAATTTTATGCAGCTATGCACAAAGAATAAACAAAGTGACCATATCAAATAATGGCACTGCCACTGCTATAGGTTTTTTGCTAGATCAGAATGTAATAATCAATGTAAAGCAAGATGGTACTATGGGGGAATGGGGTGTAGATAAATATGTAGATAGAGGTGCTGCTCAATCTTCACAAAGGCCACTAGAATCTTTTGATGGTAAAGTAGATTATTATACTCAAAATGAGGATGAAGCTTTCCGTGGTAAATTAAAATATATAGGTAGGACTTTGATTACTTATTATACATCAACAGACAAAGCATATTTAGTTGGCAAAATAAAAAGTGTAGGCCCATTAAAATTTGATTATTTCTCCAACTATGATGATGCTATGTTAAATGGCAAAATGAAAACAGCAGGACCTATGAATTTATCCTATTATACTTCATTTGAAAACGAGTCAATCAGGGGCAAGGTTAAATCTGCTGGCACGGTTCAATTAACTTATTTTGGCTCTTTAGATGATAAGTCTATTTCTGGAAAGGTTAAGAGTGTAAATGGAAACACTTTTATTTATGCAACTACACAAGAGCAAGATTATCCAAAAGGGTCATTGAAATATGGTATGCAAATTCAGGTAGTAAACGGTATAACATATACGGTTAGAAACTAAAAGATAGGGAATTGTAAGTTTAATGAATCCTGTCTCCTCGAACTTCAGCGCTGTTCATTAATTCTTTTTCATATTTTAGCCATTCCGCCCATCGGTTACGTACTATTTTTTTGTTAATATAATATTCAGCCAATGTAATAAATAGGGTATAGTGGCCTGCTTCGCTTTCCATAAATAGTCTGTAAAACTTCCTCATATATTCATCATCTAATCCTTCACTAAGTCTTTTGAATCTTTCGCAACTCCTTGCTTCTATTAAAGCCATAATCAACATTTGATCAAGAAATCTATCATCATGGCCTGCTCCTTTAATTTGGAAATCTAAAAGTTTATTTACATAAATATCTTTTCTTTGTCGCCCTAATTGTAATTTTCTTTTATTTATTTCAGCCAATACCAATCTGAAATGGCCCCATTCTTCTGTAACAATTGGGCTAAGTTCTTCAACCAATAATGTTTTTTCTGGATTTTTTTGGATTAGGGAAATGCAAGTCGTTGCTGCTTTTTGCTCACAATACGCATGATCTGTAAGTATATCTTCTAATTGCATTTCTGCAAGATTGACCCATCTTGGATCAGTTTGCAATTGAAGTCCGAGTATGTTTTTTGTATGCTGACTTTGATTATCTTCCATGTGTATATATATAATGACTATAAAATTATGCCCTTTTTCTTAAATAGAACATATTCGTGTTTTTAGCTTCACATTATTTTAGTTACTTTACATTTTATATAAAAATATATGCGCTTTATATTTCTTTTTTTATCAGCAACCATTACGGTAGCCCTGTGTTTTATTTTGGATACAAAAGTAGTTATTCCCGCTCCGCTGGGAAGATTATTGTCACCACAAGAAGGGGTGTGGCAAAATGCAGAGTCAGTTAATGAAGATTATTCTGCTGATTTGCATTTTGGTAATTTACAAGGTAAAGTGGATGTTTATTTTGATGATAGGCTGGTACCTCATGTTTTCGCAGAAAAAGAAAATGACGCATATTTTGCACAAGGATTTTTGCATGCAAAGTTTAGGTTATGGCAAATGGAGTTGCAAGTATTATCAGCTTCTGGAAGAGCTAGTGAAGTAGTTGGAGAAATAGCACTTAGTCATGATCGCGAGTTTAGAAGATTAGGGATGGTGTATGCTGCCGAAAACTCATTGAAAGAAATGGAGAAAGATGATTCTATCAAATTGGCATGTGATGCGTATACTAGCGGTGTTAATGCTTATATTTCAACGCTAACTAAAAGTGATTTGCCATTAGAATATAAATTATTAGGGTATGTTCCCGAAAAATGGAATAATTTAAAAACAGCCTTGTTTCTAAAATACATGTCATTTGATTTATCTGGTCATGAGAATGATTTTGAAATGACAAATGCTAAAAATTATTTTACAAAAGCAGATTTCGATCAACTTTTTCCAATTTTTCAGGATTCACTTGATCCAATAATTCCAAAAGGAACTGTTTTTGCTTATCCGAAAGTTATTCCCGTGGTACCTGCTTTTGCAGATTCTATTTATTCGAATTTTCTACATCAAACTACTGAAGCCGCAGAAATAGTTAAGCCTGATCCTTCTAATGGAAGTAATAATTGGGCAATTGCTTCAAGTAAAACAAGGAATGGTGCTCCCATACTATGTTCAGATCCTCATTTGGGATTAAATCTGCCTTCTTTATGGTATGAAATGCAAATTTCTGTGCCCGGTTACAATGCATATGGTGTAAGTTTTCCCGGCTCCCCTAATATAATTATTGGATTTAATGATAGTTGTTCATTTGGCTTCACCAATGGCGGCAGAGACGTTCGTGATTATTATGAAGTTAAGTTTAAAGATGAAACTAAAAGCGAATATTGGTTTGATAGTTCTTGGGTTAAAACAACCCGTAGAGTTGAAAAATAAAATAGCAGGCAAGCCTGACTTCTTTGATACAGTAGCTTATACGATTTTTGGCCCAGTGATGTATGATCATTCCTTTGGTGGTAAGTATTCTTTAGGAGGCAAAAATTATGCTGTAAAATGGACAGCTCATGAAAGTAGTAATGAGCTTAGGTTATTTTATTTATTAAACAGAGCTAAAAATTATGCCGATTATTTGGTTGCTACTAAACACCTTAAAACACCAGGACAAAATTGTGTATTTGCCTGTAAGAATGGCGATATAGCCATCCGAACACAAGGTTATTTTCCGGCAAAATGGAAAGGACAGGGTGATTTTGTAATGCCTGGATACGATAGTGCTTATTTGTGGCAAGGCATGATTCCTGAAGATGAAACTCCTTTTGAATTCAATCCTTCCAGGGCTTTTGTAAGTAGTGCCAATCAAAGGCCAGTTGATTCAACATATCCCTATTATTTAGGGAGGGAGTATCCATTAGCAAGAGGGGCTTTTTTGAATAAATCGTTAGCAACAATGCAGGATGTTACTGTTCAAAATATGATGGATTTACAATTAAGTACTGTAGATTATTTCGCATCAATGGCTGTGCCTGTTTTATTGAAAAACATAAATCAACAATTGCTGAATAATGAGGAGATGGTTTTTTATAAAAAATTGCAAGAATGGAATTATTGTGATGAGGCAAATAGTGTTGCCCCTACTTTATACTATATCACATGGAAGTCTTTAACAGATACTGTCTTTAATGATGAGTATGCTAAAGCACCAAAGTACAGCCAGCGACCCCTTGAAAGTACTTTATTGGAGGCGGTTCTGAGAGATTCGTCCTATAAGTTTATTGATAATATCACCACAAATAAAAAGGAGTCATTACAGGATGTGTGTATTGCTTCATTTAAATATGCAGCATCGATTTGTTCAAAGTTGCAAAAAGAGAATATGCTGTTGTGGGGTAATTATAAAGATACAAAGGTGAGTCATTTATTAAGATTGCCAATGTTTAGCAAAATGAATTTGTTTGTTGGCGGAGGAGAAAATGCAATCAATGCAATGAAAAACGATCACGGGCCAAGTTGGAGAATGATTGTTAGTTTAACAAAAATCACAGAAGCTTATGGCATATATCCAGGCGGACAAAGTGGTAATCCTGGAAGTAAATTCTATGATAATTCAATACTTGATTGGGCCGCTGGAAAATATTATAAATTATGGTTGATGACTCAGTCAGAAAAACAAGATTCTAGAATTAAATGGCAAATGCATTTTAGCACAATCTAATAAACAATAAAAAAATAGCAATGAAGTTTTTCAGTTCGGTTTTATTAATGGCATTATTAAGTTTTTCTGCTTGTTTGTTGATGCCTTGGTGGTCTATTGCCATTTCCTGCTTTATAGTTTCACTGATAATACCTCAAAAGAGAGGATGGGCATTCTTATCAGGGTTTATTTCGTTATTTATGTTATGGTTCAGTTTGTGCTTTTGGATCAGCAAAAACAATAATCATATACTAGCGCATAAAATTTCTCTATTGATTTTAAAAGTTGATCATCCTATTGCGTTGATTCTTTTTACTGCATTCATAGGGGCTTTAGTTGGTGGATTTGCGTCTTTAACAGGTTCGCTAATGAGAAAAAGGTCAGTCGCTAATTAATTCAACAAACAATCTTTCATGAAATTTATATGTTACTTCATGCTGATAGTGTGCTTACCATTATTCAGTTCTTCTCAAAAGATTTATGGCAAAGTATATAATGAGAAAGGGGAATTATTGCCATTTTCATCTATTACAATTAAAGGGACATCTTCTGGCGTTACCGCTAATAATAAAGCGGTGTATAATTTCAATACGCAAATGGGAACATTTGTATTGATTTGTCAACATATAGGGTATGAAGCAATAGAAAAACAGATTCAATGCAATGGCGATATGGAATTGGATTTCATTTTGAAAGAACAGCAATTAATGATGAAAGAAATAGTCATTAGTTCAAAAGGAGAAAATCCGGCTTATGAAATAATAAGGCAGGCTATTAAAAAACGCAATGTGTATAATATTCAAGTAAAAAGTTTTAAATGCGATTTGTATAGTAAAGATGTTTTGAAATTAAGAAATTTACCCAATAAAATATTGGGACAAAAAGTGCCTGAAGAAGATAGAAAGTCTATGCAATTAGATTCCACTGGGAAAGGAATTGTTTATTTATCAGAGTCAATGTCAACGGTATATAGCGATCAGCCAGATAAATTTAAAATGGAGGTCAATAGTAGCAGGGTAAGTGGTAGTAATAGCTTCGGGTTTTCCTTCCCGACATTTATTAATTTGTATACTAATAATGTAAGTGTGTTAGGTAGTGATTTTAGCAACAGGGGTTTTATTTCTCCCATTGCTGATGGAGCTTTGTATTATTACAAATATAAGATGATGGGTACTTTTATTGAAAATGGTAAAGTGATAAATGCCATCAAAGTAATACCAAAAAGAAAATTTGAGCCATTATTTTCAGGCATTATAAATATTACAGATAATGACTGGCATATTCACAGCTTTGAATTATTAGTTACCAAGGAGTCGCAACTTGAGATTATTGATACGTTAAAAATCACTCAATTACATGTCCCAATAGGTGATGAAATATGGAGGGTTAAAAATCAGTTCATGTATTTTAATTTCAAATTATTTAAAATTGACATTGTAGGTAATTTTGTGACAGTTTATTCAAATTATACAATCAATCCTTTGATTGATAAAAAAATATTCAATAAGGTTGTGATTAAATATGATAGTGCTGTTAATAAAAAGCCGAAAACATATTGGGATTCAAGCAGGCCAGTACCCCTGGAAGTTGATGAAGTACAAGATTATAAAGTCAAGGACAGTGTATTTCAAAAAGAATTAAATGATTCTGTAAATAGAAATAATATTGATACACTTAAAAAAAAGCAAGGTAAAATAAAGCCAATTGGTTTTTTATGGGGAGGAGTAAATAGGATTTATTACAATAAAAAAGGTAACTATAATTGGGGCGTGGCTCCGCTTCTTTCAAACATACAATTTAATTCTGCTGAAGGAGTCGTATGTCAGCTTTCTGGATATTATAACAAATATTATCCCTCAATAAAGTCAAGACTAATTATTATTCCTAAGCTCAGGTATGGATTTTCTAATACACATTTAAATCCTGCATTGGAAATGAATTTTCAGACTAAAGAATATTCTAAAACCAATACATTGAAGAGGAATTCATGGCTCTTGATGGGAGGTAAAAGGGTATCGCAATATAATAATGAACAACCTGTTGAGCCTTTTGTAAATAGTATGTTAACGATTTTTAATGGAAAAAATTCTATGAAAACGTATGAAAATACATTTCTGATAATAGGGGCTAATAAAAAGTATGAAAGTGGATTGGATATTGTTTTCAAAGCTACCTATGAAAATAGATCACCAATTTTTAATACAACAAAATACACTTTTAATAAAAAGGATTCGGTTAATTTAACAGAAAACTATCCCGTAGAAAAGGTTGATATAGCTCAAATAAATCCTCATCAAGCGCTTATTACATATGTTCAAGCTAGTTTTAAGCCAGGGCAGAAATTTATTCAATTCCCTAATAGTAAAATGTCATTAGGATCAAACTACCCAACATTTTCTTTAAAATACACGAAGGGTATATTTGGAATAGTGGGCAGCGATGTTGATTTTGATAAATGGGATGTAGAAATATTTGATGATAAAAATTTAAAACTTGCTGGTTTGTTTAAATACAAGTTGTCATTGGGAGGGTTTTTAAATTCAAGTAAAGTATTTATACAAGATTACCGCCATTTTAAAAGCAACGATGTGAGAGCTACGCTTTCATATCTGAATGGTTTTAAATTGATGAATTCCTATATTAATTCAAATACGGCTTCATTCATAATGGAAACCCATGTTGAGCATCATTTCAATGGATTAATAACAAACAAAATTCCAGTTATTAAAAAATTAAAATGGAATTTGCTTACAGGTGCCAATGCTTATTTCATCTCGGGAAAGGATAATTATGTAGAATGTTTTATCGGATTAGAAAATATTTTTAAATTATTCAGACTAGACTTTGTATCGGCATATAAAAATGGATCATTTACAAGATCGTCATTTGTTTTGGGGGCAGGTGGGTTATTAGGTGCTGCTGTTAATAGTGGAAATTCATCCGGTTCAGGTAAAAATGGCGTAACTATTAATTTCTAAATGTTTTATATCTTTGTTATGTTAATTTGGTTTGCCCTGCAAGCATCCAATCTTTTTTCAGATTTCTCATAATAATGAGATCAAATTAAAATATCATGTCAGTATTACACAATCGTGTTTCGCAAGCGGAATTAAAAAAACGTTTGTATGAAGAAACTGAATACAGAATAACGGTTTCTTTTTATCAATATTTCTTTATTGAAAATACACAGACATTCCGAGACGATTTATATAAAGGATTGTCAGCATTGAATGTTTTTGGCCGTATTTACATAGCTGCAGAAGGTATTAATGCACAGGTAAGTGTCCCAGAAAGTAATTTTGATGCCTTTGAGAAATTCCTTTATCAATATGCATCTTTAGAGGATATAAGGTTGAATAAAGCTGTAGATAATGATGGAAAATCTTTTTGGGTATTAAAAATAAAAATTAGAGAAAAGATCGTTGCTGATGGAATTGTTGATACTACATTTAATATGGCTAATAAGGGCAAGTATGTTAATGCCTTTGAATTTAATCAATTAACTTCAGATCCTAATACTTTAATTGTAGATATGCGTAATCATTATGAGTACGAAGTTGGTCATTTTGAAAATGCCATTGAAGTGCCCAGTGATACTTTTAGAGAGCAATTGCCTATGGCTGCTAATATGCTAGAAGATCATAAGGATAAAAATATAATTATGTATTGTACAGGGGGCATACGTTGTGAAAAAGCAAGTGCTTATATGCTCCATCGCGGTTTTAAGAATGTTTTTCATTTAGAAGGAGGTATCATTCATTATGCTAATAATGTGAAGGAGAAAAATTTATTGAATAAATTTCACGGCAAAAATTTTGTTTTCGATGATAGATTAGGGGAGCGTATTACAGATGAAATAATATCAAAGTGTCATCAGTGTTCCAACAAATCGGATAGGCATACAAATTGTAAAAATGAAGGTTGTCATTTGTTGTTTATTCAATGTGAAGTTTGTGCTCACAAATATGAAGGTTGTTGCAGCGAGGAATGTCAACGAATAATAAATCTACCTGAAGAAGAACAAAAACTGCTTAGGAAGGGTGTTGATAAGGGGCAGATGGTATTCAATAAATCGAAGCAGCGATTGAGGCCAAGAATTTGACAAATTAGTTTTTAAGCACTACTCTTGACTTACATATTGTTAAACGTTAAATCTAAAGTGCATAACATCACCATCTTGAACTAAGTATTCTTTTCCTTCTATTCGAAGTCTGCCGTTATCTCTGCAAGCAGCTTCTGATCCATATTGAATGAAATCTGCATAAGAAATAACTTCTGCTTTAATGAAGCCTTTTTCGAAATCTGTATGAATAACACTAGCTGCCTGTGGAGCCTTCCATCCTTGTTGTATTGTCCATGCTCTTACTTCTTGCACTCCTGCGGTAAAATAAGTAGATAAATTCAACAACTTATAAGTAGAGTGAATTAACCTGTCTAATGCAGGTTCTGTCATTTTATATTCTTCCATAAACATCTGCTTGTCATCGGCATTATCGAATTCGGCAATTTGAGCCTCAATAGCATTTGTCATAATAATTACTTCATTGCCTTCATGCCTAACAGCTTCTATCAAAGCATCAGAAAATTTGTTGCCCGTATGCATAGATGCTTCATCTACATTGGCTACATACAATATTGGCTTATCTGTCAGTAAAAATATATCTGCAATAGCCGTTTTATCTTCTTTACTTAATCCAAGAGAAAGAATATTTTTTCCTTGATCCAAATGATCTTTGCAAAGTTTCATTACTTCGTATTCAGCTTTTAATTTTGCGTCACCTTGTTTTAAAAGTTTTTCGGTACGCTGTATTTTCTTTTCAATGCTTTCTAAATCTTTCAACTGTAATTCAGTTTCAATAATTCCTTTATCGGCAACTGGATTAATAGGACCTTCATCCCTTAAAATATTTTCATCTTCAAAGCATCTTATTACATGAATAATGGCATCAACTTCTCTGATATTGGCTAGAAATTTATTTCCTAATCCTTCTCCTTTACTAGCACCCTTTACTAATCCAGCGATATCAACAATTTCAATTTGAGTAGGTACTAGACGATTTGGTTTTACCAACTCTTCCAATTTGTTTAATCTTGTGTCTGGTACATTTACTAAGCCGGTATTTGGTTCAATAGTACAAAACCTATAATTACTTGCTTGGGCTTTTGCACTGCTACTCACTGCGTTAAAAAGCGTTGATTTGCCAACATTAGGTAATCCTACAATTCCTGCTTGTAATGCCATTGTATTAAAAGTTTATTTATTTTTAAACGATTGCAAAGGTAAGGAGTTTGATTGAAAAGGAAAATGTGCAGATTTATTGGTACTTTGATATGATTATTCAAGGATAATAAATTATGAATAAGAAATATTGATTTTACGATATTTTTCAACTTTACTTATTACTTTTAACTCACTCATTATAAAATTAACATTATGACATTAAGCCGGATATGGTCTGCATTTGTAATTATCGCAATTTTAATTGCGGGAATTAAATTAACAATATATCCAGAACATCATTCGCTGTTTTCAAATATGGTTACAGGTAAATCTGGTGATACCATTGTAGTAGGCATTCAGCGAGAAAAAAACATTAGCCAAGTTATAATAAAAGAAATTGATAGCAACAAGGTTTATGTTAACGGCGAACAAAATACAATTAGAATTAATGAAGGCACGTTTAAGACTTTTAAAATTCAAACTGCTGATGGGCTTATAGAAACATGTCAAACGGCTGTAACGCTTTGTTTGAAATTGATAGGATTTCTTGCTTTATTTATGGGGTTGATGTCTATTGCAGAAAAAGCAGGTGGGATTAGATTTTTATCAAGAATAATAGGCCCTTTTTTCTCAAAAATATTTCCGGATATTCCAAAAGATCATCCTTCAATGGGGCATATGATGATGAACTTTTCAGCAAATTTATTGGGGCTAGATAATGCAGCAACTCCATTTGGATTAAAAGCAATGGAAAGTTTGCAGGAATTGAATCCGAATAAATCAGAAGCTTCGAATGCTCAGATAATGTTTTTGTGTTTACATGCTTCAGGATTAACATTAATTCCAGTTAGTATTATTGCATTAAGGTCGGCCGCGAAATCGGCAAATCCAATGGATATTTTTATACCATGTATGATTGCCACATTTGTAGCCACTATTGCAGCGATGTTGATTGTTAGTATAAAACAACGGATAAATATTTTGCAGCCAGTAATCATTGCATGGGTTTTAGGTATATCATCTATCATTGCTTTATTAATAGTATACATTAAAACATTGAATATAGAGGCGGTGCAAATATTTTCAGGAACAATAAGCAGTGGGTTGATATTATTTATAATTATTTCAATCGTTTTAGGGGGCATGTATAAAAAAATTGATGTCTTTGATTCATTTATTGAAGGAGCAAAAGGCGGATTTGATACGGCGATAAGAATAATACCTTATTTAGTAGGGATGTTAGCTGCTATTAGTTTGTTGAGAACAAGCGGTAGTTTTGATACGTTGATTCATGCAGGTAAAAGTTTTTTCGCAATGTTAGGAACAGATACTCGTTTTGTTGACGGACTTCCAACTGCATTAATAAAGCCCTTTAGTGGAGGGGCAGCTAGAGGCATGATGGTTGACACTATGAAGAATTTTGGGGCCGACTCATTTGCAGGCCGATTATCATGTATTCTTCAAGGCTCTTCGGATACTACTTTTTATGTAATTGCAGTTTATTTTGGTGCAGTGTCAGTTAAAAATACTAGGTATGCTGTTTGGGCAATGTTATTAGCCGATTTAGTGGGGGTACTCACGTCTATTTGCTTGGCATATTTGTTTTTTGCATAATTAGGGGGTAGCATTATTTTCATTATCGTCTTCACTAGAATTGCCATATGCAGGATTAAAGAGTCCAACAAGATACCGTGCTTTATAAATAGAAGTATTATATTGATTCCCTAATACAATAATTGTTGCATCTTCTTTTATCATTCTAATAAATACGGCATTGCTTCCATGCCACCAACCATTATGGTAAATTATTTTATTGCCATTAGGAAAATTATACATTCTCCAGCCTAATCCATAATTCCTAATGCCCGGTCTTTCGTTACTGTATGGTTTGTAGGCTTCTTCTAGTGTTTTTTCTGAAAGGTATAAATTAGAAGATAGTAGTCGATCCCACTTTAGCATGTCGCTAGGAGTCGAAAAAATATTTTTGTCGCCATAAACTTTATCAACATCAATAAAGGTGGCTTGATAACCTCTCCAATCATAACTAGGAGTTGCTCTCATTGAATCTGCTGAAGTATATACGAAGCTATTCTTCATCTGAAGTGGTTCAAAAATAGTTTTCTTCAGATATTTGGGATAGGAGGTTTTAGTTATTTTTTCAATTAATAAAGCTAATAAAGCATAATTAGTATTGCAATAAGAAAAGCCTCTATTAGGTTTCCCTATATTTTGTAATTGAGATTTTTTACTTACTAGAAAATTATAAACATCTTGATTGGTTACATATTTTTTTGGATCCCATCCAGCTTCATCCATAAAATAAACATAATTAGGCAGACCGCTTCTGTGATTTAAAAGAGATCTGATAGTAACGCCTGGATAATTAAAATCAGTAAAATATTTCGAGAATTCGTCATCGATATTTATTTTTTTATCTTGCCATAATTTCAAAGTTACCATTGCGGTAAAAGTTTTACTAACAGAAGCAATATGAAATGGCGTACTAGCGTTAATAGGATCCTGATATCCTACATGAGCATTACCAACATATTTCTCATAAATAATTTGACCGTTTTTTGCTACTAATATGGCACCATTGAATCTTGATTTATTTAAATAAGAATCATACCAGTTATTACAAATAGTTGCCGCTTTTTTTATATATTCAGGATTGATTTTTTGAGTAGTTGGTAAATGATAAACATCTATAGATTCTAAATCAGTGTCATAATCAGGATTATTATTGCATCCCATAAATAAAAAAACGAAAAATAGCTTAGTTATAAGTGAATAAAATCGAGTTTGATATTTTTTCATTTAAATCGTAACTTTTTATAGATTATTTTTGTGCAAAATAAGAAGTTAATACAATGATGGAGAAAAAAAATACTAGTTATCCAAAGGAAAAGATAAATATACTTTTTTTAGAGAATATAAGTGATATAGCGATTACTCAGTTTGTGGGTAATGGTTATGTTAATGTAAAAAAGATAACAGGTGCATTAAGCGAAGAAGCATTAATTAAAGAAATTAAAAATGTACACATTTTAGGTATTCGCAGTAAATCTATTATTACAAATAAAATATTAAGTGCAGCCCCAAAGCTTCAGGCGATAGGTTGTTTTTGTATCGGAGTTAATCAAGTTGATTTAGATGCCGCAACAAAATATGGCGTAGCTGTCTTTAACGCTCCATATAGTAATACCAGAAGTGTAGCAGAGTTGGTAATAGGGGCATCGATTATGTTAGTAAGAAAAATTATCGACAAAAATGAAGCTGCCCATGAAGGTATATGGATGAAAGATGCAAAAGGCAGCCATGAACTGAGGGGTAAAACACTTGGTATAATAGGGTATGGAAATATTGGTAGTCAGGTTAGTGTTTTAGCGGAAGCTTTAGGGATGAGGGTTGTGTTTTATGATGTTGAAACCAAGTTACCATTAGGCAATGCGATTTGTATAAAAAATTTAAAAGAACTAATACATCAAAGTGATGTAGTTACTGTTCATGTTCCTGAATTGTCTACAACCAAAAATCTTATCAATAAATCAAACCTTAAATATTTTAAAAAAGGGGCGGTGTTGATTAATTATGCTAGAGGAGAAGTGATTGATATTAATGCATTAAAACAATCATTGATTTCCGAACAATTAGGTGGCGCTGCTATAGATGTATTTCCTGTTGAGCCGGAAAAAAATGGGGATATTTTCAAAACGCCACTCCAAGGATTGCCAAATGTATTGTTAACTCCTCATATAGGAGGCAGTACACAAGAAGCCCAGAATAATATAGGGGTTGACGTTAGTGCTAAGTTGTTTAATTATCTTGAAAAAGGCATCAGTACTGGTTCTTACAGTATTCCTTCTTTAGCATTGCCACCTCAAGAAGGGGCGCATAGAATTTTGCATATACATCAAAATGTTCCTGGAGTAATGAGCCAGATAAATGCTACGTTGAGTAAAAATAATATTAATATTCTTGGACAGTATTTAAAAACCAATGATACAATAGGATATGTAGTATTGGACATTGATAAAAGCATCAGTAAGAATGCATTGGAATTGCTGCAAAAAGTAAAGTATTCAATAAAGGTTAGAATGCTGTATTAGGATTATAAATTAAAGGTTGCTTAATTTTTCTTTCATCAAACGGACTTCGTTTTCATCGAGTTGAATATTTTTCATTGATTCTTTCATTGAAGAAGACTTAAAAGTCATTTTGCTATCAATAAATATTCTGGCAGAACTGTGGAATTCTGTTGCACCACTTTTTAAGGCAATTTCTTCTATGTTTTCTGATCGGATGCCACTGCCAGGCATTATAATAATCTGATTATTTGCATGATTAATTAATTCTTTAATTAAGGAGATTCCTTCTAATGCGGTAGGTTGCTGTCCACTTGTTAAGATTCTATCACAACCACATTCAATGATATCGCTCATAGCTTTTAAAGCATCATTTGTTCGATCAAAAGCCCGATGAAAAGTAACACTCATAGGATAGGCGAGATGGGTGAGAATGGACATTCTTATTTTATCAACCGATCCATCTTGAGTTAATATTCCAACAACAATTCCATCGCATCCAATCTTTTTACACATTAATACATCTTCTTTTATGATCTTAAATTCATCTTCACTATATAGAAAATCGCCACCACGAGGCCTAATGATTGGAAATAATTCAATAGATACTTTTGATCTTGCCAAGGAAATTAATCCATAAGAAGGGGTAGTGCCACCTTCTACTTGATTATCACAAAGTTCAATTCTGTTTGCGTCATTTTTTTCAGCTAATAAACAGCTATAAATGTCAAAAGCGATAACTTCTAATTTATTGTTCATTTAGTTACAGTAGATATTTTGACGTATATATTTTATTTTCGTTGTTGGTTTTTACGCTGTAAACGAATCCTTTTTGTATTGCATAGGCACCAAATTCTCCTTTTTTATTCATGGCTAAAAATCCAACCTGAATGCCTGATGCTTTTTGACGATCACGATTTACAATACGTTCTACCGCTTTTTTACAAGCCATTTCTGGTGAATAACCCTGACGCATATATTCAACAACTGTATGTGTACCACAAATTCTAATAACTTCTTCTCCAACACCACTACTAGTGGCTGCACCAATTTCATTATCAACAAATAGCCCAGCGCCGATAATAGGGGAATCACCAACTCTGCCATGAACTTTAAACGCCATCCCACTTGTAGTAACAGCTCCTGATAAATCACCATGAGCATCCATGGCTACCAATCCCATGGTATCATGATTTGGTGTTCCGTCATCAAAGAATGCTGGTGCAAATGGACCATGATTTTTTTTATTCTCAATATTTATTTCAGGTTGGTAGTTGCTTTTTTCAAGCCATTTTTTATAAGCATTGTCAGCATCTGAAGAAAGTTTTCCATTTTCTTTTTTAAATCCGTTTTCCAGAGCAAATTGTAGAGCGCCATTCCCAACCAACATAATATGTGGGGTGTTTTCCATAACTTTTCTGGCAACTGAAATGGGGTGTTGTATTTGTTCTAATCCTGCAACAGATCCACAATTTGATTTTTCATCCATGATGCAAGCATCTAAAGTCACAATACCATCTCTATCTGGGTAACCGCCAAGTCCAACGCAACAATTAATAGTGTCCTCAATATAAATAGCTCCGGCTTCAACTGCATCAATTGACTTTCCATTGGAGGATAGTATTTTCCAAGCAGCTGCATTTACAGCCATGCCGCTATCCCAAGTAGAAATTACGATTGGTTTATTATTAATATTGGATTGATTGGGCCATTTAATTGCAGCTAATCCTAAAGAGCTCAATGCGATAAATTTCTTTCTATCCATTTATGTATGATTTGATAATAATAATACGGGATTTTCACCATTAGAATATACCCCAAAGGCTTCTATAAAAATACCTTTTATTTTTTCATCTTTTGAACAAACTGCATAAATAATATCTTCATCAGAAGGATTTGTAATTCCTTCAAATCTGTAAATTTCGGTTATTTTAAATTCAGAAGGGCTTAAACATTTATCATATTGTGCGCAAAGCTTTTTATCAAAAGCAATATTTAAATCAATCGTATATCCTCGTTTATTTAAATCATTGAGTGCTTCCACAACCGTATCATAATATTTCATAGTTATTTTTATAATCAAACTATGTATAATATTTTCAATTGTAGACTCTTTTAATCATGATTTAAGCTGATTCATTTTTGGGAAAATTAGGTACAAATGGCACAAAATTTTGTCTTGATTGAACATTATTTAGATAAAAAGTTATTGAATTATATAAAATAATATGTATTACATAATAATTTATCCAAACCTTCATGTGAATTTTTCAGTTAAGGTATAATTCACTTAAAACAAATAGATTACGTACATTGCATATGTATTAATCTATTCGATAAATAATGAACTAAAGGGAATAGAAATAATGAAAAAGTATGACAAAAAATAGCAAAATGAATACGAAGAAATCTTCGCAGGTTCAGATTCTAAAAGGAAAATTAGATATCAGTAGAAGTGGAATGGGCTTTGTAATTGTTGAAAACCTGGAAAAAGATATCATTGTTCGACCAAATGATTTTGGGAAGGCTTTTCATGGGGATACAGTAAGGGTTCAAGTGCCTACAGGAGGATCAAGTACAAAAAGAGCTGAAGGAAAGGTTATTGAAGTAGTTGAAAGAAAGCAGGTTTTATTTGTAGGACATGTACAAGTTAATAAAAATGTTGCTTTTTTTGAAGTATTAGGAGATAAACCAATACCCGATTTTTATATTTCTCTTGATAAATTAAATGGTGCCGTTAATGGGGATCGAGTGGTTGCAAAATTTATTAAATGGGATAAAGACGATAAAAAACCGCAGGCAGTAATTGAATCTATTTTAACGGCTTCTGATGAGTCGGATATGTCGATGAAAGAAATATTAATTGATGCTGGATTTTCAATTGGGTTTGAAGAGGAAGTGATGAAGGAAGTAGCAATGCTATCGGGAAAGATAACTCGCGAAGAAACATCTAAAAGAAAAGATTGCAGGGATATTTTAACTTTTACGATAGATCCCGTTGATGCTAAAGATTTTGATGACGCTATCTCTATAAGAAATTTAGATAATGGTAATTATGAAATAGGCGTGCACATTGCAGATGTAAGTCATTTTGTTAAGCCTGGAACGATGTTAGATAATGCGGCTTATGCTAGGGCAACAAGTGTTTATTTGCCAGACAGGGTGAATTCAATGTTGCCAGAAAAAATATCTAATGAATTGTGTTCATTAAGGCCGAATGAGGATAAATATACTTTCTCGGTAATTTTTCAAATAACCAACAGAGCAGAAATAAAACATAAATGGATAGGTAGAACAATCATTCATAGTAATCATCGATTTACCTATGAAGAAGTACAGCAAACCATTGAACAAAAAGACGGCTTACATCATAAACCTATTCTATTGTTAAATAGCTTAGCACAAAATTTTAGAAAGCAACGTTTTGATGAGGGTGCTATCAATTTTTCATCAACCGAAGTTCGATTTCAACTAGATGAAAAAGGAAAACCAATTGGCATCATGGTGAAAGAAAGTAAAGAAGCCCATAAATTAATTGAGGAATTTATGCTTTTAGCCAATAAAGCAGTAGCCGAACATATTTCTAAAATTAAAATCAATAAAGAGGCCATTCCTTTTCCTTACAGAATACATAACAAGCCAGATATTGAAAAGCTTAAACCGTTTTCGGCATTCGCGAAAAAATTCGGATATAAATTTGATTTACAAAAAGAAAATGAAATTGCTAAATGCTTTAATCAGCTTTTAAGTGATGTGCAAGGAAAGCCTGAGCAACATGTCTTGGAGCAATTGGGTATCAGAACAATGGCTAAAGCAGTATATACATCACATAATATTGGTCATTACGGACTAGGGTTTGAAAACTATTGTCATTTTACTTCTCCTATTAGAAGGTATCCCGATGTAATGGCTCATAGGGTTCTTCAGGAATGCATAGAAAAAAATGTGAAGCCGGATAAAAAAATGGAAGAACGTTGCAAACATTGTAGCGACAGAGAAAGATCGGCAATGGAAGCGGAGCGCGCAGGAAATAAATACAAGCAGGTAGAATTCATGAAACAGTTTTTAGGAGATGATTTTGATGGCATCATTAGTGGTGTTGCGGCTTTTGGTTTTTGGGTTGAAACCGTTGATCATAAATGTGAAGGGTTAGTTAGTGTAAAAGATTTAAACACGTATGATGACTTTAAGCACGATGAAACTGATTATGCTTTAGTGGGAGAAAGAACAAAAAAGAAATTTAGAATG
>Ga0214921_10002609_pt1:0-2500 | contig 29052 bp, 14 predicted proteins | sample LL1505_MetaG_FD_177992 | JGI IMG/M metagenome (GOLD analysis project Ga0214921, IMG submission 177992) | Freshwater microbial communities from Lake Lanier, Atlanta, Georgia, United States - LL-1505 | ecosystem: Environmental > Aquatic > Freshwater > Lake | place: USA: Georgia | collected...
CGCTACAATAGAAGGAATAATTTAGGGACAATATTCGATTTACTTCTTGTGAAGTTTATAAATAATAGCCCTATTCGCTTAAAATGAAGAAAAATAATGCGACCTAAACGCCTATACCTATAAACCTGAATTTAAATTCGCAACTGAAATTTAGTTATTCAAATTATTTCCCACTTGTACAAGTTGACCATAACTATTAAAAATTTGATAGGATGAATAACTCAAATTACTGACAACGTTCAATAAATTTTCAACAGGATTTGGGAAAATATTACTTTCACTTTTATATTTAATTTCTTCATCAATTGTTGTTACTAAACAAGATGAAAGTGAAACTTTTCTAATTTTATTATTTGTTGATTCAGCAATAAATAAATTACAATTTTTATCTAAAAAAACACCATTTGGCCCGTTTAACAATGCATTTACTCCAACACCATCTGCATAACCTGCAATACTAGTAAGTGACCCTACTAAAGTTGACACAATTCCATTGGATAGTTTTCTAATACAGTTATTACCTTTATCTGCTACATACAAATTATCTTGTTCATCAATGGCAATACTTATTGGAGCATTAAAATAAGCATCTTTATATTTACCATTAGTACGTCCTTTTACACCTGCACCTCCAGCTAAGGTTGTTACATTTCCACTAGGTGAAATTACTCGAATTAAATTATTTAAAATATCACAAACATACAAATTCCCTTTACTATCGAAAGCTAATCCTCCAGGGTTAGAAAAAGTAGCCGTCAATCTAGAGCCGTCTTTAAATCCGATTATTCCTGTACCTGCAAATGTAGACACATCTCCATTGGGGGTAATTTTTTTAATTTTTTGATTATAACAATCTGAAACATAAATATTACCAGCTGTATCAAATACTAATGAAGTAGGATTATTAAATTTAGCATTTTTCCCATTGGCATTTACATCACCACCAGATGAACCAGCAAAGGTGGCAACTTTTCCATCTTGTGTTATTTTTCTAATTTTATCACCTCCAGCATCAACTACAAAAATATTTTCATTTTTATCAAAAGCCATTCCATATGGATTAAACAAAGTAGCTTGATCTCCTATACTATCTATGGCTCCAATAATACCATTACCGACCAATGTTGACACATCTCCGTTGGGCATAATTTTGCGAATTCGGTTTGTGCCAAAATCTGAAACATACAAAATACCTGATTGCGCTGCAAGTACACTACACGGAGTTTTAAAACTTGCGGCACCAGTTATTCCATCAGTACTTCCTTGAATACCATTTCCTGCAACTGTGCTAAAAAAGCCATCAGGTGTCACTTTTCTAATTTTATATTTTGTATAGTCGCAAAAAAATAAATTATCATTAGCATCAACTGCAAAAGCTATTGGATATTTACAAGCTGCAATACTTGCAGGTCCGTCATTATCATCACCAGCTAAACCCATACCACGTCCTAATTGAGCAATGGTTTGACCATTTCTTGTAATTTTATCAAAAGAATAATAGTTGCCTCCTACATAAACATTACCCTTACTATCGATAGCAATTGATTCAGGATTATTAAAACTATATATTGTAGTCATTTTTTTGATGACGTAATCTTTATTACTGAATTAGTACCATAATTAGCTACATATACATTATTACTATCATCAATGGCTAAGCTTTTAGGACTTTGTAAATTAGCGGTTACAAAACTACTTACCATACCTTCTTTTGTTATTTTTCTAATTCTTGAAAACTGATCTTCAAGCACATACATCTCCCATTGTTTATTAAAATAAACACCAAGTGGTGCATAAAACAAAGCTTTATCTATTGTACCATTCAAATAACCACTCGCCGCTGTTCCAGAATAAATACTAAATACTAACGAAACCATCTGTAGATACTTTACGAATAGTATGAATATTATTTTCTGTAAAGTATATATTACCGATGCTATCAACAGCAACTGAAGTTGGCTGAGTGAGTGTAGCAGTACTAACAGGCCCATTATCAGTCCCTTTAACACCAGTACCAGCAACAGTAGTTACTATGCCATTAGTTGAAATTTTACGAATTTTATTATTATTATAATCAGCAACATAAATATTGCCTTGTCTATCAACAACTAGTGCTCTAGGGGTATTGAAAGTTGCAACTGAATCGCCAACTCTTGCCGGACCATCAATACGAGTATAACCATTTCCGGCTATAGTGGTCACAATTTGGGCAAATAGTTTATTGGGGAAAACAAATAAAATCAATAAAAATTGTATTATGCATTTCGTTTTTAAATATTTTTTCATGACAATATGTGTTAAAGGTTAATAATGTGTATTTACAAAAATATTGAAAAAATTAATACGCTTATGAACTAAGCGAATTTAATTAAAAAAATATTTCAATAAATTAGTATCAAATAAAACTCCTTCTAGTCCGAGAATATTGTCGCAGGTACTGGAGCTAGTATGTAGCTTGTTATCATTACAAAATCAGGAAAATTTTTTTATTTTTGTAGAA
>Ga0214921_10002609_pt1:7500-29052 | contig 29052 bp, 14 predicted proteins | sample LL1505_MetaG_FD_177992 | JGI IMG/M metagenome (GOLD analysis project Ga0214921, IMG submission 177992) | Freshwater microbial communities from Lake Lanier, Atlanta, Georgia, United States - LL-1505 | ecosystem: Environmental > Aquatic > Freshwater > Lake | place: USA: Georgia...
AACCCGTACCGTAAACCGACACAGGTGGTCGAGGAGAGTATCCTAAGGTGCTCGAGTGATCCACGGCTAAGGAACTCGGCAAATTAACCCTGTAACTTCGGGAGAAGGGGTGCCCTAGCAATAGGGTCGCAGTGAAGAGGCCCAGGCGACTGTTTAACAAAAACACAGGGCTATGCGAAATCGAAAGATGAGGTATATGGCCTGACACCTGCCCGGTGCTGGAAGGTTAAGAGGGGGGCTTAGCGCAAGCGAAGGTCTGAATCGAAGCCCCAGTAAACGGCGGCCGTAACTATAACGGTCCTAAGGTAGCGAAATTCCTTGTCGGGTAAGTTCCGACCTGCACGAATGGTGTAACGATCTGGGCACTGTCTCAGCCGTGAGCTCGGTGAAATTGAAGTAACGGTGAAGATGCCGTTTACCCGCAACGGGACGGAAAGACCCCATGAACCTTTACTATAGCTTTGCATTGAGTTTGGATAAACGGTGTGTAGGATAGGTGGGAGGCTGTGATCGGGCGTCGCTAGGCGTTCGTTAGCCAACGTTGAAATACCACCCTCTGTTTATTTGAATTCTAATCCCTAATGGGGAGACATTGCATGGTGGGTAGTTTGACTGGGGTGGTCGCCTCCAAAAGAGTAACGGAGGCTCCCAAAGGTCAGCTCAGCACGCTTGGTAACCGTGCGTAGAGTGTATTAGCATAAGCTGGCTTGACTGTGAGACCAACAAGTCGATCAGGAACGAAAGTTGGGTAAAGTGATCCGGTGGTTCCGCATGGAAGGGCCATCGCTCAAAGGATAAAAGGTACTCTGGGGATAACAGGCTGATCTCCCCCAAGAGCTCACATCGACGGGGAGGTTTGGCACCTCGATGTCGGCTCGTCACATCCTGGGGCTGGAGAAGGTCCCAAGGGTTCGGCTGTTCGCCGATTAAAGTGGCACGCGAGCTGGGTTCAGAACGTCGTGAGACAGTTCGGTCCCTATCTGTTGTGGGCGTTAGAAACTTGAGAGGACCTGATTTTAGTACGAGAGGACCGAATTGGACCAGCCTCTGGTGTATCTGTTGTGCCGCCAGGTGCAGCGCAGAGTAGCTACGCTGGGACGAGATAAGCGCTGAAAGCATCTAAGCGCGAAACTCACCTCAAGATGAGGTTTCTATTGAGGGTCGTCATAGACGATGACGTTGATAGGCTGCAGGTGTAAAGCTAGTAATAGCAAAGCTGAGCAGTACTAATTACCCCGAAGCTTTCTCTTGGATGCTTTTTTTATCACTCTTCCAAATGTTAATTGATTACAAGGTATTAAGTATTAGGTACAAAGTATCAAGTAAAATGAAATTTTACTGATAACCGATTACTGAAAACCCAAAACCAATGTTGTTAGTACAGCGCCTCAGCCTAAGAACTGAAAACTGATTACTGAAAACTAAAAAGAAATAGAAACCTAGTACTTTGTACCCTGTACCTAGTACTCAAGAAGAAAATGGTGGCTATTGCGTAGGTGTTCACCTCTTCCCATTCCGAACAGAGAAGTTAAGCCCTACTGCGCTGATGGTACTGCGATAAAACGTGGGAGAGTAAGTCGCCGCCAACCTTATTTTATTAAAGCCTCTAGTTTTCTAGAGGCTTTTTTTGTGACTTATTCTCAATGTCTTTTGAACTTTTTTAGCATTTGTAATTTATTTTTTTTCCTTATTCATTGGCTGCATTCTTCTCTCCAAAATTCTGGACTGTGGGGAACCGAGGGAAATGTATTGTTTGTCGATGAAAGTTAGATAGTTGTATCTGATATGGGGTAAAGAACTTATTTTGCTAATGATTAAAAATGGATTGCAAATCCAAGGATAGAGATTCGAGTTTACAAAACTCGAATAGCCTAACGTTTTAATTATTAGCCATTTGGAACATTGCGAACAGCAGAACTAAAACCTATGACTTTAGTGAATTTGATGTTACGAATATGAATTATCATTATAGTAAATTAAGCCCTGAAGAAGTATTGGAAAAGAAACAAATGGTGGAAGATAAGAAAAAAGAGCAAACACATTAAAATGACAAATTGAAAAGTCAATTTAAAAAGCCTCATCCCAAACCCTTCTCCAAAAGAGAATGGCTTAAGATCCCGATAAAATCATAATTATTTATTGAAAACGAGGTAGTTTTCTGTGAATTAATTACGAATTTCTGATTAAAGGACAGCTCCCTCTCCTTTGGAGAGGGTTGGGGTGAGGCCTTTTCGTTATTTTTTTGATAAGTTTGTAATGAATAATAAAGTGTTAAATGTTTAGTAAAAAACTAATTATAAACTAATGCATATTTTACAAGAAATCATATTTATATTTTTCGCTTTACTGACATTATTATCAGCTGTTTATATGGTAATTACCACGAATATTATATATGCAGCATTTTCTTTATTATTAACTTTTATAGGAGTTGCTGCTCTTTATATATTTGCGTCAGCAGAATTTATAGGACTCACTCAAATTATGATTTATATTGGAGGAATTTTAATATTAATTGTATTTGGCGTAATGCTTACTAATAAAATCGGTAACACTCCCATTAATGCTAATTCATTAAATATTGTCACAGGTCTATTATTGGCTGCTGGTATGTTCACGATTTTGGTTAATGCCATCATGGAAATAGATTTCTCAAAACTATCATGGATTAAAAATGGTGTTTTAATCACTCAAAACACAACACCAACTATTGGTATCAACCTAATGACACAATATATTTTACCTTTTGAATTAATCGCCGTGCTATTATTGGTGGCATTAATGGGCGCATCTTTAATAGCAGGAAGAACCAATAAACAGCATTAATTATTCAACATTGAATATTTATGTATTTTAATAATAGGAATAGGCTTATCAGGTTGATTTGACATAACATTTCTCCGTTGTTGGTATATTGTACTAATTATTAAAGGCATTTCCTTTCTTCAATTTGAACTTAAATAAGCGATAATACTAAGAAGTTATTGGTGACACCTAACCAAAAACAAGGAAATATTAATAGATTTGTTTAAGCTAACACCCAACAATCGGAGGGAAAAGACAACCTAAAAAATGGCCCATACCATGCACTTAGCAGAAAGAAATTCATTTATCATGGAGAGGGGGATTCTATGCATGAATACAGGCAATTAGAAAAAATCAAATAACTTTAATTGCTTTAATTAAGTTATTTTCTTATAATTGTAGTACCTATACCTACACCTTTTTAAAAAGGTGATCTTAGACGTAGATTCAATAAAGAAATTACTAAATTCAGATCAAAAAAATCAAAATTAGGTATCAAACCGTACTTCTTTGAATGACTTATTTATTAACATACATTAATATTAAAGATTTATTATTCTTATGAAAAGAATATTGTTTTTTATATTCATGTTAATTAATAACACTATAATGTTTGGTGCAGACCGATATTGGTTAGGTACTACAACATCATTTAACAGTACTTCTAATTGGTCCACTACTAGTGGAGGCACTTCAGGTGCTTCAGTTCCAGGCTCATCTGACATTGCAATTTTTAACGTGGGGGGGGTAGGGAATTGCACTTTTGACGTAAACGTTAATGTTGCTGGTATTTCTGTATTATCAACTTATACTGGTATAATTAGCCAAGGTGCGTTCACTTTTACAATAGGAACTTCAAGTGCTACTTTTTCAGGGGGGACTTTTAATGGTGGTTCCGCTACAATTACCTGCAATGGATCTTTGAATATATCTGGGACAGCATTTACGAGTACCTCAAATACATTAACAATTAATAATGCTGTTTCATTTGTAATTTCAAGTGGTTCATTTAATGATAACGGAGGTACTGTAAATATTACAAGCGGTGCTAAAACAATTACAGGTAACATTACTTTTAACAACCTCACATTTACTGGATCACCTACTCCCGTAACAATTACTAACACATTAATCGTAAATCAAACACTTACCATTGCAGGAGGTTTTAGCGTAACATTAAACACAGGAACAATAGAAGCCAGAGGTGATATTTCTATTACATCAACCAGCGTTGCAGGTGGTGGGACAGGCACATTGCTTATCAATGGTACAACTAACCAAACGATGACAGGCCCTGGCACTACAGATGGTCAAGGAAGATTGTGTAATGTTACGATTAATAAATCATCAGGCACTTTGAATTTAGTCAATACAATTTCAGTAGCTGGCGACTGGACATATACTAATGGTACAGTAGATGCTGGCACTTCACGTATCTTTTTTTATACTACCGGAAATATAGATGCTACAGGCACATCTTCAACTATGACATTTTATAACTTGCGTATAAATGGAACATCTATTATAAGAACGCTTTTAGGCGATATAACAGTTTCTAATAATTTTGACATAGCCGGTTCTGCTTCTGTATTGCTTAATGGATACACTTGCAATATCACCGCTAGTGCTACAACTGGAATTTCTACTACAGTATTTAATTATTTTGTAAGTGAATCAACCAATAATTCAGGAAAAATAAAATGGAATATTGGTTCAACAACTGGTTCTTATGTATTCCCTTTTGGTACTGCGTCAGGAAATAGAATTCCCTTTACGTTTCAACTAACGAGCGGGAACGCTGGAAATGTTACGGTATCAACCTATCCAACAGCATCTAATAATACACCTTATCCAATCAGCCCTGATTCTGTTAAAAATGTTAATAGAAGGAAAGTTGATAATAGTAGCAATGTGATTGACAGGTTTTGGCAAATTGATAAAGATGGTGCAAGTGGCACAGCTACTTTAACATATACATATCACAGCTCAGAAGTTAGTGATGGGGTTGTAAGTAATGAGTCTTTATTGGTAGCTCAGCGATATAATAAATCTGATAATACTTGGGACTCACCTCTTACATCACAAACAGCTAGTTCAGCAACAAAAACCGTAATTGAGCCCAGTGTAACTCTTTTCTCTCCAAGAACACTGGCTATTTCTAGTAGTATTCTGCTACCTATAACATTACAATTTTTTAATGCTACGCTTGAAAGTGATAATAGTGTAAAGCTAAAATGGGCAACTACTTCTGAAACAAACAATGATTATTTTACAATAGAAGAAAGTTCTGATGGTTATCATTGGCTGCCAATTATTTCAGTAGATGGGGCGGGGAATTCAGATCAAACTCGGTATTATGAAACTACCCATAATTCACCTCTTTTGGGGATTTCATATTATCGTTTAAAACAAACTGATTTTAATGGTGAATTTGAATATTCAAAAATTATCACTGTCAGTTGTGCAGAAGCAAAATTGAAAGATGTTAAGACTTATCCTAATCCTGCAACTAATGAACTGACCATGGAAATAACGGGAAATAAGGAATCAGTAAACTTTGAAATAATCAACTCAACTGGAGAAGTTGTTTACAAAGGGAATTTTAAAGAAAAAATTACTCTACAAACATCAATTTTTGAGGCTGGTATATATTTGATCAAATTTAAAAATGAGTATATATCTGAATTTAAAAAATTAATAAAACTATAGATAGGAAATGGTGAATTCAAGCTGCGGATGCAATCATAACTGTGTAAAAAGCTTAAACTAGAAGTGTTTTAATCACTCAAAACACAACACCAACTATAGGTATCAACCTAATGACTCAATATATTTTACCTTTTGAATTAATCGCCGTGCTATTATTGGTGGCATTAATGGGCGCATCTTTAATAGCAGGAAGAACTAATAAACAACCCTAATTATTCAACATTGAGTATTTGTGTATTTTAATAATAGGAATAGGCTTATCAGGTTGATTTGACATAATCACATAACCTTTATTAAAATTACATTTAATAATCATTCCTTCTAAAATTGTTTTATCTTCAAAATTACCTTCCAATTTTATAAAGAAGCAGAAGCACCTGTGCCATTATCACTACCAGCATCTCCCGAACCAGCCAAAGTAGTAACCACACCCGCTGAAGTTATTTTTCTTATTTGATTATTATAAAAGTCTGCTACATATATGTTGCCTGAGGCATCTACTGCAACATCATTAGGACTCCAAAAGGTGGCGTTGGTTACTGTAGCATTAGTATTGCCAAAATCTCCTGAACCAGCAAAAGTGGAAACTGTAACTGTTTGTGCAATGACATTTAAAACATTTAATGAAATTACAATTGAAATAATTATTTTTTTCATACCTATGTAAAGATTGTTTAATTGATTAAAATATTAAAAACGAACCTATTAGTAAATTTTTACCATTATTTAAAGGGACATCTGGCGGTGGTAGCCTAAATATACCGAATGAGTTTGTACTCAATATTATAATAAAGGTTGCAAATATTTTAAATTGATTAGGACTGGTTTAGTAAATGCCTTAAAAGTGGTAATTAAAAATGAGGCAAGTGTGTGATAGGGTTGAATGATTATGATAAGTTCTGATTGTGCCCTGTTTGTAGTTGGTTCGTTTGTTCTTACCCAAGGGGCTGTCCTCACCAGCCTTTAAGCTGCATATTGCTAGGCTATTACAATTATTTTTCCTAATTATTTACCTACCAAATATTTCGGATGGTGAGGACACCAATCCGAGGGAAATGTTTTGTTTGTAGTTGTAGGTTAGTAAGTTATACCTACCTTGGGGGATCAAAAGTCTTTATATTTCACTTTTGATTGCGCTGTTTCTAAACTGTCGTCCCAATTATATACAGGAAGTCCTAAGTCTAAAAATGTCTGTTTGATACTTTGTAAATTGATGCCTCCTTTTTCTCTAGGTAATGTAATATAGTCTGAACACACAAAGCAAATTGCTAAACGTCCTACAATTTCACCTTTTTTATAAAACAAAACACCATGAAAAGGTTTAAAACAGTCACTTGGATTAAATCCAACTTTTTTTCGTCCAGAAAGCTCGTCAGTTAAATTTTTAAGTTGAATATTATTTAGTCTTTTTCTACTTGAAAATGCATAGTTTGTGTCCATTTGAGTCATGTCGTACATTATTCTTCTGTTTCCATTAAGTATAACTGCTACAGCACTATCAAAGTCTGATTTTTTCCAAAGTGAATTAATCTCTTCAACTTTAATGAAATATCCTTCTTCTTCTAAAGTTTGAACTTGTCTTTGAATCGACTCTTTTTTTTCTGGTTTTTTACAACTTATTACTGAAATTAAAAGTCCAATAAGTAAAATGTGAAATTTCATTTTTTATGAGCTTAAGTGTCCTAAAAGTGTTTATTAGCTTTGCCACTAACGGTTTTGGGCTTGCCGAAGGTGGGGAATTTGAAATACTAATGCTCAAATTTACGATAATGTTCAATAGAATTCCAAATGCTCAAACCTACGATTCTGTCCCACTTTTGGCAAACCCATGTTAGCTGTAGCCCTTTATTTATTGTCAATTTAGTTGATATGTGCTTTAAAAAAAGTTACAAGTTTATTTATTACATCAACAGACTGTGTATTGTCAAAACTATGAAATGCGATATATTCATGATATTGATTTGCAACTCCAAAACTATTTAGTTTTCCGTTCATCCATTGACTTTGATAAACTGGAACTATTGGGTCTAAATTACCATGGAACATAATAGTGGGTTGGGAATTGCTATTGATATTCCAATAAGGACTTACGGCTTTGTAAGCCGTTGTGTCCCATGTTTGCCCTACATACTCTGTTAGAACATCCTTCATTTGTACCCCTAACCATATATTTGTACTGTTATACCAAGACCAATCATTGATAATACTTGGACCAAAAATGTTTCCAACACACTTTATATTGTTATTGTATTTATAGGCGTAAATCATAGCTAATTGTCCTCCCGCACTTGCACCTATAACTCCAATTTTTTTTGAAATCTGATAATTTGCCTGATTAGAATTAATAGAATTTACGACAGAACTAATGTCTGCAAGAATTTCATTATGGTGAATATTGTTAGTATTACTTGCTAGTCTATAATTCATATTTACAATTGCAACACTATTCCACTTTGCTTTTATTAGGTCTCTATAATAATTAAAATCTTCTTTCTGTCCCGCTTTCCAAGCTCCACCATGTATCATCAAAATTACAGGTGTATTAGTGTCTCTATTCTTTGGCAAATAAATATCATAAACCTGTCTTATGTGAGAACCATAAGAAACATTCAACATTGTTGTGTCTGTTAAGTTGCTTGTGCCATTATTCTTGTTTGGGTTCACAGGCTCTTTAATACACGAACTAAAAACTAAAAAAAGAAGTGTCGAAAAGTAAATACTTTTGAATTTTAATGTCTGTATCATATTGTAAAGTTAATTATTTATTTGTATTAAAGTTGTTAGTTTCTTATTCTGTCTATAGGGTTACAGCTAACATTTGTGTTTACGCAACTCCACCTTGGGTTGCGTCAATCTCTGTTATAAAACAAACGTCAATCTCTCCAATACGGGAGATTGACGCATGTTTACAAATATATTAATTATTCTTTTATGATTTTATATCCTATTTACTCCGCCGTCGGCTCCAGCCGAGTGATAATTATCTTTTAGGCATCTTGCCGTTTTTCGTCACTTGGCAGGAGCGACGGCATAATTAATCTACCTTGCAATCACCACCCTAAACATTTTCACTTTGTCTCTAACCACAGCACGGAGGATGTAAACGCCTGTTTGTATGTTGGTTTCGTCCACTACCAAGTGTTGAAATTTGTTGGCTGTTTTAGAATGGGAGAAAATTACTTTACCGTTTAGGTCAAACATATCAATGTCCATTTCAAAGTCGGCAAGGAGTTCTGCTTCAAATAAAAAACGGCCATCGTTGGGGTTGGGATACACTTTTGCAAACACAAAAACTTCTTGATTTACAAGTGAATCTGGAATTACTGCCCCACCTCTTCGTGCCAATTTCAAGGTTTTCTTTTTGGTATCGGCGCAGGTACCATTGTTTACCGTTAGGGTTACGTTGATATCGCCAGAAACTAAATAGCGGTGAATAGGGTCAGTGTCGGTAGAGGTGGTAATGTCATCCCCAAAATTCCATTTAGATGTAAATGGTGCCGGATACGACATATTGATGAATGAAACGGTATCGCCCACTGTTACACTAGAAACCGACAAGAAGTTGGCATACACAGTTTTATCCGATTGGTAAATTTTGATGGTGTCTTTGGCTACGCAAGCGTCACTGTTTTGCACTTTCACAAATATGGTATCGGCTTTGTTGGCAATTAGTTTTTGAGACGAAGAATTAATTCCTTTTTTCGAAGTCCAATTATACACACTGCCCACATTGCCAGCGTCTAAGGTTACAGAAGTGTTGGCACAAATGGTGTAATCTGGTTGAAAGTTGATTACTGGAAGTTTGTAGAAACTTACTTTAATAGTATCAGATTTTTCGCAACCAGCCTGTGTACGGGCTTTTAAAGAGTATTCCCCAGCTTTGGTAATGTTGAGGTTGGGAGTGGTTTCACCAGTTTTCCAAAGTAAATTTTGAACATTGGTAGTGGCAATAATTTTTACAGTATCGCCAAAGCAAGCATTTTTATCAGCACCAAGTGATAATTGAGGTAATGGATTGATGGTGAGTGAAATGGTGTCGGCTGATTCACAATTGTAAGCATTTTTTACTTTTACAGAATAGGTGCCTGTGCTGGTAGCAAGTAATTGATTTGCAGTAGAATTGTCGTTCCAGAGAATATTGAAATTGGCATTGGCACTGCCCAAATTGAGTAATTTATTTCCGCAAAGAGTGGTATCGTTGCCAAGTTTCACTACTGGGAATTTATGGAAAGTAATGGCTACTGTATCTGAAGAAGTACAATTGTTTGAATTAGAGAAATTTAAACTGTATTTCCCACTTTGGTTGATATTAATAAGTTGTTTGGTGCTTCCGTCAGACCAAAGGTATTTTTCATTGCTAGCTGCTGCAGGGCCCAATAAAGTGGTGCTGCTACCTTCGCATAGGTTTTGGTCGTTTCCTAAATCAAACTTGGTAATGGATTTGTTTGCAATTTGGATGGTATCTCTTGAAATACAGTTGTTTGTATTAATTACAGCAACTGAATATGTACCTGCTTTATTTACTGATAAAGATGATAATGTGCTGAAATCGTTCCAGATATAACCACTGCCTGGGTTGCCTGCATTTAAAAGTAAACTAGCATTTTCACAGATTGTGGTATCTTTTCCCAGGTTTACTTTAGGGAAAGAATAAATGGTAACTTTCACTGAATCAGTTGCTAGGCAATTGGCAACAGGGGTTTTGAAAGTGATAAAATAAAGCCCCGTTTTGTTGACAGTAATTTGACGAGTGGTATCTCTTGTTGACCATTCTCTTAATGAATATGCCGAAGAAGGGTCTAAAACTACAGGATTGCAAGATAATTTATCAGCACCTAAATCAGGAACAGGCACAGATTCAAAAGTGGCATTTACAGTGTCATAAGCCGTGCAACTGTTAGCATCTGTTACTTTTACGGTGTATTTGCCTGTTTTATTTACGTTGATGGTTTGAGTGGTTTCACTATTGTTCCAAGCAAATGAAGCTCCAGTATTTCCTGCATCAAAAGTAACAGTTTGTCCTTGGCAAAGGGTTTGGTCGTTGCCAAGTGTAATTTTAGGGCTAAAATAACTAATAAGTTTTTTGTCGCCAGCACCTTTACAACCTTTTGGTGTGGTTACTTCCACAGTGTAAGTGCCTCCTTTTGAAATTTCTATAGCTTGGGTAGTGGCAGTGGTGGACCATAAATAGTTGCTACCCACATTTCCCGCATTGATTTTAATTTTTATGCCTTCGCAAAATGAGGTATCAGCACCTAAGTTGACCAATGGCATGGTATTTACCTCAAATTCTATGGTATCGGTAGCTTTGCAGGCAAAAGCATCTGTTACATTCAACACATAAGTGCCTGAATTTGAAACTGAATAACTTGTTGTTGTTGGGCCACCTACCCAATTATAAGTGGTATAAGTGGCATTGGCTTTTAAGGTATATGGTACTTGGTTGGCACATAATGAAATATTATTGCCCAAATCAAGCGGTGTAATTGTTTTTTCTGTAATCACAATAGCATCAGTAGTTTTGCAACCAGCAGCATTGGTCACTTGCACCGAATAATTTCCTCCTTTTGAGGCTGTTATGGTTTGATTTGCATCTCCATTTGACCATTGAAAAACAGCTCCTTGATTTTTTGCGTCCAAAGTGATGCTAGTTCCTGTGCACAAAATAGTGTCGTTGCCTAGGTTTACAATTGGAGAATTGTTGATGTTAATATTAACAGAATCAGTACTTTCGCAGTTTGAGGCGTTTTTTACTTTTACAAAATATAAGCCTGATGTGTTTACTGCAAGAGTTCCATTGGTTGAATTATCATTCCAGAGGTAGGTTAGTCCTGTGCCAGAGGCATTTAAACTAAGAGGTAATTGACTAGAACAAGCTTTTAGATCATTTCCAAGATTTACTTTTGGAGTAGCATTGATAGTGATTTTTATTTCATCATAAACTTTGCAACCATCAGGATATGAAACGCTTACTCCATATATTCCTGATGAAAAAACAGTTTTTTGTGCAGTAGTTTCGCCATTGTTCCATAAATAACTACCATTGGTTTTGGTGGCATCTAACACTAAATTTTTATTAGATTCACAAAATGTGGTGTCGTTGCCAAGATTTACAGGTGTGCCAGATTTTAAAGTGATATTCACAGTATCATAAGCAAAACAATTACCAAAATCTTTAATTTTTACAAAGTAAGTGCCTGATTGTTTTATTTTTAAAAATCTATCAGTAGAGTTGTCGTTCCATAAATAAGTAACACCAGTTGGGCCAGCATCTATTTGTTCGTCGTAACATAAACTTCTATCAGCCCCTAAATTGATTTTTGAAGTTCTGTTTAGGAATACAACTACAGTGTCTTTTGTGGTACAAAGTCCACCATTAGTTACTGATAATGTGTAGTTTCCATCAGTATTGGCTGTGATAGATTGGGTGGTTTCAAGTGTGCTCCAAAGGTAAGTGCTTCCTATGTTTTTGGCATCTAGCGGAAATGAACTAGCACAAGTGTTGATGGTATCGCCAATATTTACTGTAGGGTATGCATAAACTTGCAAGGTTTTTTGAAGACTATTTTCACATCCTTTATCAGATTTTGAATTCAAAGTAATGGAGTAATTTCCTGATTTAGAATAGGTTTTGTTGGGGTTTTGAACAGAAGAAGTATCTCCATTTCCAAAAGACCAAAGATACGTTTTGCCTAGCGTGGTGTTGTTTGTAAATATTGCATTTCCTTTTTCGCAAATATTATTTACAGCAAAATCAACTACTGGTTTTGGATTTATTACAACATTAATTGTTTTAGATGAAATATTACCTACAATTGGAATTACACTAAGTTTTACTGCGTAAGTGCCTGCTGATGAATATGTTTTACCAGGATTTTTTAAGGTTGAATTGGAGCCATCGCCAAAATCCCAGCTGTAGCTTAAGTTACTATTTGAAAATACAGAGCTATCTCTAAATTGAATGGCTGTACCTTCGCAAGTATTTGATGAATAATTAAAATCAACCAAATCATTGAATGGATATTGAGTTGTTTTGGTGGTAGATGCTTTGCAAGTATTTGATGAAGTGGCAGTTAATACTACATTATAAGTGCCTCTATTTAAATAATCATGGCTAGGCGATGTAAGAGAACTAGAAGTTCCATCGCCAAAGTTCCAAACATAATTTAAGGTTGATAAATCACTGATGGTAGATTTATTGGTAAATGAAAGTCCACCTTGAATAGTAGCAATGTCAAAATCAACTACAGGAATTGGATTTACAGTAATTGTATCTTTTAATGTACTTGTGCAACCGTTATTACTTGTTGAGCTTAAGGTTACTACATAATCGGCAGCAGATGAGTATGTTACACTAGGACTAAATGAGCTAGTCTGAGTACTGTTGCCAAAATCCCATGAGTATGTGCTTGTGCCACTGCTGATAGAAGAAGTATTGTTGATGTTAACTGTTTGATTAACACAAGTTTTTGCTGGTAAAGTAAATGCCAAATTAGCGGCAGGGAAAATATTTACCCCTTTAGAAAAAGTTTTAGCACAACCTGCTGCCGAGGTGGCAGTTAAATCAATATTGTAATTTTTGGCTATTAAATAGGTTTTAGTTGGGATAGAATCTGTGGCTGTGGTGCCATCGTTAAAATTCCATAAATAAGTGCTTTTTGTACCATCGGTAGAAATTGTATTGTTGGTGATAATCAATGCAGTGCCAACGCAAACATTTGACAATGAGAAATCTGGATTTGGTGGAGTGCCTACTTTTACTGATTTTGTAACAGAACCCACACAACCATAAATTGATTCTGCTTTTAAGTTTACATTGTAAGTGTTAGCTAAAGAATAAGTTTGGGTAGGGTTGGGGGCTACAGATTGTTTGTTGTTTCCAAAATTCCAAGTGTAAGTCAATGCTGCTTCTGTAGAAATGGCCGAAATTGTAGATTGATTAGTAAATTTGGTGGTTTGACCCAAGCAAGTGGCTGATGCTGAAAAGTTAGCAGTTGGTAATGGACGCACCACCACAGGCGAAGTAAAGTTGGCAGCACAATTTTTGTCGGAAAAGGCTTTTAGTTCCACATTGTATAAAGTGGCATTGGCAAATACATACTTTGCATTTGTAATTGTGGATGAATCTGTAGCGTTAAAATGCCAAACGTAAGTAGCAGTACCTGAGGCTATAGTGCTTTGATTGGTGAAATAAGTGGTATCTTTGTTACAAGCAGTAGAAGCAGTGAATTTAGGTACTGGCAAAGGATAAACCTCTACTGATTTTGTGATTTGTTTGCTACATCCATTGTTTGTAACTGCTTTTAAAACAACATTATACGTTCCGTAAGTTGCATAGTTGAACAATGGATTTGTTTCTGTAGAGCTTGTACTATTTCCTAAATCCCATTGGTAAGAAAGAGTGCCAGCACTGATGCTTGAATTATTTTGCAAAAAGGTAGCTTCTCCTTGGCAAACATTTTTTACCACAAAGTCGGCAACTGGGTTAGGATTTACTGCAACAGTTTGATTTGCAGTATCCTTGCAACCAAAACCTGAAGTGGTAATAAGTGTTACTGCATAATCACCAATGGCACTATAAGTTACTTGAGGTGAGTTGTTTACACTATTTGTACTGTTGCCTAAATCCCAAGCGTAGGTCATTGAACCTGAGGAAATTGTAGATGCATTAGTGACTGTGGTTACATTGCCTAAGCAAACATTATTGCCAGAGAATTTGGCAACAGGCACTGGGTAAACAGTGATTACTTTGGTGATAGTATTGGCAATTCCACCGTTAGAAGTTGCTGTTAAAGAAACTGTATAAGTGCCAGGTAATGAATAAGTTTTACTAGGATTGGTGAGTATATTTGTGGTGCCATCTCCAAAATTCCATAAATAAGTAAGTGTGCCAGCATCTACTGTAGAAGAGTTGGTAAAATCAACTTTGGCACCAGCACAATAATTTTGTGGTACAAAACTAAAATTAGCAACCGGAATACTACTTGTGGTAATTGTTTGAGAAACAGAGTCTTTACAGCCATTTGGTGAGGTTGTAATTAATTTTACTGTGTATGCTTGTGAATTTGTATAGGTATAATCTGGATTGGTTGAATTAGATGTGCCTACTCCGTCGCCAAAATCCCAAGTATAATTTAATGGTTGAAAATTTGAAATAGTAGATTTATTGGTAAAAGAGGTTGGTTTGTTGGTAATTACACTTCCCACTTCAAAGGCTGCTACTGGTAAGGGGTTTACGTTAAAAATTTTCTTTACAGAATCAACGCAGTTACCTGTGGAAGTTACTTTTAATTTTATGTAGTAAGTGCCTGGTTTTGAGTAGGCTTTCATTTCAGCATCTACTACTTCAGATCCTTGTTTATTACTTGTGAATCCATCATTAAAATCCCACTGACTTTTAAATAAACCTGTGCCAATATTGCCAGGTGTTAAATAAGAAATATTGGTGAATGTAACAGGTTCGCTGGCACATTTTTGATTGGCAGATAATTGAAATTCAGCTTTTGGTAATCCGTTGATTATGATTTGTTTGGTAACGGAATCTTTGCAACCATATTGAGAAGCAACCACAAGTTTAGTGTTTTTAGTACCTAAAGTTGCATAGTTTTTTACCGGATTTTGAGAAGTAGAGTAAGTGGTATCGGCAAAATACCATTTGTATTTCAATGTTTGATTTTGTGAAATAGTACTAGAATCGGTATGTAAAACAGGTGCATTTTGGCATGCTGATACTTTGGTGCCAAATTTTGCCACAGGTTTAGGATTTACCCTTACTGTAACTGATTTTTCGTTTCTACAACCTTTGATATTGTAGCCAATTACTTTTATAGTATCTTGAAAACCAGTTATATTCTGTGCTTTTAATTTAATTTTTTGAGTAGTTGCACCAGTGCTCCATTGCCAGTTAATTACATTATTTCCAGCATCTAGCACCAAAGAATCACCTTCGCAAAACCAAGTGGTGGTATCTGGCAGGGTGAGGAGAGGAGGGGTGCCACAATCAAAACTAGCCACCGAAAGTCGGCTTCCTGAATTCTTAATTTCTACATTTTTTGAGGTGACATTATTAATTGTAATATCCACTCTAGAGCTGGTATCTTGCACCCATTTACCTGCTTCATCTCCACCTACTTCATTTGATTTCCAGAGTTTAAAGGCTGTTTCTTTTTGAGGAATTCTCAGTCCTTGCCATTCGTTATCAAAATAATTAAATTTCACATTGGTGCTACCTCCAGTTCCAGGGTAAACATCAAATAATCTTGCAATGCCACCTTCACTTAAACTATCTTGAATATCATTTCTTCTGTAAAAAGTAGTAAGACTTAAATTGTCCATTTCTGGAGTTACAAATAGTCCCAAACTACTCACATCGCCTGTATCATTGGGACTTACCAAACGGTTTCTGGCAATTAACCAACCTTTGTCGCCTTTCAAATAATTGTCAGATGTTTCATTTACCACACTTCCAGTATCAAGTAAATCAATATTATAATGTACAAAATCAACGGTACCTCTTTTTAAATTTAATTTTGAATTTACAGTGATACCTCTTTGAAGCGTAAGTTTTTGCCCAAATTTGTTGATAACTAATGAGTTGAAATTTACTGTGTCATTTCTGATGTATTGTAAAAAATCGTATCTCGCAATGGCAGTTCCAATTCCCGCAGACTTAAATAATGGTTTTTTTATAATTCTATTATTAATATTTCCTGCAAAAAATATAGAATCGAAATTAAATATTTGTCCATGTTTTCTAATTTCTTTTGTCCCCAACTTATAATTCAAAGAATCATTGTAAATAGTACCATCCACATATAATTGTGTTTTTGGCATTACATACATTGTAGTACCGTTGATATAAAAACCTGCGGTATCTACCACTTGTTGTTGGTTTTGGGCTTTTGTTTCAAAAAAAGCCATCATCACCAATGTAAGTGAAATTAAATATTTATAGAATTTAAGCATTAATATTTTTATAATTTAATAATATAATACAAAGCATAATAAGGTGGCATGTTAGAAACAGCATCTCCACTGCCTTCTCCAGCGGTATTTACTGCATGTTTATGGTCGCCAGTGGCATCACCTGCATAATCGGCTGGGTCATTGCCATTTCTACCTATTGATTTTGAAGGTTCATCGGATCCATCGCATGCAAAAGGGATTGAACTAACACCTACTCTACCTTTATATGTATGCCCGTGACTACCAGCACTATTTGTAGAACCACTATGTGTGTGTTTAGGCATTTGATTAAGAGAAATTGCTACCTCTCTCAATCCGCCTGTTTGTTGATAACTATAGTCATCGTTTCCTTTTGGTAAAGTATCTCCTCCAGTTTTAGGTCCACCTAAACCGATAATAAATCTTTCTCTTAAATCAGGCGTTACTAATCCGTTTTGGGTAGTACCATTGCAAATTCCCCAGCCAACAGGTATATTATTTGATGAGCCATGCCACATAATAATACCACCACGAGGAATAGGCCCATTTACATTGGTGGAATCAATATTTGAAGAAAAATTTAGGGCTGAGATATCGTTTCCAGCACTTGCATAGCCTGTTTGAATTTCTAAATTTCCAGCTATAGTAGTTAAGTTTCCTGTAACAACTTGATTACCATTATATACAGTAAGTGTATCTTCCATTAGAGTAGCTCCTCTGTGACGAACGTTTCCATTTACATCAAGTTTAATACCACTATTGGGTGTTTTATTTAAACCTATATTTTGAACTATATTTAAATTTTCTCGTGCAGGTTCGCCTCCAACCCCTGCTGTATCGGAGGTAAGAAATGAGCTAATTGCAAACCATTTATTTGATTTAATATAGAAAAAATCTGTAGCAACAGTGTCATATACCATTAATCCATTTGGGCAATTTGGAGCACATGCATTTAAAAGGGCAAATCGCTGGGCTGTACTAAATTTTGGAATTAACAAGCCTTTATCATTTGCTTTCATATCCAATATAGCATTATCATTGGGTTGGGCATTATCCAAGCCTACTTGTGCAAGGCATTGAAAGTTTATGACCAAAAATATTGACAACCAGAATATTAATATTTTCATTATAATTAGTTTTTTAGATAAAAGATAAAAGACAAAAGACTTAAGATAAAAGACTTTATATTTTGAACTTTTACTTTATTTATATTTTTTTCTTTATTTATTGCTTCAAATAGCGCACATTCGTCATCTTTACACCATCCACTATTCACCATCCACCTCTCACCTCTCACCTCTCACTTATCACCTATTTTAAAGTTTCATGATAAATGCTAAAGCGTAAAACGGCGGTCTGTTTTCGTGAGGTTTATCGTTGCCCGACTCTGCTAAATCTAATGAAGTATGAGTGTGAGCACCAGCATCATCACCAAAATAATCATTAGGATTGTTGTTGTCTTTATATCTCCAAAGCACATCAAAATCATCTGACCCAGCACAAGTATAATACACGGGTGTTTCGTAACCTTTATATTCATGGGTATGATTACCATTTCCATCAATGCCTGTACCAACAGGGATTCCCGTTGTGGCAGAATGAGAGTGAGATGGCATTTCATCAATAGTAAGTGTAATGGAATCTTTACCTCCTTCATCATAAGCATTATATGCATTACCATCTACTGATGAATTATCACCCACACCCACTACAAATTTAGCTCTTAAATCAGGCGTTCCTTTTTTTCCATCACATAATGCCCAACCTTTGGGGATACTTGCTACCGTACCTGACCAAATAATGATAGCACCCATTGGGGCAGGACCATTGCCTGTTTTGGCAGTGCTTGTTGAGAAATTTTTTGACTCAACAACTCCTTTTGGAACTTTGATATGTTTTGATGCAGTTACATTCCCTGAATAATTAATGTATTTTTCAGTCAAAATTCTTTCTCCATTTGTAACCTTCAATTGATTATTTAATCTTGATCCATCTCTAATTTTCACTGCTCCATTTACATCTAATTTTTTGTTAGTAGAAGGAACTGTACCTATTCCTAAATTTTGAGTAATGTTGGTATTATTCTGAATATCCTCAGCTGTATCTTTTTTATAATCAGGAGCTAAAAATGGATTTAGTAAATGCCAAACTTTATTATCCATATAGAAAAAAGTTTGTTGGTCAGTATCGAAAACGGTAAGCCCATCAGGACAATTATTGTTTGTATTACAATTATTTTTAATTGCAAACCTTTCTGCTGTGGTCATACGAGGAAAAAGCACCCCTTTTTCAGTAGATTTCAATTCCAAAATTGCAAAATGGTTGGGATTATTTTGATTTACGCCTACTTGAGCGTAGCCAACTACCTGCATACAAAGCAATGTGATTATAAGATAAATATTTTTCATTTATAATTTCATTATATAAATTAACGCCATAAATAACGGTCTGTTTTCGTGAGCATTTCCACTCCCATTGGTATTAATAGTTATGGTATGACTATGATTTCCACTAGGTTCTCCACCATAGTCAAGTGGGTCATTATTGTATTTTCCTCTTGATTTAGACTGTTTACTATCATGACAACCTGAACAATCGTAATCTTCGGGAGTTCTATAACCATAAAACTTATGTTCATGATTACCAGTTACGTTAGTGTAACCATCGTGATCGTGAGCAGGTAACTGACTCGTAGTTAATGTAATAGTTCTGTCACCACCAGTTGCTTGATGGTTAATTGTGTTCCCTGTTACATTAGGGTTATCGCCAGAACCTACTACAAATCTTTCTCTTAAATCAGGGGTATTGTTAGTGCCATCACAAACCGCCCATCCTGCAGGAATTGTGGAGGCAGTTCCTTTCCAAATTACTATTCCACCAGCAGGTACAGGTCCACTCACAGATTTATCATCTACATTAGAAGAAAAATTGGACGCATATAAATGATTATTGGGTGCTAATAAATTATTGTTTTTCACTACAATATCTCCAGAAGAAATCACCGTGTTTCCAGTTTTAATATGAGCACCATTAATAACAACTAAAGAATCGTTGTAAGCAGAGGAATCACTAACTTGATATTTTCCGTTTACATCTAATTTGTATGACGAGCCAGGTCTTGTGCCTAAACCAACATTGCTTACCACGGCATCATTGGTGTACATGTCTTCTGCCACGCCTTGAGAATTATCTGGTGCTGTAAATGGATTGATTAAAAACCATCTAGAATTGAAATAGTAGAAAAAGGCTTTTTTGTCGGTGTCAAAAACCAATAATCCATTAGGGCAATTGGGTGCACAATCAGTAGTGATAGACAAACGAGTGGTGGTATTCATTCTTGGTATTAAAACTCCCATTTTGGTAGATTTCATATCAAGAATTGAATGTTTGTTTGGTTTATCATTGTTGATACCTACTTGTGCATTTGCTGAGAATATCAAAGTAAAATAAACCAAAAATATACTCAATAGTATTTTTAATTTACTCATTTTCATCTGCTTTTAAAATTATTTTTATATTTTCTGATTTTGTAATATTGCCTATTTTATCGTATAGTTTTATCAAATAAACATATTCTCCCACTTTTAAATTTTTATCCAAATACTGAAGATTCTCTTTTAAGTTACCAGAAAGTTGAGAAAAATCACCACCATTGAATGCTCTAAAAACTACACTTCCATGAAAATTAGCATCTTTTTCTATGTCCCAATTCAAGGTGGCAGATTTATCTTTTTTGTCTAATTTTACATTAAAGTCTTTGATTTTCAGTAATGATTTATTGTCAACCCATTTAAAAGGGAAATAGTTTGATGGTTCAGATTTGTTGCCAGCACTATCAAGGGCTATTATGAAATAGTTGTAATTTTGATGTGCTTTGGCTGTAATATCTACATATTCTACTTCTTTTGGCAGTATTTTATCCGTAATTAAAACAGGTGTTTTTTCTTTGTTATTTTCATCAATTCTGTACAGAGCATATTTTGCCAAGTCATTGTCAACTCCTTTGTGCCATTCTATTTTCAAGCCTTTTTTGTCAACTATCTCAATATCATGTATATTTATGCTTGCAGGAGGATTTACATCTGGCATTTGTACAATTACACTGTCAGAAAATTTACTTTTATTGTAAGTGCTGTCCACAGTTTGTATTTTGTATTTGAATCTGTTTTTTACTTGTTTAGGTAAATTTTCGGTATAAACACTGTCCTTAAATGGGTCACCATTTACCGAAACATATAAATTAGAACCTACCAATGCCTTGTAAATTATGTATCCTTTTAGGTCTTTTTCTGTATTGTATTTCCAACTTAGTTTTACTTTGCCAGCATCGGCTACAGCCTTAAAATTCAATGGAATAGCAGGCGCAACCACATCTTTTACATTTGCCATTACAGCTGCTGCAGTTGATTCATTTTCACCCTTATCCACAGAAACTACCATGTAATAATAATCGCCAGGAGCAGGCACCTTGTCAGTAAATTTTAGTTGGTCAAGTTTTAGCAAGGCTGGAGTAACTTTTTCAAAATCTTTGTCATAATGCAAACTTCTATATACGTGATAACCAGCCAAATCATCGTCTTTTTCGGTTGCAGGCTTCCATGTTAATTTTACATTTAAAGTATCAGCATCATATTGCACATCTTCCACAGGCATAGGAGGGTCAAAATCTTTTTTTGGTACTAAAATCTCACCAGAAGGTTTGGTTCTTTTCCCAAAATAGTTGATTCCGTAAACCAAATAAATGTAAGCAGTATCTTTGTGAATAGGTTTGTCTATCACAGGTGATTCTGGAAAATCTCCATTTTCTTCCCTTTGAATAAGGGTTGGCACTGCTGTTCTTTTCTTAAATTCACCACCCACAGCAGGTTTTCTTTCCACATCAATGGCATAATAGCGATGTTGTTCTATTTTAAATTTCAATTCAATTTGTTTCTTTTTTCTTTCAAATCCAATTTTTGAAATTCCTTTTTCAGGTTCGTAAGGCGCTTGTTTTATCACTGATGAACTATCAACCATTACCTCTTTTCCATTTTTAATAGTTTTCACCATGTACACATATTCTTGTCCAGCCTCTACCGAATTGTCGGTATAAGC
>Ga0214921_10002610_pt1 | contig 29050 bp, 26 predicted proteins | sample LL1505_MetaG_FD_177992 | JGI IMG/M metagenome (GOLD analysis project Ga0214921, IMG submission 177992) | Freshwater microbial communities from Lake Lanier, Atlanta, Georgia, United States - LL-1505 | ecosystem: Environmental > Aquatic > Freshwater > Lake | place: USA: Georgia | collected...
AAATTAATTTAGAAAATAGTAAGAACGGGCATATATATGTATTTAAACCATCTGAATTAGATACTCTAAAATTAAATATAATTATTAAATTATTAACACATAAATATATAATAAAAATATTACATGGTTCAGAATCATTAGATATACCTTATTTATTTAATCAATTATTAATTACAAAATCAAATGTTGATAATTTTTGTATAAATTTTTATGACACCAAATTTCTATGTGAATATTATAATATTATTAATAATTTGGAACAATCTTGTAGTATATATAATTTATTATATGATCAGAAAATAATTAACAAAAAACAAGTAAAATATATGGAAAAAATTGAACATGATATGGGTAATATTCAGGATATTATTATAAATATTTATGACATGAATGATAATATATTAAAATATGCATTATATGATGTACTCTTTTTACCAGAATTATTAAAAAAATTATTAAATACATCATCACAAATTATTGCCGATATAACATGTATTATTTTTAAATATAAAAGAAATATAGATACAATGTTTTCTGAATTAGAAAAATTGATAAATAGTCAAAATAATTATTTTATATATGAAAATAATAAAAAATTTACATTACATAATGTTTATGAAATATTTTTATATCAATACTTTAATTTTAATGATTTAATTGAACTTAATTATTTTAAAAATTTTTTCACAATAATAATAAAATTAATAATATATTCAACAATATATAATCATCAAGATATTTATATATCAAATGAAAATAAATTAAAAAATATAAATTATAATAAATACTTTATTTGGTTATCAACCTATAAATATATTACACAGTTAATCAGTAAAACTCGAAAAGAATTTTATTTAAACATTTATTAATATAGATTATTAATGTCATCTGAAACTCAAACTACATTTCCTAAAAAATATGGGCGTACTCTTTTATTCAAAGCAGTTAATAATTTTAATTTAACAAATGATTTTTTCACACAATTTGAAGGTGTTGTATCATGCACGCAAAGCAAAACATCTGGAACATTCTTTGTTCTATTTGATACATTTGAAAATGCTGCAAAATCATGTGCTGAAGCAGCTGATAGTAAAGATGTTCTAGTTAAGTATTCTTATTATCGTGTATTCTTCACTATGAATGGACTTAATAATGATAGTGATTATAATCAAGTTAAAGAGTCATTTGTTCAATATCTAGAACAAACAACTAAATCTAATGTATTATTCTTCAAGCTATATAGAAAGAATAATCAGTATATTGGATGTGGTGATTTTACCCTAGATACTTTAGATGGTATGAATGTTCTACTTGATAAGAATACTGGTCTTAAATCATATGTATTAAATGATCTATCTGGAAAATTCTTCAGATATAATGCAACTAAGAATAGATCTCTAGAATCAACATTATAAATTAAAAAATCTAATATAATATTATATAATGTATATAATATTATGTGTAATACTGTTAATTATATATTTAATATATAATTTTAAAAATGTAGATAATTTTCAAAATAAGTTATCATTCAATGACTATGTTGATGTAATATATTATATCAATTTAGATCATCGAACTGATAGAAATGAACAATTATTGAATGAATTAAAAAAAATAAATTTTCCAGAAGATAAAATTGTAAAAATATCAGCAATATATAATAAGCGTGGTGAGGTTGGATGTAGTCATAGTCATGTAAAAACTATTGAGACATTTATGAAATCTAATTATAATAATTGTTTGGTTCTAGAAGATGATTTTGAATTTACCCAAAATAGTGATACAATTAATAATTTATTTAATAAATTAGATGGTATAGATTACGATATTATAATGTTATCTTCAAATACAAATGAAAAACAACCTACTAAATATGATTTCCTAGATAAAATTATTAATGCACAAACAACATCTGGATATATGGTAAATCGAAATTTTGCTCCAAAGTTATTAGACAATTTTAAAACTGGTGTGCAATTGTTAGAAACTAATTGTATAACTGAAGCAGAAGGTTGTGCTATAGATCAATACTGGAAACTATTGCAACCTATGAATAATTGGTATGTAACTAATCCAAAATTAGGAAAACAACGAGAATCATATTCGGATATTGAAAATAGACATGTAAATTACCAAGTTTAAATTTTGTGCAATAGTATTAGTATTTAACAATAAGTGACAATAAATTATCAATATGATCTTTAATTAAAAGCAATATTAGAGGCAGATTTTCAGAATAATTTACATTAATAATGCTTTCAATATATTTGCGAAACTGTATATTTTTAGTATCATTAATTGGTGCATCTAATAAAATTATAAAATCAATAATAAAAAATATAAATGAATGTAGTTCATAAGACATTTCACAATTACACAGTAAATTAATTAAATTATCATTACTAAATTTTTCATTAAACTTATTTTTATTTTTTTCAGGACAAATAATTAGTAGGTGATTTCCTATAGTTTTAAGTAAATCTAAAATATTAATATTATTACCTTGTTTAAGCTCATCACATAATAGATTATAATATGCATTTTTCATATTATCATTAATAGATTGATAAATTTGTTCTCGTAAGTTAATTATATTAGTAACAATTTTATCATAATTTTTTTCAAAATAAGTAACATCAAAAGATTTATCAACTAATAATATATTTATTAATAAATCTTTTTTCTGTCGTTCTAATTCAATAATCATATCATTCTTTTGCTCTTTATCATTTGTTTGATTAGATTTAATTTTATTAATATGTTCACATTTATAGTAATAGGATTTCATACAATCTTCGATTAATCTATTTTTATCCATTTCACACCATCTTTTAAAAGTTATATTAAATAAATTTAGTATATTCCATATTTTTTTAACATCCGAATTTTCATCAACTGCTTTAATAAATGATTCAGCTATATTAAATATTTCTTGATCATATGGATGATCTCTGGTATTTAACATATCATTTGGATAATAATATATAAAATATAATGTTATTACTATTTTATAATTAATATTTAATCCTTTTTTATAATTATTATATCTAGAACATAATGTAGTAGTATTTAATATAATATTTTTTTTCATAATTTCTTTTTTAAATTCTTCGAAAGTTTTATCTTTTGAAATTTCTATAAATAATTGTTTATGTTCATTTAATATTTTAGTACATTTATTTATTCTAAATAAATTTTGTATTTTAGACACAGCAAATTGCATATATAAAATCTTATATATTATTTCCTAACTTTAACGAAATCAAAAAATTATAGATGTTTGATTTATCTATTTTTTATTCTGCAACTAAATGATGTTAATAAAAATTGTTCGAATTTCGTATCGCAGTCTTATTTTATAAAAATTGAAAAAATATTTATAATATAAATGTTATATTATAAATAGTAATGTCTGAAAATGATGAATATAAAATGTATTGTATAAAAACATTTGATTCAATGACAAAATATCGTTTATTATTACGAATTGCTGTTGAGTTTAATGAAATATTAGAGGATGGATTAGAAATTGATGTTACAGTTCCTGAATTTAAAGATTGTCCTAATTGTAATGGTAAAATAATGTTATGCGAAGGTGCACACGGTCTAGAAGATTTTGTAAATAGTCACTAATTTTCTATTGTTTTATCTATACGACTTGTTTGTGGTTTGCGTAACTCTAAATTAAATTCATTTAATTCAGGTGTTTTATTCATATGCGATAAACTAAATATGCGTTGACCTAGTATTGATGCATTAACCTTTTCGCTTGTTTTATCATCATGTGATGGTGATCCATTTAATAATGATTGGGCAAATTGTGTTTCAAGTGTATCTTCATTATCGAAACTATTTAAACATTTTATTTCATTATTTGTATCAGATAATATTTTACTATCATAGTTTTTCTTCAAATGTGGTGTAGATAAAACAAATATAGCTTTCTTTAATTTTTTAACTTGTTCACCTTGATCTTTATTTAAAAAAGGAAGATTATTAAACTGAATTATTTTATTTTGGTAAGATGCATGAATTTCGTTTGTTGTGCTATTAGGCGATATACCTAATATATTATAATAATTATCCATTATATATCTATATATTATTATAATATATTTTAAACTCGCAATATAATACTAAAATATATTATAATAATTTATTAGAAAAAACTGAATTAAATCTTATTTAAGAAAAGATTCTCTAAATATAGTTAATGTTATCATCCAATATAAAACAAATAAATGCATTATATTCAAAGTTAGATGACAAATCTGAATTTGAGGTAATGTTTAATAATTATAATACAACTAATAAACAATCTATGAATAAATTTATAAATGTATTAAATTATGTAAAGTGGAGAAGTCATAATGAGAAACTTAAACTTGTAAATGAAACATGTTTAGATATTACATATTATCCAGAAAATAATACTGCTTATAGAATATCAATCAGTGGTATAGATCGTATTAATAATATTTTGAATTTAGTTCATCAAAGACAAAATCATATAATTTGTTCAATATTAGCAACACAATTTTATAACGCAGAAGGATTAACATTTATTAAAAAAAAAATAGATAGGAAAAATATAATTGATATTGATCAATATGATATTCGTTTTAGATTATCATCGGAAGATGCTATTAATAAAAAAGATCTAGATATATTATCAAATATACAATACAATGAGCGGGATAATATTTCATATCGCTATAAACAGCGCGTATCTTTATTTGTATCTGAAAAAAATAATATTAAAATAGATCTTTCAGATGTTAAATTTTCAAATAATCCAAATCAAGTAGCATTGGTAAATAGTGACTTTGAAATAGAAATTGATTATTCACCAGGTGCTGATTCTAAAGCATCCGAATCAATATTGCAAATTATATTAGATGAAACAACCCGAATTAAACAAGTTTTAGAAAATACTGATGAACTTATACCAAAAGAACATATGAATGAAGTATTATTAAATTATAAGAAAATTATTTATGGATATGAAAATAATACATCCACAACATTATATTCAATGAAACCAATTTCTGCAGAAGTACAACATATTGTTGATAAAATACCAAATAAATATAGTGTAACTGATAAAGCAGATGGTGATCATTATATGTTATTTGTATTAAATAATGCATTATATTTAATTTCAAATAATTTAGTTATTCGTAAAACAAAATATACTGTAAAAAATATTGGTAACTGTATATTTGAAGGTGAGTTAATCTATTTAACTGAACATAGAAAATATATATTTATGATATTTGATTGTTTATATTACGATGGCAAAGATTATAGAAATGAAAATATATTACAGAATAGGTTAAAATTTATCCAAGAATTTACAAAGTTAATGAATATTGATAATTATAATATTAAAGATTATGATGGGGTATTTGATCTAGTTAAACAAGAAGAATATTATGTTAATGCAATTAATAAATATTATACTATTATGAATAAAACTCTTGATGCACTAGAAATGAATTCTATTTTATTCTATCAAAAAATCTTTTTAATTCCAACAGGTGGAGATAATTCTGAAGTATATTCATTAGCATATACACTATGGGATCAATGTACTAATTCATTATCAAAATGTCGATATAAATTAGATGGAATTATTTTTACAAGTTTAAATCAAAAATATACTCAAGATAAAAAAGATCAAAAATATCCAATTTATAAATATAAACCACCTACCACTAATTCAATTGATGTATATATAACTTTTCCAAAAAATATTGAAACAAATACATATATTGATTTTTATGATAATACTCTATCAGCTGGTAATGTATTTAGAATTATTAATTTCTTTGTTGGCGATTCTATTGGCGGCGTCGGATCAGTTGAAGTTCCAGTTCCATTTATGAAGGAAGAAAATAATCATGAAGCATTCTTTCCAGTAGATAAAAATCATGTTAGGGATATTGAAGGTAATTTAGTTAATGATAATACGGTTGTTGAGGTTGTCTATATTAATGATATTCTTGTTCCACATCAATATAGATGGAAGATTCTTAGAACTAGATGGGATAAAACAGAAAGTGTTATACGAAATCAAAAATCATATGGTAATTTTAAAGATATTGCTATAAAAGTATGGAAATCTATTAGAGAATCAATTACTATTGATGAGATTAAGAAATTATCTAGAGCAGAAACATATGCAACCCAGCAAAAACAATTAGCAAGCAGAATTGATACAAAAATTATTTCATCTGAACGTGCTCAAGATATTTATTATCAAAAGATAACAAATTTAGGAAAAGTCTTTAGAGAATTTCATAATTGGGTTAAATCAAATATGATATATACATATTGTGGTCAATATTTAAGTGATAATAAGATGAAGAAGAAAACGGTTTTAGATATTGGATTTGGACGCGGTGGTGATCTAATGAAATACTATCATCCTAAAGTAAGTGAATGTGTTGCAATTGATACAAGTTATGAAGATCTATTTGGTGCAATTGATAGTGCAAGTGTAAGATATCAAACATATAAAACAAAATTTCCATTTTTTACTAATTTCACTTTAATTCAGGCAGATGCGAGAATGCCTTTAGTATCAACTATGCAGGAAAAACAACTAAGAAACATGACACCTGAAAATAAAAAATTAATTGATACAGTATTTAATAATAAAAGACAGTTTGATGTAATTAGTATTCAATTTGCAATTCATTACTTTTATGATACCCAATTATCAATTGATAATTTTACTAATACTATTAAAACATATCTTAAAAAAGATGGTTATTTAATGTGTACATTATTTGATCCACATCAAGTTATGATTTTATTAAATAATAAAGATTCATTCTCAACACATTATACGACAGATGATGGTCAACGTAGTAAGTTCTTTGAAATTACAAAAAAGTTCCAAGGGGATGTCCAAGATATTGCTGGACAAATGATTGATGTACAAATGGGATGGATTAGTGAAACCCCATTTACTGAATATTTAATAACACCAAAATTATTAATTAGTAGCATGAAGAAAGCTGGATGTTCTCTCGTTGAAACTGATCTATTTGTAAATACATATAATATTAATACTGATTGGATGTTAAATGTTGCTAAACATGAACATAATCCTAAAAATAAACAATTCTATGATAAAGTTGCTCAATTTTATGGTGATCTAAAAGGAGCTGACAAAGAGGGAAAAATATGGAATAAATTATTCAGATTTTATATTTTTAAAAAATTATAAAAAATTTTAGCATTTTCTATTCTGCAACTAAGAGATATTTCCTGTAAACTAGAAAAATTGTGCGAATACTGATTCGTATCGCAGTCTTATTATAAAAATTGTTAATTTATTATATTGAATAGATAATTTATTATTAATCTAATGATTGATAATAAATTATATGAAATTGAATCTTTTTCTCACAAACCAGTTATAATTACACTATGTATTTTATTATTTTCACGATTTATTCATTTGTGTAATAATTTTTTACAATCTACATCTTATAAATATATTGGACAAATATTATTACTATTTATAAGTATCTTTAGTGCATTAAAAGCATCAATAATACTTGGTCAATATAGTTATAATGTTGCAATAAAAATTTGTTCATCTAAAGCACAATTCTTTGATAATATTTTTTACATTATATTTTCACTATATTATATTATATGGTTTATTATTTGCTGTTTTCTACCAAATGATATATACATTATTCTTATACTATTATTTATTATATTCTAATTTGTTTAAGGGCCTAATCTGAAAGATAATTCAATATAGGGATTTACATAGTTGTAAAAAGAAGGAATAAATATAGAATTTAAATTATATACATGAGGATCGTACCACCAATAATATATAGGTTGTGCAACTGGTACATATTTCTTTACTCGTTTATAAAATTCATCAGATGATACATCTAAATCAGAGTCAGATGAACTAGAACTAGAGCTTGAGCTTGAACTTGAACTGTGTTTTGATTTCTTTTTATGTTTACCACCTTCTTGGTTAAATTTAGATTTAAATTCTTCTAATTTTACTTTAAAATTTTCAATTGTAGAAATATTATTTTGTAAAGAGTGAGGTGATATAGTAAAATTAACTTCATCTTCTACTAATTTTTCATTAACTTTAAAATGGTAATAAGGCCCTTGTCCAGAACCACCTTTTTGTATAGAAAAATAAAATGATGGAATTGAATTTCTAAAATGTTGAGATAAATTTTTGTAAAACATATTTGCGGCTTCTAATGAATTTCGAGCATTAAGTTTGGTTTTGAAATCACCTGCAATATAGGGATTAACTAATTGATATGTATTAACCATTTATATATACATATATATAAGATTTTTATATTATAAAAAATATTATAAAGAAAACTATATTATTTAATTTAATAACATGGTTTATATCTTGGAAATAAAAACTACCCAAACAGTTGCTATCAAAATTGTTACAGATGCAATAAATTCTCTAATTACAGATGCAAATTTTGAGTTTAGACCATATTATGTAAATGACGATGATGATGATAATGATGATTATAATCCAAATAATGTAGATAGTACAAATAAAACAATTGGTGGAATTGTAATGAAAGAAGTTAATAAAACAGGTATTATTCTTGTATATATGCGATTAGATGCAGATAAATTTGATGTATATAAATATAATTATCATAAGAAAAAATTAACACTAGGTATTGATATAGGAAATTTATTAAAATGTTTAAAATGTATGTCACATTTTGACACAATGACTTGGTTAGTTGATGATGAAGATATTAATAAATTAATTATTGTTCTTGAAAGTATTGAAAGAAAAGAAAAGAAAACATTTAAATTAAATTTAATTGATCTTGAAGTATATAAATGTAATATTGATCCAATTCAGTTTCCTTATTTAATAACATTACCATCACAAGATTTTCATAAATATTGTAAAGATATGACAGGTACTACTGATAAAATTGATATTAAAGCTACACATAATAAATTATTCTTCTCTGGATCAGGAGAAAGTGGACAAGTTGAATTTGAGTTAGGTGAAACAAATGGTGGTTTATCTATACAATCTACTACATCAAATACTAACGAAATAGTTCAAGGATTATTTGATTTAAAATTATTATTAATTTTTACAAAATGTACAAACTTATGTAATCAAGTTGTATTATTTTTAAAGAATGACTATCCAATTATTGTAACATATCAAATTGCAGCTTTAGGTGAAATAAAATTAGTATTAAGTCCAACTAAAAATTAATTTGCAATATGAGCAATATAAATAATATCTGTTCCCCATTTTTCTAAAATATTATTATTTAATAATTTTAAACTATTATTATTAGATGATTTATTCCAAATTTTAATAACAACATTACTATTTTTCTTTAAACATAATGATAATCCTACTATATCATTTGAATCTGGTGATAGTTTATTATCAGAATCGTTTTTACCAGAAGTTTCTTTATTACTTTGCAATAAAGTATTGCACATTAATACAATAGATAAATCTTCCCATAATTCATATGAATTATCTTCAGATATTTTAAAAGACCAACAGCCACCATTAATATTTGATGGATCTTCCCAAACCGGTAAAACACCTTCTTTCATTAAAAATATATGTTTATTAGTTACACCGCCAATAATAGACCAATTATTATAAAATTTCCAAAAATCGCTAATTGACTTTATTTTATATAGTTGTTTAAACCCAGATGCACTCCAATTATCTTTTTCATGATGATACCATAAAATCCATGTATCTTTAAATTGCGTATTCATTATATTATATAATATAATGAATCTTTTAATATAATTATTATAAAACCATATTATTATATATATTTAATGCAAACACTATTATTATTATATGTTAAATCTAGAAATCTATTTGTAGATAATTTTTTTGTAAATATTAATTATATTTTTAAGGATGAAACTATTTATGATTTAAATAAATATTATTTAAAATATATTTTCAATCTAACACCATTCATATTAATTAATTATATTGCAAATAAATTAAATTATAAAATAATTTATAATAAAGATGATATGTTTTATGTTACTGATATTAAAAAAAATAATATAATTCCATACGTTGAGAGAATTAAGATTTATTCTAGTGAAAGTATATCTGATCTGACAGACCAATTTCAGTTATATAATAATTCACTACCTTTATGGGCTTTCTTAAAATTAAATAATATTAAAAATTATGATTATATTGAAATTACATATATGCAAAAAGGTAATATGGTAATAAAGAAAATAGAGAAGAATAATAATATGCGCATTTATGAAATGTTTCATTAATAAATTTGTTGAAAGCAAATTTTGGCTATAATCACTAATTGAAAAATAAACAAGACTCTTATAAAACTGAAAATTAACAATATTCAATTTTATAAAAATTGAAAAAATTATATATAAACAAAAATTATATATATACACTTAATGTCGTATAATAATCAGTTACATATAAATAAATTATTAGATTTTCACTTTGAACAACCAAATATATTATGTTCACATTTATTTGGTTCATTCCATCAATTTATAGACGAAATGATATCTTTTTCACTTATTCATGAAAACAATTATTTCTATGAAAATGTTGATAAAGAGAAAATATATTTACATGGATTTAAATGTTCAAATATTAGAATTAAACCAGTTACAAATAATGATAATGAAATTATTTTTCCATCTGATGCTAGAAAAAATCATTTAAATTATTTTGCAACAGTTATTGCTGATATTCAACAATTTGTTGAAATAATTAATACTGTTACTGGTAATAAAACTATTCATAATGTTGGTGATATAGATAATGATACTCATGTTGCAAATATTCCAATTATGATTAAATCAAAATTTTGTTCTACTGCAATTAAAAATGATCTAAAAGGCGAATGCAAATATGATCCTGGTGGATATTTTATTGTAAATGGTGCAGAAAAAATTGTTCTATCAATTGAAAAAATTGTTGATAATAAAATTTTAATTTTTTCTAAAAAAGATGCATCTTATCCAAATGGATTACAATATATTGCTCAGATTAATTCAAAAATTAATGATTGGTCTGATAATTTACAAATCCTTATGATTAAATATCGTAAAGATGGTGTATTAACTTTAAGTACATCATCCCAATTAGTTGATATTCCATTATTTATTCTAATGAGAGCACTTGGTGTTGAAAGTGATGAGAGTATTATTAGTTATATTACATATGATTTAGAAGATACTAAAATGATTAATCTTATTAGATCGTCTGTTACTTCATCTTTAGATGATGAAGGAAATATGATCAAGACAAAAGAAGAAGCTATTGAGTATTTAATTTCAAAATTACGCAGGAATAAAAGAATTTCGCAAACAGATGAAAATATTGCAAAAATACAAAAAAGAATATATCTTGATAAAATTTTAAGAAATGATTTATTATCACATTTAGGTGATGATATTCCAAAGAAAATTGTATTTCTAGGATTTATGGCTAATAAACTATTAAATGTAATATTAGGTAATTCTAATGTTGATGATCGTGATGCACTACAAAATAAAAGAATTGAACTACCTGGAATATTATTAGGTCAATTATTTAGACAAAATTGGAAGAAGTTATTAAATGAGATTGGTAAGAACTTTAAAAAGAAAAATCAATCAGATGAAAAACCAATTAATGTTATTAATCAAATTAAACCATCTATTATTGAACAAGGTATTAAAACAGCTTTAGCAACAGGTACATGGGGTATGAATAAAACAAAAAAAGGTGTTGCCCAGTCATTACAGAGACCTAGTTGGATTCATGGTATCTCATATTTAAGAAGGATTATGTCACCATCAATGGAAGAATCTACATCAAAAGTAACATCTATTCGTAAAGTAAACAATAACCAAACACAGCTTTTATGTCCAGTAGAAACACCAGAAGGAGCTAAAATTGGTATTGTGAAGAGTTTAGCAATGACAGCATCTATTACATTACAAAATGCCTCACAATGTGAAGTTATTGATAGTGTATTAAAAACTATTAAGAATATATTCCATCCATATGATATTAATCCATTAAAAATGAATGAATATATTAAAATATTTATGAATGGTAATTGGCTAGGTGTATCTAAATTAGAAAATAGTTATGATATATTTAATACATTAAAACAAAAAAGACGCGAAGATGTAATTGATAAAAATACATCTATATTAATTGATATTGGTAATAAGGAAATAAGAATATATTCAGATGGTGGAAGATTATTTAGACCACTACTAATAGTAAAAGATAATAAAATAAATATTACAGATGAATTAATTAAAGATATTAATAATGAATCTAAATCATCTGATAAAACAAAGTCGTGGAAGAAAATATTAGTTAAATACCCTAATATTATTGAATATGAAGATATTGAATCACTAAACTATTTAATGGTTAGTGATGAAGAATCTAAATTAGAAACAGCATTTAATGCATCGTGTAGAAAGGTTGAATATAAAGATAATACTAAAATTAATAGATATGGTGATTATAAATGGATTAATTATACACATGCTGATTTTCATCAATGGACTATGTTAGGAACAGTTGCATCTAATATTCCATTTGCAAATCACAATTATGGTACTCGTAATATTATTTTCTTCTCGCAAGCAAAACAATCAATTGGAATCTATTTATCATCTCATAAAGATAGAATGGATATCTCTCAAATTTTGTATCATCCACAAGTACCACTTGTTCAAACTCAAGGAATGAAATATAATGGTTGTCTTGATCTACCATTTGGTGAAAATGCAATTGTTGCTATTTGTTCATATACAGGATATAATCAAGAAGATAGTCTTATTTTTAATCAATCTGCAATTGATCGTGGTATTTTCAGAGCAGATAGTATTAAGAAAGATACCAGTATTATTGAAAAGAATCCTAGTACTTCTCAAGATGATATTTTTACTAAACCAGATAGAAATAAAGTAACTGGTATGAAACAAGGATCATATGAGAAACTAAATGATAAAGGGTATGTTCCGGAAGAAACAGAAATTGCAAATGAAGATATTATTATTGGTAAAATATCTCCAATGCAACCAACTGGTAAAAATAATAAAGTGTATAAAGATAGTTCTAAAATATTTAAATCTAATATTCCAGGTGTTATCGATCGTGTTCATACAGGAATTTATAATGCAGAAGGTTATGAAATGTATAATATGAGAATTAGAATGGAAAGAAAACCCATTATTGGTGATAAATTTTCATGTTATGATGATAGTCATCAAGTACTAACAACAATAGGTTGGATAAATATTAAAGATATTACATTAAATCATAAAGTTGCAACATTACAAAATAATTGGTTAGAATATCAAAATCCAATTGCAATTCAAAACTATGATTACACTGGGCAAATGTACCTAGTTGAAACAGATAATGTAAGTTTATGTGTTACGCCTAATCATAGAATGTTAATTAAACATGATAGAGAAGATTATACTATTAAACTGGCGCAAGATATTATTAATAAAACTGTATATTTTAAAAGCAATGTTGATAATATTAAACCATCATTAAATTTATGCTTTCAATATAATGATAAACATGAAATTACACACTATGTAGCAGATGAATACAAATGGGAAATTTACAAGTGGTTAGATATATTTGCAAATTATATATCTCAATTATCTGAACTACCTGAATGGGTTTGGTGTTTATCAAAAGAATTATGTACAAATCTTGTTTATAATATATTAAGAAAGAATGATACTGAATTACAAACATCTTATGTTATTACAAAAAAATTTGTAACAAAAAAATATAAAATGTGTAATGATTTTATTCGCTTATGTTTACATGGTGGTTTTTCAGCATCGTATAAACAAGTAGATGATAAATATATTGTTATGATGAATACAGAAAATAATCATATTATTAATAATACTTGTAATAATTATCAAGATAAATATGTTGATTTTAGTGGTAAAGTATATTGCTGTTCTGTTATGGGCGAAGGTATTATATATGTTCGTCGTAATGGAATTCCTGTATGGTGTGGTAATTCACGTCATGCACAAAAAGGAACAATTGGAATAGTATATCCTCAGAAAGATATGCCTTTTACTGAAAGTGGTATTGTCCCTGATCTAATTCTAAATCCACACGGTTTCCCATCTCGTATGTCTGTAGCGCATTTTATTGAAACACTAGCTGCTAAAGAAGCAGCTGAAACAGGACATTTTGTAGATGGAACACCCTTTAATAATTATGATATTACACAATTACCAATTGCACTTAAAAAACTAGGATATTCACCATATGGTACAGAAGTTATGTACTGTGGAATTACAGGTCGTAAGATGGATGCTGAAATATTTATTGGTCCTAGTTATAATATTAGATTAAAACATATGGTACAAGATAAAGTTCACGGTAGAGCACGTGGACCCAAGCAAGCATTAACTAGACAACCATTAGAAGGTCGCTCTAAGGATGGTGGTCTAAAAATAGGTAAACCATTTTGCCTAATAGTCTTTATGCAAATATAAGGCTAGTCTGCTTTGTGGCAGGCAACATTCCCTAACTGCGGGAAACTCCAGAAAACATAAAGTTAACTTTATTCAAGTCTTTAGTACTAAACCAATAAGGAAACTATTTGGTGGCTAATGCTAACAACATTAGAATGCAATGCATTCATAGGTACAGTAAAAAGCTAAAGATTATGGACAATCCGCAACGAAGTTCCTAAACACGCTATGATTAGTGCATGGAAAACGCTCAACGACTATACAGGAATGGGTATGAGTGGTCTAATCAACCACGATGATTATCTAAGATAGAGTCTATCTCCACCCGAGAGGGTGTTTTAATTAAGTGATAAATATCCCACAAAATTATGGTATTTATTATGAAATTAAAATCATAAATTCACTGATGAATTATCATCGGGTTTATGAGATATTTTCGGAAATGGAAAAAGATGCCATGGTAGCTCATGGTATGGGTCAATTTACAAAAGAACGGTTAATGGAAACATCGGATATAACAAAAGTATATGTATGCGACGACTGCGGACAATTTGCATCTAAAGTAATTGATAAAGATTATTATAAATGCAAAGGATGTGAAAATTCAACTAGGATTTCAGCAGTAGTCATTCCATATGCATGTAAATTATTATTTCAAGAATTAACAGCTGTCAATATTTTACCACGTATTAGGACAGAACAAAAATATCAAGATGAATCATAAATTAAAAATTAAACTTATTTTAGACTAATATAAAATCAAAAATATATAGATTTTTTGATTTTATAAATATTTCACAATTACTGATTCAAAATTATAGAGAATTTAATTTAGTAGCATGCTTTGTGCAGACAATATTCTCTATCTCTAAAAAACTTGAAATTTAATTATACTGTCTTGTATCATACTAAATGACACAATGGAAAATGACAATAAACATAATGATGAATTACATGATATTAGAGGATATATATGGTATAAAATTACAAAAGATGGTAGAGTATGGTCGGTTAAACGTCAAAAATTCTTAAGACATCATATAGTAAATGGTTATAAAATGATTACATTTCCATCAGATAAAGCATTAACTGTTCATAGAATAGTTGCTGAAGCATTTATTCCAAATCCTGAATGTAAACCATATGTAAACCATATTAATTGTGATAAGACTGATAATAGAGTTGAAAATCTAGAGTGGGTTACACAAAAAGAAAATTGTGCATTACATGGTAAAGAAATTTCTCATCCTAGAAAAGTTATACAAATGGATATGGAAGGCAAAGAAATAGCTAAATATGATTCATTAATTAATGCAGGTTTGGCTATTGGATTTAGTGCATCTTCTATATCGAAAGCTGTATTAGGAATTAATGGTTCTGCTGGTGGATATAAATGGAAATATGAAGGTGATCATACAAATGCAAAAGATATTTCAACTGGTAAACAAGTATATGAATATGAAAAATATACAGTATTTTCAGATGGAACTATTTATAATAATGTAAGAAAAGCAAATGTTAAACCTATCAAAAATGCATCTGGGTATTGTTATGTAACTATTAGTAATAATAAAACTAAACATAATTATTATGTTCATAGAATTGTTGCAGATCATTATTTAGATAAAACATCAGAAAGCCAGACACAAGTTAATCATAAAAATAAAAAGAGAGATGATAATAATGTAGAAAACTTAGAATGGACAACACCTTCAGAAAATCAACTTCATGCAAAGCATGTAAAGTTATAATAATAAATGTATTATTCTGTTTTTTTATCACCTCTATTACGCGTTCTTTTTAAATTAGTACGTTCTATAATAGGTCGTGATTTAATAATATGTTCAGTCATTGCACTTGCTTTATTAATATCACCTGTAATATCAACCAAAGCTTGTTGAATTGTTTCTTTTTTAAAAGGGGCTTGCGTTTTTGTTACATTTCGTCTTAATTTGCCATCTGGTACATCAACAACTTTTTCATCAATTGTTTGTAAATAATCTAATATATATTGTTCTCTTTCTTTTTTTTCACTAGTTAATATTTTATTTTTATTTCGCATTTCTTTAATAGCATCATCAATTTCTAACCATTTTTTAACATTTTGTATAAATTCATGTGAAACTGTTTTTTTCTTTTCATCGGTATCTGACATTTTTTATCTATATTAATACATAGATAAAAAATATTATTTATATAAATTTTATAATTATTTTAGCATAACGATTTAATATTGTAATCGGCTTCATATGTAGAGTTATTCCAAGGGCTAACTGCAAATTTTGGATTAGCAATTGTTCCACGTATATCATGTGATCCATTCTTTAGTGATTGACCAACAGTATTAATACCAACAACATATCTTTCAGTATTAATTAATTTATCATCATTAATATTGTATTTTGATTGAGAGTAGTCATCAAATGCACCTGGAATAATTTCCTTGGGTAAAAAGTCTTTATTATTGTAATTTTTTACCTCATTTTTATTTAAATTAACCATGTCCGGTGATTCCCCAGCATTCAATAATTTACCATATGCACTATCGACATTTGAAAATCCAGCACCCATATAAGGAACTTCATTTGCACTTGTCAACCGATTAAATGCATTATCAATAGGTGCATTCATATCTGATACATCAGCATTATCATATGCATTTACATTATTAACAGTACGTACTTGTTTAGCCTGTACTGGTTGAGTAGTTTGGACAGGTTGTTTAACTTGTGTAGTTGGTTGACTTGTATTAGATGGTAGTTCTTTCTGAGTAGATGCAGATGGATTATAAGGAACAGTATCAAAATTATCAATATTATTATCATTATTATTATCAAAATTATCATTATTATTATCAAAATTATCAAAATTATCTTCACGTACACCTTCAAAATGATCAATTGTATTATTTTCTTGTTTATTGTCTACATTTAATGGAAAATAATCAAAAGATTCTTTGTTTCTTCCCGTAAAAGATCGAGGCGATTTTGCACCAGATTTAGGAGATTTTGCTTCTGATTGAACAAATTTACGTTTTTTATTTGGATTGGTCAAATGATAAATTAAAAATCCTAATGCAATTAATAATAGAATTGTTGCTATTTTGTTATCGGATGAAGACTGCATTAATATTAGATATATTTTAGGTTAGAAAAAAATTATAGATTTTTATTTTTATATATACTTTAAAAATAAATATTTATATATATTCATAATTTTCATCTGAACTATCTGATAATAATATATATTGTGTATGTACTAAAATTTTAGATATATTATTATTTTTATTATAATAAATAGATATTCTGTCATCAACATTTAAATCGCATAAAAATAATTCTTTATTATAAATATTATAAATCTTACATGTTATTGATCCATTGATAATATGTATACTATATATGTTATTATATGATTCGATATATAAATATTCATCATTATTATATATTCTTGTAATTATTATTGTTTTTTTCATTATATCTAAATATATAGATTACTCTAAATATGAAAAAAATTGATTATTATATTTAAAGATAAAGTATCTCTATAAATCAATTAATGGAAGATGTCGATAAATATTTATATATGTCAGATGACCAATTAGATAGTTTACTATTAGGAATTGACCTAGAACCATCTAGTGAAAAAAAACAGAGAGAATGTATTAATTGCAAAAGTAACGACCTTGTAATTGATAGTGTTAAAGGCCATCTAGTATGTAATGATTGTAGTGTTATTAATGAAGAATATCTAGATGAAAAACCTGAATTTTCAAATGATACAGAGGGTGTAAATTCTAGATATGGATGCCCATCTAATTATTTCTTTCCCAAATCATCGCTTGGTACAAAAATTGCAAGCAGGGGTTATAATAAATTAAGTATTATACAAAAGCAAGGACAAATGCCATACAAAGAGAAGAGTTTACTAGAAGTTCTAGAACGTATTCAAGCAAAATGTAAAAAATATAATATTACACAAACGATTATTGATAGTGCTAAAATTCTGTATAAAAAGGTTTCAGAATCTGTGCATGTTAAAGGAAAACGTAAAGGAAAAAATATTATTATGCGATGTATTAATAGACGTTCAATGATTGCAGCATGTATTTTTTATGCATGCAAACTACAAAAAGAAACACGTAGTCCTAAAGAAATTGCAGATATTTATGAATTGGAAATCAAAAATGTAAATAGAGGATGTCGAAATTTTTGTGATATTATTGATTCTTCAACAATATTTTATGAAATTAAAAGTTCACAATCAGTTGATTTTATTGAGAGATTTGCAAAGAAATTAAATATTCATGCAGACTATATTAAAATTGCAAAAGATATATCTAATAATATTCACAAACTAGATCTTGCTACAACACATGAGCCACCATCAGTTGCAGCTGGTTGTATTGTTCTAGTTGCAAATATGTATAATATTGAAATATCAAAAAAAGAAATATCTGAAATATTTAATATTTCGGATGTTACTATATCGAAAACATATCGTAAGATTTGGCCTTTTCATAAAATCCTATTAGATAATAAAACAACAGATATGATTCTAGAAGTTAAGAATGGTATGGCAAAAAAATCAGAAAATATTAATAAATCTAATTTAATTATTACAGAAAATTCTTCATAATAATATTAGATCAATAATTTCATCAATATAATTAAATAATTTAACTGTAAAATTTTCATTTATTAATTGAGGATATTTTATTTTAATTTCATCTAAATCTTTTTTATTTTCTTCTGGTACATATACTATTTTAACACCTGCTTTTTTAGCACCTATTAATTTAAAATTTAACCCTCCTATTTTTGTTATTCTACCGGTTAGTTCAATTTCACCTGTCATTGCAATATCATTTCTTATTGGTTTATTTAAAATACGCGATATAAATGCAGATGTAAAACCACAGCCAGCACTTGGTCCATCTTTAGGTATTGATGTTGATGGCGTGTGGATATGAAATCCATATTTAAAGTTTTCTAATAAATACTGATCTATATTTTTAATAATATTTGTTCTTTTAAAATATTCTATGCATGCTGTAAAAGAACATTGTACACTTTCTTTCATAACATCTCCTTGTTTGCCAGTATATTTCATTTCAAATGTATTACAATTAGCATTATTAAATATTTGTATGGGTATTATTCCACCAGTTCCACTTGTCGTTGCATATAATCCATTCATAATACCAACTTCTGGTTTAGAATGAATTAAATTTAATTCATTATTAGATGTATTTAAAATTTTTATTATTACTTCTTTAGAAATTTTAAATATTGTATTTTCTTCAAAATTATTTTTTTTACAAATTTTATCTAAGTTTAATGTTAAATAAATTTTTTCAATACATCTTTTTATAGATCGCACACCAGCTTCATTTGTATAATTATCGATAATATATTCAATTAAATCATCACTAATATCAGTCCATGGTTCATTTTGCAATCCAATTGACGCAACTAATTCAGGTATTATAAATTGTTTAACTATTTGTATTTTATCATTTATAGTATATGCATCTATTTTTATTTCTTTTAATCTATCTAATAGAATAGGATCAATTAATGATGAATCATTATATGAGAATATCATTATAACTTTATCAAGTGGAAATTCAATACCTTGAAAAAATCTATCCTGAAATGTCTTATTCATATTTGGATCAGTTAAATGTATTAATATATTAGTTATTTCATTATTAGTACCGTGTTTTGAACATGTTTTATCTAATTCATCAAAGTATAATATACAACGTGAATTTCCAATTTCACACATTTTCTTGATAATCATACCTGGTTGCGATCCTGCATATGTATAACCATGACCATGTAATAGTTCTCCATCATTTTGTCCACCTAATGTTATTTCTGCAAATGGAATTTTTAATGCTTTACTAACAGATTTTGCTAATAATGTTTTACCCACACCTGGTGGACCAACGAAACCAAAACTAGTACCTCCACTAGATGGATTTGTTGTCCATTTACCTATCATTTGTAATAATGCTTTCTTTGCATCATCGTGTCCATAAGATAATTTTTCTAATTCAGATTCTATATTAGTAATATATTCAGTTGGTTTAATATTATTTATATAATTATCTATATTCCATGGAAAACTTAATATATATTTAACATATGATAATTGTTTGTAATATTCATTATTAAATGATTTCATTTCTTCTATTTTTTCTAATACCATAGATTTCACATTATTAGGAATATTTTTATTTAAAATAACTTGTTTTTTATAATTTATATCATCAATAGTTAACGACTTTATTTTATCAATTTCATCATTAATATTATCTGATCCTTTTTTAAGTTTAACTTGTAAATAATAGGGTAAATATGAGCATAATATATTGTGAATATGACAAGTGCTCATTTTATTTTCTTTTACCAAATTTAATAATATACTTGCTATATTTACATTATTATCATTGCCAAGTAATAATAAAAATATAATATTATATAATTTGTTTAGTTCAAAATTAGCACCAATCCCACTTTTTATAATATTTACAAATGATGTATTAGATAATTCTAAATATTCATCATACATTTTATATAATCTTAAAACATAATCTTTTGGATTATAACAATATATATTACCTAAATAATCATATCTCATAAATTTATCAAAATAACTATTTATTGGTTCAAATACTTTTGATTTTAGCACAGGTTGTTCTTTTAATAAGATTGAAATATTATTTTTATTTTTATGTAATAAGGGATAATTACAATGACTTGATTTATAAATTGTAGATAATACATCAACAACAAAATAACCTTCAATTTTAAAATATTGATATTCTTTATTATTATTTTTAATCCATAATTCACGTTTTAGTTCAAGTCCATCCTCTTTATTATATTTAAGTGGTAATCTCCAATAATACTCTTCTGTACTTACAACATTAAATACTCTAATTTGTGTTGGTATAAATATATTATCTAATTCATTAATAATATTTAATTGATTTTCTGATAATTTAAATTTGTTAAATATCAATATATTTATTACATCCTTTAATGAATTATATCCAATATCATATATTATATTAATTAAATCTAATTCTAAATTATAAAGTGGTAATGAATCATGATATTTAAATATAAAAGGCTTTATATTATTAAAAATTTGCTCAGTACTACTATCTGGATATAAGTCTCCTAGTTTTAAAAGATCATCAAAAGGACATGTTGTATTATTTATTTCATTCATAATATATGTATTATAAGCACTCATTAGTTCTTTTGATATTTTTAAAATACTCTGTAAAATATTATTCTTATAGGCATATTCTATTATATAACTTTTATACATCTCTTCTAAATGGCGTTCTAAATTTATAATTATTGTTGATAATAAATGATATCTATAATTTATTATATATAATTTAATATCTGATTTAATCATAATAAAATTAGTATATATTTAAAATAATTATTAGGTCAAAAAAATTCGTTTAATTATTATAATTCGTATCCACTAATTATATAAAGAATTATTAGATTTAAGAATTGTTTAAACGCATTTGATAATTAATTAAGTGTGTTTGATTTAAACAAATAATAATACTATAAAGTATATAATGCCACCTAAAAACACTGTACCTAAAAATGCAAATACTAGCACTGTAACTACACCCGATAATACACTTACATCAGCACCAGAAGCTACATTATCTTCTCAACCTGAATCCATGCCTGTAAAGAAATCTACCAGAAAAGCACCAGTTAGTAAACTTGCACCTCAAGTTTCAAGTGAACAAACTGTATCTAGTGCACAACCTACTGATGATAAAACTCCCAATGTAAAATCAGCAGATAGCCAGACTGGTGGTAAGAAAACAACTGCAACCAAGCCTGCAACTAAGCGTGTTGTCACTAAACAAACTGCTGGTCAAGTTGAGACTAGTGTAGTTAGTCAAGAAGCTTCTGTAGTTACCAAGCCAAAACGTGCACCCCGAAAAACTGCACCTGACGTTATTGCAACTGAAACAAAAGCTGTTGATAATGAACAAACTGCAGGTGATGTAAATGCAGATGAGAAACAAATTAGATCATTCAAGGTACAATTACCTGGTTCTGATAATTTCGAGGGCCGTTTCACTGGTCTAACGCCTTACCAAGCTGCGAATAAGGCTCTGAGCAAATATTTTAGAGAAGGCGATCGTGATAATGCTGAAGTTACTTTTAGCATTTGCGAATCTACCAGAAAAAGCAAAAAGTCTGTATATACCTATGTTGGTCAAAGACATCGTCTTGACGAACCTGTAAAGTATACAATTCAAGATGGCCGTGAAATTGTAAAAAATTTCAAGAACACTCTTAAGAAGGTTAAAAAGTCAGCTACTGTAACTGCAACAGCAACTGTCTAAATGCATTAATTTAATAATATTTTTATTTATTCAATATTGGATAAATAAAAAATAAAATATTAATTCTTATATAAAATTTCGCATAATTTATTTAATTCTATAATTATATTTTCCCAATCATATTCTTTATTTTCATTTAATAAATCTAAATTTTTATTAATAGCAATTGTTAATTCATTAATTTTATCAGTATTTAATTCAATAGTTCCTATACTTATTTCAGATTTTAGATATAAACATAAATTTAATAATTCTTCTTTATGATTAGTAATTTTAATATTTTCTAATTTTTCAATTAGTTCTAATTTATCATCAATATAATCAGGTGATGTATTATTATATGATAATTCTTCTAAAATAGGTTCTAAAAGTGCATTATGTAAATTGTTTTTATTTAATAATAATTTAATACGCATTTCAAGTTCATGTTTTTTAGTTTTAGTATCTAATTGTAAATGATATTCAAGATTATGTGTTTCATTGTATTGAATACTTTCATTTATCAAGTTTTTATATGTAGTTTGTAGCTCTACTATAATTTCTAATAATTGAACATGAGACATTGAATTTATATTGTTTTCAATATATTTAAATCTTTCACACATTTCATTTTTATCTTTTTGTGTAATAAGTTCATTATTTGTAAGATTAGTCATTGCATTCTCAATATAACTATTAATAATATATATATTTTGATTATGTTTTAGTTCTTGATCATCAATATCTGCTAAATCAATTGATGTTTTTATAATATTATCTACAACATCTTTTTCTAATATATTACTATTTTTAAGTATAATATTTTTTTCACTTCCTGATTTTTTATCAAGAACACTAATATTTATTATAGAATTTGTATCAATTTTAAATGTAATATCAACAATTGGTGTGCCATTGGTTGATATTTTATCAATAATAAATGATCCTATTAAAGTATTCTTATTTGCAATTGTTCGTTCACCCTGATATACATTGACCTTTATATTTGTATGTATATCACTTGTATATTTTTGTGTTATTTTAACAGGTAATAGTGTATTTTTAGGAATAATAACAGATAAAGTACCATCTGCTAATTCAATGCCAAGTGATAAAGGTACAACATCCAATAGTACAATGTCCTCAGTACTAGTAAACTTATTTTCTATTATTCCAGCGTATAATCCGGCACCTAATGCTACTACAATATCTGCATTAGGATGAATCCATGGTTTTAAATTACTACTTTTAGATATTGAATCAACTAGCAATGGTAATTTGCTACATCCGCCAACTAATATTAAATAATCAAAACTATAATATTTACTATATATATCTTCTAGTTTATTAATAATTCTAGCAATAGTATTTTCAGATAGTTTTTCAAATTTTTTTTTAGTTAATGAATAATTGATTCCATTAATTTGCATATCATAATTATCTAAATATGTTAATTTATGTTTTATAAATTCAGCTTTATTCCATATTTTAGGATCATCTATTAAATTTAATTTCATATCATTTACTATTTCTTGAGTAAAATTATTACCACCTAAATCATTAATACCATCGCTGTAAATAACTTGGAAGAAAACCTCATCTTTTTCTAATATTGTAAAATCTATAGTACCACCGCCTGTATCTATAACTAATATTGTTTCATTTTGTTTAGTTGATTCAAATAATCCATATGATAATGCTGCAGCAGATGGTTCATTTATTATTCTTATAACATTTATATTTACAGATATAAATGCATTTCTAATTGTTTCGCGTTGAATATCGTTAAAATTAGACGGTACTGTAATGACAGCTTTAATTGGATTTAATCCAAATTTTTTAATTATTAAATTATATATATGACTAAAAAAAATAACTAATTGTTCACTATTAACACTATTTTTAAAATTTATAATAATATTATCACATAATAATGGTATATAATTACCACAATAATATTTATCATTATATTTACCAATTTTAGATGGTATTGTTTTATATTGTCCATCCATTAAAACATGTGCTTTATTATTCTCAAAATATGATATAACTGTATTTGTTGTTCCAAAATCTATACCAACTAAAATATCCATTAATAAATATAAATAATTTTTTTATAAAGTAAACTTATTTATAAATAAGTTTCCTAAAATATAACACTCGCCTAAATATTAAAATAATAAAATTATTATTTTAATAAGTAAATATTTCTTTCAATGTATCGATAGATTTATAACGATTACCTAAATATGGATTTAATTCAACAATATCTAATCCAACAAGTTTATTTACATTTAATGCTGTATTTATTATATTTTTAACTTGATTAACATTTAATCCATTTGGCGCGAGAGTACCTGTTGAATCTAATAATGTTGGGTCTAATGCATCTACATCAAAACTAATATGAATTTTATCTTTAGTATTTATAATATAATTTACTATTTCATTAGACGATAATATATTTATTTTATATTTATTTATTATATTATTTTCAAATACATCTACATCTCTAATTCCTGTATAAAATAATTTATTAGAATTTAATTTATCTTTTATTTCATTATTAAACCATACTTTTTCTAATCCAATACATGATGCTAAAGGGGTGCCATGTCTATTTTTAGTTTTCGATGCGATCATTGTATTTATATCAGCATGTGCATCTATCCATACTACTGATAAATTAGGATATTTTTTAACCGATGCTAACACAGTCGCAGTAGCTATAGAATGATCACCTCCAAATACTAATGTTTTTGGTGCATTGATACATTTTTCATATAATATATTATATCCTTTATTATTATTAAATAATTGATTCTCAATAATAGTTGGTGCTCTTAATTTATAGAATATATTATTATATAATGTGACACCCCCTTTATTTACGCCTTTCTTAGCTTGACCTTGATTACATTTAGCAATAATAGGAATAAAATTATTAAAGTTCATATATTATATGAATAAATATGTGTTTATATAATATATGAATAAATATGTGTTTATATAAATGCGATTTTACATAATTTATTGGTAAAATAAAATACTTAAAATAATATAATTTTTTTATCTTTGTATGAACCCATAATAATATTTGGTTTATTATCTAAAATACTAAAAATTTCATTTTTATCATTAATTAAATAATATATTTTTTTATATTTTAATAAATCATAACCTTTAATATCAACATAATTATCAATATTAAAAACATATGGTTTATTTTCCTCTACAATTGTATCTTTGGTAGATTCATTAACTATTTTTTCCTTAACTTTCAGTTTATCAAGTTGAGCTTCTAATTGTGCAATATATTTATTTTTAGATGTTAACTCTGTGCTTAATGATCTTACATATGATACTTTATTAAGATTTTTATTATCATCAGTACATGTTTTTAATTCTTTAGCCAAATCTTCATTTTTTTTAACTAGATCTTCATTTATTTTTTCTAATTTATTATATTTATCTAATAATTCGCTATTAGCTAAATATATATCCTTTATATTTTTTATAATATCATGTTTTGCAATTTGATTAATCAATTGTTCAAAATGTGTAATATTATTCATTAATAAAGGTATAAAAAATTGTTCTTATATATTATTAATATCAATTTTTATGGAGACTCAATATCATAATATTAATTTTAATAATAAAACTGTAAAAGTATGTCAATATTTTTCAGAATCAAATACACAATTTAAAAAAAGATTAGAATATATACATAAATTAGAAAAAAAAAATATTGATTTTAAAGAAGCAATAAGACTATCAAAAATATGGTATTGCATTACATATAAACAATGTAAATATGATATTTTACTATAATTATTTACTACTAGCCTGATCATGAGCCCATTGTTTATTAATTGTATTAACTGATATAGTTCGACTCGCATCCCAATCTTTAACAGGCAGATAAGGATATGAATCATTTGAACAAGGTGGGCATGGTGTGGCATTAGACACACATACAGGTGGCTTTGGCATTGGTACTTGCCATTTATTAGTATTTAATAATGTATAATCATTATCCCATGCAGTTATACCTTGACCAATAGGAATACTATAATCAGATGGTAATTCATTATACTCATTATCTGTTTTTGTAATTTTCTTGCCACTAGATTTTAGTTTTTCTAAAGCACTTATCAATTCATTAATTGTTAATATTTTAGTATTTAACTTAATTGTAAATAATTCAATATCGTTATTGCTAATAATATTATTATTATGTAGTTCAGTTATTAATGAATCATAATATTTTTTAATAATATCATTATTTGATATTTTTTCTGGTTGTTTATCTAGTTGTTTTTCTGGTTGTTTATCTAGTTGTTTTTCTGGTTGTTTATCTAGTTGTTTTTCTGGTTGCTTTTCTGGTTGTTTTTCTGGTTGCTTTTCTGGTTGCTTTTCTGGTTGCTTTTCTGGTTGTTTATCAGTTATATTTGTAAATCTATCTTTATTTTTCCCTATAGATTTATTATATAATTCACATAAATATTCAAACGAATATAAAGTCACTATTACCGTAAGAATAATTAATAGTATATCTTTATTGTCTATATTTACACATGGTAAACGTTTTAATAATAAATATACAATACCAGATATAATTATATATTTTATATAATCTGTTGATATTTTATTCATTTATATTAGAAAGTAGATATTTTTATTTATTTTTTAATATAATCAATATTAAGATTATAATAATTAATACTAAATTAATAATGTACATTATAAATAATAATGATACATATGGATATATTTTTTGAGCAAAAATAGAAAATATTGGATTTAAAATATCTTTTTCAATTTTGTTTTTATTTTCAGTTTTATTTATTTCCAAAACTATTTGTGATATTATTTTTTTTGTTATTTTATTTATCATATAATATTAAAATATATAAATTAGAAAAAATAAACACAATACCATAAATTAAATGAATTATAAAAGTTATTTTATATATATTCATCCAAAGTAAATCAGATATCTGCATTGTATTTTTGTATAAGTATGTTGCATCAGCTAGCTATGCAATTAATTTGGTAAATCAGATACTAATATTGAATTATAAATATATAAAAAATTTGATTTTTTAAATTATTATAAAGGTTATTTTATATATATATTAACAATGACCATGAACCATGTTTACTATAATGAAGATGTTAAAAAAATAGATACTATAGATTTTTCAGTTTATAAAAATGGTGATGTTAAAAAATATTCAGCAGTAAGAGATGATCCATATGGTATTAATCTCGCAGAATCTTATGAAAATTATGAACCTAAAAAAGGAGGTCTAGTTGATTTACGCTTAGGTACATGTTGCCCTTATTTACCATGTTCAACATGTGGATTAAATTTAAATGATTGTCCAGGTCATTTTGGACATATAGATTTAGCAGAACCAGTTTTTCATTTTGGTTTTTTAAATCATGTAAAAACATTACTACATTGTATTTGTATAAGATGTTCTAAATTATTAATCGATAAATCAGAAGAACATAAAAATCATCATAAAACAGCAGAAAATAGATTAAAAGAAATAAAACAATTAACAAAAAATGTACAATACTGTTATAATTGCGGTGTACCTGTATCAAAGATTAAACGTGAGATTAAAGATACAGGCACAATTAAAATTATTATAGAGAGAGATGTAACAACGCAAAACACTAATCCAGAAACTGGTGTTACTCAAAATTTCCAAAATAAAATAAAAGAAGTATTAAATCCAAGAGATTGTTATAATATTTTAAGAAATATATCCGATGCAGAATGTACTCTACTTGGGTTTGATTGTAAAATGGCTCGACCTGAAGATTTAATCTTAACTGTTTTTCCAGTACCACCTGTTATTATACGCCCAACTGCCAAAATCGATTTTCTTGCATCAAGTACATCAGAAGATGCATTGACATTAAAAATTTCAGATATCATTAGAACAAATAAAACAGTTAGATCGCAAATGGAAAAAGAAATTATTACAAATGAAACAAATAAATATAATCAAGACTTTTATGCATTATTACAATATCATGTAGCAGTTTATTTTGATAATGATTCAGTTACATTACCAAGAACAGAATTTAAAACAG
>Ga0214921_10002611_pt1 | contig 29046 bp, 26 predicted proteins | sample LL1505_MetaG_FD_177992 | JGI IMG/M metagenome (GOLD analysis project Ga0214921, IMG submission 177992) | Freshwater microbial communities from Lake Lanier, Atlanta, Georgia, United States - LL-1505 | ecosystem: Environmental > Aquatic > Freshwater > Lake | place: USA: Georgia | collected...
CTTGGGGAGTGATTGCAGACGGAATTCAACCGATGGAAAAATCAGATCAAGAAACACTCGAAAAATGCTGGGTTGATTCAGAAAACGGGCTTTATGGAAGAAATCCGAGCTTGGATGGAGAGTGGTGCGACCAAGCAGAACGGCTGGCTGGCAGAATTGATCTGCCTGCGATTAAGGTTTTGGCGCCGCTGAAACCTAAAAATCTATTTCCTTGGATTACAGCCCTTCTGTTTCTTTTTGTCGCCGTGGAGCCCCTAAGGGCACAGGGGATCAACAAAGAACAGGCCAAGGAAGAGAAGACAAAAAAAGAGGATCCGATTCAGCTTTATAAAACGGGAAATTTCAGCGAGGCAGAGAAAGTGTGGAGAGAGAAAGTATCGGCAAACCCGCGGGATCCCGTGGCCAGAAATAATCTGGCGCTCGCGTATTTCCAACTTGGCGACAAGGAGCGGGCGTTAGCCTACGGGCTATCCGCGTATCTTATTTCTCCGGGAACGGCCTCGGTGTCATGGAACACCCGGATCTTTGCCCAATCTGCCGATCAGTTAGACCGAGCGGTGATGGGCTTGTGGAGCGAGCGGAGCAGGGAGTGGATTACGGGACGACTTGGAGTATTCGGATGGCAGCTAGCCTTTGTTTTGGGAGTAACGATCCTTGCAGTTGGCTGTGGATTTGGTTTGGGGTCGGGTTACTTCTCTCAAAAGAGAACCCTTTTTGTTCGAGTTGGGATAGCGACCTTTGCGATCGGACTTATGCTTTTCATGGCGGCTTCAACAGCACTTGGAATTTATGGAAAGTTAGCGGACCGAAACGCGGTGATGATTGTGGATGTTGAGCCCTTGAGATCGATCCCTACGGAGGCAGAGGCTCAGGCGGAGAAGGCTTATCCCCCAGGGTCCATTGCCCGTTTAGAGAAAAGCTTTTTAGGTTGGAGTAAGATTCGGCTTCCGAATCAGGATGCAGGCTGGATACGCAGCGAGCACATCGTGTCTCTGTATTAGAGAACTGTCACTAGGGTTAGGCTTTGCGGATCTGAAGTTTACCTGGGGCGGGCTTGGGCTGATCCTCCTCGGGCATAGGAACGGACGAGGGGAGGTTCCTTTCCGGAAATAGTTGCTGCATGATGTTGGAATTCTTGGCTGTAGACGAAACCTGAACGACGAAATTGGTTGTTTGTACGGCAGGAACGCTCGCTGGCTCCCAAAGGCGCCGATAGGCAAATTTTAAATTGAATCGTCCCTCGCGAGGGAAGACGACACGCAGGGTTTGTTTGCCGGGGGCACCAGGAAGAGAGGGGGAGTAGTATGACTCATCGAGCAGGTGAGCCGTCTGAAGTGGCGGGTCGAGTACCCAGCGATAGCCAGTGGAAAAATTTGCCGGAAGGACAATCGAAAGGGGTTTGGAAACTCCGATCGTATGGTCAGCTGATGAGCGAAAAAAACCACACCCCGAAAGGAGTAGTGGAAAGAGAAGGAAAAGGATGAGGGGGTATCGGCTAAGACTTTTCTCGAAGAGGAGCAAGATCAGCGTCCTCTTTGGCGACATTAGCCCACGACTCGTCCAAGCGAATCGCAGCCTGTACATAAGAGCGGGCTTTATCGAGGTCACGCAACTGACAATGATAACAACCCAACTGAAATTTGATATGAGGATTATTTGGAAACTTACGCTCGGCCTCAAGAAGGATGGAGCGGCCCTGCTGGATTGAATCCTGGTGACGTACGGCATCCGCCAGAGAAACCCAAACCTCTGGTTCTTCAGGGCGCTGACGCCGCAACTGCTCAGCCGTTTTGCGAAGTTCTACGAACCGACCCGCAGCCCGAAGAATTCGCGTGCGCAGAAAATCTAGAGTCAGGCTGTGATCCCCCTTGCGGCGGGCTTGCGAGATGCGACGGAGAGCCTCGTCGAACATCCCTAACCCGCAATACCCTTCCAGCTCTTCCTGAAGTTTAGCGGGGTTGTCCATCTATGAAGCTGAAATTTGCAGGCTGGGGCGGAATCGCAAGCGTTGGGAGTCGCGTTGTTCGCATCAAGGGTGGAGTGGGTTGGGAGTAGTTTTGCGATCATCAAAATGCTCGAGAGGGGGCTGTTCCGCGGATGAGCCCAGAGTATATTTAGAAAAATGAGCGTATTAGGAATCGACATAGGAGGGACTGGGATCAAGGGAGGGGTGGTCGACTTCCCCGCAGGAACCATTCAAGGGGACCCTGTTCACTTTCCGACGCCACAACCGGCATCCCCCGTTGCGCTCACCCGTGTGATTAAGCAAATGGTCGACCATTTTCAGTGGAAAGGCCCTGTCGGCGTGGGGTTTCCTGGCCCGATCCGAAAAGGGTTGGTTGAGACTGCGGTGAATCTTTCATCTCAATGGGTTGGGAAGAATCCCGAGAAGATTTTTAAAAAAGCAACGAGGCAACCCTTTGTGGTGATTAATGACGCGGACGCGGCCGGACTGGCGGAACTTCACTACGGAGCCGGGAAAAAAGACAAGGGAGTTGTGGTGATGATCACATTAGGCACGGGAATCGGAAGTGCGTTGTTCTATCAAGGGGTTCTGATTCCGAACATTGAGCTGGGGCATCTGACCCTTGAGGGAAAAGATGCTGAGAAGTCCGCAAGCGCAAAGGCGAGAGAGGCGCACGAGTGGAGTTGGAAAAAGTGGTCTCGCAAAGTTCGGGAGTACCTTCAGCAGGTGGATCGCTTGATTAATCCAGATTTGATCATTGTGGGTGGAGGAGTAAGCAAAAGAGCGGAAAAGTGGCTGCCGAGAGCGGCAAAAGGGGTTAGGGCGAAAGTAGTTTCTGCCAAGCTTCACAATGAAGCGGGAATTGTGGGTGCGGCCATGGCCGCGGGGAAAAGCAGGTAGGGCAATCACTCCCACCTGACGCTATTTCAAATACTGATTCACCCCTTTGATACAACGGACTTTTTTGGTCCGAAGGGTTTCTTCTAGGCGGGATTGGCTTTTTGACACGTGGTCACGGCTAAGGATCGGGTGGTGGAGGTGATAAAGGATTGCCCTGCCATAGACGAATTTACGGGTTCGCCCCAAATGATAGAGGCGTGAGCCGATGTCGGAGTCCTCCCCGAGGCCCCAACCTTCGTACTCCTCGTCCCAGCCGTTAACTTCCAGAAGATCTTTTTTCCACATAGCCATGTTACAGCCGATGATTCCTCGTTGGGCCATGTCACGTTTGATAATGGGGAAAGGGAGTCGAAATGCTTTGGCGGCGCCGGTGAGTTGACCTACGAGGAAGAGACGAAAACTTGGAACGGATTCGCCCACTTTAAGTGAGGCAGAGGCTGCGGCATTAAGATAAGAGCGCCGGCCTTGAACCCAGAAGCCCTGCTCGGCTAAAGAGGCATGATCTTCGATAAATCTGGGATGTGGAATGCAGTCTGCATCGGTGAAGACAAGATAGGCGCCTTTCGCAGCGGCCAAGGATTGGTTGAGGATTGCATTCTTACGAAACCCCTTGTCCTCGTGCCAGAGGTGATGGACTGGGCAAGGCAAGGATGGGGCGAGGCGAACGATCAGATCGCGAGTGGGGGAGGTGGAACCATCATCGGCGATGAGAATTTCCATGGGTGCAGTTGTTTGGTTGCGGAAACCTGCAAGGCACAGCTCGAGAGGGCGAACGTGATTGTAGGTACTGATGACGAGGGAAATCTGATTTGAGGAGATCATTGAGACAGCTCCTGAACCTTGGATTCGAGAACCTTGAGGTGAGCTTCTGGGTCGAGGGGTTTTCCTGTGGCGCGCTGGACGAGTTCAGCGGCGGGATAGCGACGGCCGTGGGAGTGGACTTTCTCACGAAGCCAGCGAAGGAGGGGTTGGTAATCGCGATTGTCCACAGAAGTGGGGAGGGTAGAAATATCCCGATTCGCGGCCTGCCAAAGCTGGGAAGAGGTCAGGTTGCCGAGGGTGTAGGTGGGGAAGTAACCGAAGCCGCCTAGAGACCAGTGGATGTCTTGGAGGCAACCGCGTGCATCGTCGGGGACTTTTAAGCCGAGAAGCTTTTCGAACAGCTCGTTCCAAGCGGCGGGTAGGTCATGAACGGAGAGGTCGCCTTTGAGAAGTTGGGTTTCCAGTTCGAAGCGAAGAAGGATATGGAGATCGTAGGTTACTTCATCAGCTTCAACGCGGATGAAGGATCGTTCCACGGCGTTGGAAGCGCGCCAGCAATCCTCGGGGTTATGGCCTGTTAGATCGGTAAAGGCTTGGGTGAAGTCTGGCCACCAGGATTTCCAGAAGGATCGGGAGCGGCCGACACGGTTTTCCCAAAGACGGGATTGGGATTCGTGAATGCCGAGGGAGGCGGCTTGGCCGAGGGGAGTGCCGAGTTGCGATTCGGGGAGACCTTGGTCGTAGAGACCGTGGCCGGCCTCGTGAAGGACCCCGTAGAGGGAGACCATGAAGTCGCTTTCGTCATAGCGGGTGGTCATGCGGGTATCGCCCGGGCCGAGGCCTGAGCAGAAGGGGTGGGTACTGGAGTCGAGCCGTCCTGCGGTGATGTCAAAGCCGATTTTTGGAAGAAGAAGTTGGAGGAATTTCTCCTGATCGGCGCGGGGGTAGTGGCCTCGGAGAGTTTTACGGGAGGGGGGTTGAGGCAGGGCGAAAGCTTTTTCGGCTATGGCAACGAGGCGAGGGCGAAGTTTGGCAAAGAGCGAAGTAACATCGCGAGTCAGCCAACCCGGCTCGTAGCCTTCGAGGAGGGCATCGTAGGGTTGGTCGGCGTAGCCCCAGAGGTCCGCCATTTGGCGGGAGAGGGAGAGAAGTTTTTCGAGGTGCGGGGCAAAGGTGGGGAAGTGAGAGTTTTTGCGGGCTTCGACCCACGCGGTGCGGGAGAGGCCGATGGCGAGCTCGTTTTCCTCGACAAGTTCGGCGGGGATGCGAGTGGCGCGATGGTAGTCGTGGCGCCAGCGGGCGATGGCGGCGGCTTCAGGGGAGTGGGGCGGGAGGGAAGTGCTTTCGCACTCATCGAGCCAGCGGGCAATGTCGGTATGGGTCGCGAGGCGGTGGGAGATGCCCGCGAGGAGGGAGGACTGTTCGGCGCGGAAGGAGTGGCCTTTCGGGGGGAGGAGGGTTTCCTGGTCCCAGCTGAGGAGGCCTGTGGTAGCGCCAAGAAGGGCGAGGTCTTTGCCTCGAGCGCGGAGATTTTCGTAGGACTCAGGTAGGGGTGACATGAGAAGATGATGAAACAAGAAACCGTCGCATGAAACGATTTATACGGGGGGGTTTTAGCGGGCTTTTAAAGCATCTGCGGGAAGCAGACCGCGAGAGATCAGTTTTTTAGCGAACTCGATTTGGCTGGGGGCGAGGGTCCTGGAGGTGGATTTGGGGAGGGGACCGTCGAACAGTTCGTAGTTGAATAGTTGGTGGGCGACTTGGGGGAAGCGGTCGGGGGGGAGGACGGGAATGGCGAAGGCGAGGCGGTTGTCGGGGTTGTTGTCCGATTCGGGGATGGGGGGGGGAATGCCTTGGCCGAGGCTGACGAGGCAGGAGAAGCTGAGAACACCGAGGTGGCGAGCGGTGTGGTAGTTAAAGAGGATGACTTCAGCCATGGTGGAGTCGGCTGGGGTGGCCTGATCGCGGCCTCGGCGGGAGATTTCTTGGAGGACCTGTTCCACATCGGCGCCCGCCATATCGGCTTCGGCCAACCAGTAGAGGGTAAGGAGAAGATTTTTCGCCATACCGCCAGGTGCACTCAGTTTGGCCAAAACAAGGGGATCGGTGAGTCGGCGAAGGTTTTCCATGGCAGCCTCCGTCTTTTTGAGAACATTCATGCTGGCGGAGGCGGTCATCGAATCGAGCATCAGTTCATCGTCATAAGTGCAGGAGTACCCCCCAAAGAGACCATATTGGTCCTGATAAGCGGGATTGAGTGGCAGGACTAGGGGCGGGGCAGAGTATCCCGAATGCAAAAAGGGGCAAAGCAGAAGGAGGAAGACAAGGAAGTAACGCATATAGAGATGCTAAAGCTTAATAATAGGGAGGAAAGTGAAGATGCGGGCTTAAGGCGACCTATTCAGGTACAGGAAATTTTGGATTCTTAGAGAGAAGGGGATTTGGGAAAGGTTGAAGGCCTAAGAGGCGCCGGGGTTGAGGATGATAAGCACGGAGTTACTGTCGGGGGAGGGGAGGGAGGAGAGAACGGCGATGAATTGGGTATGGGGTGGATTCACTAGGGAGAGATGGAGGCCCCTGTGTGTGGTAGAGTGATCGGCAGTGTCTAGGAAGAGCCGGATAAACTCACCGCGGTTTTGAGCAGTGGAAAAAAGCGCGAAGAATGAGGTGTTGATGAGGTTGGAATGGGAAGGACCGAGAAGCTTTTGGAGCTCAGGACTGATTCGAAGCAGATTTCCAGACGCGTCTGCAAGCAACCAAGGGATAGGCATAAGATTTACGATGGTCTCGATCTCGGATTGCTGACGTTGGAGCTTCTTACGGGATGAGCTGACCCAGACAGCAAGGATTCCACCAAAAAGGACCGTAAATGTTCTGACTAGGGGATAGGGGGAGTGATCTCGAATGAGCAGGTAGCTGAGTAGCATAAAAAGTGAAGTAGAAAGCAGTAGAAGGCGCGGAGAGCAGTAGAAAGCGAGAATGGAGAGAGAAAGAATCGATAGCAGTGGAGCGAGAGTTTGGGGTCCAAAGAGGAAGGTCGCGCTAAACTCGATTCCCCAAACAAGCCCAAGAAATAGAAAGGGAAGACATAGCCTGAACCAAGTAACAGAAGAAAGAGGAAGCTTGGTATTCATATAACTTAGAAATTAAACAGGCAAGACCTTATCGTAAACCGACTCAATACGAGAAAGCCAGAGAACGCGATTGAAATCGTCTTTAAGGCGCAGGTTGCCAGCCTTTCCAAGACGCGGCCCTAGATCGGGCTTATCGATCAGCTCTTGAATGTTCTTCGCTAGGGATTCGACCGAAAAAGGATCGGCCAGAAGGCCATTCACACCGTGGTGAATCAACTCGGGAAGTGCACCCTTGGCGAAAGCGACTATGGGCCTTTCTTTAGCCCATGCTTCTAACACTACCATTCCGAAAGGTTCGTCCCATATTGAGGGAACTACTAGTGCAGAAGAATTCGACCAAAGAGAGATCTGCTGTTCTTTATTTAAGAAACCAGTGAAAACGACATTCGCAAGGTTCAAGTCGGAGGCCAGCTTCTTCAGGGATGACTCCTCGGGGCCAGTTCCCGCTATGACTAAACGGCGATTCCTATTTTGCACCTTCGCCCAGGCACGCAGGAGAAGGTCCACGCCTTTTTCTCTTGAGAGACGGCCAAGAAAAAGAGTGTCGCCTGAAGTGGGGGCGGGTGGCGGAGGAGTACCGCTTTCATAGAAATGGTGAATATTGTGAATACGCTCGGCTGGAATACCTATCTCCACATGCTTCTTTTTCTGAAATTCGCTAATTGAGATCCAAGCGGCCACCTTGCGGAATGTACCTAACGAGCGGACGCGTCTAAGGATGACACCCATGAAGCCGCTGATAAGGCGGCTGTTTTGCCAGCAGGCTGTCTGGAAGGCGGGCCAGAAGTTGCCACCCAGACACCTCTCGCACGGCTGGCCGTGGTTAAGGAAAAAACCGTTAGTGCATCCCATCCGATAGTTGTGGAGGTAGTGAACAACGGGCACCTTGAGATCGAAGGCGGTCTGATATACAGATGGGGAAAGAGCAGGCAGGACGTTGTGGATCTGCCAAAGATCAAAGTTACCAATTTCTTGATATTTACGAAGCCGTTGGGCGATGGGCAGATTGTAGTAAGCGTTAAAGGGAGCGCGGATTTTGGAAGTTATGTTAGTGCCTAGAAATTCTTTAGTTGAACCGATAAAATATTCGACGTCGTGATTCGATTGGAGGGCGTCACCAATTCGAAATACAGAACTTTCCTCACCGCCAAAATGAATATAGCGGCTGAAAATTTGGAGAATGCGAAGGCGGCGCATCCCGTTAGCTTATGGGCTTTGAGGGATGAATAAAGGAGTAAGAGCGAGGGGGAGTACGAAGGTAAGAAGGTGAGAAAGTTAGAAGGTGTTGGGGGGTGGAAAGGTGGGAAGGTGGGAAAGTATGAAGGTGAAGAGTTGGGGAGGAGGTGGTAGGGTTAGGAATGGCGTTGGCGAGGAGGTTTGAGCAGTTGGAGATTTGGCAGGAAGCGAGAGAGTTGCATCGCGTTATTTGGGGTGAGTTCAAAGAGTGTCGCGAGTTTGCATTCCGGGATCAGATCCGACGGGCGGCTCTTTCGGTGATGAATAATATTGCGGAGGGATTTGAGCGGCGAACCCCCAAAGACTTTGCCCATTTTCTGGATCTAGCAAAAGGCTCGTGCGGAGAAGTTCGCTCAATGAGCTATGCCAGTGAGGATATCGGAGTTCTTTCGCAAACAACGGGATCACAACTACGGGCGCAGAGCGAAGCGCTTTCCCAAAGAATCGCGGCTTTCAGTCGACATCTTCGGCGTTAACATTCTGACATTCCCACTTTCAAACATTCAAACAACAGTATGGATTTCACAATCGTCACTCCTAGCTTCAAGCAGCTCGACTATTTGGGTTGCTGTATCGCGTCGGTTGCGGATCAGGGAACTAAAGGCAGTGAGAATGTGGGAATGTGTGAAAGTGGGAATGTACGCGGGCCCGAAAGTCTGGGGGAGCGGTTAAGCGTAGAGCATATTGTACAGGATGCGGGGAGTCCTGGGATCGAGGAGTTTGCCGAGAAGATGGCAGAACAGCTTTTGGAAAAGTATGGGGGAGAACGGGCATCAGGCCTTCAAACTTTCGAACTTTTGCACGTTCGCACAGCCCAAGGCTACATCCTGCGAATCTTTAAGGAGAAGGACTCCGGAATGTACGACGCGATCAACAAAGGATTAAAAAAAGGGACGGGAAAGGTCCGCGCGTATTTGAACTGTGATGAGCAGTATTTACCCGCGGCCTTAAAAATGGTTCAGGACTTTTTCAAAAACCGATTGAATGTGGATGTGGTGCTGGGGGATGTGATTATTGTAGGAACGGATGGAGAGGCGATTTGTCACCGAAAGATGGTGAAGCCTGGGCTAGCTCATACATGGACGTGCCATTTTGGAGCTCTGACTGCAGGAATCTTTTTCCGGGAAAAGCTAGTGAACGAGTGGCTGCTTTTTGACACAAGCTATCGAGTGGCATCGGATGCGGAGTGGTTTGTGAGGGTGCTACAAAGCGGAAAGAAAGTTCAGCCTCTTCGCAGGACGACATCGACCTTTATGGAGAGTGGAGAAAATCTGGGGTTAAGTTCGGCGGCGAAAGAGGAGAGAGAGAGGCTGGATGCTTCAGCTCCGTTTTACTTGAGAGCGTTGCGGCCTGTTTGGGTGCTGGCGCATCGAGTAAGGCGACTATGGAGCGGTGCTCATCGATCTGAAGATGTGGCCTATGGGATTTATCTGCCCAAGCAGTCAGGGAGAAAAGCGTTTACTGCAAAGAGGCTGCGAACCACTTGGCCAGGGAGGGTATTTAATTTTTAACGCTGGTACTTTGAGGCTGAATAGAAAAAGCGGTAAAGTGAAAGTGTGAGCGTCAGGCGCATGATCGCCTTGGGATCGCTGAACTACGGTAGATTGCACGAGATCAACTCCCTAACTTTACTCGCGCTAACCTTGCAAGAGAACAAAAAGTAACCGCAGGAATTAATTGGGGAAGCGTAGTGGAATAATCGCCATAGACGACGAAAAAGCCCACGGAAGATGACAACAAGATGCAAAATGACCAGATTTCGATAGGCTGGATACTATTTTTCTGGGAAGAAAAAAATGGCCTTGCAGAATAAAGAAGAATAGAAAAACAAAACGCAACGAAAAAAAAGGATCCGACAACGCCCGACACTAGCAAAGCATGAATATCGCCCTCATGTGGTTGGCGCATTTCAATAAAGCTTCGGACGTCTGAAAATTCATCGGCAGTGAGCATGCTCTTCATTCCGAAAAAGGCGCCAGTAGAATCCAGCGCGTAAGACTTATCATACTGATAGCCATAACCGAAGAGAGGAGCTTTCATAAAGTATTCCTTAAAGAAAAGGGAAGTCATCTTGTCTCTCCACTCGCTGGAAATACGAGCCTCCTCCTCTGCCTGAGGATCCCAAGTCCCCGGTAGAAATGATAAAGCCCGCTGAATACCAAGTGGCAGAGGGTGAACGTAAGTATTGAAAATAATAATCGCGAAAACAAAGAAAGCACCAACTGGAAACAAGAACAACACTCGAAAGCGAATCCAGCAAAAAACCCCCCCGAGGGATGAAACAACGAAATTAAAAACATTTGTTCTATATCCGCTTAAGGCCGACAAAATAAATGAGAACGTAAGCACTGGATAAACCCATAAGCGGGTGTAAGAAATCCAAGAGGAAATAGGAATGTAGGAGAAAATAATGAGGGCTATTGAGCAGCCAAGAGGGCCAAAACTTGCGAACCTAGTTACACTACTAAGTCCAGCAAAGTTGCCAGTAATAGCTTTTCCGTATTCACCAACATTTACAGAGCTAAAAATCCGAAAAATACTTGGCGCCAAGGCAGGAACAAAAGTAGTTAACGTATCTGGCACTAAATCTACAAATACACCACAAAAGTAAAGAAAAGGAATCTTCTGCAGGTCCCTCTGCAAAATATTCGGGAAGGAATGGAGCAAAGGCAAAGTAAGTGAAGTAAGAAATATTAGGACATATTTTCTCCCCCCCCAGCCAGCCCCGCCAAGGGCACGAATTCCAATGTCCCCGGAGCGTACCCAATGATAAAAAAAAATGCCTAGCAGCCCCGCCAAAGGCACCAAAACAACAGCTGGGCCAAAGCGAAAAACAATTTGGCGTCCAAAAATAATTTGTAGCACCAAATAAGAAAGCACAGCCAGTGATGCAACTTCCTGCATGTTAAAGTTTAAAGGCAAAAAATTAAAGCGACCCTGAATAGGAAGGCAAAAGGGGATTATCATCCAGGCCCGATCTTTGAGACCAAAGAAAAAGAGAATTAAGGTTCCTACGCCAACTAAAATGGATAATGGGGTGAAGTCGCCGCCAAGCGCTTTGACTGTGAGCCAAGGGGAAGCAATAAAAAAACCGAAGGCGATGAGGCCCATTATCACTTTCTGAGCAGTAAGGTTCTGCACGACTTTTACTTTAATCGCCTACGGCTCAAAATGAAAGCTGAGTATTGTAAATTAAATAAGGGCATTGGAATCACATAGATGCGATTCCGTTGCGGGGCTATCAACAAGCATGCGCATACACAAGGGGTGATAAGATCTGAATCTGGGCTCATGCAAATACAGGTACTGGCATAAAATATTATCTGCCTGTATAAAACAAGCCCTTAGAGCGCGGCGCGATTCTATTAAATAAAAGTAATATATGATTACGAAGCCATGGCATTGATGGCTTTTCGACAATCAAATAAATGGCCGCTGCAAAAAAGGCGAAAAAAAAAGTCAAAAAGAAAACACCAGCTAAAGAATCTTTGAGACCAAGTCGCTGGGCCAGCACACACCCAGCCTGATGGTGAATAAGATAAAGAGGATAAGTGATACCACCAAGAAAAGCCGTGAAAGGCCAGCGATAACTCCAAAAGCCAATGCCTGCAGGCAGCAAAATGGCTAAACAAAAAATAAATACTAACGCACAAACAAAATTATAATATAACGTAGAACCACTGTGATTAAAATAGTGCAAAAGAGCAAGGCCAGTAGCCCCTAAAAAAAGTAACCATAGATATCGCGAGGCTCTATCTTGCCTCAAAAGATAAATACTGCCTCCAACAACAAAGTGACCCCCAAAACCATAAAATGTTAAGTAATTAGCATATTTAAAATGTGGAAATAAATTTCCCACAAAACTACAAAAGAACATTCCAATCAGGAGAATAAAAAAGGGAATTCGAAAGACAAGGCAAAGGAAAACAAGAATGTAATACTTAATTTCGATAAGCAGAGTCCAGTAAGCAGTATCAAGAAAAACAAAATGACCAGAAAGGCCAGGAAAAAACGATAAACCAGAAAGATGTGTTAATAAATCACGGAAGTGCAAAGGACGCCAACAAAAGTTAATCCAAACCATAGAAATAAAAAAAGTAAACAGTCCGCAAGCCACAAGACCAGGGTATAGCCGCGAAAAACGGGCAGCAGCGAAAGAGAGCCAATCTCGACCATGGGCTGTTAAAAGTATAAAGTAGCCACTGATTACAAAGAAAATATCTACCCCCAAAAATCCATACTTTGCCACTGGGCCAAGGAAAGAGGAAAACATTTCCGTTCGGCCTTGGTCTTGGCAGGAATAACTAAAATGATATACAACAACCGCAAAACACGCAAAAAAACGCATCAAATCGAAAACAGGCAAGTGATAACCTGTGTTTATCAGCAATGGTTTGGACTGAGAAGGCAACTGTCAAAGTATCAAATGCTAATCAAAAAATGCAAGAAACTATTTGAAATAACCAAAGATAATATTCAAAGAGCGGAAACAACTAATGAAGATATAAGGGTGAAATAAGAAAAGCAAGGCAGCTTAAAAATATTTCGTGAAACAATTGGGGGGGGAGCTAAGGAATCAGAAACTCCAACTTCTGTTTAATAAGCTCAGCTAGAATCTCATAACCCTTGCCGTTAGGGTGAAGGTAGTCTGGGAGAAGATCCTTATTAACTCCGCCATTGGGTAAAATAAAGAAACTCTCGGGGTCTAAAAAAAAGACAGAAAAACCGTCATGAAACCTTGAAAGAAGAAGATTAACCTTCCTAATCTTCTTTTGCTTAAATGAGTCAAAAAGACCAAATCCACGTGGGAGTATGCCAATCAGAATAACCTTAGTGCGGGGAGATCTGTAATGTATAGCTGAAATTATATTTCGAATCCCAGCAGCGATATCGACAGCTGAATTGTCAAAGACAACAACATTATTTGTTCCGATTAAAAGCACGATAACAGCAGGGTTGGCACCATCCAGCTCGCCATTTTCTATGCGCCAAAGAACGTGCTGTGTGCAGTCTCCGGAAATGCCAAAAATGAGGGTGCGGTATTTTCCGAATGTACGGCTAAAAAGCGAAGGATGATTAACCCAATTGGATGTTATTGAATCTCCTAGAAAAATGACCTGGCAGTTCTTTTTTGAGGCTTGGGCAACAAATACAGAGTGTGAGTCTAAAAACTCGCGGAACACAGTACCGTCGAAATTAAGATGCGGGCTCGCTATGTACGCGCGTTGCGATTGCTGGATAAGTGAAGTTACAAACATTGCACTGGCAAAAGTTACAAATAAAAAACCACAAAAAGTAACTAAACAAATTATCAAGCTTGGAACCGGTATCCATTTCATAAAGCATAGCTAAATTAAATTCCGGAGACCTCGAGATAGAAAAATATTAAAGTCATGGTCTAATCCAAAGAGCGTCCATTTGTACGGCTTTAGCTGAGGAGTCCTGCAGACAGGGATAAACTTTATGCAAGATAAGTCCGCACTCTATCTCTAAGAGTTTTCGCATTGACGCGAAATCAGCCTGCCCTTGATACATGTCACCCAACATAACTTCTGCATAAAATGCACAAACATGATTACGAATTACATGAAGCCCTCCACGAATTACCTTACCCTCAGCGCCTTGCGTATCGCATTTAATGATGATTCGGCTTGGGAGCGGGCTTGACTGCGACTCATACCAAGCATCTAAACGCCTAGTCGGAACTTCGAAGACACCGATATGGGCTGTATCTTCGCGAAAAGATGATACGTTTCCGGCTTCATTCTCAAGCAGAGATGAGGTCTGCTCATTACGGTTCATAAAAAATTTTGCAGAACCGTCCTCGTCGGAAATAGCCAGACGCTCGAAAGTTATGTTTGGCACATGAGCTAAACGACGGGATGCAATTTCAAGATTTTTGGCGACAGGATCGAAAGCGACGATTGGGCAATTGACTCCAGCCTCAACAAAGCGCAGGAGAGCATCTCCATGATGACAGCCGATATCAATAAAGAGGTTTGATTGAATTCTGCGAGAAATTGTTGCTAAATCATCGTAGGGATCCGAATGGCCGGTTGCAGCTAGAAACTTGGCACGTAAATGCCGCAAAGTTTTTCTAAAAGCGCCAATCCGAAGAAGGTGGAGATAAATACGTTTCAAGATAAAGAATATACGATTATGCATAAAAAAAGTAAGCTATCAATGAGCCATTTAAAGTTAGCAAAAAAAAGATAAAACATCCCAATACCCAGCTGGTAATATTCGGGATAACTGTTCAGACTACTGGTTGACAGCAATTGTATCTTCCGAGAAAAAGCTTCAATAAAAAACCAATTGTGAAAAAAAGAAAGATCGCAGTCCTGGCAGATTTTCCTATACATCTATTACGCGGCCTGAAAGTTCCCGAACAAAAAAGGCACTATGCAACCTGGCTTCCTCAAATTGCCGAAGGATGGAAAAAACAAAAGAAATGTGAAATACACTGGGTGATTCTAAATTCAGAAGCTGAACAAAGAGTGGATATTAAACAGTGGAATCAGATGTTCCACATTTTGCCGACAAATAAATCCTGCAGGGCAAGTACACTTTACAAAAAAGATCGTATTAGAATCGGAAGTGTTTTAAACGAAATTAAACCTGACTTAGTGCATGGTTGGGGAACAGAAGAGGTTTATGGTTTTGCGGCGGTATTAAGCGGATATACTAACATTGTATCAATGCAGGGAATTCTAAGTCACTATGTGCTCAAAAGTCTTATGCCATTGCACAGCTATTGGTTAGCTGTACTTGAGATTTTTGTTCTTTGGAAGGCAGGCCGTATAACAGTAGAAAGTGAATGGGGCAGGTGCATCTTAAAAAGAAGAAATCCTCACGCAAAAGTAAGCGTCATAGAATATGGGGTTTCAAATATTTTCTTTAAAACAAAGTGGAAGCCAAAAAAACAAAAACCAATATTTCTTTTTGTAGGTACTCCAATACGACGAAAGGGGATCCAAGACTTAATTTCAGCATACCAAGATAAATCACTTGAAAAATCGGAATTATGGATCGTGGGGGACGGGAATAGCAAATGGGTAAAAAAGCAAAAAAAGAAAAGTTCTATTAATACAAAGTGGCTTGGCTTCAAAAATCAAAGAGAAGTTGCTCAGTTAATGTCAAAAGCTTGGGCGCTAATTCTGCCGACGCGAGCTGACAACAGTCCGAACGTAATAAAGGAGGCGAGAGTGGTCGGAATACCGGTAATCACAACTAATAAAGGAGGGCAGGGTAAATATCTAAATGACAAAAAAGATGGCCATTTGATCGCGCCAGGAAATATAAAGCAGATAAGAAAAGTTATTGGTTGGACGATAAAGAATTATGATAAAAATCGGGCAATGGGAGAAACTGGAAGAAAAAAGTTTAGAAATATTTTTAGGGCTGTAACTCAGGGACAAAGAATATTAAAAGAATATACTAGTTAAAAACAATAACTAGGTCTCTACATCAAACATAAAAAAATTACCATTAATAATATGTGGTTATAAAACCCAAAATACCAATTATATAAAAGCAAGCAGATGCATATAATATTCGGAGCAAACGTAAATTATCCCTACACATTGGTATTGCGTCAGCTGTCAGGCGGGGAAGGTAGAAATAAAGAGAAGTTACAATTAACGGAATAGACAAAACAAGGGGGTATAAGTAAAGGACTGGGTATAAAGAAAAAAGAGCTAAAGCGATACAGAAAGACATAAGCTCAACAAGAGGACCAGTGATCTGAAGATTGGGAAAAGGGACTAAACTAACAAAAGTAAATAAAGACTTTGAGAAAACACTGATTATAAGCCAAATGCTAATAAACAAAGTGCCTGCTGCGGGCCACATCAATTTATCAGATGTCCATAACTTAATAAATGGCCCATTGAACAAAAGAAGAAAAAAGGCAATTATAAAAACAAAGGACATTGAGATAAAAAACAGGCGCAAATAAACACGAGCCATGTCTTTAAGGTTAATAGATTCTTTAATTTCAGCCATGCCGCTAAACGCACTTTCGAAAACTTTGCTAAAAAGCAAAACAAGGAGATTGGCAATCTTTGAGCCGACACTCCAGATTGCGATAGACTCAACGCCAAAAACTCTGGACAAAAAAGTTGCTTGGCAAAGTCCGGAAATTGAAGAGCAAAATGGTGAAACAAAGAAAAAAAGTGAACCATGGAGCAATGATCGAAAATCCGCAAAAGCAACGGTGCTCTTCGTCCATCCAGCAGGAATAAAATAGTGGCGTCGGCACGAACAAAAGATCGCGGCAATTTCGGTAAGTTTTACAAGAACAAGGCCCGAAATAAGGCCAAGCAGCTCGTAATGATGATAGAAAGAAATGAAAGCTAACCCCAAACTTAGCATATTAGCAAAAGAGCCGAAAAGGTAAGCTACGCCAAACTGTTGTTTGGAAATTAAAAGAGCTGAAAAGGGACGTATAGGAAAACCAAGACCAAGAACAAGGCATTGGGCCGAAAAAAGGGAACAAAAAAGATTGTTTAGTTCTTCTGGTACATGAAGAAGATTTGCTATGAAAGGACCTGTAAAGACTAGTGAACAGATTAATGCACCCTGAAAGACTGATACTAGAAATGCGCAGCGAAACTGCTTCGCAAGTTCGTCGCCTCGATTATTCGCCATTAGTGTTATAAAGGAGCGTATGCAAGACGCTGTTATGCCAGCATCAATCAATACGCCGAAACTTGACAGTTGAGTGCTTAATGTCCAAACACCAAGAAAAGAGGCTCCTTTGTAACGCAGAATAATTGGAACTAAGGCTAGTGTGAAAAATGTAGAAGATGCTAAATGGATATACGAAGAGGTAAGGGTACGCAGAAAACGACCTTTTCGTTTTTCAGCATTAAAAAAGGAAAGAAGTGCTTTATACTTGCGCACAGTTGTAACTCATTGTGAAAACGTTTGATAATGCCTATTTTGATGTTTTGAATGAATTTAGGAGGCCAAGACTAAAAAGCGGCAATTATTTTAGCTACTTGCGAAGAGTGCAATCGTTTCTGCCAAAACGAACTTATTAGCAAAGGATCCCTAAGCCCATTTTGCCATAAATCAACTTCGGCGTCTAAGGCCTTAAGAATAGACAAAAAATTATAAGATGAAGCCATCGTCCCGTCTCCATTTTGCATGAAATAATCCATAGAGGGAATCATTAATGAAGGATAACTTACAATAGAGCAACCACAGCAAAGGGCTTCTCCTGTCGGAATATGGAAAGATTCATGCCTGGTCAAAGCAACTGAAATCTTAGCTTCAGCAAAAAGACGCAGTGTTTGTTCATTCGTAAGACGACCCGTTAAAATTAATCGACTTCGGACAGATTCGGAAGCACTGCGAGCAAGAAACTCAAACTTGGTGTCGACGGGTCCAACTATAACTGCTCTATAGTCAGGATGCTTTTCAAGAAAAGCTGTTAAAACTCTAATGTGGAGTTCTGGATTCTTCTGCCAGTCAGCAGATGTCCAGCGCCCGACAGCGATCACCGTGTTGCCTTTAGGCTCGCCTAGGTAAAGGGCCGAATCCGAAACTGGATGAGGGACAAACCGGAGTCTTTCTGCCAATCCCTCTTGGTGAAATGATCTGAAGAAACGGCTAATTCGCTTTAAAGCAAGCGGAGAAACTGCAAGAAGATAATCAGCTTGATGACAATGAGTGAACCGAAAAAACTCGTGATAAGGAAAAAGGAAATCTCTAAGGGATCGAAAAGCCCAAAGTAGTACTCCCTTAAAGATACCGAATTCTCCGATTGTCTTGCAAAAAGTGTATTTAATAAGAAAGAAGGGATTTTGGATGGTCGAAAAGTATCCTCCGGTATCCAAATTGATTAAAAGCTTAATATTGGCCTTATGTATAGCTTTAGCTATTTTCCAATGCCTCGGCGCGCCCCAAGAATAAAAGACTAATGTATCGATATGTTGAGATTTCCACCAATCTACAGATTCTAAAAGCGAATAAGGGACTCTTATCAAGTCCGAGGAGTCCTCTGCACGAACAGGGCCGGGCATAATAGACTTTGACTCAATACCGATCTTTTGTAGCCCCCGTGAAATTAGGCCTGAATCGCGTGCAAAAAAAGACTCGTCTCCCTTAAAGTCGACTGGGGTGCATGTATAAATACGCATCTTAGGCTTAATATCTGGGATTAGAGATGCATTACTCAAATTAGGATATAGCAATGCAGCCATTAGCTCAATTGTGGGTGGCCCGTCGCATATCTAGAAAAATAATTATTATTACTGCTGCGTTTATAAATATCAGTCATAAAATCCAAGAATTGTTTTTCATTGTAGTTAGAACGAATGCGATCTTCTGCGAGTTTCCCTTTGCTTTTAAGTAAGTCTCGGTCCTTGTCCAATTCATTTAGGATGCGCGCAATTTCAATGGCCATATTTGTCGGGTTTGTCACGGCAACCTTATAGCCACAGTCGGGTGTAACAAACTCTGCAGGGCCGCACCAGTCAGCTACAATGGGAACGCAACCCGCTAACATGGCCTCCATAATCGAGAGGCCCGCCCCGTCACGAAGAGAAGGCAAAAGAACAATATCAAAAGTACTCAGCGCGGACGCGAAGTCAGTCGCGGGAAACCGTTCTCCTAAGATTACCTGATCCGAAAGACCAAGCTTTTCTGAAAGGCGCTGAAGATGGGCAAGTTCGGGGCCACGACTAGTAACATGGTAGTCGACGCGCACCCCAGCTTTCTTTGCAAGAAAGATAGCCTGCAGGGCGATAGCTACGCCCTTCCGGCCCTCCAAATTGCCTGCGGCAAAAGCACGCAACGGACGATGAGGTTCTTTTACGAGCCACTTGGATTGCAGGTCAGCGATGCGACTATTTGGGAAAAACCAGTTATGACATAGTAATACACCTTGAGGTGTTCCTCGAAGTCCTGAAAGAAAGGAATGGGCCTGCATGTGCGGCACTGGAATAAAAGAAGCTGCGCGAACGCAACGTCGAACAGAGAGGCTACGTGAGGCAACCCAAGTCTGTGTTGAGCGAAGCACCTCAAAAAGTAGAGCCTGTAAACTCAAGGAGGAGTAGCAACTCTTTGGGAAAACTTCGGTGCCACTTATGGGCCCCCAAATAAAAGGTATGCCAAGCTTCCAAAGCGGGGAGGCGACCCGCCAGGTGGTATAGGTGATGTGCTGAGTGAGATCGAAGTTTTCCTGAGAATGCCAGGTTTGTGCTGAAGAAAGAAGGTTTTTGGTAAATATAATAAACCTAAGCCAGCTTTGAAAACGGGCGAAAAGGCGGTTGGGGTGGTAGGGTTTAGGGTAGCCCAAGAACCGAAATTTTAAAGTAGGCGGAATCATACCCTGCTCCTGGGCCCGCTGAAGGCTAGGCATACTGTCGCCGCCAGTGATGACGAAGCAGTCATGTTCTTTGGCAAGCGCAGAGACCACATACCAGCCGTAGATGCCTTCCGATCCGCCAAAAGGATCGCATGCAATAGAGGAAAGAAGAAGTTTCAATGGATAAAGCCCTACTTGGAGCCCTACTTGGCAACCCAATGACTGGTTACACGATTAACCCAGATTTGAAAGTACCGTTCAACAACAAAAGCCAACAAAAAGCAAAAAAGCAGACGAACAAATAAATCGAAGTAGAAAATGCTAGGATCGCTGAAAAGTCGAAGATGGAGAATGATGGGATAGTGAAATACATAAAGCGCATAAGAAAAAGTGCCTATAAAAATAAGGGGGCGTGACATAAGTTTGTACCCAAAAAAATCGAAGCGCCGCCAAATAAGAGCCACAAAAAAAAGGATTAAAGTAGAAAGAAAGTATCTTGCGTCGACAAGCGGGTATGCGATGAATGCGAGGGGCTTGCCGAGAAAGTGCCATTGTAGGGATATGTTAATAAAGTGGAGCAATGGGATACAAAGAAGCAAAAGATAGGGAAGTTGCCCGCGAAGCGTGATTGCACCAGAAGCTAGGAATTCCTTGGCCATCTCAACGCCGAACCACCAGACTGGTAACAGAGCAAGGTAGTGGCATGGCGGATTTGGGAAAAGCGAGTCAAAAACAATTCCGATGCCTGCCAACGAAAACACTAAAACTTTTTGCCAGCGAGGCGGGCAGTATTTGATAAGCGGAAAATAAAGCATATAAAACCACCATTCGTATGCCAGCGACCATAATGGATCATTGCCACAGAAAGGCAGGAACCAAACGTTAGGCCTACCAGGGTGATCTTGGATCATTAGCAAATTTCCAAAACAGGAGACGACAATATCTCTTAGGATTAAGCGTGTCGGATTTAGAAATGCGATAAGCAGAGAAAGAAGAAGAGCAATGCAGAAAATTGGATAGATTCTGCGGGTGCGCTTAATTAAATAATCAGGGAAACTTTTGCGCGTTGAAAGATGAAAGGAGTAGTGAATGACAAACCCAGAGAGCAGGAAAAAACCGATAACCGCCTCCTGGCCAAAGCGAAAAGCAAGCCCCCAAGGACTGCCCTTCAGTCCGAGATAACTGCTGCTGATATGGTGCAACAAAACATAAAGAGCAGCGAATCCACGAAAAGCCTCGAGTTTCTGCAAGTGACACTTTACCACTTTAAAGCCGTCTCAAGATGTAAAAGGCAAAGGCCATACACCTAGTAAGCGATAACCATAGGACCAGATGCATTCATAATGATTCGCTCCTAGAAGGTTCCTTATGTTTTTAAGAAAGCGGTAAAGGATGATTTTGGGTAATCGCATGCACTATTCAGGCAACTCGTAAAAGGGCAAACTCCGCGCCGCATCTTTAAATCTATCGTATTGATGCAGAACAGGAAAAATGTCCCCCTTACGGTTGAAAACTTGGCCCTTAGAATTTTGCAGGATTTGCTCCTTTGGCACGCAACCCATTGTAAAAACTGGGCCTTCGTTATCAAGAAGTTTGAGTGAGGGCAACTGTTCAAAATGCACTATCCAATTGTGTATGCCTTGATCTCCACCTCGAAAAGGCCACAAATTAATTCCAGCTAGCGCTAGATCGAGAAACCTTTCCAAGTATTGAAGGAGTGCCGAGCGAGTTCCGAAAATAGTGCCCGCGCAATAAATTTGAAATTGTCGAATTCTCTGAAGTCCTTCTTCACCGAATACTTCACGAATCATTTGAGAATTATTTGGGCAATTCCCAATCAGGCGACCAGAGTGCTCTGCAAAGCAATACACACCCTCTGAGGGTGGAAGCCATGAAAAAGGATCAAGTTGAAAATAAACATCCCTAACGTCTGTTAGCATTATCCTCGAAAACTGAGGATTCTCTAGAATGTAATTCCTTGCGAAAAGAAAGCGCAAATAGAAAAAATGCCAAAAGAGGCGCGCTAGTTGCAACTGGAAGTCTCGGCGCTTAACAAGGAGCAGGAGCCGCTTCCAAAAAAACCAGCCCATGAGAAATGGATTATGATTTTTAATGTTCCAATAAAAAAAATGGGCTGTTTCTATATGATTGTCTTGGAGAAATTGTGATGTTTGTAAGTCGATATTATTGGAGAAGAAAAGACAATGCCCTCGGTAATTAGTGCCGCGTAATGATCGAACGAACGGCCGAACATGAGATAATGATAATTCTCGTACGCAACCCAAAATTAGATCTTGATTTTTCACGCTGGCAGAGTGACTTGCCGGTTAATCTGCCAGCTCACAGAAAATGTGCAATTTCGCATTGAGCATGGCGAGCAAGCTGAAATTGTGTGCGCACAAGATCCACATTACCACCCTTTGACAAAACAGTAGCCATAGCAGAATTTAATTTGTCATGAGCATGCGCCCAGTCTGGGGTACCAAAGAATCTTTGAAAAGTTAGCGGGCTAAAAATAGAGTCCACTCCTCTGGGCCAACCGAAGCTTTTTGAGTTATGAAAATAGAGCCACCAAATATCCATTTCGAATTCCACGAGGGATCGAGTTGAATCAGGGTCGCGACTGAACGCCTTGCTAACCAAGCTTGTGAACTGGGCAGATTGTTAAGATCAAAATCTTCTTGGCTTATGCTTATAACCTTTCGACGACCCAGAGGCCTCCATAAAGGAGCTTCTAGATCATCTCCATGGCTAAAAAATCCGAGAGTTTTGATATTGGGTGGAAGGATGGTTAGGATTGGATCCCAGCAAGTACCACGTTGCATATAGGTCTGGTATACTTGGTGGGCTCGGGCGAATCGGGGGCTGTCACCTATTAAGGTCAAAAGTTTCTGGACTGGGAAAAGAGGGCGGGCAGGACTCAAAATCAAACCGATGAGAACAGTCGAAGATAAAAGAGTAAAAAAAGGAGCTAGTTTGCGAAGAGTCCCGCTTGGCAAGCTCCAGAATCCTAACGGCAATAAAAAGAGGAAGGGGTAGTACGGCAACAGAAGGCGCGCTGTAGATTCGCTACCCATCTTGGCCATATAAAAAAGCAGGGAGCCAAGGCCGGCCACGCCAAGAAAGAACCACGGCTGTCCTCGTAAGATGGGGAGAGAGATAGGGGTTCGCCGCCCCTTGAAAATCCAAAGCGCAAGGCAGGCAGTTAGCCCAAGGCCAAGGCCGGCAGATTCCTCCATGGGAATTTCTCCCATTTTTAATTCAAAGCGAGGGAATCGCTCCAAAAGCCAGACCTTGAATTCTGAGGGAAGAAAATGGGCAACAGCATCGTTTGCCTGTGAAGGGGCAACAAGCACAGGAGGTTGTGCTGCGTAATAGGACAACATCAGAAAGTTGCCAATAACGCCAGCAACAGGATCGGTTAATGCAACTTTTGTTTGATTCGTCGCGTCCCCTGTCCAGCTCCCCGTGTGTTTGTGGTTTAGAGCGGCCATCGGGATAAAAGACACCATTAGACCCCAAACAACAAAGGGCAGGAGTTTAAAGAGATGAGGCATCCAAATTTTGTAACGTAGCATCATGGCCATAAGCCAGGGCAGGGCAAGGGGCAGGTTGCTGCCCTTTGTTCCCGTGAGAAGCGCTACTGCTAGAATAGCCCAGCCAAAATCTGAAAACTTCTCCCCCTTGCCTGCTGAAAGAACAAAACAAACTGACGTTAAAGCATAAACTGTGGCAAAAGCATCATTACCCATGCCCCCAGACTGAAGGACATACCCATATCCGAGAGGAAGAAGCCACATCCACCACCAGCAAGTTTTAGGCGCGATTCCCGCAAGACGAAAAGTGCGAAAAATAAGGCTGGGCATCAAAAGAAAAGAAATCCAGCTAACAAAAAACGCACCCCGATCAGATTTAAAAAAAATAAACAAAGGCATGATGAGCCACTCAAAACCAGCAGCACTAAAGTTCTGACGTGAATTGGGGGTGGTGATCCAGTGCCAGCATCCGGCATTCAACCAGTGAAGTAATCTCGGAATCCGGTAGGAAAGGGCATCGTAGTTAGAAGGGGTATAAAGAATGCCGCCCAAAAGAGACAGCAAGGAAACTAGAACAAAAAGCAAAGGCAGAGAAAAGAGGAAGTTTCTAGGGCGGACGGATCCCCTCTTCCACAGCAAAAAAAGTCGGCGAAAAGATGAGGCTAAGGAAAAAAAACGGAAAGAGAGTTTGAAATACGCAAAAATTAAGAAGCCCGCAAGAGAGACAAGCCCCCAAGCGTAACCTTTTTCGTTTAGATGCCCGGTTAATCCGAGGCCCCAACCCGTTAGAACAGCCCAACTAGAAAAAATTATCCAGAAACGCAATAAAAAAAGAGTGCCTGTCATAGGTCCTCGTGGGTTATAAGCGTGTCCCTTGTTGTGGGGGAGGGAGGAGCATCAAATGCAAGCCGCTTTGGCGATAACAACGAGGCTCTGCCCTAAAGGGGGTCGCGCGAATTTATTTTCCAGGCCATGAGCCCAGCGGAAAATAAAACGGTCGAACATGCGCACCATTGTCGGATTAAAAGAGCGGCTTCTTAGAAGTCTAAAATTAAACAGCCATGCGAAGTAGCCAAAAAAATTAAAGTAAAACATCTTCTCCACAGTTAGCCCAGCTGAATCAAGAGCCTGCGACATAGAAGATTGAGTATAACGACGAAAGTGTCCGAAGTCCCGATCGATGGGGGAGAAGATTTCTGGGCGCGCAGGGACTAGGAGGCAAAGATGCCCGCGCGTCGGAGCAAGAAGCTTCCGATACTCGGATAGCTCTGCGACATGATTGTCGATGTGCTCTAAAACATTAACACTGGTAATGGCGTCACAAAAAGTTCCGACTGGAAGGGTTGACGCAGTTTCCTCGATGAGGGAAATATCTGGGTGATTTTTGCGGAAGATAGATGCAAATCTTGAATCCGGCTCAACACCGATCAGATTTTCTCTCCCCACTATCTCAGCAAACAATGCCGTCATCTGACCTATGCCTGCGCCCATGTCTATAACCTTTCCGTTCAAATAAGGCAGGAACTCTTGAACAATAGCCTTGCGATAAAAATGCGCCTCTTGCAGGGCGCTGAATTCAAAATCCTCAGAGCCGGCAAACTGATTGGGTTTAATTACAGAAGATTTCAAAAAAGCTAGATACCTAAGGAGGCCCGATATCGAAGGTTGTATTTCAAAATGCAATAGATGGCACGTACACCATCCTTCCACCCAATCTTTTTACCTTCGGCATAGGTTCGGCCGTAATAGGAAATACCTGTCTCAAATATGCGTACGCCCAGCCTGGCGACCTTGGCGGTGATTTCGGGTTCGAAGCCGAAGCGGTTTTCTTCAATTCGAATGGATTGGATAATTTCACGTTTAAAAACTTTGTAACATGTTTCCATATCGGTGAGGTTCAGATTAGTGAACATATTCGATAGAAGGGTTAAAAAACTATTCCCTACGCTATGCCAAAAGTAGAGAACCCGGTGAGCCCGCCCGCCCATGAATCGGGAACCGAAAACAACATCTGCCCGATTTTCTATCAGGGGTTGAAGAAGAATAGGATATTCGGAGGGGTCGTACTCCAAGTCGGCATCTTGGATAATCAGGAAGGGGGCGGTGGCAAGGGAGATTCCAGTGCGTAGGGCTGCACCCTTTCCTTCGTTCCGGGAGTGGCGTGTTGCTCGAATTTTGGAGTTTGAAGACGTAAGGGTTTGGAGGAACTCCCACGTTCCGTCGGTGGAGCAGTCGTCCACCACAATGATTTCCATGACGCTTGGCTGGGCCAACACCTTTTTTAATACGGATGCGATCGTCTTGGTTTCGTTGTACGCAGGCATAACCACCGACAAAACTGAATTCATAGCATTGAGTTTGAGCCTGACTCGCACGTGAGGGAAGGGGATTTTTGGCCCTACTACGCTCCACCTTGGTGCGCATAGGAGCTTCGAAGGGTTGGAGGGTGGGTGGTTTGAGGGGTGAAAAACTGATCATGGCGACCCCCTGCGTAGAGGCGGCCCTACCTAGGTTTGAGATGAGAAGCTTGAAAAAGTGAGCAGGGGAGGTAAGGATGCTGAATGGCAAAAACGGCCCATCCCAAATCCAATATTCTTGTTGCTGGCGCAGGGGGGTTTATTGGGGGGCATTTGGTGGCCTACTTGCGCAAGCAGGGTATCAAGAATATCCGAGCGGTGGACATCAAACCTTTTGGGGAGTGGTACCAGAAGTTTGAGGATGTGGAGAATCTATCGCTGAATTTAGGGGAGCTACCTGCGTGTCATCAGGCGGTGAAAGGGATGGAGTGGGTCTATAATTTGGCGGCAGATATGGGCGGCATGGGCTTTATCGAGTTGCACAAAGCGGAGTGTATGTTGACGGTGCTGATTAATACTCACCTGCTGATGGCCTCGCGTGATGCCAAAGTGAAGCGGCTCTTTTATGCCTCGTCGGCCTGTGTTTATGCAGCGGATAAGCAGACGACGACGGAGAATCCTGGGTTGAAGGAAGCGGACGCATATCCTGCCATGCCAGAGGACGGGTATGGATGGGAAAAGTTATTTAGTGAAAGGATGTGTCGTCATTTCCGGGAGGATTACAAGTTGGAGACGAGAGTGGTGCGCTATCACAATGTGTATGGACCGAACGGGACGTATGATGGGGGCAGGGAAAAGGCGCCGGCGGCGATATGCAGAAAGGTGATTGAGGCGCAGAAAAATAAAAGTGGGGAGATTGAGATTTGGGGGGATGGGGAGCAGACGCGGAGTTTCATGTACATCGACGACTGTATCAAGGGCTCGACCGAAATTATGGAGAGTGAGATTCGGGAACCGATCAACCTGGGCAGTGCCGAGATGGTGTCGATCAATCAGCTGGTGGATATTGCGGAGGGAATTGCGGGGGTGAAGTTGAAGCGGAAGTATAATTTGGGAGCACCCAAAGGGGTGAGGGGAAGGAGTAGTGATAATACTCTGATCAAAAAGCTGATGGGTTGGGAGCCAAGCACGAAGTTGAAGGACGGCTTGGCGAAGACGTACAAGTGGATTGAGGGGGAGATGCGCTAGGGGGGGGATTAGGGATTAAGGGATGGGCCTTCCGTCGTCCCGCATGAGCGGGACTTTGGAGGGTTGAAGCTGGCTCAAGGCCCCAAGGCGGGGCAAAATGAGTTGATGGCGATGGAAAGCAAGCGAGTGGATGTATTGGGAGTAGGGATCAGTGCTATCAATCTTGATTCGGCGAAGAGAGAAATTCTGCACCGGCTAGAAAAAAAGGAAAAGGGGTACATCTGTGTTACCGGGGTGCATGGCGTAATCGAGGCGCAGGACGACTCCCGATTCCGCAAGATCCTGAACGAATCTTTTCTGACAACGCCGGATGGTATGCCGATGGTCTGGGTGAGTTGGCTCAAAAAGTATCACGATGTGGATCGAGTTTATGGCCCCGACCTGATGTTAGAGATGGCCAAGTCGACCAAAAACGGAAAATTCACCCATTTTCTTTACGGAGGGCGGCCTGGAGTTGCGGAGCTGCTCCAAAAAAGATTGGAGGAAAGATTTCCAGGAATTCGTATTGTAGGGACTTATACGCCACCTTTTGGGCCGCTGTCTCCAGATCAAGAAGAGGAGTTAAAAGCGAAATTCCATAAATTAAAGCCCGACATGACTTGGATTGGATTAAGTACCCCGAAGCAGGAAAGATTCATGGCTGAATATTTGCCGAAGCTTGAAACCACTGTCATGTGTGGGGTGGGTGCGGCCTTTGATTTCCATTCGAAGGTGGTCAAGCAAGCCCCGAGGTGGATTCAGCGATCGGGGTTTGAGTGGCTGTATCGCACGATTCAGGAGCCGCGCCGCCTCCTGGCCAGATATTTGCGAAATAATACGCGTTTTTTGTGGCGATATGGTTTGAGTTGTGTGGGATTGGAGCCACCAAGAAGGGAGGAGGGGGTGTCGATTGCCTTTTTGGGATGTCGTGGAGTGCCCGCAAGGTATTCGGGGTTTGAGACGCTGGTCGAGGAGTTGGGGGCGAGGTTGGCGGCAAGGGGTCATGCCGTGACAGTTTACAATCGTTCGCACCTGTATCCGGATCGTCCAAGAGAGGTGAGAGGGATGAAGGTCGCCTACCTGCCCAGTTTGAGGACGAAGAGTACGGAGACGATCACGCACACGTTGCTGGCGGTGATTCATGCAGCTGTGCGAAAGTTCGACGTGGTGTATCTGTGCGGGGTCGGCAACTCGATTTTGGCAGGCATCCTAAAGCTGGCGGGCAGTCGGGTAATCGTGAATGTGGACGGGGACGATTTTCGGAGGCAGAAGTGGCATCCTTTGGCCCGTGCGTGGTTGAAGTGGAGTGAGTTGTGGGCAACCAAACTGAGCGATGTGGTAATCGCAGATAATCAGACGGTGGTGGAGAGGTATCGGAGGGATTACGGCTTTGAGGCGACGTACCTTTCGTATGGAACTCCTGAAAAGCCGAAGGAGGTGGGGAAGGGGGCGCTGGAGCTGTTAGGGCTGAAGGCGGGAGAGTATGTGTTGTACGTGGGGAGGTTGACTCCTGAAAATCTAGTCGATCTGCTGGTGCGTGCCTATGGGAAGGTGGAGGGAGATTGGCCGTGTGTCGTCGTAGGGCCTGCTGGGTACGAGGTGGATTATGGGATCAGCCTCCATAGGTTGGCGGGGCCTAGGGTAAAATTGGTGGGACCTGTGTATGGGAAGGGGTATGAGGAGTTGAGCGCAAACTGCGGAATTTTTGTTTTGCCCGGAGTGGTGGAGGCGACGCGGTTGGTTCTGTTGGATCAGATGGGGTTTGGAAGTGCAATCGTCTATCAAGACTGTCCAGCAACGCGGGAGGTGATCGGGGAGGCGGGGTTGGCGTTCGGTGGAGTGGATCCTGAAAAAGATTTGGCGGAGAAGTTAAGTGGTCTGATCGTAAATTCTGGGGAAAGGGAAAGATTGAGGAAGGCGGCGCGTGATAGGGCGGAGAAAATTTATAGCTGGCAGAAGGTGACGGATCGGTATGAGGAGATTTTGAAGGAGCTGGCGCCGGCGAAGAAGTAGGGGAGAAAAAGATTTCGGAATTCGGAATTCGAAAATGAGAAAGAGGGGTTAGCGGAATTCGGTGTCCCAATTAAAACCGATAGCAGGATCATTCCAAGGGCGGCGTACTTCGTCGGGATTTTTACGATTGTAAGGCTCGGACGGGAGGTTGATGAGGAGAACTTCATTGGAGGAGATTGCTTTGAAGCCGTGGAATATTCCTGGGGGAATCTGTATGAGGACGCGGTTGTGTTCTCCTGCGACGATGCTGTGGGTCTTTCCGTGGGTGGGGCTTTTGGGGCGGGAATCGTAGAAGCCGATTTTGGCCATTCCGTGAATGATGGACATGCAGTCGGTCTGTTTTTCGTGTGCGTGCCAGGCTTTGATGACGCCCGGATAGATGGAGCTAAAGTAGGCTTGGCCGAAGCTGACAAAGTGGGGGTCGTCTTTTCGGAGGATCTCCATGACGCGGCCGCGATCGTCGCAGTGTTGTGTGAGGGGCAGGAATTTGAGGCCGTCGAGCATGAGTCGAGTATGGAAGATTGGCGGTAGGTTGAAAGATTAAGATGTGGGGGGGCAATTAGGGGTTATGGGGTTAAGGGATTAGGGGGTTAAAGAGGTATTAAGGTGTGAAAGTACGAATGTGAGAAAAACTCACGCCAAGGCCGCTAAGGAGGCAAAG
>Ga0214921_10002612_pt1 | contig 29024 bp, 29 predicted proteins | sample LL1505_MetaG_FD_177992 | JGI IMG/M metagenome (GOLD analysis project Ga0214921, IMG submission 177992) | Freshwater microbial communities from Lake Lanier, Atlanta, Georgia, United States - LL-1505 | ecosystem: Environmental > Aquatic > Freshwater > Lake | place: USA: Georgia | collected...
AAATTTCTTTATAATTTTTGAAGAATTGACGGATTCAACAATCCAATCGCCTTTATTCCAAGTATATCCGTAAGAAGTGTATCGATTTTTATTAATATAAAATGGTTTATTTTCATAAAACAATGTATCTAACAAAATTCTAATATTATTATCTACGATTCCTTGTTCCGTTGCTTGTTCTAAACTTCTATTTGGTTGTGGATAATATTGTGACCGAATAAGTAAGCTGTTAAAATAGCTTGGTGAAAAAAACTGCTCACATATAAAATCCTCATTTTTACCTTTTGGAATCGTTTGGACGATTTTTTTATCTAATTTAATTAAAGGATTGAAATAAATTGTTTTACTAGAAATAGATGGCAATGTCATATTAGGAGAATAAATTGTTTTTGAATGTCCCAAAATTCTAGTATTTAATAATATAGTAATAGATGCAGGATAATAATTTTTCAAGTTACTATTATTAGTTTTCACGTTTCCATTATTCATAGTGTCATTATTCATACTATACTAATTGTATTATAATTGTTTTCTACTTATATAATTAAAATATTATTTAATTACTATTCATATATTTTGTAATAGTATTTTTAATATTATCTCCGATGTTTGGTTGTACTCCTACACCATTTCTTCCTCCGGATCCATTTGTATTGGTGCTGGTGCTGGTGCTATTCAATTGTTTTTCTTTTTTAGCTTTTTCCAAAATTTGAATTGCTTGAGTTAATTCTTCATGTGATACTATACCATCATTATTAGTATCCATTAATTTATTTAGTACTCTATAATCATGTGGAACAATACAAAATGTGCTTTCTTCATTAAATAAAAATTCAGACAATATAACAAATACAGCAGTTAATACTAACGATGTGTATATGTCACGTGTAGCCATCCATGCCATCGCAAATACTAAAATTTGTTTTGTAATAGCAAATTTTAAATATTCTTCTGCTGACTTGCTAAATTGTACCGATATAAATTTTGATCCAATATTTAATAAAATCATTACAACACCCGCGAAAAATCGACTACTGTTTAAAAATAAAATGTGATCGTTAATATAATCTAGAAATCCATGAAAACCTTTGTATGATTTTTTAATAGGTGTTTGTGGAGTTGTATTAGGAAATAATGGATTGCCTTGTGTTGATGATGGTGTGGATCTTGGTACTGGTGGTGTTGATCCTAGTTTTGAAGTAGGATTCTTTGGTATCTTTGGTATATTAATACCCCTTTTTAATGATATATTTTTTTTTGAATTATTTTGTTTTGTCATATATTTTATGGATATTAAATATATAACAAAATTTTTTTATATATAAAAACCGATTTAGAAAACCGATTTAAAAAACCGATTCATTTTGGATGTATATTTGGTTAGTTGTCTATTTTTAAAATTTCTTAACTTTCGTTTTTGCGAATTAAATGTTTTTCTTAGCGAAAATGCTTCTAGATGGTTCGATTCATGAATGTTATACATAGCCGAAAATACAAAAATAACAGAAATCACAATAACACAACATAATAAAATAGAAATAGTAGTCTTTTTAAATTTGAACATGTTTATTTAATATTAACTAATATTTTATGTTTTGATATTTTTGGTTTTATTGTAAAAAAGGTGCATAATTATTGTTGAACGTTCCTTCAAATGAAGGAAAAATTTGCATAATATTGGAATTGTTTGTATTTAACCCACCATATTCAAAACTCGCCGAGCTATTCGATTGTTTAGAAGAAATATTGTTTTCTAGAGTAAGAATATCTTGTATTGTAATATTTTTTTTATTTTGTGGTGTTTCTATAACGCTAGACATATTGTAATCCATGTTATTATATTTAGAAATATTTGCATGTTTACGCTGATATTCATATAAAAATACTATTATCCCCAAAAATAATATACCTAAAAATAAATTACAACTAGCTACAGCTAATAATACGACTAATAATACTATTCTCCCTAAATCGGAATCAAAACAAAATGTTGTTACTGCAAAAACTGATATGTTGTTAAAAAAAATAAAATAAATAAACAAAATTAAAAATGTGATAATAACACCGTTATACATATATTTTTGCATGTTTTTATTTGGATTTGGATTTATTTTATTAATATACGTCATTTTATATTATAAATATAATATATTATAATATAATTAATAATAATATTAAAATTTCATTCACATAATCAAATTATTATCTAAATTTTTATTAAGAAGAATATGTCTTTAGCATTATATGCATCACCATATGATAATAATGGAATAGATAATAGTACAGATAATTTAATATCCAAAAAAAGATTTGCTCATCATAATAATAGAACTCAAAAATATAGGGTCAATGGCAACATTCAAGACAATAAAGTAAATAATATTATAAAAAAAATTCACGACAATTCTATGTATAATGATTCAATCGATGGTGTGGAGATGGGTGATTTTTCACCATTATCACCTCCAGACTCCGCAGGAGTAAATAGAACTATAGATAAATCTAGTTTTAAAGAAAATTATACGGGTATTGGTATAGACAGTGACAATGATACTGATAATTACAATACTAGTAAAAATAACACGGTAAATGCTTTAAATAGTTCAGATAATTCAAATTACTACACTATTCCTTCAGATAATAATTCAAAATCATATACGCAATCAACCCAACCAACCCATGCGAACCAACCAACTCAACCAAACCAGTCAAATCAACCGACTGCGAGTAATTATTTAGATAGTATAGAATATAATAATTTAAATAACAATTACGGAGATAACAAATCAGTAGAAGAATATTATAAAAAATTTAGTCCTAATTATAGTTATGGTACCGTGTCCAATTGGAATAGAACTGCTCAAACACATGCTCATTCTAACGCGAACAATATTAATAAAAAAATATATGCAAATTCTGACAATATGATTAACAGTCCTTTTTTACCGTCATTAATGTCATCCTCTTCCCCCACAAACACTGAAAATTCCATTTTAATAGAAAAATTAAACTATATGATTCATCTTTTAGAAGAACAACAAGATGAACGAACCAACAATGTAACGGAAGAAGTTATACTATATTGCTTTTTAGGAGTATTTATGATTTTTATAGTGGATAGTTTTACCAGAGTCGGAAAATATGTGAGGTAATCAGAATACTAACCCTAACCCTAACCCCCCATACAGTCAAAAATATTTATTTATTGTAATATAAATACATGTTTAGAATCACATTGTTTATGAATATAATTATATAAAAAATACATGGTATCTCTCGTTCTATAAAATAAGGTTGATTTGTTTTGGGTCGTTTTTATTAAATCATTTACAATAATACAATTGTCTGATATATTTTCTATGCAGAAAAACTCATATTCTTCTTTTTCGCTGGATTTTTTGGGGTTCTTTTTGTCAGACTGCTCGTGTAGTACTTTTTTTTCAGTAAGTTGATACAATAACAATTTAAATCCATAAATAAACAACTCCTCCGTGTTTTTATTTATTCTACCCACTCGTGTTTCCTCTTTATCATAATAACAAATAGAACCAACACATGAAATCGTACGTTTGTGTAATCTGAAAAAATAAACGGATATTATTTGTCCGTTAATGACATCAAACAAATAATAAACAATCAGGGTTCTCGATGTGATTTGTTCGAATAAGTTGTTTATATTGGGTAAAATAAAAATATTGAATCGATCCAGATGTTGTTCTTTAATGAAGTCCAATACATTATGAAACGATGATTTTGTAACTTCAAAAGCCTGATAATGTTTAAAATGATTTTGTGATTGAGTTAAACTTGCACCTATAGATTTCTTACAATAATATTGTTTGAGAGAAAACACGTAGGATTTATATAGACATAATGGGACAACTCCAATGTTATTGTTTGTGTTAGACCGTTTAAATAGACAAATACGAATATTTTTATCGTTGTTGCCATTTAATGTCATCGCGTTCAACAATTGCTGGTTATATATATGGGTTTGTATGAGCTCGTATTTTATAAGTTGTTGTTCTTGTTTTCTTTTATTGTTATCTACATGTAAAAAATCAATGTAATATATTGGTTGTTCGTTAGTATTATCATTCGATTGTTTAATAAACATACGTAAGGGACGACTTGTTATCATACCCAAAGGTCGTTTTTCATCCATATAATATCCTTTTTCAATGTTTTCATATATAACAGGTTCGTTGTAAAAGGATATGTAGCTTCTCTCTAAAACACTATTGAAGATGGGTGAAATATCATGTTTCGTTTTTATATCACCGATTTTGTTTTGTATCATAGAGAGAAACTTGTTCCATAGAGGATCTTCGAGTTTGGCAAAAGATGTGGTTTCAATGTTTGAAAAATTTGTGTATTTGTTTTTGCATGGTTGTTCTAGTTGTATGAGTTGAGGTGATGAAAAATAATACATTATATTATATTTATGAAATATTGGTTGTTGAATCCAAAAACGGTCGTATATTATGCGTGTATATATGATATAAATAAAACATAATAATAGTAGGACTATAGGAATATATAACATCCATATCATCTAGAGTATGAATGTCTAATAAATTATAAAATGTATTTTATATTTTATTGTATTTATATAATATATGAGCCTAAATTTTAACTATTTGACTTTATTTATTGGTTCTTTTTTAGTAATATGTATATCAACTTACTTTAAAAATAATGCGGATTTAAAAGCTCTACTTTATTTTATTCTATTAATTGCGTTGTTATTAGTTACAAAATTAAATACTTTTGCTGTTTTAATAACTACATTAATAATATGGTTAGGAGATGGATTAGTACAAGAACTAACCAAAAGACAAAGATATGGTGTCGCATGGAAGTATTCAAACACGATACTATTAAACACATCTTTATTTGTATATTCAGCGTATGGAGTTGTAATAGTACTGGGATTAGTTTTATTCAGATTAATAAACGGTAACGATATATCGTTACCAAAATCAAAATACATGTATTTAATTTTCCCGGCGTTGGGATCATTTTTGGTACCAATAGTTTTTAACAATTATCCAGATTTAGAATTTGTAGGGTTAATGCTTACATTAGGATTCGCTTTGTTTATTACTAATTTTAAATCGTTAATGGTATTAATATTTACATTTTTAGCAGTTCTGTTTGATATGAATTTTTATAGATTCAATAGAAAATTATATTGGATTCGAAGACCAATTAAAAATGAAATATATATAGGAACTGAACCGTTGAATTTTATTCCAATGTGGTGTATGTTTTTTATATCTTCTTTATGTTTCTATAATTTATTTGCTAATGTTATTTAGAATTCCATTTCCATGTTTTTGGTTTCTTTTATGTTTTTTATATTTTTGTTTTTGTTTTTTCATGTTTTTTGTTTTTTGGTCGTCTTCTTTTACACCAATATGTGACTCTTTAATCACAACATTATCTTTACGAATAAAAAACTTGAATATGAACCAAATCACCAAATATCCAATATGCCATAATTTTAACATTGGGAGTCCTAACACAAAATAATCCTTATAAACAATAAACAGAACACATGTGATAATACTATATAAAACAAAAATTATTCGCCAATGATATTTTTTACTGCTATTCTCTTCATTAAAATAATAGGATTCCCATAAATATGAAAAAAAAGTAAATGCAATATAAATAGCAGAAATAATATATTTGTTTTTGGATAGTAAAAATGTCCAAAAAGACCTGAATGTAGAAAAATAGTGCTTGTAATTATAGAAAAATATAAAGACAGCTAATACAGTAACGTAAATTATACTATTATTCCAATAAGGATCATTAATAGCGGTGTCTTCTATGGGGGTGTTATTTAATTTTATTAGTATTAAATCACCTAAATATAAATTATAGCATAAACCAAATAAAAATGGAATAATAAAACTATTTTCATATAAAAAAAGAATTGTTATAATACCAATCATAAAAATTTTAATATTTTCGGTTAAATAAACACTGCATGTCAGTTTGTTATCTACAATTTCATCATATGTTTTAACAAGACAACCAAATAAAAATGACAATACAAAAACCATATATATATTTTTATTATCCTGATAGGGTATATTTATTATCATGATGGTTGATAATATAATCACATTATAATTATATTATCAAATTTTATCGTATTTATATATAGAATTAAAAAGTTATAATATAAAATAAAAATATCATAATATATATGATATACTCGCTTTTATATATATTTATATATTCTAATGCGAATAATATAATAAATAATTTATATTTATCAAATTTTTCTAATATAATAAATAATGAATTTATCCAACAAAATACTAATTTTTATTATTCTATTATGAACATAAATAAATTCGGTTTATCTATATATTTTATTTATTTGATTAAAAATATTATTTATTATAATGCAACCAATGATTATTCAATTCTATTAGCGCTAATTTATATAAAATATACATTAAATATTCTTTTGCAGAATAATATGACACTTTATGAATACGAATTCAACAGAAATATTATGTGGTTATTTGCGACACCATTAATGCTTAAAATGTATTGTGATGTTAATAAATTTAATATATACAAAATAAATATACAATATCATATTATACCAGTATTAATAAATATATTTATTTATCCTTATTATAATAGTAAAATTTATTATTATTTTATTGGTTTTTCATGGATATTAGTTATAATTTTTATGAAATCATTGTATGAAAGACGCTCATTGTTATTTACTAATATATATTTATTTATATGGTTCATGTTTATGTTAATAAATTTCATGGAATTAACAAATATAACTAATAAATATAATATTACTTTGTATTATTCGTTTGCGGATATGTTAAGTAAAATTATGGCGAGTATAATAATTAATGATTATAATGAAAGAAAATTAATGCAAATAAATAATATGGATTTACAATCTGTACAGTTTATAACATATTTGATTAAATATATAAAAAAATATGAACATGAAACTGCAATTATAAGCGAACAATGTAATAATTTTATTAAATTTACAGCAAATAAATTATTAACGAGAATACCAGAAAATAAAACTATACTGGAACAAGAGTTATTGAAAAAAATATTACCGTTAGATTTAGATAAAGAGTATATAGCAAATGCAAATACATACGCAAATACATACGCAAATACAAACATAACTACAAACGCAAAACAATATGATATGATATGTATTCTTTTTTCTGATATAGTGAATTATACAGAATTAGCAAAAAAATATAACAATGAAGTTATTTTTCAGTTACTCAATAATATATATGTTGCGTTTGACAAAATAATAAAAAAATATCCACATTTGCAAAAAATAGAAACTATTGGAGATGCTTATATGGTAGTAGGTGATATTTTTAGAAATGATATTAATCATAAAATTGTTATAAAAGAAATTATATTGTTTGCATTTGATATTATTAAAGAAATAAAAACAATAAAAACACCACATAAAAATGAGCTGTTAATTCGTATTGGAATTAATATGGGATCTGTTAGTATAGGAATACTAGGCAATGAAATACCACGTTTATGTGTTGTGGGTAACACTGTAAATGTTGCATCTAGATTACAATCTACTGCCGAAATTGATACGATTCAATTTTCTAGGCATATATATGAACAATTAGAAGAAATAGAATTTGATATAAAATTTGAAATTATAAAAAAAGAGAATGTATTTTTGAAAAATTTGGGTTCAGTGACAACCTACAATATTTCTCCAAACTAATTAGGTTTTGTAAAAACATAAATATATTGATTATGTCGTGATTGTTCTATATTACCCATATCTATCATACCTTGTAAAATAAATCCTTCATTTAATGCCATATTATTTATTTCATCGATTGATTCCATGTAGAGCACATGAGAATTTTTTCTAACTACTTGATTATCATTTCTGTTTTTTTTGAATGTTTCATTAATAGTAGCATAATTGTTTTCGTTGTTTATTTCAAAAATAGAAGAATAATCCATATTATAGTTTGGAATAGCAACTTTGTTTTGAATAATTCGTGCGTTACCCATTTGTTTCTTTGAATTTTTATCATTATTGAATAATCCACTAGATGGAATTGTATAATTAAAATTATTTTTATCAACCAGATGTACCAATAAATAACCTCCTGGCATTAACCAATTCATACAATTTTGGAAAAATGCTGATTTGTTTTGTATATAATATATGGTAAAATCCATACAGTTTATATGCGTAAAACTATTTTGTGTAAATACGTTTATATTGAGAACATCACCATGAATGTAATTATTTATTAATTCGGGATAATTTTGTTTCGCTTTTTTAATCATAGAAGGTGAAATATCTATACCATGGGCATTATATCCTTTTGATGCTAAATTACCCACATAATGACCAGTTCCGGAACCAATGTCTAAAATAATACTTTCACTTGTAGGATTTGCATTGTTTATTAATACTCCAATTTCATAATTATTTTTAAATTTATAATAGAGTAAATCATCATATATAGTTGCATAAAAATCATCATATATGTCATTGATATTAGATTTAACTGAGAAATCGGAACCTAAATATAAATCTGTATTGTTTAATTCTGATGTTATATCATGACTTAAAATGTCTGTAAATCCTTCTTGTTTTTGTGATTTATCCAATGATTTAGATATGAAAAATATGACAGCTAATAATAGAAAAAATAGTAATACTTTACCCCATGTTGACGTATGTTTGTATAAATCATTAACAGATTCTATAATATTATTCATGATAGTATTTTTAAATTTAGTCATTTTGTATTATATATAGGTTTGTATTATAAATTATAATGGCTCTTCTATTTTATAATTTTATTTTATAATTTTTAATTTTTATAGGGATTTTTAGTATTTTTAATGTATTTTTTTTATTCTATGTATATTAAATCACACAACAGATAAATCATGGATCATGAAATTAATGATATTCGATCAGCAAAAGAATTTAAAGGAATAACATTTTCTGAATTTAAAAAATCCGATGTTAAAAAAGAACTATTAAAATGCTTAATTAATTCCAATATAGAATCATCAATCTATTGGTCCGCCGAATTAATCTGTTCAGGAAATTATATTGATTTATGGGATATTATTATTTATTTTTTTAGTAAATATATTCATTTGGGGAATCCTAAATTATCTGTTTATCTAGAAGTAAGAATCCAAACATTTAAAACGATATTACAGAATGGATACGTTCAATCAGAGCTTTCAATGCGTAATAATTCAAAAATAAGAAAATTATTTGCAGAAATGATGTTTATATTATGCAGTGTTAAACGACGACATTGTTTTGAATCAATTAACATTAAAAAAGAGGAATTTGAAATGATAAATATGACAAATAAATTAAAAGCGCCCGATGTTTATTATGCGAATTCTGTTTTTAAAAAAGATGATCCTAAAGAATTATTTATAGCAATCAATGAATTAGTTTATAATATATCCAATGATGGTAAAAATACGATACAAGCGTGTTATTGGGTTGAGTGGATAATGGAATTCGAACATATATGTAAAACCAAAAAAGAAAAATGCCTATGTGAACGTCGTACTAATATACCGGTTGATAGCAAATTTCAAATGGATATAATATGGATAATATGGGATGTTTTATTGTATTATTCAAATGATAAAAGTGAATTAATAAAAAAAATTATGAAAAGTTTATTGAATTTATATTGTTTGCGATATGGTAATAGTCAAAGCATTTTTAAAAAACGGAAATATTTAATATATTACGCTGTTTCAATTTTAACAGAAACAATTATAAATATTGGTAATGAAGAATTGCTTTCCAATGAACAAAAAGAAAAGCTGGTAATTGTATTGAACAAAATAGATAATATTTATAAACAAATAAAAAAAAATGAAAAGTCACCTAATACGGATTACTTGTTTAACAATACATCCAAAAGTAATTTAGAGAAAACAATTGAGAAACTAGAAAAGATGAACGCATTTGGAGAAGAATTTGTTCCTAGGGTATAATTTGCTTTTTTATGCATCCCAACATTTATAAAAAATAAAAATATTATGATATATTAATTATAACCATGTATAAATATCATAATAAAACTACTACAGGCAAGTCACATAAGTCACACAATAGAATTAGAAACAAGACCAAAAAAAATTTACACAAATTACCAGGAAACGTTGATGCATTTGAGAGAGAAATAACTGTGCGTTTTCTAGAAACAATAATTATGATAAAATTGTATCATTGGAAGACATATAGTTATGCCACTCATAAAGCTACAGATGATTTATATAGCAAAATAAATGAAAATATGGATCGATTTATTGAAGTTTTATTAGGAAAAGCAGGAAATCGTATCAATTTATTGAAAATCAATCATATAAAACTAACGGATTTTAACTCATCCGTTGAGGATACGAAAAAATTCAAACATGAAATTATCAAATTTAAAGAATATTTAGTAAATTTAAATTCAAATCCATTTATGGTTAAAATGTCGAATACAGATTTATATAATATTCGAGATGAGATATTGTCTGATCTGAATCAATTTTTATATTTGTTTACTTTCAAATAACATAATAAAACAAAATCAATTATTAGGTTTATTAGATCATTTTTAATTCTAACATATATATAATAATACACGAAAATGAATTCAAATAACGATAATGAATCAAAAAATAATATGGAGGATAAATTAAGTTCTTTATCTTCAAGTATTCAGTCTGGTCTTAAATCACTTACTAACTCATCATCTTCGTCTTTGACATCAGGAGATGATATAGTGAATTCTTCTAATTCAAATATGTCATCTAAAAAAATATTGGGATTGGATTGGAAGATTTTCGTATTAATTATTTTTATTTTTGGTTTGTTAGGTGTTAATATATTTGTATATTTAGCGGTAGGAACACAGGATGTTATAAATGCAATAAAACCGATAACAACTGCGCTTAGTAATTTATTTCATTCGATTTTTAGAGGGTCTATCTTGAATATTTTTAAAAATGCCATTCAAGGAGTGCATGATTTGTTATTTATAGCTCAAGGAACAATTAAAGGTGGCGTTTATGCTGCAGATAAATTATCAAAAGAACAAACTGAAAATAGTTCATTGAATTATAATACTACTAGTACTCCATCCCCTACTACACAATCATATAAACAACCAACATCTTTACCACAAACAGTTGCATCAAATGGCTCTATTAAAAATAGTGGACAATATCCTACATCACAACCAATACCACCAATATCACCCTCAATAAAAAATATTTCATCACAGAATGTAGCGAATTCAATACCACTAGCCAATTCACTAAACAGCAACGCATTAGATAAAGCGTTAAATACAGCATTGATTGAAGATACAAATGGTTCAATGAATAATAATATGTCAAATACATTCAATTATAAAGCGGATGATTCAATGAGTAATATTCAACAAAGTAAATCAACTAGCAAATCAGGATGGTGTTTTATAGGTGAGGATAGAGGATTTCGTAGCTGTATTCAGGTAAATGAAAATGAAAAATGCATGTCTGGTGATATTTTCCCTTCACAAGAAATATGTATTAATCCTAACTTGAGACAATAGGTTCAATTTATATTTTTTTTATATTTTATAGTAAACATAAAATATAAATGAGTTGTTTATTCAATAGTTTAAGTTATTTTATCAAGGAAGACAGCTACAAAATAAGACAAACAATATGTGCTTATTTAGAAGAAAATAAACCTATTATAGATGGTTTAGAAACACATGATGTACTTATGATTGAAAGTATTAACCCAAATACTTATATTACAAAAATGCGACAAGTATCTACATGGGGTGGAGCTATCGAAATTCAATGTGCATGTAATATATGGAATCTTCAAATAAATGTATCGAACTATAGAGACGCTGGAAATAGAATAATTGAATTTGTTCCTATAAATGGAAATATTGCAAACACTGTCAACATATACTGGAATGGTGGTCATTACGAACCTATCAGAAAATAAAAATCTTTCTTTCTTTGTAATAAATATAATAAATATAATAAAAGAGTATTAGCATAGAACGTATAACATAAAATGAATGAAAAAACATGGCAAAATATAAAAATTACACCGAAACCAAAACAAATAGATCAAGAATTATTGAATGCATGTTATTTTGGAAATATAACAGGTGTCAAGAAATGGTTAAAAATGGGTGCAAATGTTGAATACGTAGAAGAACGCGATGGATGGTTACCATTGCATTATGCTGCAAGATGGGGTGATTTAGATATGTTAAATTTATTGATAAAATATGGTGCTGATGTAAATGGTAAAACAAAAAGTAGAGAAACCGCATTACATAAATGTGGTCGATGGGATAGAAAAGATGCTGCTATTATATTACTGCAATTAGGAGCAGATCCAACTTGTAAAAATAGTGATGGTAATATAGCATCTGATATGACGGTAGATCCAGAATTGAAATTTCTATTGGATCATTTCAATGAATACAAAGAAATTATAAAAACAAAAATTACCAAATAAATGTCTAGCTAGAATTGACTGAAGTTAAACCTTTATAATTAGTAGGAAATTTATCACCATCTATTGCAGAAGATGTATTTATGCCACTATTTGTTAAAAACGTAGGAGAACCTTTTGTATAACATAATTCAGTATCTTTTCCATTTTCTCTCGGAACATTTGAATAACTAGATGGGAAACAAACAATCGGATTATAATCACAAATAACCTTGGATTTGCCACTACAGATATCTGATATTGTTCCTATAATAATACTACCACCATCAGGAATATTTCTATTTTGTGGGGTATTCACAACTGGTACATAATCAGGTAATGTAAATTTATTTTTAGACGGTGTTGGTGTGGGTGGTGGAAGTATAGTAGGGTTAACACTGGGTGTATTGTCATTTGGAGGCAAGGTATTTGCTGGTGTTTGTGGAGTATAAGTTGGACATGTTATTGGTTCGGTTGTTTGTGCTCCAGTTTCACTATTAATAACAGTATAATTAACCCTTTTCAAATAATTAATATTTGGATTAGTATAAGTTTCCGTTTGAGTAGCATATCCTTTTTTACTAATCCATTTTCCTTTACATATCGATGAATATATTTGATTTTTTGTTAATTTATTTGTATGATGTATGTAAGCATATTGCAATACATTTCCTTTTTTGTACATATTAAATGTATTATTAAGTTCACTAACTAAAACATATTTTTTTAATATGGGAACATATATAATATCATTTGGATTTAATTTATCAGTAATATAATCATTCACATCAGTACATCCACTTTGTTCTCTATACCATGGATTACTTGTTGATATAACATAATTTGGTCCCAAACAACTCATAGTAACTTATTATATGTTATATTTTATATGTTATATTTTATATGTAGATAATAATAAACATAATAATGGAAATATTTTATTATGTTTATTTATTGTTGTTTGTGATCTGTTGTTGGTGATCTGTTGGTGTTTATCAATATAAATTATCTACGGATTGAATTCATTTCTACTATCCGCAAAATACCATCGTAATGATAAATAGTTAGGGAATCTCAATTGTAATCCACTTGAACTAGTATTACTAATATTTGTTTTAGTAGTTGGACCTCTAAATGCAATTTTTTGAATATCAACAGAATTTAATGCTTTACTATAATACCATAAATTAGAAATATATCCGTTAAATCCACCATTCATGGCAACATACACATTACCATAATTTTGTTTTGGAACTCCTGATAAATTTGTTGATTTTGTTATAACACCATTGATATATACATCAAGAGTTGTATTAACACATTTTATGATAACATTTACCCATTTATTTAATGGAATATCTGGAATTCTAATTTCTTCATTAATAACCTCATTTGTGTTCATGATGACTAATAATTCGTTTTTATAAGGTGTCAAATATAAACCAGGAGCATTATTTGGAAAATTTAAACCATTGGGTAAAAAAATATCCGTTCCTTTACTAAAAATATGCCTATACACACCTGCATTACTAGAATTAAAACGATTGCCTGAAGTATCGATTCCATTGACATATATCCATACAGACCATGTAAATTCAATACCTCCTGATTGATTCATGGATCTAGATATCGTTTTTGCACCTTTTACATTTGGATTTTGATTAATGACTAAACTTTGTGTAGCATCTACCATACCATTAATTAAATGTGGATTTTGTCCACGATTGAATAAAACGCTTAATAGCATAATTCCTAAACGTAGTGCTATAATAAATCCAAAAATAACTAAAAGTAAAAATGCTACCTTTGATATTAAACTATTTGATTCAGAAAATACACTATTACTGGTTGAACTGGAACTGGATTTACTCCCGGAAGGTGCTGAACCACTATTTTTTAAAATAAATTTGTTATATAAAGAATTTTTATCAGCATTGCTACTCATTTGTATTTTCTATTATGTATAATTGTTTTAAATGTAATATTATGATATTAATAAAAATATTTATGAGTATATTATATATTATATATATAAAAATCATTTTAAATTTTTATATATTTCAGATTATAGGGTAAATATACTGCGAATTGTTTACTGTAAATAAACTAATCATCATAGTATACTGCAAAATTTGATTAAATCTGAATAGTATTGACTGGTATGCTGTTTTTCATTAATGTCACATCTAATTTATATTGACCAAACATACTAGCTAATTTGCCACCTGCACTAGAATAACCACTATTATAAACATTCCAAGCTTGTTGTGGATTTAATGGTGTATTCCAATATTGGAATTTTGATGTATATCCGTCAAAACCTCCTTTTGGTGTTACATAGATAGAAGGTGGATTTGTAGTTGGTATTTTTGCTACACCAGGTAAAACACATGTTTTTACTAGTTTGCCATCAATATAAACATCCAATGTTCTACCATAAACACTTATCAATAAATTCACCCATGTTTGTATTGGAATATTTGCTACATTACATGTATGTAATAAATTTACATTTGGATTTGGAGAACCTTGGCAACTTAGAACAACTCCTAAATTGTTTTCGACTGCACCTAATACAACTAATGGACATGGATTTACACCATATACATTTTGAACACCTGATTGTGTATTTCCACTGCTATCTGTACCACCTGGATTCAATCTTCCAAATAATACCTTTGGTTTTCCGTAATTATAATTCCAATCATTTATATAAAACCAAATAGAATAAGCAAAATTAGATGATGTTCCATTATTACCACCCACTAAACTACTTGCTGGAATAATTACTTGTGTTTGTGCATTTGAAACCGTACTAGACAATGTATTACTTGGTCTCATAAAATACATAATAGTAAAATATATCAATATAATGATAAAGATGATTAAAAAAATATTCATGACTGTTTTATATTATAAATGTAGAAAAATAATAATGTAATTATTCAAAATATATTTATTCCATGAATAATAAATATAAAACTGAGAAATTCGAATTGCTAAAATGAGTTGTATTGTTTCGTTCTTAATATGTCACCATGATTTATAACCAACCAACTAACCAACTATTATGATACATAATTGAAAAATCTAGTAAAAAATCCTGGCGCCATTACATATGGGGTTGGTATATTACCATTATTTTGTGTGGTTTTTGTAGTAGTTTGGGTAGTAGTTGATGGCATTATTGCGGGTGATTGGGTTAATATAGTAGTATTTGAATCGCTACCATATTGTGTATACGTTTTTTGATTCGTGTTACCATTAGGGTTAGGGTTAGGAACAAAAACAACTGTTTTGTTAAAATTAGAATAAGTAATTGGTGGTGTTTTGTTTTTAAATAATTCATATAAATAATATATTTGTGAATAGGTAAGTGGTTTATTGAAAAATGTCATATTACAAATACCACCACTAATACCATTATTACTACCAATTGTTAGAAAGTCAGATACATCAATCCATGGTACTACACCAGGTTGTGATTTAACTAATTGTCCATTATAAAAAATGTCCATAGTTCCATTGTATAAATTCAATGCAATATGATTCCATTTTTGTAATTGAATGTTTTCCAATCGAAATATTTCTTTATTTGCATTTTTATCAAAGTGAATTATATTGTTGGATCCGTCTCGCATGTAATGATTGCTTTGTTTTGTAGTTCTTGTATTGGTTCTTTTTGTACCGTTTGGATTATCTGATACATTAAATCCTTTATTATATAAAATATCATTCATATCAGCGTCAGCATTTGAAATATCAATATATTCACGACTATATTTTTGTGTGAATATCAATGTATTTTTAACACCATTATACAAAATATTAGGTGTTTCTGCAAAATTGAGGACAGAACCATTGGATAAATACAAATTGCTTGTACTAGGTGGTTCTGAATCTATATACAACCAAAAAGATAATCCATATTGATAATCTGGGGTAGTCATATTTGTTAATTGTTGCAGTGTAAATAAATCAGCTAGTTTATTCGTATAAATAGTTTGATTTATAATTTGCTTTCCCCCTTGTAATTGTATTCTTTCAGTTACAAAGGGGAAAAACAAATAAATCAATAATAATAAAATCATTATTACCAATAATATAAAAGAACCTATGTTAGTTTTGCTGTATTCATTATTAAATACATCTTTAACGGAGTTACTCATATTTTTGGTCGCATTTGATGGAATTAAATAATGGATGGGTGTTTCTATTAAATATATGAATAAACAAGGTATATACATAATAACATTGTATATAAATCGAAAAAAAGGACTATTTTTCAAATAAGTTCCTATATCAAAAAAACGGTATACTAAACTTAAAAAAACAACAACAATAAATAAATTGATAAATAATGCTAACATAGAATGTTTTGATTGAATATTTCCGTAAAGTCTAAAAATATAAAACAACAAAACACCTAGACCTCCCATTATTAAAATAAAAATACTAGCATTCAATAAATATCGGTATATTAAACTTCTAACGGTATTCTTATTCAAACTTTCCCTGGATGATATTTTAGTGTAAGTTAATAATATAGCTATTAAAGAAGCACCTACAAAAATAGAGATGAATGTTATACTTGTAAAATAAGTTGTAGCAATATTAAATGGATTAAATATAAATAAACAAATTAATAGAATCACGAATATTAATAAAATAAAAATAAATATTTTATTTATTTTTGGTACATTATTTATAGTATTATTTATCATGATTTATAAAATGTATTTTATATTATATAAATAATATATTTTTTTACATATTCTCCATAGCGGTTTTTTTGCCATGACAATCTCTACAAAGCGCTATTAAATTATCTACTTCATTGCCACCTCCATTTTCTAGTCTTATTTTATGATCAACTTCAAACCATGCATTTAGCTGATTTTGACAATGTCCGCATCTCCAGTTTTGTAATGATGCTACGTATTTTTTCTTCGTTTCACTTACAGAACGTTTTGTTGCTTTTTTACCAGTAATTTCATGTGTATTGTTGCTGTTTTTATATCCGTTCCCGTTCCCGTTCCCGTTCCCGTTCCCATAGTTATTATTAACCCGTCCAGACTCTAATATTCGTCTTTCAGCGGATTGAATGCCTAATTTATTAAAAAAACCACTTCCATATGGATATTGTGTTCCACCAGTTTGATTTGTTAAATCATTCATAAAAGATGTATTACCAAAACCCCCGCCATTTTCACCTTGAGACGTAAAATCTAAAATAGGACTAATCATATCCAATGATGATTTATCTATTGGCATGTATTTAACCATATTGTTGGCATTCATTAATATTTTTCTACTATCGTTAGGGTTACGTTTTATAATGAGATAAATACCTATACCCAATAATCCGAATACAGCTATTTGATAATATTTTTTATAGGAGATTATTTTTTTCAAAAATTTTCCATCATGATATGCATTATACATTAAAAAAATAGTAATACCTGCTATTAATAATTCTATTTTCATTGTTTTATGTTTTATTATTAATGAGATATGATATGATACGATATAATAATATGTTACGTATATACATATAATTATATAATTGTTTTTGATGTCATAATTTATTTTTTCGAATAGGAACTAGAAAAAAATTGAATAAATTTTGCTGTTTCAGTGTTGCTATTTTCATATTTTCTGCTAATACTAGTGGTGTCGTCGCTATTTTTTTCATTGTTTATCTTACGTTTATATCTTTCTAAAATAGTGTTCAACGAACTTGGGTGTTCTCTCTTCGCGTCGTCAAATAATTCATTTAGTTCCAACAATTCTCTCTTAATATCAACGTGGCTAATCGGTTCTAAAGGGTTTTCATATAAATAATGTATGATTATATGTTTTATTTTTTCACAAATCTGAATATCTATTTTTGAAAGCTTTGCTTGTTTTGTATAACTCATTATGTTTAAAATTGGAAAATACGAAAAAACAAATCCCCATATATCAATCGATTTCAAAAATACATTTTTAAAATAATCATGTAAATCTAATTTTTTATTTTTAACATCGGTGTAGTGATAAATGATTTTAGATATGTATTCTATAATGTAATAATAAGTGTATTCAGCAGTAACAATATCACTCTTTATTTTTTTATAAAGAGGTTCAATATTTTCATAAAACAATGTTTGCATAATTTTATTAATATAACGAATATGTCCAGTCTTATATTCTTTATTAATATGAACAAAATGTTCTATAATAAAAGCTCTTATATCAGAATAATATATATTATCAGCAATTTTTAATCTAGATGTTAAAAAATCTTCATATCCATCTTTAAAATCATTATTTAATATTATAACCGAAAAAGGTACATTGAATTGAATTGGACGATTAAAATGACCTCGAGATATAGGAAAACTATCATTTGAATTATAATTAGCATAACTTGTTGATAATCCCCAATCAATTATTTTACATTGATAATCGTTATCCATTAAAACATTTCCTGCTTTAATATCAGAATGATATATATGTAAATTATTCATAGGTATTATAGCATGTGTCAATAGATCTATAAGGGAATTATTTATTTTTTTATAGTCATCATACGAATTGCATTGTTTAATAAAATCATCCAAATCTTTTCCACCATTCGGCATATTAATGGCCATTATTGAATCCAATTTTTTATTAATATTTTTTTTCGTGATTTTTTTCTTGTTTAACGCTTTACACTTTGTTTCATAATATTGCAAATCGGACTTTGATAATTCAATGGGTTCACATAATTCAATATCGTCAATCAAAAAATATTTTTTGTAATTGGGTATGGTAATTAACCATTTTTTGTATTTCATTATTTCATCATATTCTTTTTGTGCGTTTTTTGCCAACATTAATTTTGTAATTTGTTTATTTTTTACATTGGATATATTATCATCGTTTTTGGTTTTACATTTAACAGATGGAATTAATAAACAACCATAACCACCTGATCCTAATACTTTACCACCATTAATTTTTTTGACAAATTTATTTTTTCTAGTGTTTTTGTTTGGTTTGGTTGGTTTGGTTAGGTTGTTTGGCTTTGTTAATGTATTACTTGATGACTTTTTTTTTGTTTTATTCATTATAACAATGAATAATAATAACAATCAAAATTAGATAATTACTAATATATATCTATATTATTTTTGTGTATAAAAGTAAATTAATAATCCTATTAAAATAACAATAAAAGCAACATATATTATTTTTTTTCGCAATCGCATATGTTCTGTCCAATGTATTTTTTTGGGTTTGTATTGTTCGTAATATAACGTATAAAATTGTTCTAAAGAAATGACTGGTTTTTCTAATTTTTCGTTTATCTTATTATGAATAAAATGAGTCCAACGAATGAACGATTCTTTTGAGTCTAAATACGGAACAACTGGATACAAATTCAACATTTTACTAAATTCATTTCCAATGCTTTCTATTGGGATAAAAAGACCAAAATTTTGAATTAAATCATAGTATTTTTTTTTAATAACTGAATTAGGATATTTGGGGTAAGTCATTGCAATTGTATGAATAAAAAACCAGTAATGGGGACCCCAAACATCTGGATCTAATTTTTTGTTTTGATATGCCATTAAAATGAAATGATATAAAAAGATTCCATAATAAACATATAAACCAAATAAACATATTTTCATATAAGTGAATATGAGTAATTCTACTTCTGTATGCAATAATTGTGGCAAGAACAATCATAATATATATCAGTGTAAATTGCCTATAACTAGTTATGGTGTCATTGTTTTTAAAAATAATAATAATATATTACATTATTTAATGATACGAAGAAAAAATAGTTTTGGATATATCGATTTTATAAAGGGAAAGTATTCAATTAACAACATTGAACAAATACAAAACAATATTGATGAAATGTCCAATTATGAAAAAACCATATTAGGATCACAACCCTTTGATTTTTTATGGAAACAATTGTGGTGTGAAAATGCTAATTTATCCAATTATAAAAATGAAGAGTATGTGTGTTGCAAAAAATTTGATGCCATTAAAAATGGTATTATGATAGACAACAAATTAATAACATTACGCGAACTGTTAGAAAATAGTAAAACTAGTTGGACAGAAACTGAATGGGAATTTCCAAAGGGTCGTAAAAATTATCAAGAACGTGATATTGATTGTGCTTTACGTGAATTTGAAGAAGAAACTGGAATACCAAAAGAAAGCATTCAGATTATAGAAAACGTATTACCATTTGAAGAAATTTATGTTGGGTCTAATCACAAAATATACAAACACAAATATTTTTTAGGAGTTATAAAAAATAATGATTCCATTGGATCCAATAATTCTGCTACTTTTGATTCATATTCTGATTATGATTTAACATTGTATCAACAATCAGAGGTAAGCAAATTAGAATGGAAAACCATCGAACAATGTCAAGAAAGCATTCGACCTTATAATTTAGAAAAAAAAACAATCATAACAAATGTGAATAAAATTTTGCAGGAGTTTATTTTGTGTCAGTGATATGGGTAGCAATGAATCATATAATTTACAATCTCAAATTTTCCAATTGTTGCATTAATGGTAATGTATTTTTTTTATATATTATTAAATCGATTAGATTATTAATAAATTCATTTATGTATTGTTTGTTCATAATCATAAATATTATATAAACTACTAGTAACAATACAAAAACCCATACACTTTTTTGACTAATTTTGGTATTCCAAATAGTATAAAGTGGAATAATTTTTAATAATAACATCATTAATAATAATAAAAAAACTAAATGAGCCGTTGTTTTATACCATATCATTACTATTAACAATAAAATATTAGAACTGAGCGCAAATAATAAACCTATTTTTGGATTATATTTTGTTACATGTAAAATGTACAATATGTACCATGTAAAAATCCAATAAGAAAAGTATTTAAAAATCATATAATAGTTATGATACAACTAATATAATAAAATATAATAATAAAATATAATTATATTTTAAATGATAAATAATGAGAATATAAAAGAGGATGAAGATGAAACAGGTTTCGAAAGTGAATCGGAATCGGAAAATGGTTCGGAATCTGACACTTTAACTCCAATAAATATAGGTGACACAGAAGATATAGGTGAAATAGACGATATAAATAATATTCAAAATTTAATAGAAGAAGATGAAGCAGTCGAAGCGGTCGAAGCGGTCGAAGCGCTCGAAGTAGTCAAAAAAAACAAAGAAGTCGAAGACGATTCAGAATTAAAAACAGATTTTGACGCGAACAATTGTGGAAATTTAGAAAATCAATTCAGTAAAGAATGCAATAAATTTCTTTTAAAGAAAGAGTTAATGGAATATGAATTTTTGTCAGAACATCCAGAAGAATCCGAATATTTATATCCTTCTTTAAATGATCCTAATTTTAATATTAAAATAGCAGAGAGAAAAGAATTTAATGAAACCCAATATGATGGATCTTTACATGATATTAAAGAACACGCTGATTATTTGAGCAAATTAAAATTCGAATTTGCGCCCCATCAAATTTTTGTAAGGAATTTTCTCTCGTTTCAAACCCCCTATAATAGTTTGTTGTTGTATCATGGTTTAGGTACAGGTAAAACCTTGGCATCCATAGGAGTTTGTGAAGAAATGCGAGTATATTTAAAACAACTAGGGATTAAAAAACAAATTATGATTATAGCATCTCCAAATGTACAAGACAACTTTAAAACACAGTTGTTTGATGAACGCAAACTAAAACTTAAAAATGGTTTATGGCAATTAGAATCCAGCATTGGTAACAATTTATTAAAAGAAATAAATCCTACTATGATAAAGGATATATCCAAAGAAAAAATCATTAATCAAATAAAAGTTCTGATTAACAATGCTTATACTTTTATGGGTTACGATGGTTTCGCCAACTATGTGCGAAGGGTTCAAAGTGTAAAAGGTGATTTTAAAAATGAGAAAGAGAGAGAAAGGAGAATGATGATGAACATTCAAAAAGAGTTTAATAACAGGCTATTGGTGATCGATGAAATACATAATATCCGTATATCAGAAGATAATGAAAATAAAAAAGTGGCACTTTACTTGATGACCCTTGTTAAAAATACAGAAAATATGCGACTCCTTTTATTATCTGCTACACCCATGTATAATAGTTACAAGGAAATAATATGGCTTATTAATTTGATGAATGCCAATGAAAACAGGGGGTTAATTGAGATTAAAGATGTTTTTGACAAAAAAGGAAATTTCAAAGAAGGAGGCGAAGAATTGTTGGTGAGAAAATTAACAGGGTATGTTTCTTTTGTTCGTGGAGAGAACCCATATATTTTTCCGTTTCGTGTTTATCCTAACTATTTCTCTCCAAAGGATACTTTTTTTGAGAATCCGGACCTTAGATATCCATTGTATCAAATGAATGGAAAGAAAATAAACCCCGATGATATATTAAAATTTACTAGTATTTATTTGACAAAAATAGGAGATTATCAATCCAATGTTTATTCCTATATCATTGAATATTTAAAAAATAAAAACAGGAAAAACATTGAGGGTTTAGGATCAGCGAGAGAATTATCCGCATTTGAGTCAATGGAATCGTTTGGTTACACATTATTACAAATGCCAGTTGAAGCCTTAAATATTGTTTATCCAAGTGAAAATTTGTCTGTCAATGAAAATGGGGGTGAAGACGGAAACACGAATGCAATAAAAATGATAGGTGGAGAAGATGGAGAAGGCGAATCAGGCGAATCAGGCGAATCAGGCGAATCAGGCGAATCATCTGAACAATCCATGGAAGACAACACCGAAACAATTACAACACAAATTGACCCTCATACACTGATAGGAAAAGTGGGTTTAGAGAGAATGATGAATTTTGTGGATACAAAAATACCATTAGAAAAGGGAAAATTTGAGTACAAAGAAGAAACACTTACACAATATGGTCGTATTTTTTCTCTCGACAACATTGGAAAATACAGTAGTAAAATAAAAAATATTTGTGATAATGTAATGAAATCCGAAGGTGTCATACTTATTTATTCACAGTATATTGATGCTGGGTTAATACCCATGGCACTTGCGTTGGAAGAAATGGGTTTTACTCGTTATGGAAGTAATTCTCTTTTTAAAACTCCTCCAACAGAACCACTGGATTCAAAAACAATGAAACCTCGCGTTCGTGATGGGTCAAGTGGTTTTAAACACGCTAGATATACAATGATCACAGGAGATATTCGATTATCACCAAATAATGACGATGCAGTGAAAGCACTCACAAATAATGATAACATGAATGGAGAGAAAATTAAAGTGATTCTTATTTCAAGAGCTGGTTCAGAAGGTGTCGATTTTAAATTTATAAGACAAGTGCATATTATGGATCCATGGTATAACATGAATCGTATTGAACAAATTATTGGTAGAGCAGTAAGAAGTTTTAGTCACAAAGATTTATCCTTTGAAAAACGTAATGTTGAGATTTTTATGCATGGTACTTTATTAAAAGACGAAGAGGTTGAATCTGCTGATGTATATATTTATCGAATGGCTGAATACAAGGCGATACAAATAGGAAAGATAACTCGTATTTTAAAGGAAACTTCCGTGGATTGTTTATTAAATCATGGACAAACAAATTTTACACAAGAAAATTTTGCAGAATTTTTAAATAAAAAAATAAAACAAAAATTATCCGATGGTACTGTAATCGATGATTTCCCGGTTGGAGATGTCCCATATACAATTGCATGTGATTATATGGATAATTGTCAATATAAATGCCGTCCGTTTAAAAAAATAACCGAAGAAAATATCAATGAAGACACATATAATTCTACCTTTTTAATGATCAATTCTGACAAAATCAAGGAGAGAATACGAAAATTATTCAAAGAACGTTTTTTTTATAATAAAACTGATTTAATATCTGATATTAATTTACAACATAAATACTCCATTTCACAAATATATGCTACTTTAACAGAAATGATCCAGGATGATAATGAACTCGTAGATAAATATGGACGTGCTGGATATTTAATTAACATTGATGAATATTATTTGTTTCAACCGATGGAATTAAACAATGAACGCATAGGTATATTTGAGAGAAGTGTCCCAATAGATTATAAACACAATAAAATACATTTTGAATTAGAACAAGAACCAGATTTAGACCAAAATCTAGAACAAGAAATTATACCTGTAGATAGTGTAATACTAGAAATTCAAACAATAAAAAAAACACATCTGGTAGATGAATTAATAAAAAGACTGAGAGACTATTTTAATGTAGCAATTAATACAGTTTCCATTCATAGGGGTGAAAATGATTGGTATAAATTTATTGGTGTAACAATACAAAAAATCATGACAGAATACAATATTGATATTAGTTTACTTATGGAGATATTAGTTGAACGTATTATCGACGTTGAATTAAACTACAAGGAAAAAGTAGAGTTATTCAAATATTTATATTCAAATGATACATTTGAAGAGAATAGTTTTGAATGGTATGCGAAATCATATTTTTCGGACAAGGTTATTAAAGGAAAACGATTAAATGCAATTGTATTTTATAATAAAAGTAAAAGACATGTTCTTATTAATAGACAAGGATCTGATAGTTATGAAACATGGTCCAATGCAGAACCAGAGGATTTACATGATATTTCACCTTATATTCGAGAGAAATACAGTATAAAAGAAAGTGAATACAACGAATTGGTTGGTTTTATTTCATTTGAATCAAAACAATCACATTATGTTTTTAAAATTAAAAATGTAAATGCGAAAAGAAACACTGGAGCTCGTTGTGATGAAAAAACAAAAGCCAAGAACATAGCTGTCATCAATGAAATTTTGAGAGAAGAAAAATATACAAAAGAAAATACCAAATCGATGGTGAATCAAGAATTATGTAGTTTGCAGGAATTTACTATGCGTTATTTTAACAAAATACGGAAAAATGGTAAAATTTGGTTTTTAGATACAGAATTAGCCATGATTTATAATTTTTAGCTATGTATGTGTTTATAATATAAATTTAAAATTGAAATATAAAGATATTAAATATGTTATCTTACTATAGTATAATAAACAATATAAAATGAGCGACAATGATTCAGAGGATAATAAAATAGTTTTAGCTATGGATAAAAATAATGAGTTCCAGAAAGAAAACATGGTAGAAGAAGAGCCTAACCCTAATCCTAACCCTAATCCTAACCCTAATCAACAACAAACAAATCAATCCAATCCTCAGAAAAAAAGAATGAATAAATCGTTAGGAAATGGAAACGGAAATGGAAATGAAAACCAATATTATATTTATTCAAAATCATTGTTAACTAGAAATATTACATTACCTATTACTATTATTGGGAGAAATATTAAAGAAACGATTGAGAATGTTATTAATCATCATTATGAAGGCAAATGTTTAGTAGAAGGATATATCAAACCAAAATCATCAAAAATCATTACATTTTCAAGTGGAGTTATATCAGGTGATACCATATCATTTGAAGTTGTTTTTGAATGTATGATTTGTAATCCAGTGGAAGGAATGAATATTATGTGTGTTGCAAAAAATATTACAAAAGCAGGAATTCGCGCAGAAAGTGCTTTAGAAACACCATCCCCTATTGTTGTATTTATAGCACGAGATCATCATTTCAACAACAACAAATTTATTAATATTCAAGAAGGGGATACCATGGTAGTGCGTGTAATAGGACAACGGTTCGAATTGAACGATCCATATATATCTATTATTGGAGAATTGGTTTCTACTACTATTTCAAAATCTGAAAAACCATCTGCATTTGCAAATAAAAAACAAAAAATTATTATTGAAGCAGAATAATTTATGATATTTAATATATATATTTTATATTTATATATATATAATGTCAACTGAATTTCCCGAACTCTTATTAAATCATAACAGAGATACAATATTAAATGATTTACAACAAAAAAAATTCGGTTACTATAGTTACAATGGTTATAATGAACCACTCGACCAATCAAAAGCACCAACTGTATATTTTACAAAAGAAACTGATAAAGATTTTAAACAGCTAGGTTACTATAAAAATATGTATTTTGATAGCAATTCTAACATAGTAATAACGTTTAAACCTTTAGACAACCTTTTTTCATCTGATCGGAAATTATATATATTAAATAGTAATATACCTAATGTTATAGATTATTTATATAATAAAGGTGAAGATATCAGGTTTCATTTAAAAAATGAAAATGATAAAACCTATACAGAGGTAAATTTGTATACCGGATTAGAAAAGAAAAACTACTTCAGACTTGCCAATAGAATAGATGAGGGTGGAGCTAGAAATAAAAGTAATAAACAACTAAAAAAAGTAAAAAAATTAAAAAAAACAAAAAAAAGAACAAGAAAACAACGAAGAAAACAACGAAGTAAAAGGATGTTTTCTATAAAATGAAAGATAATGTAAAAACATGCTATTTCACTTTACAATCATTATATGATACTAGTATGGCACGGAAGTAACAAACAAAAACACAAAAAAAGACAGAAAAATTATAGATTAAATAAAAATAATATAAAACTGTTGCATTATAATATTATATACTTATTTTTTATATAATACTATGGAAACACTACTAGAAGTATCCGACGTAGATAACTCTAACACTGCAACCAACGAAATTATAGACCAAAATGAATTTATAAACGTAAATGAATTAATTTACATTCGAGATAAAATTGAAAATATGTCAAAATACAACCAAGTAAATATTTTGGGGATTTTTAAAAATTTCCCAGAAATTACTTTGAATGAAAATAGTTATGGTATTCATATTAATTTAAGTGATGTTAAAAGAAATGTAATTACTCTTCTGTTAGATTATATTAAATATGTTTGTGAACAAGAGAATGAATTGCTTTCTATTGAACAGCAGAAGGAGGATTATAAAAATGTATATTTTGTAAAAGATAATAAAGATAACTCGAAAGTAGTAGTGTAAGAGTGAGACGAGAGCCGAGTGACGTTATGAATAAATTGAATATTACTAAAAATTTATTTAAGAGTAAAAGTGATATTTTGCTGGAAACATTACAACCATTTATGTTTAATAATGATAGGTTTATCGAGAGTAAAAAACCTAATCAAAATAATACTATAGCAGAAGATAGCAGTACTGATTTTTCAGTAAATGTTGCATATGATCCGATTCAAGATCAACCAATACCAAGCTCTTTTTGTCCAAAAGAAAAAGACAAGTTATTTTGGTGTTTTTTTATTATGAAACATGGATTTATTGAATATGAAAAATTGAGATTGGACATAGATAAACATGAGTCAATCAATATGGTTGTGGAGAAAAAACTAAAAATAGAGTATGTAGATAAATTACGAGAAAACAAAAATATAATTAAAAAATATAAAATTGCTCCATTATCGGAAGTAGAAAACTACCTGGTGAATGAAAATATGATAGATGTGAAAACATTTTTAATATTATGCATTTTGGAAGAATTGTCTGTCTTGTATTTACGAAAGAATACATATTATGAATTATCGTTTGTTAGTTCAGACACACCCTCAAACAAACCGCATGTTGTAGTATGTCATTCACCATTTAAATATACATATGAATGTGAAAAAACACCATCAGAAATAGAAACATATAAAAACACCTATTATAAATTGGATCAAATTGATAAACCAGTGAAAGGATTTAGTTCCTATAAATTACCTGAATTGGTGGAAATTTGTAATAAATTATCACTGGATGTTGTAAATCGTGTAACTTTGAAAAAGAAAACAAAACAGGAATTATACGAATCGATTATTCAGTATTTTTAGTTATGAAAACGTAACTCAATATAATTATATTTTTTTATTATATGGATAAATACTCTAAAATATTTATTTCGCGTGTCTTTCTTACTTTAGGACTTTTATTACAATTATTATTGATAATAAAGTCTGGAGTTGCTAAAATTAGCAGTCTTTCATTTATTATATTAGGAATTTCAGCATTTTGTATATTTTTAGCCGAAACAGAGGAAAAACATAAAAATCCGGTAGCATTTTTTAGACTTGTAAATGTTTTTCTATTTTTAGCGATTAGTGCGTTGGCATATAAGTTAAATCACAAATTTATTTAATCGATACATTAAATTTTATATTTTTTACAAGAAGAAAAATATAAAATCAAAAATAGCTTTTATTTACGATTCAATTTCATATGAGCAATCATGTGTTCATTTTTAGAAAGCGCGGACATCAATGATAATTCTCCAGCTAATACACCTGAAGCAATTATTTTGGCTAATTTACGCGCATTTTTACCATAATCTGTTTTATGGGATCCTTTTACACCTAATAAATCTAACATTGCTGATTGTGGTTGCAAATGCGTTCCACCTCCCACAGTTCCCACTT
>Ga0214921_10002613_pt1 | contig 29024 bp, 25 predicted proteins | sample LL1505_MetaG_FD_177992 | JGI IMG/M metagenome (GOLD analysis project Ga0214921, IMG submission 177992) | Freshwater microbial communities from Lake Lanier, Atlanta, Georgia, United States - LL-1505 | ecosystem: Environmental > Aquatic > Freshwater > Lake | place: USA: Georgia | collected...
AAAGTTAATATCACAGCGGGTGTCTTAATTCTATGGCAAACCAATGAAAACCCAAGGAATCTCGGCCTTACGCCATAACCCCGCAGATGCCCTACTGGGCTCGGATCCTTCACCAGCATCTGTGAAAATGCGGATGCGGTCGTAAGAATCAGCAGAAAGAAAATCAAAATCGGGTACGATTGAGTCGAGTCGGAACGTGGCCACGCCCGCTGCGGCAGCTTTTCAAAAGCCAGGAAGGTTCTCGGTTGGCATCCGAGGGTTTGTTTGGAGGAAGGCCTGGAGCCGATGTGTCGTAGGGTGGGGAATAGAAAGGGTTTTCTGCCGCGAGATTAGCCATCGCAAGGCATTTTGCTCATTCCTTGCGGAAACTCATCTGCCCGCAAGGGTTAGGCTTTAGGGTAAAAAGTGCTGCAAATTAAACTTAAAAAAGGAAATATTTCACAGCTTATCATGATTTCATTAGGGAGCCGTCAACCGTTGCTGCTTCGCCATCTTGGCAAAGTGGCCCTTGGCCAGCAGGAGTTCTTCGAAAGTCCCGCGTTCCACAACCCGACCATGATCCAGAACAATGATCTCATCCATGTTGGCCAAGGTGGAGAGGCGGTGGGCGATGCAGATCACTGTCCTGCCCTCCTCAAGGGAATCGATGGCCGCCTGGATTTCCGCCTCGGCGTGGGAATCCAGAGCGGCGGTCGGTTCATCCAGAACTAGGATCGGGGCGTTGCGAACAAAGGCGCGAGCGATGGCGATCCTTGCTTTTTGACCGCCAGAGAGGAACTGTCCACGTTCTCCGATTTGGGACTCGAGCCCTTGGGGCATCTGTTGAATAAAGTCGTAAGCTTGGGCTTGGCGGGAGGCCTTTTCTATCTCTTCGTGGGTGGCACCTTCCCGGCCAAAACCAATATTCTCTGCTACCGTGGTGTCAAAGAGGACAACATCCTGACTGACGAGTGCCATTTGGCGAAAAAGGTCACAGCTGGCGTATTTCCGCAGGTCGTTCCCGTCAAACAGGATTCTTCCCTGGCTCGGATCATAAAAGCGCATCAGAAGATTGATTAGGGTGCTTTTTCCCGAACCGCTTTCGCCGGCGAGGCCGATCTTCTTTCCAATGGGGATGCGCAGGTTGATGTCCTGTAGGACAGGCTGGTGGCCGTAGGAAAACCAGAGGTTCTCCAGAACCAAAGATTCGCGAAAAGTTTTTAGGGGAAGGGGACGAAGCGGTTCGGGAACGGAGGGCTGCTCGGAGTAAAACTGCTCCAAGCGACTGATACTGATGCTGGCGGCGGCAAGGGTCAGATGCAGATTGGCGATTCGCTTGATGGACAGGGGGGCCATCAAGAGGGCGGCAAGAAAGGACACGAGACTGGAAGCTTCCGTGCGGGTGGCAAAAACTACAACGATGAGGAGGCCCACGCCGAGCATGCAGAGCATTTCAATCAATGGGTTTAAAAGATTCCGTGTCTGTGCAAGTTTGACCGACATATGTGCCATCTGGTCAGCCAGATTTTTGAACTTTGCCATCTGCCGGTTCTCCATGCCGTAGGCCTTAACGATTCGAACAGATTGCAGTGCCTCCAATAGGTACCCGATCTGGAGAATTCCCGCTGTGACAGAATTTTTCATCAACCATCGAACCCGGCGTCCTCCAATTAACACGGGGCCGACCACCAAGGGCAGCAGGGCCATGGAGAGAAGAGTGAGCTTCCAATCGATCCAGACCATAGCGAGAAGGATGCTCAAAATGGCAAATGGCTCTCGGATCGTGTCAATAAAGCCATTGGTCATCGAGTCGTAGATGACCTTGGTGTCCATGCTGATGCAGTTATAAATATCGGCCGCAGGGCGTTTGAGAAAGAAGGCCAAAGAGAGTTCTTGGGCTTTTTTTAGGGCAGCAAGCTGCATGTCACGGTTGACGCGGGAGCTAACCCAAGTCAGGCAGTAGGTGCTCAAATAGCTCGCAATAGACCGTAAGCCCATCACCAGGGGGAGAAGGGCAAAACTTCCTAGTGCTTGTTTCCACGTAACGGGATGGTTAATTCGGGGTAACCACTCTTCAGCCATGCTTTGGGTAGAGGTTTTCCACCAAGTAGAAACCTGTTTTTGTAGGCTTTGCAGGCTGGGAGATTCTGCGGAGGTTGGAGGGTTAGCCTGTGTTTGCTGAGAAATGGGGGTTGGTTGGGTCAAGCGGGTAAAAAGAGCGTCAACCGAGATCACGAAAAGTCCGTTAGACATACCAAAAACAATCCCCAAGACCACCCCTGCCACAAAACGGAACATATAGGGGCGCAAGTAGGGTAGGCCAAACGCCCAGATTTTTCTGAGTTCTTGCATAGTTTTAAGTTAGGGGTTGGCCGGGCCTGAGACGATTCGAGATTTGGAGAGAATTGGGATTTAGCTTGAGGCGAAGGCCTGTGGTTAATTACATTATAAAGAGTTGCAAATTAAAATTCATAAAAGCAAGTCCCCCAAGAAAATCGGCTTTACCCCTTGATCCGATTTCCGCCAATCGACGCTTGATCGAAATTAGTTGCACCGATGATACAGGCTAATCAAGACTTCAAAAAGTATCGCGATCTTTTGGATGAGGGACTGGATTTCTTGGTAAAGAATCCGGTTTGGCCGAAAATCTGCGGGGAGTTTGTCGCGGCACGCCAAAGAAAGGCGACTCTTTTTCTCGCGGGCAACGGGGGGAGCGCCGCCAATGCCAATCATCTGGCAACGGACTTGATTTACGGGGCCAACGGCGGAGGCAAGGGCGCCTTCCGGGTGCATTCCCTTTCCGCCAACCCTTCCGTGATGACCTGCCTTGGAAACGATACCGGGTACGAAAATATCTTTGCACAGCAACTGGAGGCGTTGGCGGTGCCTGGGGATCTGCTGCTCGTTTTTTCAGGCAGTGGCAACTCCCCCAACATTCTGCGGGCACTGGAGGCAGCTCGGCGGCTCAAGGTTTTCTCCGTATCTTTTTTGGGATTCGACGGCGGGCAGGCCAAGGCCCTTAGCGATCTGGCCCTGCATTTTCCTGTCCATGACATGCAGGTGGCGGAGGATCTCCACATGATTGCCGGCCATCTTCTTCTGAAATTTCTCCAGTGAAGACGGTAAAAAAGATTTTGGTGATTGGTAGCAATGCCTACACGGGGGCGGCTTTTGTGGCCCATGCCTTGGCGCAGGGCCACGAGGTGGTTGGGGTCAGCCGCTCGGAGGAGCTTGAGCCAGTCTTTCTGCCATACCGCTGGGGTCCGGAGCCAACCCTAAAACGGTTTTCCTTTCTTCGGATGGACCTGAATGAGAAAGCCCAAGAAATCGCACAGCTGGCTAGGGAGCGGGGTCTTGCTTATGTGGTCAATTTTGCGGCCCAAAGCATGGTCGCAGAAAGCTGGTTAAACCCGGTTCATTGGTACCAGACCAACGTTGTGGCCAACGTCCGGCTTCATGAAGAGTTGCGGAAATGGGACGGCTTAAAGAAATATCTCCATGTGACCACCCCGGAAGTTTACGGAAGCTGTTCGGGTGTCGTAAAAGAGGATGCCCCTTTTAACCCCAGCACGCCCTATGCCACTTCCCGTGCGGCTTGCGACATGCATCTTATGACTTTTTTTAAACGATATCAATTTCCCGTAGTGTTCACGCGCGCGGCCAACGTCTATGGTCCTGGGCAGCAGATTTACCGGATTCTTCCTCGTGCTACTCTTTTTTCCCGGCTCGGAAAAAAACTTCCTTTGCACGGGGGGGGGCATTCCACTCGGGCTTTCATCCATGGGGACGATGTGGCATCGGCCAGCTTGGCCATTTTACAGGAGGGGACCCCTGGGCAAGTCTACCATCTTTCCACTGACCGCTTTATTTCGATCCGCGATCTTGTGGCGATGGTGGCGCAAAAGACAGGAACCAAGTTCGAGAAATTAGCCGAAGTGGTTGAAGACCGCCCGGGCAAGGATGCCGCCTACCTGTTGGATTCGTCGAAGATGAAAAGACAGTTTGGCTGGAGCCCCCGGGTAGGACTGGACGAGGGCGTGGATTCAGTCATTCGATGGATTGACGACAATCTCCCCGCCCTTCGCCTCCAGCCAGATCACTATATTCACAAGCCATGAGCGCCAAGATTCTGCCTTTCTCCAATGCCGCTACTGTCTTTCGCAAGTTGCGTCGCCAAGGTAGCAAGCTCGTCCAGTGCCATGGAACCTTCGACCTCGTTCATCCCGGACATGTCATTCATTTCGAGGAGGCCAAAAAATTGGGAACGGTGCTTGTGGTCACGATCACCGCAGCCCCCCACGTCAATAAGGGTCCTGGCCGGCCCTTTTTCAATGACGGCTTGCGGGCCAAGGCTTTGGCGGCGTTGGAGGTTGTGGACCATGTGGTGGTGATTCCGCATCCAACCGCAGTGGAGGCGATCGAGTTGGTCCGGCCTCATATCTACTGCAAGGGCTTCGAGTACAGGGATCCCACAAACGATGTCACCGGGAATATTCAGGATGATCTGGCCACCGTAGAAAGACTCGGGGGCAAAGTCTGTTATGTCGGTTCCGTGGTTTTCAGCTCCACCAAATTGCTGAACAATCATTTTGATGGCCATAACACGAAAGTGAAAGATTTTTGCCAGTCCCTGGGCCGGTCTTTTTCGCCCGCCGCCTTCCGAAAGTCGGTTGATTCCTTTTCGGGGCTCAGGGTGCTGGTCGTTGGGGAGGTGATCTTTGACCGCTACAGCACGGTCAATGTGCAGGGGCTTACCTCGAAAAACAAAATCCTGTCAGCGCGATATCTGCGGGAGGAGACCCACTTGGGAGGGGCTTTGGCGGTGATGCGGCACCTCAAGGAGTTCACTCCTCACGTCCGTCTGGCTACCATCACCGGCCAGGAGCCATGGGTCGCCAGGGCCCTGCGGCCCCACCGGAATGCCTTGGCTGGCCACCTAGGCAGTCGCGGGGGCGTGACAATCGTGAAGCAAAGATTCGTCGAGCCAAAGTCGGAAGGGAAAGAAATCTCTAAATTGTTTTCCTTAAACTTCATCAACGATGAAACCCTTGATCCGGCGGTCGAAAAAAAATTCCTGGGCAGGCTTCGCCACCTGGCGGCCTGGGCTGATGTGGTTCTGGTGATGGATTTCGGCCATGGGCTGATGACAAGATCTGTCCGTGAGTTCCTGGAATCCAAGGCCAAGTTCATGGCGGTCAACTGTCAGACCAACAGCAACAATTACGGCTTCAATGTGATCAACCGGCGCTATCACCGGGCGGACTCCTTCTCTCTGGATCAAACCGAAATCACCCTAGCCGTGGGAAGAAGAAGGTTCGACGCGGAAAAAGAGCTTGGAAAATTAAGGCGGCAGTTGCGCAGCCGGTATGCTTGGCTGACACGCGGGGGCCTGGAGACGATTGGTGCGACTCCGCGATCCATTTGCCATTGCGCCTCATTCGAGAACCGCGTGGTGGATACCGTGGGTGCCGGAGACGCTTTCTGTGCCTTGGCCACGCTGGCGGCGGCGCGGGCTCTTCCCCTCGAGGTGGCCACCTTCATCGGCCAGCTCGCGGGGGGGCAGGCAGTCCAGGTTCCCGGAAACGCTGAACCGGTTTCGAAGGCCAAGCTCTTGAAAAGCGGCATGAGCCTGCTCAATTTCTAATGAGGGAAGAGCCTTGAAAATCCTGCTGACCGGCGCCTGCGGATACGTGGGCACGCCGCTTGCCGCGGAGCTGCTGGCCCAAGGCCACACGGTTCGCGGGGTCGACATTCAGTGGTTTGGGAACTATCTGCAGCCGCACCCGCGCCTCGAACTGGTCAAGGATGACATCCGCAATGCCTCCTCCTGGAACCTGCGTGGATTCGACGTGGTTATGCACCTGGCCAACGTTGCCAATGACCCCTGCAGCGATCTGAATTCCAAGTTGAACTGGGAGGTCAACGCACTTGCCACCATGTTTCTCGTGGAGCGGGCCATCAAGGACGGGGTTCGGCAGCTTGTTTTCGCCAGTTCCGGAAGCGTCTACGGCGTGAAGGATGAGCCGGAGGTGACCGAGGACCTCGATCTGGTGCCGATTTCCGATTACAACAAGACCAAGATGGTGAGCGAGCGGGTGCTTCTCAGTTACACCGACAAGATTCTCGTGAACATCATCCGGCCGGCCACGGTCTGCGGCTACTCGCCCCGCATGCGGTTGGACCTCTCGGTTAATATGCTGGCCATGCAGGCCCTGTCCAACGGGAAGATCACCGTGTTTGGCGGTGACCAGACCCGCCCTAACATCCACCTGAAGGATATGATCCGCGTCTATCTGCACCTGCTGAAAAAGGGCAGAAAGATGCCGGGAATTTACAATGCCGGCTTTGAGAACATCTCCATCCTAGAGATCGCCGAGCGGGTCAAAAAGCATGTGCCGGCGGAAATCGTGGTGACGCCCTCCAACGATCCACGGTCATACCGCCTTTCCTCCAAAAAACTTCTTTCGACCGGGTTCGCCCCGCTCCACACCGTTGAGGATGCCATTGAGGAGGTGATCTCTGCCCACCGGGAAGGGCGGCTTGAAATGGAAGACCGCTGGTTCAACATTAAAACCATGCTGAAAATCAAAGACCTGGCGTGAGTATTGGCGACAAAGATGGCCGTGCGCTTTCGGTTTTGGCGGCGAGGGTTCGGGCCGATGTGGTGGGGATGTCGCAGCGCGCTGGTACCGCTCATCTCGCGTCCTCTCTGTCTTGCGTGGATCTGCTAGTGGCGGCTTATGGCGCTGTCCTCAGGATCGACCCACGACGTCCTTCCGACCCCGGTCGTGATCGTCTGATTTTAAGCAAGGGTCACGCCGTTTCTTCCCTCTATGCCGTGCTGGCAAGAACCGGATTTTTTCCCGCCAAGGACTTGGAGAAATTCAATGTGGATGGTGGCCATCTTCCGGAACAGCCGAGTCCTGGCTGCGCCTCCGGGGTGGAGTGGGCCACGGGCTCCCTAGGGCACGGGCTAAACGTGGGGATCGGCATGGCGCTTGCTGGTCGGATCCAAAAGCGCGCATACCGGACTTTCGTACTGCTGAGCGACGGAGAGTGCAACGAGGGCACAACTTGGGAGGGGGCAATGTTTGCGCCTGCGCACCAGCTAAACCACCTTACGGTCGTGGTAGACTACAACAAGTGGCAGGCCACTGGCCGCAGCGAGGAGATTCTTTCCCTTAAGCCGTTGGCCCACAAATGGGAGGCCTTCGGTTGGGATACCGTGGAGGTAGATGGGCATGACCTGCCATCCTTGGTTCGTGAGTTCTCGGTGATCCAACCACAAAAGCCTCGCGCCATCATCGCCCACACCAAGAAAGGCAAGGGCGTGTCGTTTATGGAAGACGATAACAACTGGCACTATCGTTCACCGACGGCCGAGGAGGTTGTCCTAGCAGAGAAGGAGCTTGGAGTCCTATGAGAAATGCCTTTGCCGATGAGATTACCAAGCTCGCCGCCGTCGACGAACGCGTTGTGCTGCTTATGGGTGACATCGGGAACCGGCTCTTCGATAAATTCCGCTCGGCCTACCCTGGGCGGTTTTACAACTGTGGTGTTGCAGAGGGAAACATGGTGAGTATGGCTGCGGGGTTAGCCTCGTGTGGACTCCGGCCGTTTTGTTACACCATCGCACCCTTTGTCACCTACCGGGTGATGGAGCAAATTCGCTTGGATCTTTGCTATCATCGTCAACCGGTGGTCGTTGTGGGTACGGGCGCCGGATTGTCCTACGCCTCCCTAGGTGCCACGCACCACTCGCTCGAAGATATGGGAATGCTACGTATTTTGCCGCACATGAAGGTTACCTGCCCGGGGGATGCCATGGAACTACGGGCTATTCTCCGTGCAGCCCTCCAACAGGATGATCCCGTTTACATGCGCATCGGCAAGAAGGGTGAGCCGGTCGTGCATGCGGATGTTCCATCGTTACGGCTTGGAAAGGCCTTGGTGTTGCGCGGCCAGGGCCGAACCGCCATTCTCAGCGCAGGCAATATGCTGCCCACTGTGCTGGCGGTAGCCGATGCGCTCGCGACCCGGGGGCACGAGGCCCGAGTCTGTAGTTTTCACACAGTTAAGCCTCTGGATACGAGCCTGCTCGCCGAACTTTCCAACTGCTGCGACCTCCTCGTTACAGTGGAGGAGCATGCCGTGACAGGCGGACTCGGTTCGGCGGTGGCGGAGTGGATGGCAGCCGAAAGATCCGCTCGGCTCCCGCGGCTTATTTGCTGTGGGACACCCGACAAATTCATACACGAGGCGGGTGAGCAGGAGCATGTCCGACATCTTTTTGGCTTGGATATTCCTGCGATAACGGAAAGGATTTTTAAACAAGTATGAAGACCCTCGCCGCCATCCTTGTAGAACAGCGCCAACCGTTGGTGGTTTCTGAGGTGACTCTGCCTTCCCTCGGATATGGCCAAGTTCTCGTTGAGGTGAAAACCAGCCGGATTTGCGGGTCGCAGCTGGGGGAAATCGATGGTGTAAAGGGCCCAGACCGTTACCTTCCCCACCTTCTTGGGCACGAGGCGGGTGGCATTGTGCGGGAGGTAGGGCCTGAAGTCACGCACGTCAGGCAGGACGATCATGTTGTCCTCCATTGGCGACCTGGCCGGGGAATTCAAGCAAGCTGTCCAGTCTACGATTGGAGTGGTAAAAAAGTTAACGCAGGTAACATTACCACCTTCCAACAGTTCACGGTAGTTTCCGAAAACCGGCTGACACCAGTACCGAAGGAGGTTGATTTTGAAACTGCATCTTTGCTGGCCGACACGCTCACCACCGGGTTCGGGGTGATCACGCGTGAGGCCAGAGTTGAGGTTGGCGAATCAGTGGTCATCGTCGGTTGCGGTGGTATCGGATTAGGGGTCGTTCTTGGAGCACGGTTGGCGGGTGCTCACCCTATTGTGGTTGTGGACCTGTACGATCATAAATTAGCCACGGCACAAAAACATGGAGCCACCCATTTAGTAGAGGCTAGCTCCGGGGACTGGCGATCCCGCGTGGAGGCACTCTTGGGCGGGAAAGCCGATGTGGTTATCGACGGAACCGGCCGTCCCGAGGTCATCGAGCAGGCGTATGAATTGACAGCTCCCCGTGGGCGATGCGTGCTTTTCGGGGTCATGCCCTATGACCAGAAGGTTTCACTCCACACCCTTTCGCTTCATTTTGGAAAGGTGTTGACCGGTTCAGAGGGTGGGCAAAGTCGCCCATCCGAGGATATTCCCCGCCTGCTCCGCTTGATCAGTGCGGGGCGGTTTGATTTGGATAGTTTTGTGACCCATCGTTGCAAGCTGTTGGACATCAACCAGGCGATCACCACCATGCGGGCTGGGGAATCCAACCACACCCTGATTCAGTTCTGAGTTTTCTGCCCCGAAAATCTCCCGGTCCTTGGACAAACCTGCTTAGATCTTAGCCATGACGGTGGGAATCGATTTTGACAATACGATCGTCTCTTACGACCAGCTTTTTCATCGGGTCGCCTTGGAAAATGGCCACGTGCCAGCCGATTGCCCGGTCCGCAAGGAGGCAGTGCGCGATTTCTTGCATAAAGCAGGCGCCGAAGACGTCTGGACGGAGTTGCAGGGCACTGTGTACGGTAGCCGTATGGGGGATGCGTTTGCTTTTGCCGGCTCTTTGGAAACCATCGCATCCCTAAAAGGTGCTGGCCACCGTGTCCTCATCATCAGCCATAAGACGCGTTATCCTTTTCTCGGCCCTCGCCACGACCTGCACGCCGCGGCTCGGCAATGGCTCGAGACCCAGGGCTTTTTTGATCCGCAAGGCCTCGGGTTTCGGCCGGCGGACATTTTTTTTGAGCTGACGAAGGAAGAAAAACTTGCACGAATCGCTCATGAAGCCTGCACGCATTTTATTGATGACCTTCCGGAAATCCTCGACCACCCGCTTTTTCCATCCAACGTGGCCAAGCTGCTCTTTGCTCCCGGAAACGGTGTCGCGGAAGGATCCTTGCCGCAAGCCTCAAGCTGGTCCGAGATCCACGCATGGCTGACATGATGAGCATAGGTCCGGTGGCCGACGAAATTGGCTTGTCCCACCCCGCAGTTGGGCACTTGGTGCAGGCAGCGGGTTTGCCGGCCGTGGAGCAATGGACGCCTATACTCAGCGGAGCCAATAACCGAGTTTACTACGGAACCACTGACCAGGGCAGGATCCTGCTAAAGGTTTATTTTAACGGGGCTGGTGATGAGCGCGACCGTTTGCGCGGTGAATACTGTTTCTACCATCTTGCTGAAAAAGCGGAACCGGGTTCAGTACCAAAGGTATGGGGCTGGGATATGAAAAATCGCCTGGGCCTCTTCGGCTTTGTTGAAGGCAGAAAACTTGAGGTCGCTGAGGTCGATGCAAGGCATGTTCGGGCCGCCGGGCAGCTGGTGGCCTCCGTCAACAATGCTCTTACGAACATGCCCTTGGCCCGCGATTTTCCGAGTGCCTCGGAAGCCTGCTTTAGCTTCGCGGAGCATTTTGGACTGGTACAAGCTCGGGTCGAGCGTTTGCACAGCCTTTCGACTCGTGATGGCCTCGATGAGGAGGCGCAGGCGTGGATTCGGGACAAATTAACCCCCACTTGGCACCAAATACGCGCCGAGGCTACTTTACATGTTGGCGAAAAGGGTTTTGATGTGACTGCGGTTTTGCCCTTGGATCAGCGTTGGATTTCCCCTTCCGACTTCGGCTTTCATAATGCGTTACTGAATAACAAAGGGGCGATGAAATTCTTTGACTTCGAATATGCTGGGTGGGACGACCCCGCCAAACTGCTCGCCGATTTCTTCTGCCAACCCTCTGTTGCTGTTCCGCTTGCCATGTGGGATGAATTCATTGGTGCTCTTTCTGCTTGGCGCCGTTGGCAACCCGAAATAGCCCGCCGGGCCGAGTTGCTCTTGCCGGTCTATCGAATCAAATGGTGCTGCATCCTCATGAATGAATTTTTACCGAGCGGGGCACAGCGTCGATGCTTCTCCAAAATCAATACGAAAGCGCGGCGAGGACAACAACTCCGCAAGGCTCGAGCTATGCTAGAGGAGGCTCTCTGTGCGGGTAATTACGCAAAATAGTAGATTTATGGGAAAAATGAGAAGCTTTGTTACCTCGTTGCACCAGGCCACAGCTCGAAAATTCATTGAGCGGATGTGTGATGACAAAGTTGCCTGCATGCGGAAGGCAAAGGAATATGGGCCCGACTATTGGGACGGGGATCGCCGGTTTGGATATGGGGGCTACCACTACCTGCCAGGCCGCTGGAAATCGGTCGCTGAATCTATGATCCGGGAATATGGCCTCAAACCCGGCTCAAAAATACTTGATGTGGGATGTGGCAAGGGATTCCTGCTTTACGAAATGCAGTTGCTCCTGCCGGGCCTGCAGTTGCATGGCATTGACATCTCTCGGCACGGGTTAGATCACCGGCACCCAGACTTGTGCGGCGACTTTCGCCTGCACCTTGCGCAGGACCCATTACCTTGGACGGATGGCTATTTTGATCTAGTAATCTCCCTTAACACACTACACAACCTGCGGGTGTTTGAGCTTGCAAAATCACTGCCGGAAATCCAGCGAGTTGGCCGGCAGGGCTATCTGCTGGTCGAAAGCTACCGAAATGAGGAAGAGTTATTCAACCTCCAGTGCTGGGCGTTGACTTGTGAATCGTTCTTCGACGTCGAGGAGTGGTTATGGCTTTTCGAGCGTTTCGGATACTGCGGGGATTACGAGTTCATTTTCTTCTAACCGTGACCAGGACATGCCAGATCTGCAGCGGGAGCCTGACACGGTTGGTCGATTTTGGGCGGCAACCCATCTGTAACCGTTATCTTTCATCCTTGGACCAAACCGAATATCGGCACGAGCTTGTGCTCTCCCAGTGCCGGGGAGACGGGCTCTTGCAGTTAGCTCGGCCGTGGCCGAGTGAAGAGGTGCGCCCCCGCCTTCCATGGATTAGCTATCAAGAACCCGAACCGCACCTTGACGATGTGGTCGACAGAATTATCCGGCTGCCAGGCGTCAATAGAGACACTTTGATTGCGGGCCTGAGCTACAAAGATTATTCGGTCTTGGATCGCTTAGAGCAAAGGGGCTTCCGCAATATCTGGAGAGTCGCCTTGAGCGAACTTGGATTGGATGTGCCCGGCGCTGGCATGGAGTCGATCCAACAAGTTCTGACACCCGCTATTGGCGAGTCGCTCCGTGCGTCACGAGGTGCTCCGGGCGTGATTGTGGTGCGTCATTTGATTGAGCACTCCAACTCGGTCGGCGCGGTTTTGCAGGCCCTGCAGTCTTGGGGAGATCCGGCCGCGCACTTCGTCTTCGAGGTGCCGGACAGTGAAGACACCTTTCGCAAGCTCGATGTCAGCACCCTTTGGGAGGAGCATGTGAGCTACTTCACCGAGTTCACCCTGAGGCGCACCTTTGTGCCGCACGGGTTGAATCTCCTGGAGGTGGTTCGCTATCCCTACGCTTTGGAAGACTGCCTTGTCGCCTTTGTCATGAGTAGTGCTCCCGCGAGCTTGTCTGCAGCGGACCCTGATTCCCTCGATGCTGAGGTCGCGCTGGGAACCGGTTTTCGGAACGGGCTGGAGGATCTTATCCGTCGCTGTCACCGAGAACTTAAAAAAGTTCGCGAAAGGGGAGAAACCGTTGCCCTGCTCGGCGCGGGACATCGAGCAGCCACTTTCCTTAATCTTCTGTCTTTGGGGGACATGCTGTCGTGCGTCATCGACGACGACCCGCGCAAGACAGGCCTCTATATGCCTGGTAATCAGCTTCCTATTCTTTCCTCTGCGCATCTAATGGCAACCCACCCGTCCCTGTGTCTGCTGGCGGCTTCTCCCGATAGCGAGCCTGCGGTCTTGAAGCGAAACGAAGCCTATCTGGCTGCCGGTGGCCGCATGGCGAGCATTTACCCTCGTAGCTCCAGAGCCTGGGCGCCGCTTTTTACGGATGCATTCGCGCCGGTATGAGGCTCAAGCAACAAAGGGAAAACGTTTTCGTTCTGGGTGGAAATCCCGGATTCGTGAACGCCGATGCTATCCGATTGCTCAAACAAAAGGCCGAGGCTAGCCCCCTGAAAAGGGCGCGAATCTGCCTGCACAAGGGAGCGGATGAACCCATCCACGAGATGCTGATCGTCCTGGCACGTGGGGTTTATATTCGGCCTCATCGTCATCACGGCAAGACTGAGTCCTTTCATCTGATCGAGGGCCGCGCCACGGCCATTTTTTTTGACCCTCGCGGCAAGGTTGTCCATCGGCACCAGTTGTCCCGCTCCCGCGGCGCAGCCTTTCTTTATCGGATTCGGCGCCCCGTTTTTCATACCCAGATCGTGGAATCCCCCTTTCTTGTTTTTTACGAGGTCACCCGGGGCCCATTTCGGAAGCAGGACACCGAGTTTGCCCCCTGGGCCCCGCCCGAGGATTCGGGAAAAGCCGTGCAGGAATTCCTTGCGGGCCTAAAGGGCCGATAGAAAAACAATTACCTGCGCCACCAGCGCCGCCAAAAAGGAATCTTTTCGCCGTTGTGGCTGCTCCTGCCACCGATGGACAGCGTGCTTCCGTAATGCACCGAGGTGGTTACCGGAATTTCCACCAACCCCTCCGCTTGGGCCTTGGCCAGACGAGGATCGAGAGCGAGAGAGGTGCTGGTTTCCAAGTGAATCCGGAAGGAGTCTGACGTGGTTTTTCGGAACACGGCCTCGATCCCGATATCCTCCATCGCTTGTATCGAGAGTCCTTGGTTTTTCAGGGTTGCGGGAATCGGTTGTTCCGCCCCCAGGCTAATGGCTTGCAGCACTGTCTCGTATTGGTTGGCTTTTGCCAAGGCCTCAAAGAACAGGGGATCATAGCGAAAAAAAGCATGCTGCAGAAATCCGCCCATAGGCAAGTCGCAGTAAAGAACCCCTCCGGGCTTCAGAAGATCGTGAAGTGTTTGGAAGGCTCGGTATTGATGGAAGACGTGTTCCGTGGTGCCCAGATTCATTACCAAATCAAAGGAGCTGGCCAGCCGGGGGCCGGGGGCATGGACGTTGAGGTCGAAGAGAATCGTCTGGTAGCCTTCGAAGATGTCGAGGGAAAGGTATTCGAAACCTGCCAAGACCAGCAGTTCCCCCAAAAATCCGCCCTGAGAGATCTTTTCCAGCGTGCTCCGGTCCACCTGATCCTCCTTCCGCACCCCGGGTCGGCGGGAGGCGTAAAAATCGAGGAAAGCACAGGCTCCCTCCATGGCATGGGCGCCAAAAAGCTGGGTGGCCCCGATGTCACAAATCCGGCTACCTGGGCGCAGGGAGCCCCTGTCCGTCAGTGCCATGAGTCGATGCAAAGTTTTAAGGCTGGAACCCACTTTGAAAGTTAGGCTTCTCTTTATGGAAAAAGAAAGCAGTTTTGGTCTTGAGAAATTTACCTTCCCAAGCCCTTTGATTAACCTATTCCCCATCGCCTCTTGATGAAAAAGCCATCCAAAACCAGAGAAAAGCAATATCAAAGGTGCCTGGAAATCAGGGACCAAAAAGGGCTGACCCCTTTGGGGTTAAGGGGCGCGCAGGTTTGGTCGGAGAATCCCAAGCAACTGCTTTTCATTTTGGCGCGTTACAAGTTTGTGGCCCGGATGTTTAGCGGGTTTTCCAGCGTCCTTGAGATCGGTTGTGGCGATGCTACCGGCAGTCGCCTGGTCCAGCAGGAAGTGTGCAGACTCCGTGCGGTGGATTTCGACAAGGTTTTCATTCAGGATGCGCGGTCGCGGATGGATCCGGATTGGCCGATGGATTTGGCGGTGCATGACTTGCTCGAGGGCCCGGTTCCCGGTTCCTTCGATGGTATTTACGCGCTGGATGTTCTCGAGCATATTCCGCGGGAAAAGGAGGATTCTTTCATCCGGAATGCCACAGCCTCGCTCAAAGAGGACGGGGTCCTCATTTTCGGCATGCCCTCTTTGGAGTCCCAGCTTTACGCTTCGGCCCCCAGCAAGGCTGGACATGTAAACTGTAAAAGCGGCGCTGATTTCAAGGCGCTGATGGAAAAGCATTTCTCCAGGGTCTTTATTTTTTCCATGAACGATGAGGTTGTTCATACCGGCTTCCATGCCATGTCCCATTACCTTTTTACACTCTGTTGTGGCCGGAAGTAGGGAGATGGTCCCAAGCAATGGTCTGACCGGGAGGAGGTTGTCTCCCTGATGTCAGCGAAATACGTGGTGGTCGGTGCGGACAGCCTGGTTGGCGGATCGCTGATCCAGGCGTTGCAGGACTCCGGTCTCCCCGTATTGGGGACCACCCGGCGCCGCGAAAACACCGCTTCGGGGCTTTTATTTTTGGATCTCCAGGAACCGGACAGCTACCGGCTACCTGGCGAAGCGTCTTACGCTTTCATCGTGGCCGCTGCCACCAACTATGATCGGTGTGAAACGGATCCTTGGGCGCGGAAGATCAACGTGGAACTGACGCCATCCTTGGTCGAGTCCCTTCTTTCCCAAGGACTGTTTGTCACGCTCATTTCCACCAACTCTGTGTTTGGGGGAGAGCGCCCTTGGCCGAAAGAGGATGATCCCCACGATGCCCGCATCGCCTATGCCATCCAAAAGCATGAAGCAGAAAAGCGCTCCTTCGAGTCCGCCGCGCGGCTGGGGGCGGAGGATCGTTTTAATGTGGTGCGCTTGACCAAAATCCTTTCCCGGGGAACCCCGCCGCTTCCCTCCTGGTTTCTGGCCTGGAAGGAGGGCCGGGTCATTGAGCCTTTCGCCGATTTGATCTTTGCCCCGATGTCCGTCCAGTTTGTGGGCAAGGCCTTGGCTACGGTTGGAGCCAAGCGGGTGCGAGGTTGCCTGCACCTGTCCGGGGAAGCGAATATCAGTTATGTCGATTTGGCCCAGGCTTTCGCCGCTGCTTTGGGTGTGGATGGATCGCTGCTCTTGCCCAGTTCGGCAACGGCGAAGGGTATCCATATTGCCTACAAGCCCACTTATAGCGGTTTGGGCATGGAGAGAACCACCCGCCTCACCGGGGTGCACCCGCAACCCCTGAACCAAATGGTCGCCGATTTGATCTGCGACTTCACTCTATGATAAAAAATTCTATGGAAACCGCCACGGTCCACCATCGAGCCACCTGCCGCCTCTGCGAATCACCCAATGTCCGATTGGTGTTGAAGCTTCGGCCGATTCCGCTTTCCGAAAACTATTGCAGCGACAGCGCCACCGGGAAAAGGGCCGCACGCTATCCGGTGGATGTCTCCATGTGTGCGGATTGCGGTCATGTGCAGCAACTCGATGTGGTCGATGCCAAGAGCTTGTGGGATTCCTACACTTATTTCTCCGGGGATGCGAAGGGGATGCCCGAGCATTTCCGTGAGGTGGCAGGAGAAATTCTACAAACGTATCGACCGACCCCGGGGTCTCTGGTGATTGATATCGGCAGCAACGACGGTTCCCTGCTTCGGCCTTTCAAAGAGGCGGGCTATCGCGTTCTGGGGATAGATCCCGCTAAAGAAATAGCACGCCAAGCGACAGAAAACGGCTTGGAGACCTTGCCGGAGCTGATGTCCCTTGGTTTGGCAAGGCGCATTCGGCAGGAGCGGGGCCCGGCTAGCGTGGTATGTATGTTCAACGCCTTTGCCCATGCCGACAATCTGGGGGAGATCGCGGACGGCATCCGGACGTTGCTGGCCGATGACGGTGTCTTTGTCTTTGAATCCCAGTATTTAGCCGACATCATCGACAGAATGCTCATTGCCACGATTTTTCATGAGCATATCAGTCACCACTCGGTGGTCGCCTTGCGGCCTTTTTTTGAGCGGCACGGCCTGGAACTCATGGAGGTTGTCCGCTACCCGCACATCCAACACGGCTCGCTGGTCGGATTTGTTCAGCGGAAGGGCGGCCCGCGCAAAGTCGAGCCCAGTGTCGGGCGGTTTCTTGAGGCTGAAAAATCCCGGGGACTAAACACCTTGGCGCCTATGCAGGAATTTGCTGCTAAGGTTGGGGAGTTGTGCCGCAAAACCTCCGAGATGGCCTCCTTGTGGAGGGCTCAGGGGGCTGTAGTGGCCGGATACGGGGCGGCCCGCAGCGGGCCGACGTTGATTTCCCAGCTGGGTCTGGACGACATCATCCAATATATCTTTGACGACCATCCCCAAAAAGTCGGACGGTACACTTCCGGGGATGGCATACCGATCGTGCCGACCGAGGAGCTGTTGAAGCGCATGCCGGACTACACGGTCATCCTGGCCTGGGTTCACGCGCCAAAAATCATCGCTGCGAACCAGGAGTATCTTAAAAAAGGAGGAAAGCTAGTTGTGCTATGTCCGGAAACAAGAGTAGTCAGTAAAGATAAAATGTCTTCAATTTAGGAAAAATTCGTTTCGTGCACATCCCTAAAAAACACGATAAATTGTTTGTATGGGCCAAAAAATTAAAGAGAAGGGGGAATACGTAAAAAAACAGACTGCAAGCTCAAAGACCATTCATTTTTAAAGCCAAGAATTAAGAAAACGAAAATAATCCACGTAAAAGACTATGACGTTTAATTCGCTTAACTTTATATTCATATTTTTACCAATAACTGTAGCAGGATATTACCTGCTTAGAAAAACAAGGTTTGCCAATTGTTTTATGCTTGTAATGAGCATGATTTTCTACGCTGCTAGCGCACCTTGGTACCTTATCCCAATGCTCTTTTCTGCACTTGTTGACTATATCGTTGGCCAGAAAATTCAGGACTCTGAAAATCCTGTCTATCGAAAGCGGATGCTCATAATCAGTATCGTGATTAACCTTGGCCTTCTTTCGGTTTTTAAATATACAGGCTGGCTAAGCTCAGAAGTAGCTACTTTGTTTGGAGTCTTTGGTGTTAGCGTAAAGGCAATTACGCTCCCTCTTCCAGCCGGGATATCATTTTATACTTTTCAATCGATGAGCTATGCAATTGATATCTATCGTAAAGAGTTTAAGCCTCACCGAAACGTTATTGACTACCTTTCCTTCGTATCATTTTTTCCGCATCTGGTGGCGGGGCCGATCATGCGGGCACGTGATCTCTTGCCGCAACTTGCCTCCATCAGAAAATTCCCATCATATCAGGATTTAAGCAAAGCCTTCTTTATGATTCTTTTTGGTCTGTTTCAGAAATGTGTCGTCGCTGATAATATTGGTGCAATAGTCAATACGATTACAAAAATTGCTGAATCACAGAACCATAAATTACAGCCAGGTTTGGGATTAATCTTTATGTATGGTTTCGCCTTACAAATCTATTGTGACTTTGCGGCTTATTCAACTATCGCAAGAGGTGTGGCAAAGCTTTTTAATGTTAATCTTATAAAAAACTTCATGACGCCGTATTTTGCTGTTAGCCCATCTGATTTTTGGAGCAGATGGCATATTTCGTTATCAACTTGGTTGCGGGACTACCTCTACATTCCTTTAGGAGGAAACCGGAATGGCACATGGAATACCAATCGCAATCTTCTAATTACTATGTTTCTTGGGGGAATTTGGCACGGGGCTGGGCTTTTTTTTGCCCTATGGGGTGTGTATCACGGTTTATTATTAATTCTGTATCGAAACTTCCCCATAGATGCTCAGCTCATAAAAATCTTTGGAAAGAAAGCAGGGAAGTTCTTCGCGATATTCCTGATGTTTCACCTTGTTTGTTTCGGATGGATACTTTTTCGAGCTTCACCGCAGCAATTTATCCCCATTTGCTCCTCGATCATAAGCGTACCTTCAGCGATTATTAACCATATCCATAACTATAACGAATACTTCCAGGGTTTAAATATATTTTCCATCGGTTTTTTAAAAATTTGCCATGGAGTGTTTACGGGCTGGTTTACTGCAAACTGGTACCTCACAGTTTACGGTTGGGGGCTAATACTATTTTCAGCATCGATAATTATTTTCGATTATTTTGCTTGGAAAAAGAATCTGGAATTTCCTGACTTATATAGTTTTATCCCACTACCAGCAAAAGTGTTTGTATTAATTTTTTTAATCTACGGGCTCCAATTTTTCGGCAGACGGGAGGCAAATGAATTTATCTACTTCGCCTTTTAGGCCATGGCTCATCGCATTTATGCTAGTTTTCATATTTGAGGCCTTTTACTTTTCTTTCTTAAAACCCGATCGAATCACATGGAACAGCTTTCTTGATTTAAATTTTGCTGAGGACGAGACGGTTCAGCGTCTGATAGCTGATTTAAAAATCGAAAACTTAACTAAATACTCAGCAGATATTATTCAGGTTGGCGATAGTTCTGGGCTTCATGGAGTAATGCCAAAAGTCGTGATGGCTGAAAATCCAGGCTATGATTATGTAAATCTCGGTGTCGCTACCAACGTGGGATATAAAGGCTATCTTGATATAGCTGAAATCGCCTTACAAAGAAATCCAGCAGCTCGATATCTAGTTCTATATACAAGTTTTATCGGCGCGGTCCCTAGACCGCTACTGTGGGATAGTAATGTCTTAATGGCAAAGCGAATAGAAAGCGAATTTTTAAACCCCTTCCGAAATCTAATTCAGTTTCCAACCCTACATGGACGATCTGAAGTCATTGGTTACACGTATTATTTTGGCAATAAAATGAAAAGCAGGGAAATACGGTATACATCCAACAGAGGATTCCTAGCATTCGAGTCAATCTATCAATCAAGTCTTGGGTGGGCCCGTGAAACAGATAATGAGGGCGACGTTCCCAACGATGCGTTTAGTTTTTTAAGATCTCCGAAAACACCAGAAAAACAGGATGATCCGCCGGCAGTTCGGGCGCTAAGAGAAGCTCCAAAAGTAACAGATGAGAAATATTTCAACTGGCTTACTTTATCTGAAAATTCCTACTTTGACCTTGTTTATGGAGAATTCGCTAAATTTGCAAAAAGAAATAACCTTAAATTAATATTGATATTTAATCCGATGCCTCAAGGTATCAAGCATCCAATCTTTAAGGATCTAATGGACTGGGAATCGATCGAAAAAGCACTTCAAAGACTTAAAATCAAACACCCTGAAGTAATCATTACTGATTTCGAATTTTGGCCGGACGAAAAGTTCTCTGTGTTTTCACACGTCGGAACACCCTATGCTCTTGAATCATCCATCCGAGTTGCAAGAATTCTTAACCAGCTGCTTCCGAAAACCCCCCCTTCTGAAAATGTGAAAGTATCAAATCAGTATCTTGGAAAAGAATTATTGAGTGTTGATTTTACGAAGCCCCATGCTGGATACGGCTTATTAACCGAGGCCGGAAATACAAGCAGTTTTCCAATGGCCAATATGGCAGGCAATAAAATCAACATATTTGCAAATGTAAATAATCGTAATTCCCCATTAGATATGAATTTAGAAATATTAGAAACTTCTCCTAAGGAATTTGAAAAAGTGCAACTCGATGCAATTATTAATGGTGAAAATATACAAGAAGGGATTTTAGACAGTGCCAACAAAACTATCCGGTGGCACATACCAGCGGATATAAGAAAAAAATACTTGGGATGGCTTGTGGTAGAGATTAAAAGAGATTACAAAACATCAAATCTTAATCTTAAGAAAATTACCTTTTCAGAATCAACAGAGAAAAAGCATTAATGCTTGCCTTTCCTAAATATTTAAGAATAGGCATTGCAGACAGATGTAGTTTAAAATGCTCTTTCTGTCCGCGAGATGAATATTTTTCATCATTGGGAAACGAAGGAACCTTTATGCCTTATGAGAAGCTTGTCCTTCTTGAAATTCCTATCCGCGAGGCAAAGGTCATAGACCTTACAGGATTTGGAGAGCCAACCATTCATCCGAAGTTCATCGAAATCATAAAGTTTATCTACACTCACTCAAAAAGTGAGCGCCCGATTTGCATCACCACCAACTCAACTGGATTTACTGCGAAAAAAGTACAAATTCTGAGGGACAGAATTTCATCAATTGCCTTTTCGGTTAACTCCGCGACTGAGGAGTCAATGAAAAGAATGATGGGGTATAATCTTGAGAAGATGAAGGATAAGATAACTCTTTATGTTAAAAATGTAGGCAAGGAGGATGCAAGGAGGAGCGCTTTGCATTTCGTCACTGATGTCAACAATGTCTCCGAGATGCCTGCTCTAGTCGAAATGGCAGACCAATTGGGTATTGGGCGAGTACGATTTGATGAGTTCCGCGTCATTAGAGAAGAGATGTTGCATCTTTCTCTTTTGAACTGTCGCGAAGTGTATGCAAAAAAACTCGAAGAAGCTCGTGAAATCGGCAAGCGTTTTGGAGTTGAAGTTGTTGGGAAGGATTTCTTTTCTGAACCAGCGAGACTGTTCTCGCCTGAATTAATGTGTAAGAGTCCATTTATTGAAACAAACATCGACACGTATGGCAATCTGACGCCCTGTTGCTACACGGGTCAGAGCCTCGGCAACGTTTTTGAGGACGGATTTGAGGCTATCTGGTTCGGTAAAGCCTACACAAAGTTGCGCGAAGAAAGGTTCCTCGGCGCATGTCAGAGTTGCGCGATGTTCCAACGACTTGAAGATGCGCATCTCCATGTGGGAGTGCCGCTTAATACGAGGCCATCCATTGCCCCGATATTAGAGAAATGGGAGGCGTGGCGAATCCAACATCAACAAGAAAAACAAGCGGACCTTTTGCAGCCAGACCTGCGGTTGTATGAGTATCTTGCAAAGGCAGTTGATGGCGGTCTTGAAACAATATTCGCCGAGAAGGTTCAAGAGTGGTTGCTGTCGGACTTTACTCGGCACTACTTTTCCCAGATGAAACCCTCAGGGAAGCCCTTTCTAGCTCTGCGCGAGCTTGATGACGAATTCAGGCGTCAGCTTGCCCACTATCATTGGGGAAAATCTTTCTCTTCAAAGCATGAGGTCATTGAGATGAGCGAACTATTCTTTGGCATGGGCTGGTTTGTAGATAGAAACGCGATGCAACGCGGACATAGACTTATTGTCAATGGCTGGGAGGCGTGTGTGTTTGCCAAGACAAAAAGTCTTCGTGAGATTCGCATTGCCAGCGGAAAGACAGGTGAAGGTATCAGCGATTTGTCTGTTCGAGTAAATGGGGTCGTTTTTAGAGTCGCTGATTTCCACGAAAAAGAATGTTCATGGCGAAGTCCGTCGAATAATCCGGTGTATGCAGAAGGAGATCGACCAATCCATATAGTAATCGCCTCAAGAGGCAGGAGTGACGAGCCAGGCTATCCGAATTCAGGTTATGTAGTTAAGAGATTGGAGCTTTTATAGGTCGTCCGTTCGCTTAATAACTGTTATGATGCCATAATAGTATCGAGTGTCCGATAAGCCAAGTAGTGAGGTTCCTAAAAAATCAGCAAATGAGCGTTTTACATTTAAAGGGGAACGTACCACATCTCGAATCGGTTCACGTTTCAGGGGGAAAGGAACAGTTCCCGCTTCCCAACTTGCGGCTCAAACCCGTATAAATAAGCGAAGCAAAAACTTGTTTCCAATCACAAAACACCATGGGTATAACTCTTAAAGCCATTCAAACTCTGCAGGACAAATCCATCCTGACGGCCGCCACGAAAGCTCTGCTCGATGTCGGCTCATCTAATCTTTATCAAGCAACTCCGCAAGGCATCCTTGAATTTCTAAGGGCGTTCGGCGTCAGTCAGGATGACGCGTCTAGCGCCTTCGCTGAAAAATTGGCCCATGGTTCTGCCTATGATAGTGTTTCCGGTGGCAAAAATGAGGCGTTTGTCGGTGAGCTTTTCGAAAAGGCGGGCATTCGTTATGAGGCCATCGATATCGCCGACGGCTATCGCACCACCATCGTGGACCTCAATCACCAGGGGGCGCCTTTAGGGTTCCGTAATGCCTTTGACGTGGTCCTGAATTTTGGCACTACGGAACACCTGCTGAACCAGTTCAACGCTTTTCGGGTGATTCATGACTGCGTGCGGGTGGGGGGGTATATGGTTCATTCACTGCCATGTGTGGGATACACCAATCATGGCTACCTCGCCTACACTCCCAGGTGTTTTTTCGACCTTGCCGGATACAATGGATACGAAGTGGTGCATTTTGAGTACGAAGGCCCGGGAGGAGCAAACGATCTGGCCCGCCCCCTCCGAGATTATGCGACATACTTTCCTGCCCTGTCCGCAGCCGCGGAAAAAACGGAAAATCGAAAAAGTGCCTTGGCATCGGTGGGAAACATTCTTGATATCTCTTTGTTTATCATCATGCGCAAGGTTCATGAGAAGCCCTTTTTGGGTGCTCTCGAGACCACTACTTCGGTGGGAAAGATCCCAGATTCTGTAAGAGGGGAGTACCAAAAAACTGTCCACTAATCTTTACGCTTTGCCCAAGAGAAAAGTTTTTTCCAACCAAAGGTGAATCATCTCTCAAGTAAACTTTTAGAGGACGCCAAGGGAAGACTCTCGTCCCAGCAGCTCGTCTGGAAGAAATCCGGGCTACCTGCTTTGGGAAAAAGATGGTCAGCCTACGCGGAAAAAATGTTTGAATTGGCCACCGCGGCCACGACCCCGGAGCTGGTTCTGAACGTGGCGCAAACCCAGATTGGATTTGAGCACCGGGGCAATATCCATCATGAGGGGAAATTCACCGCCTTGTATGAGAGGGAGTTAAAATGCGAGTTCCCCCAGTGGGCCGGCCAACTCCAGGGATTCGCGGATTTCGACCATTGTGCGCCGGAAACCAGCTACCTCCACGAGGGCAGGCCCGTCAGCAACGTCCTATTTTACCTCGCTCGAATTGTTCTTTCCTGCTGCGCGCACTTGCCGAACCGGCCGGAAACCATCCTCGAAATTGGCGGGGGGTATGGGGCTCCCGCCCGCCTCTGGATGAAGAACCCGATCCACCGGCCGCAGCAGTACTGGATTCTGGATTTACCCGAGTCCCTCTTTTTTGCGGAAGTCATTTTAAAAAAAGAGTTTGGGGCGGGGGTCGTGCATTATGTGGAAAATCCCCATGGCTGCAGGCATGAAAAGATTCCATCCCAGGCCAAAATCGTCCTTTGTCCTGTTTCCTCCTGGCCGCATCTGCAAGAACAAGAGTTCGATCTGGTCATTAATACGGGCTCCATGCAGGAGATGAGCGAGGATTGGGTGGATTTTTACAGGGATCTCCTGGACAAGATAAGAGCAGGTTGGTTTTACTCGCTGAACTACTTCGCTCAACCTGTTGGATCCCTTTGGGAAAGCGGAAACTTATACAGTCCACGGTTAAGCCCGAGTTGGCAGACGCGTTTTCTCAACTACAACCCCGCATTCGTGAGAATGCAGGCCGACCGTAATTATTTGGAAGCGATCTATGAAAAAAAAGGCATCGTTGACGATGCGGATCGATCACGGGCCATTCAGCTCATCTGTGCAAACCGCCTGCCGGCAGGGGGTGCCTTAGCAGAACTCATGGAGCACCTTCGTTTTTCCTCGGACCTCGAAGATCAAATCCGGGTCCTCCAATTCGCCATGGAACTTCGGCCGCCTCCCAAGGAGGCTTTGTGGTTGGCGCAGCAAGTCCTGAAAGATCAGGCAAAGGTTTTAGAATTGGATAGGGTTCGGGCCTGGCACCATGAACTTTCTGAAGCCCGACGCCAAGGCGTGGAAGGGTATCATTGATCTTTTTTCCCGAAGAGAATCGGCGAAAGTAATCTACCGTGAAAGACTTTGAAATACTTAAGCAATTGGTGCTCGCCGGATCTTCTTCCGCCGAAGAGGCACTCTCTTTCTATCATGCAGCACAAGAGAGGGGGTTGGAATTCCCCCTTGCCTGGGAGGAGAAAGTCCTGGAGGCGTGTCTGCGGAAAAATCCAAAACGCCCGGATTTGCAAGAGCGCTTGACGAAAGTGTATCTGGCCCAAGGGAAAAAGGCCGAATCAGAATTTCTAGGGCCCCCGTCGCCGGTGGCTAGCGCCCAGGAGGCCGGTGAAGACCACCAGGCTGCGGCAGCGCGGTATAACCTCCAGAGCGCTTATCGGGATATGGAACCGGAGTTTCATGAAATCCAGGCCCGGTGCCGAGCCTACACCATGACCTCCATGGAACGGATGTACGCTATGTGGCAGTCGGTCCATCATATCCTGAATCAGGGAGTTCCCGGAGCGATTGTGGAGTGTGGCGTCTGGAGGGGGGGGAGCATGATGATTGCCGCCCATGTGCTCATGCAACGAGGGGAAGCAAACCGTGACCTTTATCTTTTCGACACCTACGAAGGTTTGCCGAGGCCGGACGCTGAAAAGGATGTGGATTTATGGGGAAATCGTGCCATTGACGGCTGGACTCCGCATGCCCGGGGGTCGGAGCAAAGTGACTGGGCGCGGGCATCTCAGGAGGAAGTGGAGGAAAATCTTGCCAGTACAGGATATCCCCGTGAGAGGTTGCATCTGATCAAGGGGATGGTTGAAAAAACCGTTCCCGACCAGGCGCCGAGGAATATCGCACTTCTGCGAGTGGACACGGATTGGGAGAGCTCCACTTTACATCTCTTGGAACACCTCTATCCCCGATTGGAAAATATTGGGATTCTCCTGTTGGATGATTACGGGCATTTCCTTGGTGCCCGCCGGGCTGCAGATACCTACTTTCAAAAACAAAAAAGACCGGTCCTGAAAATGCGGATTGATTACACTGGCAGACTCATTCTCAAAAGCTGAAATCCTCCATGAATCTAAAAATAAAGTTTCTCACTGTGGTATGGGGAGAAAAGTATATTAAAAATTTCTGCGAATTGTCCCTTCCTTCGTTCATGGCCCCAGGAAACCTGCCGGCATTGGCGCAAGCCAGTCAGCTCGAGGTACTAATCATGAGCCAATCAAAGGATTTTCATGCGTTCGAAAAATATCCGGCCTTTCGAAACATGAAAAGTCAGATAAAAATCAGATTCGTCCCAATCGACGACCTTATTCCGGGTAATATCTATGGAGTCACCCTTACCCTGGCTTATGCCCGCCCAATGCTGGCCTTGGGAAAGAAAATGTTGGATTACCACTTTGTATTCATGAATGCGGATTTTATCCTAGCCGATGGCTCACTCAGAACCCTGGGCCGGCAATTAAGCAGCGGAGCGGAGGTCGTGTTGGCACCCAGTTTACGTGTTACGGCAGAAAAAACTGAAACCTTAATTAGGAAAAAAGTTCAAAACGATCAAAGTGTCCTCCAAATCCAACCACGCGAATTCCTTAGGCTTGCCATGCCACATCTTCATCCAACCACACTTGCAAAAGTGATCAATTTTGAGGATTATCATACCGTCCACCCCAATCAGCTATTTTGGAAGGTGGATGACCATACTTTACTGGCAAGATATTTCCTAATCTTTATGTTGGCAATCAAGCCCCAAAGGGTTGTCCGAAAAATCAACAGTTGGTGTGACTACGGATTTGTGCCGGAATTTTGTCCGCAAAGCCCGCTCAAGGTTCTTGGGGATTCTGACGAATTTCTCATGGTCGAAACCCAGGAAAAACAAAAAGAGAGAGAGCTTCTAAGGCACGGCCCCTTAACCGCGGATACAATCAAAGAATCCCTGGGCGAATGGTTGACGTTCGGACATTTTAAAAACTTCCAACATCACATCGTATATCACGCCACTGACCTGCCCAAGACAATTTCGAAGGCTCAGGAAAAATTCGAGCAATTTATACAAAAAATCCCATTCGCAAACATGCGTTTCAAACCGCATAAGAATCACTATTACTGGAAATCGGGGTTGGCATGTTGGCGAAAGGAGCGCCAAAAAATCTTCTTATTTGAAACGCCGGACGAACTAGAAAGCAAGCCCAAATTAATTGAATGGCTTCAAGTTATTAGAAGAAAAATCTCTTCCGAGTGTGCACGAAATCATGCCTATTCTTGGTCGGAGGAAGAAATGATTATGGAACCTCGGTTGGTATTGTTAGAAAAAGAGCTTAAAATACTGCTAGATTCTTCCAGCCAAAAAACAGTTGTTGTCGATCTAAACACCCTAATTTCCACAATTTGCGTGCTCAGACGAATTGTAAAAACAAAAAAAGTAAAAATATCTTTATTGCTTCTATCCCAGAATCAAGAAAGAGACAAAAAGGCCTTATCTAGTGTCATGGCAGACAAAGCACCATTGTTTATAACCAGCGAACTTCCATCCCCAGAGATTTGCAAATCAGCTATTAATAACAAGCAAAAATGCATCTTTTTCTTATTACCATGCCTTCAAAGCCAAATAGAACATGTTGGAAAAACCCTAGTTGAATTTCGTTTTTCTGGTCTTAATCATAAAATAATCATCGAGTCTGCTATTGATAGAACCTTTTGGTTTCTCAAAAAAACAAACCATATCTTCAGCCGCATATCCGTTGATGTAAACCATGTTTCTCGAAAAATTCTCCAGAGAAGTCTGCTGGGAAATTCTCCTAATTTGTCCCCTCAAAAAAGTCGTAAGTGGAAAGTGAGGCTCCCACACGCACTTCTAGGTGAAATTCAAGCAGCTTCTTGGGGAAAAAAAAGCAAGCACATGGATGGATTCTGGAGAAAGCGTTCATTGCGGCTTGGACAAGCTCTTGTTGAATGCACTTTACCATACATCGATGAACCCGTTCACATTCCAAAGATAAGAATTCCTCTTCTCTACCGTGCCCATTCAATAGCCAACCGGATGCTACATGAAAATAACTTTGTCGAAGAACTGTGCCGTTCAAAACCTTTAATTGCCGGCAAGATTCCCTCTCACGCCTCCTTATGTGTAATTCGATTGAGTCCAAGGAGGTCTTTTTCTTAGGGATTTCCAAAATCGGAAAACAACTCTCCAAGTATAGCTGTGCATGGCGTCGTTCCAAATATCTCTGGTCATTCGGATGACGAAGATTTTTGGGTTGGCTTTGGCCCCGGAAAGCCTGGGTGAATCCCCCGCTTGCCATCCCGAGCAAAATGCCTCTACGGCCCGAAAGAGATCCCGGAGGAGCGTAAACAAATTCGCACGGGGGTTAGCCCCCTTTCTCCTGAAGCAATTCTTAAGCTGATGCTCAAAGTTTGTTGCCCGGAAAATTGCCCCCATTCGCCATCGTTTCCACTGTTCGGGCTGATCCATCGAACTGGGGAGATTGGCCCGAAGCAGTCTTTCCACACGGCCAAGATTTTCGAGAAGATTTTGCCTGTTTTGGGATGCCAAAAAGGAGTCTCCAGCGTCCCAGATTCTGTGGATAACGGACTCGCGGTGAAGGTAAACCATCCCGCTGGTTCCGCCGGCAAGAATGTTAAGGAAGTAGTCGCATTGCGGGCCAAGATCGTAGTTCCATCCGTTAAAAAGAGTGTACCAATTCTTTTTAAGGACGAGGCTTGGTCCGGAGGGATAACCAGAGTCCTTCCAAAAAAGGCTCATAATCTCATTTGGTTTAAAAAATCTGTCCCGGCTTTTGGTCATCCAATTCCGCTCAAAGACTTCTCCAGGCATTTTTACGATCCTCATATTGGCATAAAAGCCGGCGGCATGCGGAAAACGGTGTAATAGCTTGAACCCGTCATTTAAAAAATCCCGGTTGATGCAATGGTCGTCCGTGGCTACCGACCATATGTGACTTCCTTGGGCTAAGCAGAATAAATGATTATAGGATTTGATAACCCCCAAGGGGTGCTCATTTCGAAAAAGGCGAATCCTCGGGTCCTTTTGTGCGTAGGTTTCTAGGCATGCCCAGGTGTCGTCCGTTGAGCCGTCATCCAGTATCAGAAACTCAAAATCTGTGTATGTTTGCGTTAGAATTCCTTTAAGACATCCGCGCAAAAACTTCATGTGATTTCTTGTAGAAAGCACGATGCTTAAACTAGGAGACTTTTCCATGGGCATAGCTTTGCTTGAGCACAATATGGCAAAAGCAGTATGTGGAACTTTAGGGTAATGAGCCATTGCCCGATTTGTCAGCTTATAAAGCTCCGGATCGGAATAGGGAGCTCAGTTTCTTTGGAGACATTGGAGCAGGAATTTGCGGCTTCTTTGCCTGTGCCATCGATAAACCCAGGCAGAAGGGTGCCACCACCAACCGGCCTTTGGTTTTTCGCCCCTTAGAAAATCAAGATTTTGCAAGGAATCAATAAGCAACCGGACCA
>Ga0214921_10002614_pt1 | contig 29017 bp, 23 predicted proteins | sample LL1505_MetaG_FD_177992 | JGI IMG/M metagenome (GOLD analysis project Ga0214921, IMG submission 177992) | Freshwater microbial communities from Lake Lanier, Atlanta, Georgia, United States - LL-1505 | ecosystem: Environmental > Aquatic > Freshwater > Lake | place: USA: Georgia | collected...
GCTCCCCCCGCAATTCCTGGACGAGCTGCGCGCCCGCACCTCCATGCAGGCGCTGGTGGCGCGCAAGGTCCGGCTGCTGAAATCCGGCCGGCAATGGAAGGGCTGCTGCCCCTTTCATGGCGAGAAGACCCCCAGCTTCTACGTCTATGATGACGGCTTCCACTGCTTTGGCTGTGGCGCGCATGGCGATGCCATCAGCTTTGTGATGCGCGCTGACGGTGCAAGCTTCATCGAAGCGGTAGAGCGCCTGGCCGGCGAGGCCGGCCTCACCGTCCCCAAACCCACCCCAGAAGTGGCCGCGCGAGAGGCCCGGGCGCGGGACCTGCATGGCGTGCTCGATGCCGCCCAGGCCGCCTTCACCCGCCGCCTGCATTTGCCCGAGGGCCGGCCCGCGCTGGATTACCTGCTCAAACGCGGCCTCACGCCCGCCACCATCGCCGCCTTCGGCCTGGGCTGGTCCGGCGCCGGCCGTGGCGCCCTGGCCGGCGATCTGCGCGAATTGGGCATCGAGCCCGCCCAGTTGCTCGAGGCCGGGCTGATGCAGGAGCGTGAGAAGGGCCTGGTCGATCTCTTCTTCAACCGGGTGATGTTCCCCATCCATGACCGCCGCGGGCGCGGCATCAGCTTCGGCGGCCGCATCCTCGGCGATGGTCAGCCGAAATACGTGAATGGCCCGGAGACGCCGCTGTTTTCCAAGCGGCGCCAGCTTTATGGCCTGCATCTGGCGCGCGAGGGCGTCTTCCGCGGCGCCCGGCTGGTCGCGGTGGAAGGCTATATGGATGTCATCGCCCTGCATCAGGCCGGCTTCACCGGCGCGGTGGCCCCACTCGGCACGGCGCTGACCACGGAGCAACTCGAAGCCCTCTGGGCGGTAAGCCCCGAGCCCGTGCTGTGCTTTGATGGCGATGCCGCCGGCGCCCGCGCCGCCGCCCGCGCCGCCGAGGTGGCGCTGCCCATGCTCACCCCCGAGCGCACCCTGCGCCTGGCCACCCTGCCAGCGGGCGAGGACCCTGACACGCTGATCGGCAAGCAAGGCCAAGGCGCCTTCGAGGCGGTGCTCGGCGCCGCCAAGCCGCTGGCCGAGGCGCTCTATACCCTGCTGGCAGAAGGCCGCCGCATGACCTCGCCGGAGGAACGGGCGGGTTTTCGCAAACGTCTCTCCGAGGCGTCGGCCAGGATCGAGGACAAGGCGCTGGGCGCCGAATACCGCCGCGCCCTGCTCGACCGCTTCTTTGCCGAGGGCAAGCCGCGCAATGGGCGCACCTCCCAACGCAACGCCCAAGGCACCTCCCCTTGGCCCGGCCCCATCGCCCGGCCGGTCCCCGGCGCCAATGCCCGCAGCGACCAGGCCCGTGCCATGCTGGCCTGCCTGCTGCGCCACCCCTGGTTCATTCAGGAGGTAGAGGAGGCGCTGGGCCTGCTGGAACTGCCGCCCGGCCCCGCTTCCGCCCTGCGCGAACATATTTTGCATATGCCGGGCAATGATACCGCGCTGGAGGCGGAGGCGCTGCATGCGCGGCTGGACAGCGCCGGGCTGGGGCGTGAACTGGCCTGGGCCTTGGCCGCCCCAGCGCTGCCCGCCGGCGCCAAAAAAGACGCTCAACCCGCTGATATCGCCGAATGTTTCTGGCATTTCTTCTCCCGCCTCAGGGGCAATGAGGCCTTGCAGGCTGACCTCTCGGCGGCCCGGCGCGAGGCCGAGCAGGCCCCCACCGCCGAAGCCCTGCGCCGGGTGACATTGCTGAAAGAGGCGCTCGACGCCTATGGACGTGGCGACCCGACTGGGGTTGAAGCGGTCTAGACCACGCGGCGTTCACGCTGGGCGGTCCAGCCTTTGTCGAGAGAATGGCCTAGCGTTTTCGGCGATTCCGCCCCAACGCACCATGCTCTAATACTGCAAATGCCACATATTGTGGCGAAAAATGCTCGGTTTCTGCGCGTGGGGTGGTGAACGCGCCCCACGGCATTCCATATGGAGAGACCGCATGGGCGCAGCACCAGGTTTCCGTGCCGCGAATCGATGGAGCGATATGAATGGCCACCAAGCCCGGCAGCACTGAAACCACGGATGCACGCGATGAAGCGGTCGAGGGCGTGATGCTCGACATCCAGTCGGCCGCGGTGAAGAAGCTGATCGCGCGCGGCAAGGAACGCGGCTTCGTCACCGTTGACGAAGTCAATGCCGTCCTGCCCTCCGAACAGGTCTCCTCCGAGATGATCGAGGACACGCTGGCCATGCTCAGCGAATCCGGCATCACCGTCGTCGAGGCCGAGGAGGGCGAGGATGGCGACGGCCCCAAGCCCGCCACCGCCAAATCCGAGGATGGCGAGGACAAGGAGGAGGAGGAGAGCGGCGGCAACGTCGATGAGGACACGATCGGCCGCACCGATGACCCGGTGCGCATGTATCTGCGTGAGATGGGCTCGGTCGAATTGCTGAGCCGCGAGGGCGAAATCGCCATCGCCAAGCGGATCGAAGCCGGGCGCGACATGATGATCGGCGGCTTGTGCGAAAGCCCGCTGACCTTCAAGGCCATCATCGCCTGGCACGAGGCGGTGCGCGATGGCCGCATGCTGCTGCGCGACGTGATCGACCTCGAAGCCACCAATCAGGCCGATATGCCCGAAGGCGCCAGCGCCGAGCCCGAGGAATTCGAGGAGGGCGACGAAGAGGGCTCGATCGGCCTCTCCCTCTCGGCCCTGGAAGAAAAATTGAAGCCCGAGGCGCTGGCCGCCTTTGAGGGTATCGAGGCGATCTATGGCAAGCTGGGCAAACTCTCGGCCAAGCGCATGGATGTCTATACCGGCGGCGGCGAATTGGCCGGCCGCTCAGAAAAAACCTACGAGAAGAGCCGCACCGAGCTCGTGGCCCTGGTCCAGAAGGTGCACCTGCACAATAACCGCATCGAAGAACTGGTCGAGCAACTCAAGCTGCTCAACAAGCGCCTGGTGGCAATGGATGGCCAGGTGCTGCGGTTGGCGGAATCGCACAAGGTCAAGCGCGAGGATTTCCTCGCCGAATGGCGCGGGCATGAGCTTGACCCCGCTTGGTTCGAGCGTGTCGCTAAGCTGAAGTCTAAATACTGGCAGGCCTTCGCCGCCAAATCACAGGATGATGTGGAGAAGGTGCGCGCCCATATCGGCGCCGTCGCCGCCGAAACCGGCCTGCCGGTCGCCGAATTCCGCCGCGTCTATGCCACCGTCAGCCGGGGCGAGCGCGACATGACGGTCGCCAAGAAGGAGATGATCGAGGCCAATCTCCGCCTCGTGATTTCCATTGCCAAGAAATACACCAATCGTGGCCTGCAATTCCTGGACCTCATCCAGGAGGGTAATATCGGCCTGATGAAGGCGGTGGACAAATTCGAATACCGCCGCGGCTATAAATTCAGCACCTACGCCACCTGGTGGATTCGCCAGGCCATCACCCGCTCCATCGCCGATCAGGCGCGCACTATTCGCATCCCGGTTCACATGATCGAGACCATCAACAAGCTGGTCCGCACCAGCCGGCAGATGCTGCATGAGATCGGCCGCGAGCCGCAGCCGGAAGAACTGGCCGAAAAACTCGGCATGCCGCTGGAAAAAGTCCGCAAAGTCCTCAAGATCGCCAAGGAGCCGATCTCGCTGGAAACCCCCATCGGTGATGAGGAAGACAGCCATCTGGGCGACTTCATCGAGGATAAGAACGCCATCATCCCGCTGGACGCCGCAATTCAGACCAATCTGCGCGAACAGACGACTAAGGTGCTCTCCTCCCTCACCCCGCGTGAGGAGCGCGTGCTGCGCATGCGCTTCGGCATCGGCATGAACACCGACCACACGCTCGAAGAGGTCGGCCAGCAATTCAACGTGACGCGCGAGCGCATTCGCCAGATCGAGGCCAAGGCCCTGCGCAAACTCAAGCACCCCAGCCGCTCGCGCAAACTGCGGAGCTTCCTGGAGCAGTAGGGTGAAATCCGTGCATAATGTCAGCGTGGACGTCACCTTCCTGCGGATGGACAGGCCGGCCCTGGGCATCGTGCCCGCCCTGCCCGCCGAGGCCTCCATGGTCACCGTGCCGCGCTGCTCCTCGGCCTATTACCGCTTCCTCTACGATAATGTGGGCCAGGATTATTGCTGGTGGCTGCGCCGGACGCTCAGCGAGCGTGAATTGCGCGCGGTGCTGGATGCCCCAGGCACAGAAATCCATGTGCTCATGCTCAAGGGCGAACCGGCAGGGTTTTATGAACTCGACCGCCACCACGCGCCGCTGGTCAACCTCTCCTATTTCGGCCTGCTGCCCTGGGCGCTGGGACAGGGCCTGGGCTATGCCCTGCTGCACCACGCCATCTTCACCGCCTGGCAGGGGCACTGCGCCGCATTGACGGTGAACACCTGCACGGCCGACCACCCGCGCGCCCTGCCCAATTACCTCAAGGCGGGCTTTCGCAAGCTGCGCACCGTGCATGAAGAATGGCCCGTGCCAGTTTCTCTCGGCCTTCGTATCCCGCCGCGCTTCTTGCTGGGTTGACGGCAAGGCCTGCGGTTTGTAATAGCCGCCCTCCCATCCGGCCCGTCTTGGGCCCCATCTCGATCAGGTTTTTCCGATGAAGATCCGCAACAGCCTCAAATCCGCCAAGCTGCGGGACAAGAACTGCGTTGTCGTCCGCCGCCGCGGCCGGTTGTACGTGCTGAACAAGAAGAACCCGCGCTTCAAGGCCCGCCAGGGCTGAGCCTTCGCCACGCGAGAGGGTTTTTTTGGGGGGCGTGAGCCCCCCTTTTTTGTTCAGGCCAGCGTCAGCGTCATCCAGGCGGTGATCGCCTCGCCCGGCTCCAGCCAGAGCGCGCCGGTCCCACTCACCCCCTGCGCGTCCAGGTTGAAGCCATCAACCACATGGCTCGCCGGCTCCAGGCACAGCCAATCCACCGCCCCCGGCCGATGCAGCAGGAGATGCGCCAGCAGCGGGCTCGCCTGCAGCGTCAACTCGCCCTGCGGCGGCAGCCGCAGCACCGCCTGCCCGCCCCAATCGCTGAACTGCCGTGTCACCGGCCCCACCACCGCACCATTCCAAGCCATCCCAGGCAAGGGCTGCGCCGTCGCCACCGGCAGCACCGCCTCATCCATCATCCACTCCCTGGCCGCCGCAAGGCTGAGGCTGCTGCCACCAGGGGCGCTGAAATACGGATGCAGGCCCAGCCCCGCCGGCGCCCGGCCAGCGGCCATATTCTCCAAGCGCAGCTCCAGCCTGCAGCAATCCGGCGCGGGCAGCGCCACCAGCAACTCAGCGCGCAAGGCCCAAGGCCATTCATCATCGCCGGGGTGCTCATGCACCATGCGGGCGCTGCAGCCCCTCAACGCCTGCAACTGCCATGCCCGCCGATGCGCCGGGCCATGCAAGCTATGCGGCGCAGCATCAGGATGGGGGCGCAGCGCCACCTCGCCCGCCTCCCCGCGCAGCCGCCCATCGCGGATGCGGCCGGAATAGGGCACCAGCGGGTAAATCCCCCCCTTGGGCCAATGCAGCAATTCGGTCGTGTCCTCGGGGAAGGGCAGCAGCAATTCCACCGCCGCGCGCCCAGGCGCCGCCAGGCTGAGCGCCGTAACCCGCCCGCCCAAATGCGGCGCCAGCCGCAGCCGCGCCGCCCCTTGGGCCAATTCAGTGATCACCCCCGCGGCCGCCCCGCCGGCCAGTCCAACGCGCAAAAAGCGCCGCCCTGAAAGCGTTCCACCAGCGGGTCGCCGCTCACCCGCCCTTCGATCTCCGCCCGCCAGGCCTCGGCGCTGTCCTGCGGCTCCCAGCCCAGCAGCGCCCGGTCATCGCCGCCCCAAAAACTGGCCGGATTGGCCGAGGCGCCCCAGATCACCGCCCATCCCGTGCGCGGCGCATCCATCGCCGCCAGGCAGCACCGCGCCAGATCATCATGCGAGAACCACGTGGCCAGCGCCCGGGCATCCTGCGGCGTCGCGGTGCAGGAGCCGATGCGAAGCTGCACGCTCTCCACCGCATGCTTATCCCAATACAGCCGGCCCATCTGCTCGCCATAGACCTTCGACAGGCCATAAAATGTGTCGGGCCGATAGGCGCAATCAGCCTCCAGCCGCGCAGCTTCCCCAGCCGGCCGGGGATGAAAGCCAAAAGCATGGTTGGAGGAGGCAAAGACCACCCGCGCCCCCGCCGCCCGCGCCGCCTCATAGACATGAAAGCAGCCGCGCAGATTGGCATCGAGAATGCTCTCAAAGCCCGGCCCCTCATTCGGCACACCGCCAAAATGCAAAATGGTGCCACAACCCGCCGCCAATGCGGTGATGGCCGCCGCATCGCCCAAATCCTGCTGGCTGAAGCTGGCGCCGGGCGGCAGGGCCCCGGGGAAGGGATGCCGGTCGGTCAGCCGCAGCACCACCCCCGCCGCCGCCAGCCGCGCCGCCAGCCCATGCCCCAGCCGGCCCGAAGCGCCGGTCAGCAGCACCGGGCGACGCAGGCTCATTCGGCGCGAATTCCCGCCGCCCGCACCACCCCGGCCCAGCGGTTGATCTCACTGGCGTAAAAGGCGCCAAAAGCCTCAGGCCCGCTGCCCACCAGCGTGATCGACAGCGCCTCAATCCGCGCGCGGGTAACAGGCTCGGCAATCGCCGCCGTGATGGCAGCATGCAGCGCCGCAATCACCGGCGCCGGGGTGCCACCCCGGGCGAAAACGCCATGCCAGGACTGCACGGTGAGGTCACCGCCCAGCCCAGCCTCGGCAATGCCGGGCACCGCCGGGTAATCCGGTAGGCGCCTATCCTGCATCACCGCCAGGCCGCGCAGCTTGCCCTCTTCCACCGCGCCACGGGTGGCCGGCTGCGGATTGTCAAAGAACATCATCACATCGCCAGCCAGCACCGCCTGCATGGCCGGCGAACCACCGCGATAAGGCACATGGGTGAAGCTCACCCCAGCCAGATGCGCCAGCATTTCCGGCGCCAAATGGCTGGTCGTGCCCACCCCTCCGGAGGCATAGGTCAGCCGGCCAGGATGGGCACGGGCATAAGCCACCGCCTGCGCCACGCTGGCAAAAGGCGCCTGGGGTGAGGACAGCATCAGCGTGGGCACCATCGAAACCTGGGCGATGGGTGCAAGATCGGTCAGCGGGTCATAGCTCAGCCGCATCAGCGCCGGGTTCACGCCATGGGCGAAGGCGCCCATCAGCAGGGTCAGCCCATTGGGCGCGCTGCGCGCCACGGCCTCGGCGGCGAGATTTGCCCCGGCGCCGGGCCGGTTTTCCACCAACACCTGCTGGCCCAGCAGCGGCCCCATGGCCTGGGCCAGCAGCCGCGCCACGGTGTCCACCGCCCCACCAGGAGCAAAGCCGGCCAAGAGGCGGATGGGCTGGTCCGGCCGCCAAGCCGGCTGGGCGAGGGCGGGCATGGCCAGCACCGCGCCGGCACTGGCCAGCCAAGCGCGACGGCTCGGGATGAGGGCGCCGCGGCTCACGCTGGGTGCCGAGGCGCTGGGTGTTCCAGCCTCAACGCGGCAGCCAGCGCTCAGTGCCCACACCGCCATCACGGCCCTGGGTGTAGCGACCCGACAGCGTGCCATCGGCATTGACCACATAGGCCCCAGCGCCAATCTCACGCCCCTGGGTATAGCCCACCGCCAGCACGCCATTGGACAGCACGCCCACGCCATTCGTGGTCTCGCCACCAATGCGCCAGGTGACGCGCCAGGTCTCCTGCCCGGTGGATTGCAGCTGCACCGTGCCCTGGTACCTCGCCCCGGCAATGTCCGTGCCGTCAACATTATAGGTGCCGTTGCGTTGGGCCTGGGCCGGCAGGGCCACGGCCAGCATCGCAATGGCGGCGAATGCGATCGATTTCATGGGTGACCCCTCATCGTTGGTTGGACAGATTAAGGAGTCTAGCATTGGCAAGCCTTGTCGCAAGCCATGGCAGGGAACATCTTCGCCTCACGCCGCAACCGGGACACCCGCCCATGATCCGCCTGCCAGCCCCCAAAGCCGATGTAATGGCCCGCCGCCCCGAAATCATCGCCGGCCTGGCCGCGCTGCTGCCCGCCGATGGGCTAATCACCGAAACCATCCGCATGAGGCCCTATGAGACCGATGGCCTACCCTCCTATCGGCAAATGCCCCTCGCCGTCGCCCTGCCGCGCACCACCGAGGAGGTGGCGGCAGTGCTGCGCTTCTGTCACCAGAACGGCGTGCGGGTGATCCCCCGCGGCGCCGGCACCAGCCTCTCCGGCGGCGCCCTGCCGCTGGCCGATGCGGTGGTGGTCGGGCTGATGCGCATGAACGCCATCCTGGAGGTCGATTATGCTGACCGCCTGGCCGTGGTGCAGGCGGGCGTGACCAATATCGGCATCACCAACGCCGTCTCCGCCGATGGGTTCTTCTATGCCCCCGATCCCTCCAGCCAATTGGCCTGCATGATCGGCGGCAATGTCATGATGAATTCCGGCGGCGCGCATTGCCTGAAATACGGCGTGACGGCCAATAACCTGCTTGGCCTGAAATTCGTCACCATCGAGGGCGAGGTGATCGATATTGGCGGCCGCCACCTCGATGCCGCCGGCTATGATTGGCTCGGCCTCATCACCGGCTCCGAAGGCCAACTCGGCATGGTCACCGAAGTCACCGTGCGCATCCTGCGCGGCCCCGAGGGCGCCCGCGCCATGCTCGCCGCCTTCGATTCCATCCCCGTCGCCGGCCAGGCGGTCGATGCCATCATCGGCTCAGGCATCATCCCCGTGGCGCTCGAATTCATGGACCGCCCCTGCATCCATGCCTGCGAGGCCTTCGCCCATGCCGGCTATCCGCTCGATGCCGAGGCGATGCTCATCATCGAGGTCGAAGGCTCGGTCGCCGAACAGGACGCGCTGCTCGACCGCATCCGCGCCATCTGCGCCCAATTCAACCCCATCTCGATGAAGGTCGCCGAAAGCCCCGAGCAATCCCTGGCGATCTGGAAGGGCCGCAAGGGTGCCTTCGGCGCGGTGGGGCGGATCAGCCCGGATTACCTCTGCATGGATGGCACCATCCCCACCGGCGAATTGCCGCATGTGCTGGGCCGGATCAGCGAATTGGCGGATAAGCACGGGCTGAAAGTCGCCAATGTCTTCCATGCCGGCGACGGCAATCTGCACCCGCTGATCATGTTCGACGCCAATGACCCGGACAGCTTCGCCCGGGCGGAAAAACTCGGCGCGGAGATTTTGCTGCTCTGCGTCGAAGTGGGCGGCTGCCTCACCGGCGAGCATGGCGTGGGCATCGAAAAGCGCGACCTGATGAGCGCGCAATTCACCCCCGGCGAGTTGAACATCCAGCGCGCCATCAAAACCGCCTTTGATGCGGATTGGCTGCTGAACCCGGCCAAGGTCTTCCCGCTCGAAGGCAATCCGGCCTTCGCATGAACACGCTGCTGCCCACCGATGAGGCCGGCGTCGTCGCCGCCATCACCGCCGCCCATGCCGCGCGCGAACCCCTCGCCATTGAGGGCCGCGGCACCAAGCGCGCCATGCTGCGCCCAGTCCAGGCCGCACGCAGCCTCTCCACCCGGCTGCTGACCGGCATCACCCTCTACAAACCATCCGAATTGGTGATCTCCGCCCGCGCCGGCACGTCAATTGCCGAAATCGAGGCCGTCTTGGCCGAAAAGGGCCAGCAAATCATCGCCGAACCACCGGATTTCCGCACCATGTTCGGCGCCAGCGAAGGGCCAAGCCTGGGCGGCATCACCGCCAGCAACCTCTCCGGCCCCCGCCGCATCACCTGGGGCGCGATGCGGGATCATGTGCTGGGCATCCGCGCCGTGCGCGGCGATGGCGAGGTGTTTCGCTCCGGCGGGCGGGTGCTGAAGAACGTCACCGGGCTTGATCTGTGCAAGCTGCTCTGCGGCAGCCACGGCACGCTGGGCGTGCTGACCGAGATCACCTTCAAAATCCTCCCCCAACCAGAGGAAAGCGCCACCCTGGCGGTGGATGTCGCCGATATCGCCGCCGGCATCCGGGTGCTCAGCGCCGGGCTGGGCTCGCCCTATGGCGTATCGGGCGCTGCCATTCTGCTGCAGGGCGGTTCCATCACCGCGCTGCTGCGGCTGGAGGATTTCGCCGAGAGCGTGGCTTATCGCATGGCCCGGCTGCGCGAGGATCTGGCGCCGCTCGGCCCCGCGCAGCGGCTGGATGGGGAGGCGAGCCTCGCCACCTGGCGGTCAGTGCGCGATGCCACGGCACTCGCCGCCATGCCGGATGAGGCGGTGTGGCGGCTCTCCCTGCCACCCAGCGCCGCGCCGGCCGCCTGCGCCGCACTCGCCGGCTTTCGCCTGATGCTCGATTGGGGCGGCGGGCTGATCTGGGTGGCCGGCCCGGCCAGCGAGACCGCGCATGCCACCGTCATGGCCGCCGCCCAGGCCGGCAGCTTCACCCTGTTCCGCGCGCCGGATGGCCTGCGCAGCGCGGTGCCGGTTGTGCCCGCCGAACCGCCAGCGCTGGCGGCCATCGCGGCCCGGGTAAAGGCGGTGATGGATCCTGAGGGCATCCTTAATCCGGGGCGGCTTCGCCTGGGCGCCTAGGCGCAAGCCCCAGCCAGGAATATTGCCGCGAGGCGCCTTATCTATTCCTTAGAATTTCATGCTATGATATCAACATGGCGGCATGAACTCTTGGATACGGTCAGCATGACCTCGACACACCGGCGCGCCACATATCGCGGCCAGCCCCGCTGCGCCGGATGACCATATCCGCCGCCCTTTGGCACCACGCCGCCACCGAAGCCGCCCGGCAGCGGGACTGGGCCGCGGTTCTGCACATCCTCGAGATGCATCGCGCTGAATGGCCAGAAGAACCTGCCTTCCTTCTCAATGCCGCGCATTGGCTGCGCATGGCCGGCCATGGCGACCGGGCGAATGAGGCCCTGCTGCGCGCCGCAGCACTGGAGGACAGCTTCGGCATTGCCGAGGAAGCCCGCATCCTGGAGATCACCCCCGGGCGGCCGCCGCCCCAGCCCCACCCCGCCGCCATCCTGCTCGACATCCAGGACCTGCTGCAATTCCTGCATGACACCGGGAATATCTCAGGCATCCAGCGGGTGCAGCTCGGCATTCTCGCCGCGGTATTACAAGGCCGGGCGGGGCCGCATGGCGCGGATTGCATCGCCGTCTTCCCCGCCCTCGCCCATGGCGCGCTCTTCGCCCCGCGGCCCGAGGATATGCTGGCGCTGCTCGCCTACTGCACCGGCACAAGGCGCGACGTGGCCCTGGCCCGCCCCCTGGTCGAGCGCTTGCGCAGCGCGGCCCTGCGCCTCACCCCCCAGGCTGGTGCCGCCTTCCTGGTGCTCGGCGCGCATTGGTTTTTCGCCGGCGCGCCAGGGTTTTATGCCTCACTGCGCGCGCAGGGCGTGCGGCTCGGCGTGCTGATCTACGACATGTTCCCCGCCAGCCACCCGGAATACACCACCGCCGACACCACAGCCTTCTTCAACCAGAGCCTGAATGAGGGCCTGTTTTTCTGGGATTTCGCCTTCGCCATCTCGGAATATTCCGCCCGCGCCTTTCGCCGCATCGCCGCCCAGCGCGGCTATCCGCCGATTGAAACACGCGCCATCCCACTCGCCCATAGCTTCGGCCTGGAACGCCCGCCCCGGCCGGGCTGGCTGCGCGACTGGCCGGCGGCGCTGGGCGATCTGGAGGGCCACGACTATATCCTCGCCGTCTCCACCATCGAGGCGCGGAAGAACCACCAGCTGCTCTTCCACGCCTGGGCCCGCATGATCGAGGAGGGCGACAACCCACCGCCCCTGGTGCTGGTGGGAAGGCCCGGCTGGCGGGTGGGCGACCTCATCGGCCAGTTGGACGCCACGCGCTACCTCAATGGCCGCATCCTGATCGTCCATGGCCTGTCGGATGCCGCGCTGGAGGCGCTCTATCGCGGCTGCCTCTTCACCGTCATGCCCAGCTTCGCCGAGGGCTGGGGCCTGGCGGTGGGTGAGAGCCTGTCCTTCGGCCGCCCCTGCATCGCCACCAACACCACAGCCCTGCCCGAGGTGGGTGGCGACCTCGTCACCTATGCCGACCCGCTGGACGTGCCGGCATGGATCGCCGCCATCCGCCTCTGGCTGCGCGACCGCACGGCCCTGGCCGCCATGCAGGCGCGCATCGGCCGTGAATTCACCCCCCGCCAATGGCCCGATGTCGCCCGCCACCTGCTGGGCGAGACGGCGCAGCTGCAGGCCTTACCCCCCCGCCAGGCCGCGCCGCCCAGCACCCCGCTGCGGCTGGAACTGGGTCGGGAGTGCACCATCGGCATCGCCATTGCCAGCCAGGGCAGCGATGCCGAGGCCGCAAGGCTCACCCTATCCCAGGCGGTATCGCTGGCAAGCGGCTGGTACCCCTCGGAGGCCGGCTGCACCTGGATGCGCGGCCGCTTCGCGCAGCTGCTGGTCGAAACCGATGCCGCGCCCGGCAGCACAGTGATGGTGACGCTGCAACTCAACACGCCCGGCTGGCCGATGAATAATACCGTGACGCTGCTGATCCAGGATGGTCCGCCCACGCGCCATGCCGTGCCACAGCATGGCCCCTTCGAGATCAGCGTCACCGGCACTTTGGATGACCACGCCATACTCCGGCTGCACCTGATGCTCGAGTGGCCGGGCGAGCAGCATGGTCACGATATTCGCCCTCTCTGCATCGCCCTGCAGCACATCACCATCAGAAAAGCCGAGGCACCGCCGGTCGCCACTGCACCGCCGCCGGCAGAGGCACCACCGCCCCCCACAGCCCCCACAGCCCCCACACCCAGCACGGCCAGCGCCCCACCCCGCCTTCGCCTGCCCAGCCTTGCCATGCTCGACCCAGCGCGGCGGCTGCTGCAACAGGCCAACCGCGCGCGCGATGCCGGCGATTGGGCCGCAGCCGCAGGCCTCTACGCCGCCTATCTGCAACGCCGACCAAATACCCCAGCAATCCTGGCACAACTGGGCAAGATGCGCAGCATGGCCGGCGAGCATGCCGACGCCATCAAGAGCCTGACCCAGGCCGCCGCCCTGGGCGAGCCTGACGCCCCCGCCATGCTCGCCCATGCCCAGGCACGCGCCCTGGCCGCAGCCCCTCAACCGGGGCCCGCCATCATCATCGACATCTCCGCCGCCTTGGCCCCGCCGCCCGACGAGGCCCCAGCGCCAATCCTGGGCCATGGCCTGAGCCGGGGCAGTTGGTCCGCCCGGCAATGGCGCCTGGGCCTGGCCCAATCCCTCGCCGCGCAGCCTGGCGAGGGTCTGCGCTTCGCGGTGATCGACCAGGCGCTTGGCGCGTGGAAGGCCCTGCCGCCACCGCTCGCCCGCGCCCTGCTGGACGCCACGCCCGACCGCCAGCGCCACATGCTGGCCGAACTGGCGGGCCGGCTGGAGAGCATCGCCGCCAGCCCAGCGGATAGGGTCTTGGTGCTGGGGCCTGGCCCGTCACAGGCGCCGCTGGCCCAGGCGCGCGCCATCGGCGCCCATGTCACCCTGGCGCTGGCCGAGCCCATGGCCCTGACCACGCCGCATCGCGTCGCACCCGATCTGCTGGCTGCCCTGCGTGACAATGCCGCTTTCGATGCGCTGCTGCTGCCCATGCCGCCCCCAGCCGCAGCGGCAGCCCTGGCCAATGCCGCCCGGCTGGCGGCGCTGCCCATGCCGGCCCCACTGCTGCCCCAAAATGCCCCCGGCGAGGCGCCCCGCGGTCCCTACATCATCGCCGACGGCGCACCACCCTGGCTGCAGGAAGCCTGGATGCTGCTGCGCGCTTCCCAGCCCGGCCTGCCTGCCCTGCTGGGCCTCGATGGCCCGGTGCCGGCCATCGGCATGGCCGGCGTCGAAGGGCTCGGCCCGCTGCCGGCCCTGATCGCCGGCGCGCAATGCCTGCTGGCCACCGCCACCGATGGCAGTTGGCCAGCACTGGCCCTGGCCGCCGCCCAAGCACGCCGCCCCTATCTGAGTCTGGCCGAAGCCGATGGGCTGGACCCCCTGGACAGCCGCGCCACCGCCCAGGCCATCGCCGCCATGCTGGCGCCCGAAGCCCGTATTGCCCGAATCATCGCCCAGGACCTCAGCATGGCCGGCCCGCAATGGCAGCTGACGGATTGGGATAGAGTGGCCAAGGCTGCGCTGCGCTTCGGCGATGCAGCGACCGCAACGCCGCCGCTCGCAGCACCGCCAGCAGCGGCACAACAAATCTGGGCGCTGGCCGCCAGCCATGGCGGCGGCGTGGGCCGGGTGGCATGAGGCTGCTGCTCGACCTGCAAGGCGCCCAGGGCGGCAGCCGCCATTCCGGCCTCGGCCGTTATTCGCTCGAATTCGCCCGGGCGCTGGCAGCCACGCGCGGCGAGCAGCATGAGGTGCTGCTGCTGCTCAATGCCAGCCAGACAGAATCCGCCGCCATGCTGGAGGCCGAATTCGCCCCCCTGCTGGGTGCCGCCCAAATCCATCATTTCACCCCCCCGGAAGGCTGCGCGGCCGGCGCCGACCCGGATCACCCGCTGCGCCAATTGGCCGAGCATATCCGGGCCCAGGCCATTCTCGCCCTGGCGCCGGACATGGTGCATCTGGGCAGCCTCTTCGAAGGCTGGAACGACCAGCTGGTCACCAATTGGCCAGCCGCCCTGCCCCGGCCGCGCCATGTCGCCACGCTGCATGACCTCATCCCCCTCACCCGCCGCGCCGAATATCTGGAAGGCCCCTGGCGCGATGCCGGGCTGGTGCCCTGGTATATGCGCCAACTCCTGGAACTGCGCGGCATGGACGGGCTGCTGTGCAATTCCGAAGCAACCCGGCGCGAGGGGCTGGCCCATCTCGACATGGCGCCCGGGCAATTGGTGACGGTGGGCGGCGGTGTGGCCGCGCAATTTTTTGCCCCACCCCCGGGGCCAGCGCCCATCGCCGGCCGCTACATCCTCTGCCTCGGCCTCAATGACATCCGCAAGAACGAGGCACGGCTGATCGCCGCCATGGGCCTCCTGCCGCCCAGCCTGCGCGATGGGCTGCGTTTGGTCGTCACCGGCACCATCCCCGCCTTGCATCTGGAGCGTCTGGCGCGCGAGGCCGGGCTGGCCGAGAGCACCATCCTGCATCTGGGTATGGTGGAGGATGCAGCATTGCCGGCGCTCTACGCCCATGCCGCGCTCTTCGTGCTGCCCTCCCTGGCCGAGGGTTTCGGCCTGCCACTGGCCGAGGCGATGGCAGCGGGCGCGCCCTTCGCCGCCAGCCATGCCGGCGCCCTGCCCGACCTGGCAGGGCTGCCCGACGTGCTGTTCGACCCGCTCGATATCCACGATATGGCGCGGGTGATGAGCCTGGTGCTGGGCGATGCCGCCCTGGCCGAGGCCTTGCGCCGCTGGGGCCCCGGTCGGGCGGCGCAGCATCGCTGGCCAGACTGCGCCCGGCGCGGATGGGCGGCCATGGAGGCCTGGGCCGGCCCGGCACGGCCCGCCCTGCCGCCACTCATCGTCACAAGCCCCTTGCCACCGCAAGCCTCCGGCATCGCCGATTACACCGCCGAATTGCTGCCCGCCCTGGCGGCGCATTACCGCATCACCCTGGTCAGCGAGAGCCGTCCGATCGAGGGCATCGCCGCCGGCTTTGCCTGGATGGCACCCGCCGCACTGGCGGCCGCGCCGCATGCCACATCACGGCTGCTGCACCAGCTGGGCAATGGCGCGCTACATCATTTTCAGCATCAGGGGCTGCTGCCGCTGCGCCCGGCAGTGGCGGTGCTGCATGATGTCGCCCTGCCGGAATACCGGCGCTGGGCGGCGCAAGCCGAAGCCGACCCGCAGGCCGCGCTGCTCGCCTCGATCTACGCCAATCACGGCTACCCGGCGCTGCTGGCGGCGCTGGAGGGTGAGGCCGAAACGGTGGCAGGCGCGCTCACCATGTCGGCCGAGGTGCTGGAGGGCAGCCTGGCCACCATCGTGCATTCCGACGCGGCGCGGGAGATGCTGCATAGGGCGCACGGTGCGGCCCCCCTGCGCGATGTCCATGTCGTGCCGCATTTGCGCCGCCCCCTGGTCCTGCCCGAACGCGCGGCGGCGCGCGCCCGCCTCAGCCTGACGGAGGAGCAGCTCGTGGTGGCAAGCTTCGGCGCCTGCGTGCCGAAAAAGCAGCCATTGCGGCTGATCGAGGCCTTCGCCCAGAGCCAATTGCCGCCACAGCAGGCCGTGCTGGCCTTCGTCGGCGTCGCCCAGCAGGGGCTGGAGAGCGTGATGCAAGCCACCGCCCAGGCCCAAGGCCTCAGCATGGGCGGTGAGCACAGCAGCCGCCCCCTCCGGCTGACCGGCGGCATCGCCCGCGCCGCCTATGAGGATTGGCTGGCGGCGGCGGATATCGCGGTGCAATTGCGCGGCCGCCATCAGGGCGAGACCAGCGGCGCGGTGATCGATGCCCTCGCGGCCGGCCTGGCCTGCATCATCAATGCCAAGGGCAGCATGGCCGAATTGCCAGCGACGGCGGTTCTGCGGCTGGAGGAGGATTTCACCGATGCCGCGCTCATCCAGGCCCTGAGCGGGCTGGCCGCGGCCCCAGGCCGGCGGGGCGCCCTGGGCGAGGCCGGGAAGCGCTTCGTGGCCGCGCAATTAGCCCCGGCGATGATTGCCCGCCGCTATCGCATGGTGATCGAGGCGGCGCATGACGCAGCCCCAGCTCTGGCCGTCCTGGCCGAGGCCGCGCGCCTGCCCGCCCTGCCACAGCAGCAGGCGATGGCGCTGGGCCAGGCGCTGGCGCAAAGCTTCCCCATGCCGCGGCAGGCCCGCGCCCATATCCCGGCCGGCGCCGGATGGCGGCGGGAGGATTTCCAGGATTACAGGGACGGCCTGCGACCAGAACCCGCCCGCCTGCAAGATGGGATTTGGGTGAGCGACCATGCCGGCCTGGCCAAGGCGCTGGGCCTGCCCCGCCCGGCCGCGCCCGACGCGCCGCTGCGGCTACAACCCGGCGATATCCTGGTCACCGCCGGCAGCACAGCAACCGGGCTTATTCGCTCGGCGTAAGGCTCTTGATCAGGTCAAACACCCGCTTGCGCACCGCAGCATCGGTGATGCGGTAATAGGCGCGAACCAGTTCCAGGGTTTCGCGGCGATGCAGGGTATCATCCTCAAACCCGTCCTGGGTTTCGGCGAAACCGGCCATGCGACGGGTGACGGCCATCGACCCGCCCATGGCATCAGACATATCGTCAAAAAAGAACCCAATCGGCACATCCAGCACGCGGGCAAGATCGAAAAGCCGCGAGGCGCCGATCCGGTTCGCCCCACGCTCATATTTCTGCACCTGCTGAAAGGTCAGCCCCAGCGCCTCGCCCAACCTCTCCTGGCTCATGCCAAGAAGGGTGCGACGCAGCCTGACGCGCCCGCCGACATGCACGTCGATGGGGCTGGGCCGATGCTCCTTCTCATTCCGCTCGATAGTATCCCCGGTGGGCATCGATCGATCCATCCGCTCCCGCTTCGTGGTGCCGAACCACATCTCTGAGAGGATCCAAGCCTTGGCTCGCGAGACCTGCCAGCCTGTCCTCAAATGATCTTCGGCATTCTGCCCGTTGCGCATTTGTTAAGCTATGGGAAGGACGACGTCAATGTTTTTGAGAAGTCTCAAATTTAAATTTCCTCTTGCATATATTTGTGGCGTCCACGCCAAAAATTGCTCGCCAGCAAGGCAATCACCACAAAAAATCCAGGAATTAGAAGGCCCAGCTGGGAAAATGCCGTGGGCGCTGCCGCTGGCGGCAGCCATGCCGTAAGACTTCCTGTGCCGCCCAGCCCCAGCCACCCCAAGCCCCGCCCACGCGCGTCAAACACGGCAGAAATACCGGTCTGCGCCACCCGGACCATGGCCAACCCCTCTTCCACCGCCCGCAGCCTGGCGCTGGCCAAGTGCTGGTAAGGCCCAGCGGAAAGCCCAAACCAGGCGTCATTGGTCACATTCAGCAGCCAGGCCGGGCGCTCAGCGCCCACCACCCGGCCGGGGAAGATCACCTCATAGCAGATCAGCGGGCTGAAGGCCGGAACCCCCGGCAGGCTGATCGAAACCGGCCCGGGGCCCGCGGTGAAATCCATCCCCCCCGTCACCATGCGAATGGGCAACAGGCCACCCAGCGGCATGTATTCGCCAAAGGGCACCAGATGCGCCTTGTCAAACACCGTCAGCAGCGCCGCATCCCCCCCCACCCCCACCAGGGAATTATAGATCCGCGCCACCCGGCCATCAGCGCCCCAATCCGCCCGAACCGTGCCAGCCAGCAGCACCCCATTGGGCGGCAGGGCGGCGGCAATGGCGCGGCGGGCCTGCTCATCCTGCGCCAGCAGATAGGGGCTCGCAGTCTCCGGCCAGATCACCACGATGCGCGCATGCGGGTGCGCCTCATGCGCCGCCCGCCCGGCCTCCTCGGTCAGCGTCAGGTAGCGCTGGAAAATCGGCAGGCGTTGATCCTCCCGCCATTTCAAGTCCTGCGCCACATTGCCCTGCACCAGGATCAGCCGGGTCTCCTCCACCGCCGGCCCAGCATCGGCAAGGCGCCATGCGCCAAACCCCATCCAGCCGGCCAGCAGCACCACACCCAGCGCCCCCCAGCGCCAGCTCCGCAGCGCCGGCAGACAAGCGATAAACACCGTCAGCAGCGACAACCCATGCACCCCCAGCCATGCCGCCGGCTGCAGCGGCAAGGCAGAAAACGCCCAGACCGTACCAATCAAATTCCACGGAAAGCCGGTGAACATCACGCCCCGCAGCATCTCAGCCATCACCCAGGCGCCGGAGAAGGCCAGCACCCGCCGCCACCCCGCCGGCGCCAGCCATGCCACCAGCGCCGGAAGCGCGCTGAACAGCGCGAGCGGCACGGCAATCCCCGGCGCCGCCACCGGCAATAGCCACCACCACCGCGCCAGATCAGTGAGCAGCGCATGGCTGACCCAATAAATGCCGAGGATATGATGCCCCCAGCCAAAGGCCAGCCCCAGGAACAGCGCCGCACGCCAGCTCCGCGCCGCCCCCAGCAACCCCAGAAAGGCCGGCAAAGTGAGCAACAGCACCGGCACCGCATGCACCGGCGGCAGCGCCAAAGCGCTGGCAGCCCCCAGGCCCAGCGCCGCAACAAGCGGGCGAGACGACATACTGTGCAATCGGGCGAGAAGCGTTTTCACACCGCCGGGGCTAACCCGGCACACCCTGCGGCGCAACCTCGCCCATGTGTCAGCCCCTATTCAGCAGCCGCCTTGCCGCCCGGCAGCGGCCGACGCACCCGCAGCTTGCGAATGCGCCGACTATCAGAATCCAGCACCCTAAACTCCAGCCCCGAAACATGGCTGACCAATTCCCCCCGCGCCGGCACCCGCCCTGCGAGCGTGAACACCAACCCACCCATGGTATCGATATCGGCGCCACGCTCCTCATCGGTCAGCACCTGGCCCATCCGCGCCTCGAACTCCTCCACCGGGGTGCGGGCATCGAGATCGAGGCTGCCATCCGGGCGCTCGACCATGCGCGGGGCATTCACCTCGTCATGCTCATCGGCAATGTCACCCACAATGGTCTCGACCAAATCCTCAATGGTCACCAGCCCATCAATGCCGCCATACTCATCCACCACCAACGCCAAATGCATCCGCGCCTCCCGCATCCGCAGCAGCAGGTCCAGCACGGCCACCGAGGGCACCACGAGCAGCGGCTTGCGCAAAATCGTGCGCATGGAAAACGGCTCGGCCCGGCCAATGGCGGCGATGATGTCCTTGATATGCACCATGCCCTGAATGTCATCGAGCTGGCTGCCATAAACCGGGTAGCGCGAATGCCCCTCGCGCTGAATCTCCGCCAAGGCCTCATCCAGCGTCAGATGATCGCGCAGCGCCACGATATCAGCCCGCGGGATCATCACATCCACGGCGGTAATACCCCGCAGCTTCAGCACATTGGTCAGCAGCGCGCGCTCGGCCAGGTCCAGCTCAGGCGCATCGGCCGGCGTGGTGTCGGTGGGGCGCTCGATCAGCTCCTCCATCCGGTCGCGCACCGATTCATGCGGGCGTCGGCGCAGCCGGCCGGTGATGCGGCTCAGCCAGGGTTTTTCGGCCTGCTCGCTCATGCTGCGCGGCCTCGTCCCGGGCCCCAGGGGTTGGGCAGGCGCAGCCGGTGCATGGCGCGGGCTTCGGCCTGCTCCATCCGCCGCGCCTCGCCGGCCTCCAGGTGATCATGCCCCAAGAGATGCAGCGTGCCATGCGCCACCAGATGGGCGGCATGGGCACGCGGATGCCGGCCCTCCGCCCGGGCCTCCCGCCGCACGGTCTGCAGCGAGATCGCGATATCGCCCGAACCCGCAATATGGCCCGGAAAACTCAGCACATTGGTGGGCTTTTCCTTGCCGCGATGCTGGCTGTTCAGCGCTTTGAGCGTCCGATCATCGGCCAGCAGCACGGTGATAGGCCCCGCCGCCCCCCCCTCGCAGGCAGCCAGCACGGCGCGTTCGACCAAGCGTTCCGGCAAAAAACCGCGCCATCCTGGTGCGGCAATGACGACATCGATGAAGGGCCTAGATCGACCCTCCGAAAGGCTACTTCGGTCCGGCATCGGCTCCGTTCCAGTTGCGTTTGCGCGGCGCCGTTTCGGCCTCCGCACGGCTATAGGCAGCGACAATGCGCCCCACCAGCGGGTGGCGCACCACATCGGTATCGGCAAAGCGCATGAAGCCAATGCCCGGCACATTCTCCAAAATCCGCGCCGCCTCCACCAGGCCCGAGGGCTGGCCGGGCGGCAGGTCGATCTGGCTGGGGTCGCCCGTGATCACCATGCGGCTGCCCTCACCCAGCCGGGTGAGGAACATCTTCATCTGCGCCGGCGTGGTGTTCTGCGCCTCATCGAGAATGGCAAAGCAATGGGCAAGGGTGCGTCCACGCATAAAAGCGAGGGGGGCGATCTCGATTTCGCCGGCGGTCATCCGGCGTGCCAATTGGTCTCCAGGCAGCATATCGTTCAGCGCGTCATAGAGCGGGCGGAGATAGGGGTCCACCTTCTCCTTCATGTCGCCGGGCAGAAAGCCCAGCCTTTCGCCGGCCTCCACCGCCGGGCGGCTGAGCACAATGCGCTCCACCTGGCCGGTCAGCAGCAGCGCCACGCCCTGGGCCACCGCCAGATAGGTCTTGCCGGTGCCGGCGGGGCCGAGGCCGAAGCTGATCTCATGCTTCGAGAGGATTTCCATATAGGCCGCCTGGGCCGGGCTGCGCGGCGCGATAGACCCCTTGCGGGTGCGAATCTGCGGCAGGTCGCGCAGCGGCAGGCGCGGCTCGGCCTCGCCCTCTCCGGCACCCTGGGCCATGCGAATCGCCGCCTCCACCAGCGCGATGGTGCAGCCGGTGCCGCGCTCCAGCCCATGCCAAAGGCTGCGCAACGCCTCCTCGGCCACCTGGGTCCGCTCGGCATTGCCTGAAATGGTCAACCGGTTGCCGCGGGATGACAGCCGCACCCCCGCCTGTTTCTCCAGCAGGCTGAGATGCCTGTCGAATTCGCCATAGAGCTGCGCCAGCAGCGCATTATCGTCGAATTGGAGGGTGACCGACCTGCTCTCGCTGGAGGGCGGGCCGGAGGGAGTGGGGTGGCGGGCAGCCAGGATCGTGTTCAAGCGGCGTGTTGCTCCGAGAGGTGTTGCAGGGGTTCCTTGAGGACGCAATGGAGTGAATTGGCGGAAGCACCGATGGCCTCCACCCGCACGACCTGCCCGGTGAGAGCCTCCGGGCCTTCGGCATGCACCGCCTGTAGCCAGGGCGAGCGGCCGGCAATCTGCCCGGGGTGCCGCCCGGGGCCGGTGATCAGCACATCGAATTGGGCGCCGATGCGCGAATGGTTGAAGGCCAGTTGCTGCTCCAGCATCAGCGCCTGCAATTCGCGCAGCCGCTCATCCTTCACCGCCTCGGGCACCTGAAAGGGCGCCCGGGCCGCCGGCGTGCCGGGCCGGGGCGAGTATTTGAAGGTATAGGCACTGGCAAAGCCAATCTCGCGCACCAGAGCAAGAGTGGCGGCATGGTCGGCATCACTCTCCCCAGGATGGCCGACAATAAAGTCCGAACTGAATGCCAGATCCGGTCGCGCCGCGCGCAGCCGGCCTACAATGCGGCGAAAATCATCGGCGGTATGGCCGCGATTCATCGCCGCCAGCACACCATCCGCACCGCTCTGCACCGGCAGATGCAGCATGGGCATGAGCTGCGGCAGATCACCATGGGCGGCGATCAGCGCATCATCCATGTCGCGCGGATGGGAGGTCATGTAGCGCAGCCGGGCGATACCCGGAATTTCCGCCAACTGATACAGCAGCGCGGCCAGGGAGCCCGCACCCTCGCCATGATAGGCATTCACATTCTGCCCCAGCAGGGTGATCTCCCGCGTGCCCTGCGCCACCAGGCCGCGCGCCTCGGCCAATACGGCGGCGGCGGGGCGCGAGGTTTCGGCACCACGGGTATAAGGCACCACGCAAAAGGCGCAGAACTTGTCGCAACCTTCCTGCACGGTGAGGAAGGCGGTCACACCCTGGGCCGGGCGATGCGCCGGCAAATGGTCGAATTTGGATTCTTCGGGGAAGTCGGTGTCGAGCACCAACCCGCCGGCACGGCTGGCGCGGGCCACCATTTCCGGCAGGCGATGAATGGTCTGCGGCCCCAGCACCAGATCGACATAGGGCGCGCGGCGGGCAATCTCGGCGCCCTCAGCCTGCGCCACGCAGCCCGCCACCGCCAGCACGGTCGCATGGCCCGCCTCGGCCCGGGCATCCTTCACCACGCGCAGCCGGCCAAGCTCGGAATACAGCTTCTCCGCCGCCTTCTCCCGAATATGGCAGGTGTTGAGGATCACCATATCGGCGTCCTCAGGGCTTTCAGTGGCAGAGAAACCCAACGGCGCCAGCACCTCGGCCATGCGCTCGCTGTCATACACATTCATCTGGCAGCCCCAGGTGCGGATCAGCAGCCGCTTCGTGCCCGTGGTCATACCCGGAATGTCGTCATCAAGAAAAATGCTCCCAGCATCGCGTCAGAGCGATCCTGTAGCACATGCGATGACGGGCAGAGATGTTCAAGCGGCAGCAAACCTCGTGTTGGGATACCGGAGCCCACCCTCACCCGCCGCCTTCGCGTCGGTCAAGTTACGGATCGAGGTCGCCACCACCGGGGCGGGCAGCGGCACCGCCGGGCGGTTCTGCCGCAGCGCGGCGGCGGAGGTGGCAATAATCCGCGCCGCCTCGGCGGCCAATTGCTTGCGGTCAGGCAGCAATTCAGGCGCGAAGGGCTCGTGAAACACCACCGTGGCGCGCGCACCGCGCCGGCGCAGCAGCCGCCACACATGCGTCATCGGCTGCATATCGCCATACCAGGCAAAAACCGGCCGGTCGCGCCGGCAGGTCGGCAGCCAACCCATCCGGTCATAGACAATGGTCACCGGCTGCACCCGGGCAGCATGGTCGGCCGCGGCGAAGAAGGTGGTGCGAAACGGCAGCACCCGCGCGCCGTCAGAGGTCGTGCCCTCGGGGAAGAGCACGAGGCCATGGCCCGCCTGCAGGCTCTCCGCCATGGTCTGAGCCTCTTGGGCGGTGCAGGCGCGCTTGCGGCTGACAAAGATGGTGCCGCCCAGCCGGGCAAAAAGGCCAAAGAGCGGCCAGCGCGCAAGTTCGGCCTTGGACACAAACCGCGTATCCATCTGCGCCATCAGCACCGGAATATCGAGCCAGGAGCAATGGTTGGACACATAGAGCGTGGGCCCACCGGCCGGCTTGCCCACCACCTGCAGCCGCACCCCCACCAGCCAGCACTGCGCCCGGCCAAAGCCCTGAATGGCCCAGGCCCGGAAGCGCCGGGGCAGAATGGTGAGCAGCAATTGCACCGGAATGGCCAGCGCCGTGACCAAAATCACCCCGGCAAAGCGCAGCATCGCGCGCAGCCGCCCGCCCGCCGGGCCATCCTCCATCACGCCGCGCGGCGCGGCGCCGGGCAGCCGGCGGGGCAGCGACACCTTACGGGCCAGGCGGCGGGGTTTTGGCGCGGCGCTACCGCGCATGATTGATTGTGGCATTGTTTCAATTCGTTCAAGAACCGAACCTGGCTAGCGGCGATTCCATGACAACAACGTGACCGACAGAAGAAGCCTGAATGACGGATTCGCAACACGAATGCGACGGCACAAAGTCAGGATGAGCGACGCGCCGGTGCGGCCAGCGGCAAGGCCGGGCGGTTCTGCCGCAACGCCGCGGCACTCATCGAGACAATCCGCCCCACCTCCACCGCCATGGTCTTGCGATTGGGCAGATGCGCCGGCGGAAAGGCCTCATGCAGCACCACCGTGGCCCGGGTGCCGCTGCGGCGCAGCAGGCTCCAGGCGTGGCTCGCCGTCTCCATATCGCCATACCAGGCGGTGATCGGCCGGTCGCGCCGCCCCGCCGGCAGCCCGCCCGCGCGATCATAAACCACAGTCAGCGGCTGCACCCGCGCCGCATCCCCCGCCACGGCAAAGAAACTGCTGCGAAACGGCAACACCCGCGCCCCGTCAGAGGTCGTGCCCTCCGGGAACAAAATCAGGCTCTGCCCGGCCCGCAGCCGCCCGGAAAGCTCGCGCGCCTCATCCCCCGTGCGCCCGCGGCTGCGGCTGACAAACACCGAGCGGCCAAGCTTGGCCACCCAGCCAAATAGCGGCCAAGTCCCCACCTCAGCCTTGGCGACGAAGCGCGCATCCAAAATCGCCCCCAGCGCCAGCACATCCAGCCAAGAGGTGTGGTTGCACACATAAAGCGTGGCCCCAGGCGCGCCCGGCCCGGCGCGGCCTATCACCTGCAGCTTCAGCCCGATCAACCAGCACAGCACCCGGTAATAAAGCTTCGGAAAATGATCCCGCCCGCCCCCCGGCAGCGCCAACAACAGCAACTGCACCGGCATGCAGATCAGCGTCCAGACCAGCGCGCCGACAATGCGCCGCACGGCGCGAAAACGCCCCCCCAGCGGCCTGTCTTCCATCACCCCGGCCCACATCGCGCCGGGCAGGCGCGGCTTGAAACGCAGCGGCTTCTTGCGCGAAAGCCGGCGTGCATTGGACGAATCGGAGGTTTTACGGGCCGGTACGGTCATGCGATGTGATCAGCGTGTTGCGGTGCAACCGGGTAACGCGGCCTGGAAGACGTTGCAATGACCAGTTGAAGAAGTCTGCGTGACCGATTGATGTCAGCGCGGCAACGAAGCGATGACCACCCGCCCGGCACCAGCCAGGCCTCAATCCAGCTTCAACCCGGCGCTGCGCACCAAATCGGCCCATTGCGGCCCATCAGCCGCCATCGTCGCCCGCATCGCCGATGGCGAGGAGCAGACCGGCAGCGCCCCCAGCCGCTCCAGGGCCGCACGAAAGGCGGCATCGCCACAGCCGGCCACCAGCCCCGCCCCGGCAATCAGCACCGGCCGCATCATACGGATTGCAGCAGCCCGGCAAACAGCTTGCCACGATACGCGAGGCTATCCACGAAAATATGCTCCTCCAACGTATGCGCCAGCGCGCCCATCACCCCCAGCCCATCCAGCGTGGGAATACCCATGGCGCCAGTAAAATTGCCATCCGACCCACCGCCCGAGCTTTGCGCCGGCACCGCAAAACCCAGCCTGGCCGCAATCACGCTCGCCTGGCCATGCAGCGCCATCACCCGCGCATCCGGCTCCCACACCGGCCGCGTCACGCCGCGGCGCACTTCCAGCGACACATCGTTGGAGGTGCTGCGCAGCGCCAGCATTTTTTCCACCGCCGCGTCCAAATCCTCCTGCCGCTTGGCCATGCTCAGCGCCTCGGCATCGGTGTGCGTCGTCACGCAATTCACCCATTGCCCGCCATGCAGCACGCCGACGGAGAAGGTGCAGGCCTCGGTCGTCATATCCTCGATGGCGAGAATCTGCTTGCACATTTCCCGAATGGCGCTGCGCCCCTCGCCCAGCCGCGCACCGGCATGGCTCGGCCGGCCGGTGGTGCGCAGGTTGAACCGCGCAATGGCATAACGCCCCGTCACCACGCCGCCATCCGGGCGGCCGGGCTCGGGCACCAGCACCACGGCATGGCGCGACGCCTCAGCCTCAATCAGATCACGCGTCGAAGGGCTGCCGATTTCCTCATCCGAGGTGAGCAGGAAAGTGACGGGGCGGGAGGTGGGCAGGCCCGCGCGCAGCAATTGCCGCATCGCCTCCAGCGCCAGATAGGTGCCGCCCTTCATATCCTGAATGCCGGGGCCATAGGCCTTTTGGCCCTCACGCCGGAAGGCCAGGCCATTCGCCAGCGTGCCGATGGGGTGCACCGTATCCAAATGCGCCAGCACCAGAATGCCCGGCTCTTGCGAGGGATGCGGGAAGCGGGCGCGGACGCAATCGCCCAGGCCCATGCGGCCGGGGATGGTTTCCACCACCGCGCCAGCCACGGCGAATTCGCGCGCGGCAATGGCCATCATGCGGTTCACCGCGGCGGCATCAAAGGTGGGGGATTCACATTCAACCCAGTGCCGCAGGCCGGCCAGCATGTTTTCGGGGTCGAATGGGAGGTCTAGGGGGGCGGATTCTGGAGTTTGCATGGGAAGCATAGTGGATGAGGTTTTTTGGGTTGGGCAAGGCATTTAGCGTCAACCAGAAATCTCGGCAAACCGCTCACGTAAAAACAAATCTATATTTGGTCGATTTCCAGATTCTATGAATTTTAGCATAGTGTTTATATCCTCATCCTGCAATACAATCATATATCCCCTCTGATCATTTGCAGTATCTCGGCATCTTTTAACAATTTTAATTCGATTTTCCATTCGTCGACAAATAATAAATCCCAAAAATCCCCTTTGATGACCAAATCGTCCAGATAATTGATCGAGTTCAGGGTTATTTAATTCTTTATTATAATTTTTACATTCAACAAAAACGCTGAGAGCCCGCGCTTGCGACGATATTAGCATGGTATGGAAAAATCCTACTTGAGCCGCATTTGTATATTTTATATCGATACGCTTTCGACCTTCATGGAGCTCGAATTCTTTTACTGGACATATCAAATGCGGGTAAAATAGGAACGTGCATATACCCATGGCGAAAGAATGATATTCGGAGGCGGCAGCATTTCCCTCGGTGATCAGCGTTAATTTTTCGCTAAGCCCCCGCGCAAATTCTTTCTCATCAAATTTTTCATCAAAATCAACTTCAGTGAGAGGGCCTTGCGCCCCTTTTATTTTTTGTATGCCTCAAGAACATCTGGATGGCTCCGTACAAAATCGGCCAGATTGTCCTTAATAAAGGGATGAAGATTTTTTACGTCTTTTTTGGAAACCCACCGCTCTCCACTGCGAAGCACTCGGCCTAATCCAGCTCCAGCGGCAATGTATTCAGCCCGCAAAAATTCGATCATGTGATGGTTGTAAAATTCCTGACTATTTAAACTTAGTCGGTGTCGTACACTAAATTTTGGGACTAAAACTATGGGACGACCGCTATATATTGGAAGACTAACAGTTCTTGACTCCCATCTCAAGCAATTAAGATTCCATTGAGGACCTATGTTCCCAACGTTTTGAGTTGGCATATTGTGTAATTTACACTGCTCATCCGTATATTCGGCGAGCATTCCACGAATTAAATTTGTGGTGAGATCTGAAATTGTATCTCTCCCCACACCATGTATAAATAATTCAGCTTCTGAAATGTCAGCTAGCAACCCTGTTTGAAACGCCCTGCTCTGAACTAGTGCATCTGCCAGTAACGATGCTTTGTGGTCGCCAACGCCCCGGCCTCGCGGTTGGCCTGACGATACACCCAGGTGCGTTTCGTTTGGTTCATGCAGGTTACTCAAAAGCTGTTGAGCTAGGGTACGGTTGTCATTACGCAGTGCATCAAGAAGTGCATTAAAATAAGAACGAATATGGTCACCACAGTTACTTGACCATTCGTCATTTCTTATCTGAATAGCATAAGGATCTATGAACAGCGGCATGTCTGTCGACATGTTGATATCAACGAAGTCGAGGCCCGCTCGACTTACAGGCAGATTGAACACCTGGCTAAAATTTGGCATCGTTCACTCCCCAGTCGGAATAGTTTTATATAATAAATGTCCATACCATGCAAATCCTCCTAGCCAACGCCAACACCACCCAAGCCATCACCAACCTCTGCGCCGCCTCCGCCCGCGCCGCCGCCTCCCCAGGCACAGAAATCATCCCCGCCACCCCCCGCTTCGGCCCCGAAATCATCTCCACCCGGGTCGAAAACGCCATAGCCAGCCACGCCCTGCTCGAACTCCTGGCCGAACACGCCGGACAAAACCTCGATGGCGTCCTCCTCGCCGTCAGCCATGACACAGCGCTCGAAGCCGCCCGCCAGCTCATGCCCTGCCCCGTGCTGGGCATGACGGAAGCCGCCTGCCTCGTCGCCCTCACCCAGGGCGGCCGCTTCGGCCTCGTCACCTTCGGCGGCGTGGATATGTATCGGGAATTGATGGCCCGCCACGGTTTTTCCGCCCGCGTCTCAGGCCTCGCCGGGGTCGATGCCACCCCGCAACAAACCCTGGCCAACCCAGCTTTCGTCACCGCCCAGGTGCAGCAAGCCATCCAAGCCCTGGTCGCCGAAGGCGCCGATAGCGTGGTCCTGGGCGGCGCTGCCATGGCCGGCATGGCCGCCCAGCTCACCGCCCCGGTGCCGCTGCTCGATGGTATAGCCTGCGGCGTGCGCCTGCTCGAAGCCCTGGCCGGGCTGCGCCTGCCCCGCCCCAGCACCGGCAGCTACGCCGCCCCCTCCGGCCGCGCCCTCTCCGGCGTCAGCCCCGCCTTGGCCCAGCTCCTCGCCAAACCCAGGAATTAATTGACAGGAAAACCCCGGCCCTCTACCCTATCCGCCGCTGTTTGAACAACCCAATCCGCACCCCCAGGGCAATTTGTCCGAATACGACATTTTGCGGAAAATGGCCGCCCGCCGCCAGTTTTCGAATTTGTCCGTAAACTACATCTTTGGCGCGCCCGGCCTCACTCCGCCTTCATCTTCAACTCTTT